>WNFG01006295.1_pt1 | contig 22229 bp, 17 predicted proteins | sample 5400431 | NCBI WGS metagenome assembly WNFG01 (sample SAMN13153346, study PRJNA577476) | soil metagenome | isolation source: 120 cm saprolite under Douglas fir tree site 2 hole 3 replicate 2 | place: USA:California | collected 2015-04-18 | reverse complement strand
CCTTCGGCGTTCGCGTGCAGCAGACTGTCGATCTTCGGAATGTTCGGAAGATCGAACAGCTCGAAGAACCGGTAAACGGCTCGGCTGTCTCGTGCCTCGTAGTTTTCCGCCGCGACAACGCGCCACTCCCAATCTGGTTGTCGATCTTTCAATCGCGCGGCGAGCCATTCCATTTCCGGCCGATAAGTCGACGCTTCCTGGGAAATGACGATGTCGCCGCCATTCGGCAGCACGCTTTGAAATCCTTCCAGCATTCCGTTAGCGCCGCCGACGATTTGTTTATCGAACGCGGAATACGTTTGGTTCAGCCAGGCAGTTAAACCGATTCCGCCGGGAACAGAATCGATTTCAGCGATGATATAACCGTTGTCGGTGACAATCAGGTCGGGCCGGATGACTCGCGGCAAATCATCGCGAATTTCTTTGCGCCGCGAAAATTCAATCAGCTCCTTCGGTTTGCCCGCGTCCAAGTAACGCGCGACCCACGCGGGCTGTTTTCCTTTAACGCTAAGTTGGTAAAGCTGATTGCACGCTCGCTGAAAAACGAACAAGCGATGGCCGAGTTGCTCGAGCTCAGTTAGAAATTTCCTTTCGATCGGGAATGCGTCGGGCGAAAGCAGCCAATCCTTTTCCGCAAAAAGGCCTTCCTTTGGCAAAGCGTCACGAATTGCGGCGAGTGTGTCAGTTCGAGCGAGCATCGCGTGGAACGAACTCTCAACTCTCAACCCTCAACTCTCAACTTTGTCTCAGCGGCCTGTGGCCATCTTCTTCAGCGCAAGTTTCACCAGTTCTTCCGCGGATTTCGCCTGGCCTTGCGTCTGCAAATCGCGAACTGCTTTGTGCGCGTCGACCTGTTTGTAACCGAGCGCGATCAGAGCAAGCACCGCTTCGTTTGCCTGCTCCTGCTCCGGCGTCGGGGCGTGCGCGGCGGTTGCCGCTTCCCAGGCCGCCGCCACACCGAGTTTATCTTTCAATTCCAGAACAATTCGCTCGGCGGTTTTCTTGCCGAGCCCGCTGATATTGGAAATCGCCGCGATATCGGAATTCACGACCGCGGTTTTGAAATTGCTCACGCTCATGCCGCTTAAGACCGCCAGCGCCAATTTCGGGCCGATTCCACTGACGTTGTTCACGAGCAACCGAAACAGATCGCGCTCCGGCACGGTCATGAACCCGTAAAGAATATGCGCGTCTTCGCGAACGGCCAGATGGGTCAGGATCCGGATCGCTTGGCCGACGGTCGGAAGTTTGTCGTAACTCGATAGCGGGATGAAAACTTCATAGCCAACGCCGTTGACATCGACGGTCGCCTGTGTTGGAAGCGCACTCACGAGTTTGCCGTCAAGAAACGTGATCATGTGAAGCAACGCTTCCTCAATCCGGCTTCAACACAAGCGTAAGATCGACGTCTTTTCCTTTGGCGATGTTGAAACCTCGCGTGGAAAAGCTTTTCCACGTCGCGGGCAGATTCGGAAATACTTTTGTAACCACCGTCGTCGGCAAAATGACAAAGCGCGCTCCGTCTTTGTCCATGAATTGTGCCGCGCTCGCTGAATTTAACGGCGTCATCCAGCCTTTGATCCGCGATCGAAAGTACCACACCAAACTTGGCTCCTGGAAATCGACGGCCCCGAATTCCATTTCCGGCCGCAGATATTCGCGCGATTGTTGGTAAAGCTGCGCGGCCGGAAAAAATCGCGCGACTGCAGGCGCGGCGAAGAAAGCAACGACGAGATAGATCGACGCGGCGGCGACCGCACAGCGTTTCAGAAATTGCGCGTGATCGATCATGTGGCGTGCGAGCAAAAGCGAAAGCAGCGGAAACGCGGGCAGGGTGTAATGCGGCAGTTTGGTTTTGATTAAACTAAAGATCACAAAAATGATCGCGGTTCCGGTCAGAACGTAGGTGTCGATTATGTCGCGACTGCGCCAAAGTTTTCTGGTTAACGATGGAAGTTTAATCGACCAGGGAAAAAAACTGGCGAAGACGGTGACGAAATAGAAGGGGAGTAACAGCAGATAGAAGCCTAATGAATTTGCGCCGTGACTTTCCATCGCGCCAAGCGATCGGCCAACGACGTGTCTTCCGATCCCAATTCGGAAGAATTCGCCTTGCGTTTGAATCAGAGCAGGAACGCCCCAGAGTGCCACGATGGCGAGCATGAGTACGATGCCGCGGAGAAACTTGAAGCGCTTCGCCAGTTCGACATCTCGCACAAAGAATTTCATCGCCGCGAGTGTTAAGAGCGGCGCCCAGGCGATCGGGCCTTTCGTGAGAAAACCAAGCGCGAGTGAGAAATAAAAAAGGAACCACCATTTCCAATTCCAGGCTGCGCGTTGAATGATTTCGTAGCCAGCCCAGTGCGCGGTTGTTACAAAAAGCACCAGCCACATATCAGCCACGGCCGCTTTAGCGTTGATAAAAGTTTGCAGCGAAAGCGTGAAGATGATCGCTGCCCACCAGCCAACGGCTTCTCCTCCGATTTGTGCCTGCGACGCCGTAGCAGTGCGAAGGCGCGTTTCCCACGTTAAGATCGACAATGCAATGATAGCTGCAGCAACGGCCGATGGAAAACGGGCGGCGAAATCATTTTCCCCGAAGATTCTGTAGCTCGCGACCTGCGCCCAATAGGCGAGGGGAGGTTTGTCGAGGCGTAGCTGATTATTGAAATGCGGAACGATGTAATCGCCGCGCTCGATCATTTCCCGCGACGCTTCCGCAAAGCGCGGCTCGTCGCGATCAATCAGCGGAATGCTCCAGGTGCCGACCACATGAAAAAGCAGGCATCCAAAAAACAGCAACGCGTAATTGGCACCGACTTTCCTCGCGTGCTCGCGATTTATCGGAGTTGAGATATTCACGTGCGGCGTCAAAATAGCGTCCGACAAATCCGACGGGAACTTTATTGTGAAGCGCAACGCTGTTTTTTACTGGCCGATCGGCATCGTGATTGCCGCTGTCATCATCGCGGCTGCGTTTTATTTTGATGAGGCCGTACGCACTTTCATCGCGAGTCATCAAAACCGAGGCGTGGGCGATTTTATGCGCAATGTGAGCCGGTTTGGCGATTGGCCGGAACATTTTGCGCTCGGACTTGTTCTCACAGGTGTCGCGTGGTGGCGCGGGAACAAGAAATGGACCCGCATTTTAGTGTCGATGTTGATTGCGTTGTCGATCGCGGGATTGGCGGGGCGCGCGGTCAAGATTTCGACCGGCCGGGCTCGTCCTTCAGTGAAATCAGAACAAGTTTGGAATGGCCCGCGCTGGAGCTCCAAATATCACGCGTTCCCATCCGGGCACGTCGTTGCTTCGACCGCATTCTTCGCTGTTCTTGTTTTCGCGAACTGGCGAATCGGTCTGCCGTGTTTGACGATCCCAATTCTAATTGGCTGCTCTCGGATCTACGGTGGCGCGCATTATTTATCGGACGTCATCTGCGCGGCGATTCTGGGAATCTTGTCTGCGATTCTGGTCTGGCGCTTCATCCTCCCCCAAATCGGAGATCAGAAATCGGAAATCAGAAATTAGGGCCGAGGGGGTTCATTTCCTCACGCGCCAAGAAATGGTGAGCACATTTGTAAAGGAACGCGACTGAAGAAGCATAATTGGCGGCTTCTCGCGGTGCGCTTGCGCAACACCACGACACACCTGTTTAATGAGATCGATTGCCGTGCTGATTGGAACGAGGCGACCGCCATACGACCGCCAGAATTTGTCAAGGCTACCGCCGGCGACATTTTCCATTGTAAAATAGCCACACTTCCCTTGAGGTGTTTCAAGGACATCAGCGTTGAACACGCGCACGATGTTTGGATGGCTTATGCGCGAAAGCAGGATCGCCTTGAAAAGCATTTCTTGGATGTCCTCGAAGTTCATCCTAACGCGCTTAAAGACCTTCATTGCTTGGCGGCCAAGAAAGCGATGCTTAACGCGGTACGCCTCGGCGAACGCTCCCTCCCCTAAGAAGCGTTCAACTTCGTACGTGTCGCGAACGTTCTGGCCGTCTTGAAGCAAACGCATTTAATCAGGGGAATCTTGGCGACGGATACTAGCCGGCTACGAGCGAATCGCGAGCGAAAAGCGACCCAAAAACACAGACCCGCTTCTTCCCACGACGTTGAAACCAGCGTCTATCAATATTTGCGCGAGCTGCACAACCGACATGTCTTTTACGCGATCTGGCCTGCTGACCAAATTACTTGAGCCAAGCGGCCAAAGTGATTACCTTTAATTCGCCCTTAGGACCCATAAGACGAAAGTCCAATTGCCGTAAAAACTAAGGCATTGCTTGATAAGTATCGAACCCTATAAATCATGAGAACACGTAGCGTAGGTTACGTCTTCAGCAGCGCCCACGTTACTTGCTTTGAGAGGCCGTCAAGAAAATGGCCGGCAGCAGTGGCGATCCTTGTGTTTGCGCTCGGTTTGTGGATGGGTCGTGCCAATGTCCGCTGGCTTATTGCGGGCGCGTTTGGCGCTTACGACCAGTCCGATGCCTCAAATTCTCCGTATGCGACCGCGGCAGATTTTGCCAGGTACGCAATGAAGTTGCGTGATGAAGGGCTTTTAAAAGTCGAGCCCATCGTGCAAATCCCGAGGAACTCTCTGGCTCCATGGAAGCAGAATATTGTGACGACGGTATTTTGGGTTGGTGAACCAGCCGGCCCCAATAATCCCGTTCCGAATGACAAGAGCTCGTGGGATCTAAATTGGACAGTGAGTTATGGCGGCTTTGACCCGCCCGAAACATCGAATCGCCGGGGTTACATTCCCGTGGCGTTTATTCCCAGACAAAACCCGTTTTACGTCGCCCTGCCTTACAACGACGTGACCGATGGGCAATTTAAACCCGAGGCGCCTCTTATTATTCCGTGGTTTAAGCAGGCCTATTCCTCACCTGGACAATCCGTCTGTAAGGATCATTGGATCGCTATTCGCAAAGGGAACCGGATTTGTTACGCACAGTGGGAGGATTGCGGTCCATTCCGAACAGACCATTTCCAGTACGTTTTCGGGAATGAGCAGCCCAAGCCGAATGCCAATGACGGCGCCGGACTGGATGTTTCGCCGGCGGTCCGTGACTATCTTGCATTGCAGCCGAAGGACGTAACTGATTGGCAATTCGTCGGAGTGCGAGATGTTCCGCAAGGGCCATGGCGCAGCTACGGGGATAACAATCCTTTCGTGACTGCGGACCACCAGGTTGAAGGGCAGCTAGTGGAGACGCAGGGAAAGCGGAGCGAAGAGAGAAGAGCGAAGAGCCTGCAGTAGTCGCGCGGAAGTTGAGACGTTGAGGTCCGAGCCGGACTGGCAAAGTCAATCGCCCCTACCGTACGATTGAGGGACTTAAGATTTCGCTCCAGAGGTAGGATTCGGCGCTGTCTTCCCCTGTTTTTTGCTGCAGTGAAGCATCGTCCCCGAACCATTCCACGCGTACGCGCGCGCGTAGCATATCGGCGAACAATATCGGACAAACCAAATGCGGATCGAAGGGACGAATTGCTGGACTGTCACCACTCCACGCATACGCGCGCGAGAAGGACGCGGCACATCACCGAACAAAATAGAACAGCACTGAAATCAATGAATTTGTTGTGACTTTAGTTGTGACTCGACCGATTCCCGAGTATTTAATCTACGTAAGTTCTTGATTATACGTAACTTGAGGCGGTGGCTGGAATCGAACCCGCGAATAGCGCTGGGCGCGCTGCGAGATCGACTAGCTAGGTGCGCGTGAGTTGATGCGGCGTGCGTTGCCGAACAAAATAGAACGGCATCTCGCGTTTGAGGTTCGACTCGCGACCCCGAACCGCACATTCCGCACGTCAGCGCACATTGGTGGATTCAAGCGCATTTGTTATGCGGAAGCGTTATGCCTTAATCATCACGTGTGCTTTCTAAGAGAGAAGCGGAGGGGGTGAGATTCGAACTCACGAGGCCTTTCGGCCTTCCGGTTTTCAAGACCGGCGCAATCAACCGCTCTGCCACCCCTCCCGGGAAAAGTTCGGTCGCGAGAATTGTGCCATCGCTCGCGAGTTGAGCAAGGGTGCGAGCCGCACGGCATAAAACTGAGAGCCTGATCCACCAAAACAAGCTCGACAGGTAGGTACGTTCATGTGAACTTACTCCGAGCCGGAGTAGCAGCAATGAAGAAACGATCGTCTCGGAAGTATCGACCCGTAATCGACGAGCCACCGCAAAGTCATCAGCCGATCCATGGCCGCGGCGCATCCTCGAGCCCGGCGAATCGTTTCGAGAAACTCCATGTCGATCTTGCCGATGTCGATGTTGTCGATGCCGATCCGAGCGGCGAAGAAAAACCCAGGAGGGCGACGCAGTATTTTCGGGACGCCACGAAAACAATCATTGCGCGGAATCAAAGCCCGGATGTCGGATTCGAAACGAGCATCAATCCCTATCGCGGTTGCGAGCACGGTTGCATTTATTGTTTCGCGCGGCCGACCCACGAGTATCTCGGATTTTCAGCCGGTCTCGATTTCGAATCACGCATCATGGTGAAGCCTGACGCGCCGCGATTGCTCGAAGCCGAGTTGTCGTCGCCGAAATGGAAACCACAACTGCTGATGATGAGCGGCGTGACCGACTGTTATCAACCGGTCGAGCGCAAGCTGCGGATCACTCGCGGGTTGTCTCGAGGTGCTCGCGAAATTTCGGAACCCGGTTGGCATTCTAACGAAAAATCGGCTGGTGACGCGCGACATCGACGTTCTGTCAGAATTGGCGCGTTATCGCGCGGCGGTGGTGAACCTTTCGGTAACAACGCTGGACAGTAAACTTCAGCGAATTCTAGAACCGCGCACGTCGCCACCGGCAGCGCGTCTGGATGCGGTCACGCAATTGCGCGCGGCAAACATTCCTGTCGGCGTGATGGTCGCGCCCGTGATTCCCGGCATTAATGATCACGAAATTCCGGCGATTGTCGCGGCGTGCGCCAAAGCCGGTGCGCAGTTCGCCGGCCATGTTTTGTTGCGGTTGCCGTGGGCGGTCGCGCCATTGTTCGAGCACTGGCTCGATGAACATTTCCCCGAGCGGAAAGCGAAAGTGTTGGGGCGACTTCGCGCGACTCGGGGCGGAGAAAAGCTCTACGATTCGCGTTGGCGGAAACGTCAGCTCGGCGAAGGGATCTTCGCTGAGCAAATTCAAAAAATGTTCGATGTGAGTTGTCGCCGCGCCGGTCTCGGCGAACGCCCGAAACTTTCGACCGCAGCGTTTCGTCGACCGAACGACCAGTTAACTTTTCTGTAGCGGCGCTCTGTGAGCATCGCAAAATTCAGCAGCGGTCAATGCGCGGTGCAGGGTTCGAACCTGCGACTTGTCGCCGCGGCGACCGTTCAGGAAATTTACCGTTACGGACGGCGCCGGCCTTGTAATTTCCAATTTCTAATTTCTAATTGGTATCTCCATTCGCGCGATTAGCTCAGTGGTAGAGCACTTGCTTCACACGCAAGGGGTCGCTGGTTCGATACCAGCATCGCGCATGTCCTCGGCCTAGCGCTTGCCGTATCACACGGCGCGTTTTATCTAAGAAGGTTTCGATCACGAGGAATTCTCGCAGCTCCGAAAGTTCGCGCTGCGAAATGGCAGGTCGAACGCTTCGAGCGTCTGGTTGAGGGCATCAAGTCGTCGAAAGACGAACACTTGTGGCAAAACGCAGCCGAGATTTTGAAATGAACTTTGTGTGTTCGAGCGCAGATTTTATTCGATTTCAGATTTCGGATTGCCCAGAGCCAAGCCTGGCTTCGAGTAAGGCTACATCCTACACGAAAAACCCTAGACGTTCATCGGGAAAAACCTTAGGATCATTTCGATTACGTCGCCCGACGTTTAGAAAAGTCGCGCCCACTAAGGCAGCGACTAAGACACGCCCGCGATTCGCCGAGCGCGAGGCTTTATTCATCTGCGCTGGAGCTTGTGTCCGGCACTCCTGGTACGCAAGGGCTTTTTATCGACATCTCTTCCAAAGCGCGAATTTATGACATGAAACTCGACGAGCCTTCGCAGAAATCGCCGCGTTGCTCATGTGTTTCGCTTACATTGCCAAGTTGATCGAAAACCCGAATCACAGCATCATGTGAGCGGCTAAAGAATTTGGCGTAGCCGATTGCGTTGCTGATCGCGTTTGGCTCGCCATACCACAGCCGGCCGAATGGCAGTGCTTCGGAAAACTCGCTCTTTGTTGGTCCGCCAGCGCAACGATGCCTCAATTCGCGGCAAAGGCCGATTGAACGCCGGCGAGAAACTCATCGCCACACTCAGGCTTGATGAAAAAAGCTGCCGCTCCCGCCGCCAACGCTTTCCAGCGCACAATTCGATCGTCGTTTGCAGTCAGGACAATGACCCTGGTCGAAGGTGAAATTCCACTAAGTCGCCTTTGGACCTCCAAACCGTCCATACGCGGCATCCGCATATCAATTACCACTACCCTGGGATGATGAATCTCCGCATGACGCAGGAAAGCGTCCGGGTCGATAAACCTTTCTACCTCCCAACCTGCCGACTCGAGAAGGCGGCCGGTCGCTTTCAGCACCAACGGGTCATCGTCGAGCAACCAGACCGTGGAAGTAGATTTAGCCACCAGTCCTTGACGAAGCCCGGGGCTCATAGGAGGCGGCGCTCCTCAGGGGATTGTGAATTGCCGCGCATTTCTTGTCCGCTCCGTCCGGGGAATAATCCCGCCCGCGAGCGCGACTTCGACGCCCTTGGCGATTAACCGCTCAGCTGCCTCGGCGGGGTTCTTCCCGTATAAGCCCGTGTCTACAAGCGCAGACAAATAGCCGTGCACGAGAGGAGTTGTCGAGACGGTAATTTGAACGGATTTTACGGGGTTGGGTTTCCGTGCCATTCTTTTGCCATAATAATGGCATTAATTTATTTGCAAAGCTTTTTCTTTCACAGCGTCGATCTTGTTTGCCGAGGCTGACAGCGCGTAGAAACCGTCCAAATCAGTTTTGCGAATCACAGTCGCTGACTTCAAATCAAACCCCTTCCAGAGCGTTTCGCGCCGTCGATAAAATTCTCGACAATTCTCGACAGAATTTCTTCGCTCATGTGCGTGATCTTTCGAATTGCGAAAAAATCGCTATCCGTGCAACGCGAATAATGCCAGCACGATAACGCAAATTAACGAACGAGTGCGAAGTCGCCGATAATGTTTCACACGCAAGGGTCGCTGGTTCGATACCAGCATCGCGCAGGTCCTTACGCGAGCAACGCTTGCCCAAGATGGCCTCGCGCTTTATCTAGAATTATGTCCGAACACAAAATGACTCTCACCTGGAAGCGCGGCGACGCGCCGTTCGATTACCAGAAGTATCCCCGCAATCACACTTGGAAATTTGCCGGCGGTCAGGAAATGACGGCCTCGGCCGCGCCGGCCTATCTGGGCGATCCGAAAAATGTCAATCCCGAGGAAGCCTATGTCGCGTCACTCTCGAGCTGTCACATGCTCACTTTTCTCGCGATCGCCTGTAAACAGAAGTTCGTCCTGGACGAATATGTCGATGAAGCGGTCGGTCACATGGAGAAAAACGCCGAAGGGAAAATGGCGATCACAAAAGTGACACTAACGCCGAAGATCACGTTCTCCGGCGACAAGAAACCGAGCGCGGATGAGCTCGACAAAATGCATCACGCCGCACACGACAACTGTTTCATCGCCAATTCAGTCAAAACCGAGGTGACGGTAGAAAAGTAGATAACTGTAGGGGAAGCGGCTCGCTTCCCCAATTTGAGTTCGGGACGCTAACAGCGTCGAAGATCGTCAGCTTGTGCAAGCGGCGGGGATTTATTTTTCAATCGAGCGAAATTTACGGCGGACTCAACGGGCTCTGGGATTACGGACCGCTCGGAGTTGAGTTGAAGCGCAACCTGAAAAATTACTGGTGGCGCGTGATGGTGCACGAACGGGACGACGTCGTCGGCATGGACGGCTCGATCCTGATGAACCGCGCCGTTTGGAAAGCGAGCGGTCACGAAGACACCTTCACCGATCCGATGGTCGATTGCCGATCCTGCAAGGCGCGACTGCGCGCCGATCAGATCGTGGAGAAAAAAGGTGCGAAGCAATGTCCAGTTTGCGGCGGGAAGGATCTGACTGAGCCGCGTTCGTTCAATTTGATGTTCAAAACCTACGTCGGCGCGACTGAAGACGAATCGAGCGTGACTTATCTGCGTCCGGAGACCGCGCAGGCGATTTTCGCTCAGTTCAAGAATGTCCTCGATGTTTCGCGAAAAAAATTGCCGTTCGGAATCGCACAAATCGGCAAGGCGTTTCGCAACGAAATCAATCCGCGCAATTTCACTTTTCGCTCGCGCGAGTTCGAACAGATGGAGCTGGAATATTTTTGCCGGGCAGAGGAGGGGATAAAGCTTCTCGAATATTGGAAAGAAGAGCGACTCAAGTTTTACGGGAACATCGGCATCGCGCGCGACAAATTGCACGTGCTGACCGTGCCGGATGAAGAGCGAGCCTTCTATTCAAAGGGGACTTACGACATCGAATATGATTTTCCGTTCGGTCGACAGGAGCTCGAAGGCGTCGCTTATCGGACCGACTACGATTTGTCGCAGCATCAAAAGGCCAGCGGCAAATCGCTCGAATATTTCGATGAGGAAACGAAACAGAAATTCCTTCCGCACGTGGTCGAGCCGAGCGCTGGAGTCGATCGCACGGTGCTGGCTCTGATTTGCGAAGCGTATTCGGAAGACCAGGCGCCGGACGAAAAGGGAAAAATGGAAACGCGGGTCGTGCTGCGTTTCCATCCGCGCCTCGCCCCAATCAAATGCGGCGTGTTTCCGTTGCTCAAAAATAACGAACAACTCGTGGCCAAAGCGAAGCAGATTGCCGATCTTCTCCGGCCGCACATGTTCGTTTTTTACGACGAAGGCGGCGCGATCGGCCGCCGTTATCGGCGCCAGGACGAAATCGGAACGCCGTTCGGCATCACGGTCGATTTCGAAACACTCGGCGAAAAAGACTCCGCGCTCTGCGACACGGTCACACTACGCGAGCGCGATTCAATGAAACAGGAACGCGTCGCGATCAAGGATTTAGCCAATCTTCTTGTCGCGCAAATTTCCTGATGGATCCCGCGAAATTTCGCGAATATTGCCTGAGCAAGCCGCGAACAACCGAAGGCACGCCGTTCAGTCCTGATGTTATTGTCTTCAAGGTCGGCGGTAAAATGTTCGCGCTCGCATCTCTCGACGAAATTCCAACGACCGCGAATTTAAAATGTGATCCCGACCTGGCGCTAGAATTGCGCGATCGTTACGAGCAAGTGAGACCCGGATATCACATGAACAAGAAGCATTGGAACACTGTTGAGATCGAAAGCGGAATCCCGGACGCCGAACTACGAAAAATGATCGACCATTCTTACGATTTGGTTATGAAGGGTCTGCCAGTCCGAAAATCTTCAGGTAGGGGCAGTTCACCGAACCGCCCGCGTCGCGCGACATAAGGTGCCGGGCGATGGCGGTCAATCGCCCCTACCTAATGAATCCCAAGCCGCCGCAGTCATTTCGAGGCTGGAGCTGACGCGGCTGGTGGCGCGGGCCACTGATTTCCTTTCATCGCACGCCACCACCCAAGCGCGTGTAGTTGCCGATAGCGCAGCGCCAACGCTTTTCCATCGACATCGGCCGCGGGTTGGCCGTGAAGATTTTCCACATGAGCCGGCTCGTTGATTTTCAAAATGAAATCCGGGCCGATGACCGCGTTCACGCCAAAGCCAATCTGGGGTTGCGATTGGTCCAGCAAATCGTGGCCGAATGCGTGATAAATGAAACCGGAAGGCGCGGCCAAATTGATCAGAGTCGGCAAAACATCCAGGTGACTGCCACCCAGCTTTTCCGGTGGATGAACTGTTTCCAGCGCTTTCGGGCCGTAGAGAATGAGCGGCACCGCGAGGCTTTCAAAAAGCGTGTGGGTCGGACGCGCGGAAACGTATTGTTTGCGGGAATAATGGTCGCCCGTGATCGCGAACAACGGCCGTTCCAGTTTATTTTCGGCTTCGGAAGCGAAATCTCCGACGCATTTGTCGGAGTACCAGAGATGTCCCAGGACACGCAGTTGACGTTGCGAAAGATCGGCGCAGATCGGATTAGATTTCACGACATTGGGATCGAACCCCTTCTTCTCCACATCGACGCTGTACGGTGGATGATACGACGTGCTCATGATCAAATTAAAGCTGGGCTCGGGGCCGGTGTGCTGCAGCACAAAGCGAAAAAGTTCTTCGTCGTCTACGCCCCATTCATTTCGACCAGAACCAGTTCTCATCTGGTCGCCGCCGTAAACTTCTTCAAAGCCCTGTTCGCGACAAAATTGGCCGACTCGTTGCCAGCTCAAAAATCCGCCGTAAAAAAATCGCGTGCGATAACCAAGCTGTTTGAAAATGCCAGCGGCCGCAGTTGGCAGTCCTTCCCGGACCGCGGGTCGATAGTTCACCAACACTCTGGCAAAAGGCAGGCCGGTGATGAAAACGCCCAAACTCTGGATCGTGCCAATGCCTGATGAAATGAAACCGCGGACATGAACGCCTTCGCGCCCGAGCGCATTGAGTCGATCGGTCAGATGGAGGCCAGCATATTCAGGTTCCATTGACCAGGCGTCGTAACTCTCCATTACGACAACAAAAATGTGAGTTGGGCGCTGACCGGGATTTCCCGGCGCCGCTCGTTCGACGCAGTCATCCAAAGTCGCAAAGCTTTTCGCATTGGGATAGAGCGCGGCCGCGGCGGTCCGAACATTGCCATCGGGCAGAAATGTCCGCAGCCCGGCGGACCTTTGCATTGTTCGCTCCTGCCAAATCGCCCAGCGCAAAGCGAAGAAGGGATTGAGCACAATTTTATTGAGAAAGACGTCCCCGGTTGTCGCCGCGTTCTTCAAACCTTTCAGGTTTTTGCCGAGCCAAACCCTTGCCCCAACGAACATCCAAATGAGGATCACAATGAAAGTGATCGCTCGCGCGGATTTGGTGCCGAGAAAGACCGGAAGTTCAGCCGAGCCGGCAACCCGACAAAGCTTGTTAAGGGCCCACGCGACCAGGGCAACTCCGATTCCGGAGAGAAGAATTAAGAGTACGATCGGATATGTCTTCCAAATCGTGATCAGGATCGCGCGGCGATCGTCGTAGATCAGCCCGAACATCCAATGGTTAAATTGGTCGTCGTACTCTGCGAAATAGGCGACGTCGCTCACGAACACGATCGCGCACAGAGTGAGGACGATCACAATCATCGCCCGGCGGATGCGTTGGTGCCAAACTCCCAGCGGATGAAAAAACCCGAAGAGCGTGAGAGCCAGTGGTGGAAGCAGAGCCCACATCGCCGCGCACGTATCGGAACGCAGTCCGGTTTCAAAGCATCTGAGAAAAGCCTGACCGCTTGGTCGCTGCGATAATTCACCGCGGAAAATCCAAAATAACGCGACTCGGAAAGCCAGAAACAAAAGCACCAAGGCGAACCATAGAACCACGTCTGCCAGCAGTTGACGCCACGGGTCCGTTGACGCCGGCCGCGAATCCCTACTCTCCGGTTGCATTTACGGCAAAGCGCGAAGCTCGATCTCGCCGAAATTCAACTGCAACGCGTCGCGCGCGACGTTGAGGAAACTGTCGGCTGCGTCGGTCAGCGCGACATGAAGTTTTCCGTGATTCAACGGCGCCGCGCGGAGCGATTGTCGATCCAACATTTCCTCGACCGCCCGAGCGCAATTCTGCGCGGAATCGACAATCATGATCTGACGCTTGAGCACGCGCGCAATCGCTCCCGTGAGCAAAGGATAATGAGTGCACCCGAGCACCAGTGTATCGATGTCATCTGCCAGCAGCGGGTCGAGATAGCGGAGGATCATGCGATCGGTGACCTCGTCGTTGAGCAAACCTTCTTCGATCAGCGGAACGAGCAAGGGGCAGGCGCGACTGCTCACCCGCACATTAGCGTCCGCCGCGCGCAACGCCTTTTCGTAGGCACCACTCCGAATCGTCGCGCGCGTTCCAATTACGCCAATGTGTCGATTGCGGCTCGCCGCGAGTGCAGCGCAGGCACCGGGCTCGATCACGCCGATCACCGGCACGGAAAATTTTTCCGTTAACACCGGCAGCGCGACGGACGAAACCGTGTTGCATGCGACAACGAGCGCCTTGGCATTTTGCTTCATCAACATCTCCGCGAGTTCGATGGCGTAACGCTGCACGGTTTCCGCGCTTTTAGGGCCATACGGCACACGTGCGGTGTCGCCGAGATAGGAAACGTTTTCGTTCGGCAGCAAATCACGCAGCGCCTTGACCACGGTCAGGCCGCCGATGCCGGAATCGAAAACGCCAATCGGCCGTAGATCGCTCATGCAACGCCAAAACTCATTGTTGTCTCGGCCTGCTGCAAGTGTCGTGTGGATAGGGCGATTCGGTGAACCACTCCCTACCTTCTTGCAATCCACGTTGCCTCTCGGATGATTCTTCGCAATGGCTGAGCCTTCGAAAACTTACGATCCGAAGACGGTCGAGCCGAAGTGGTATCAACGTTGGATCGACAATCGCGATTTTGAAGCGGACGCGAATTCGTCAAAGCGACCGTTCTCGATCGTGATGCCGCCGCCAAATATCACCGGGGTGCTCACGCTCGGTCACGTCTTGAATAATGCCATCCAGGACATTCTCGCCCGCCGCGCGCGAATGCAGGGGTTCGAAGTGCTTTGGCTACCGGGAATGGATCACGCGGGAATTGGAACGCAGACCGCTGTCGAAAAATGGCTCCGCAAAAACGAAGGCATCACGCGTCACGATCTCGGTCGCGAAAGATTTCTGAAGCGCGTCCTGGAATGGCAGGACAAACACGGCGGCATTATCATTCAGCAACTCAAACGGCTCGGTTGCTCTGCTGATTGGTCACGCCAGCGCTACACCTTCGACGACGATTATGTTCGCGCGGTGGAAAGGATTTTTGTCGAGCTTTTCAAGAAGGACCTCATCTATCGCGGCCGGCGAATGATCAACTGGGACCCGGCGGCGCAAACCGCGTTATCGGATGAAGAAGTCATTAACAAGCCGCAAAAAGGAAATCTTTATTACGTCCGCTACGAAATCGTCGATCAGCCGGGAAAATTTTTGGAAGTTGCGACCACGCGTCCGGAAACAATCATGGCCGACACCGGCGTCGCGGTTCATCCGAAGGACAAACGATATGCGGATTTTGTTGGCAAAGAAGTGTGGCGTCCGTTGCGACGCGAGAAAATTCCGGTGGTCGCCGATGAAGCGATCGATCCCGAATTCGGCACCGGCGTTTTAAAAGTCACGCCCGCGCACGACAAAGTCGATTTCGAAGTCGGTCAGCGTCACAAGTTGTCGGTCATCGACGTTCTGCATCCCGATGGAAAAATAAATTGTCCGGCGGTTCCGGAATTAGATGGACTCGATCGCTTCGAAGCGCGCAAAAGAGCGGCTGAGCTTCTGCAAGATCGATATCTACTGTCGAAGACTGATCAGTATGAAAATAATGTCGGTTTCAGCGATCGCAGTGAAGTGCCGATCGAGCCACGGCTGAGCGAACAATGGTTCCTGCGTTATCCGAAAACAAAAGAAGCGCTCGCGGTCGTAAAAAAACATCTCATCCGTTTCTTTCCGAAGCATTGGGAAAAAGTTTACGCGCAATGGCTGAAGAACATTCAGGATTGGTGCATCAGCCGCCAGGTCTGGTGGGGACATCGGATTCCGGCGTGGTATCGCGGCGGTAAGACTCGGGTGCAGATCAAATCGCCGGGCGAAGGTTGGAAGCAAGATGAGGACACACTCGACACCTGGTTTTCATCCTGGCTGTGGGCCTACGAAACGATGGACCCGAAAACGCGGAAGAAATTTTATCCGACAAGTGTGCTCGTGACCGGCCCGGACATCATTTTCTTCTGGGTCGCGCGAATGATCATTGCCGGGCTCGAGTTGAAGCCCGGAAAATCCGGCAAGATCGAAGACAACATTCCGTTCCACGACGTTTTCTTTACCGGGATTCGCCCGATCCGCTCGAGTTGATCGACAAATACGGCGCGGACGGTCTGCGTTTTGGCTTGATGCGGATAGCGCCGAGCGGCCAGGACATCCGTTTCGACGAAAAACAAATCGAAGAAGGCCGCAACTTCGCCACCAAACTTTGGAACGTCGCGCGATTCCGACAAATGCACGGTCCTACCCAAATTGCCCCAGATAAACTTGACCGGTTTAACCGGTCAAGTTTTGGCACGCTGTCAATCTATGCGGTCGAAGTGTTGGCGCGATTGAATGAAACGATCGACGCGGTTGAAAAGGCATATCACGACTACGAATTCAACACCGTCGCGCAGCGACTTTACGATTTTATCTGGAGCGATTACTGCGACTGGTTTGTCGAAGCAGCCAAGACCGACATCTTCAGTGAGGACGAATCCAAGAAGAAATCAGCACTGGCAGTGATGGATTACGTTTTATCGGCCATCGTGCGGCTGCTGCATCCATTCATGCCGCACATCACGGAGGAACTTTGGTCGCTGCTTGGCTTGGGGAAAGATTCGATTCAATTCGCGCCGCTGCCGAAGAAAATCACATTGAAAGGCATCAACTTACCGACAAAACGACGAGCCGCCGCAAGGGTATATGATGTAGTTCAGAAAGCGCGAAATCTTCGCGTCGAGGCCGGAACTCCGTCGAACAAGAAAATCCGAGTATTCATCGATTCGACCGATAAGGCGGTGAGCTCACAGCTTGAGACCATTGCGCGACTTACTAACGCAGAAGCAGTGGTAATTAGAAAGTCAATGCGCAAAAGAACTGACGAATCTCGAGCTGCACTATATCGCTGGTACTCCAGCACCGGCTGGCGCCCCTCTGAGCAGTACGGTTATTCGGGCTACTCGGGATATTCAGGAGCCGGAATGGTGACCGTACAGAGTGCCGGCGTCGACAAATCTGCCGAACGCGAGCGGCTCGACAAAGAGATCGCGAAAGTCGAGGAGGAGCTGCGCACGGTCGAAACCAAGTTGAGCAACAAGTCGTTTGTGGATCGTGCGCCGAAAGCGGTGGTTGAGGAACATCGGCAACGAAGAGCGAATTTCGCCGAGCAGGTTAGAAAATTAAAAGAGGCTCGCGACAAGCTGGATTGAAATTGGTTTAATAGATGTCGATCTTATAAACGCGATGAGTCTTTGGAAAAAGCTGCTTTGGGTTGCGGTCACGCTGCTCGGTTTGGCGTCGCTGGCGATACTGGCGCTTTCTCGCGGCGAACAGATCAGCGCGCTCTGGATCATTGTCGCCGGATTTTGTGGCGCCGCGATCAGCTACCGGTTCTACAGCAAATGGATCGCAACGAAGATCCTTGTGCTCAATGACGATCGCGCGACGCCAGCGGTCGTTAAAAACGACGGCAAAGATTTTGTGCCGACAAATCGCTGGATGGTTTTCGGTCATCACTTCGCTGCGATTGCGGGACCGGGGCCGCTGGTCGGGCCTGTGCTCGCGGCGCAGTTTGGTTTCTTGCCGGGAACACTGTGGATCTTGATCGGCGCAACTCTCGGCGGCGCGGTACACGACATGATCGTTCTTTTCGCGTCGGTGCGGCGGGGCGGCAAAACGCTTGGCCAAATGGTGAAAGAGGAGATCGGCCCCGGGGTGGGCGTGCTCGCGCTCATCAGCGTGCTTGCGATCATGATTATTCTGCTCGCGGTGCTTGCGCTCGTGGTTGTGCAAGCTCTGGCGAAAAGTCCGTGGGGCGTGTTCACGATCGCGATGACGATCCCGGTAGCGCTGATCATGGGTTTCGGACTGCGCAGTGGAAAAGTGAATGTGACCGCGGTCACCGTTTTTGGTTTGCTCGGTTTGGCCTTCGGTGTTTGGGGCGGACAATTTCTAGGAAATTTTCCGGCCATCGAAGCCTGGTTCCGGCACGACGCGATCTGGGTTTCGTGGGCGATCATGATTTACGGATTGGCCGCATCGATTCTGCCGGTCTGGATGCTCTTAACACCGCGCGATTATCTGAGCACGTTTTTGAAACTCGGAACGGTGGCCGCGCTCGCAGTCGCGGTAATACTCATTCACCCAACTCTACAGATGCCGTCGCTGACGAAATTCATCGACGGCAGCGGACTCGTCTTCGCCGGGCCGGTTTTTCCGTTCGTCTGCATCACGATCGCTTGCGGCGCGGTGTCTGGTTTTCATTCGCTCATCGCTTCAGGCACGACACCGAAAATGGTTGGCCGCGAATCGCGCATCCGCGACATCGGCTACGGCGCGATGATCACTGAGATGATGGTCGCGCTGATGGCGTTGATCGCTGCCTGCGTGCTGCAACCCGGCGAATATTTCGCGATCAACACGAAGGGAACGCCGACCGAAGTCGTGGCAAAAGTTTCCGCTGCCGGATTTCCGGTGAATGAAAGTGAGATGTCGATCCTCGCGCAAAATCTTGGTGAGAAGACAATGTTCAATCGCGCCGGCGGCGCGCCGACGTTCGCGGTTGGCATGGCGCACATGTTCGCCAAACTCTCGGCCAGCCCGACCGCGTTCGCGCTCTGGTACCACTTCGCCATCATGTTCGAGGCGCTCTTTATTTTGACGACGATAGATGCCGGGACTCGGGTCGGGCGGTTCTTGTTACAGGATTTGTTAGGCAACGTGTGGCGACCGCTCGGCAACACGCGCTCGTGGACGGCGAATTTCGTTTCCAGTGTGCTGCTGGTCGCGGCCTGGGGCTGGTTTTTGTATCAGGGCGTGGTCGATCCGCTCGGCGGCATCAACACGCTCTGGCCGCTCTTTGGTTTGGCGAACCAACTTCTTTCGGTGATAGCGCTCTGTTTGTGCACGACGATCCTGATCAAAATGCAGAAGACGCGCTATTTGTTCATTACAGTTTTGCCGCTGTGTTTCATGTGCGCGGTCACATTCTCCGCCGGTTACCTCAAGATTTTTTCAGCCGATCCAAAGCTCGGATTCTTGAGCGGCGCGCAATCGCTGGCGCGCGAAGCTGCGGGGATTGTCGATCCAACGAAAGCGAACGAGCTGATGAAACAAGCAGCGGTCTGGCAATTCGATGCAGTCGTCGCGGGGTTTTTTCTGCTGCTCGTGTTTCTGATCGTCGTGGGCTCAGCCAATCAATGGCGGCAGCTCATCCACGGAACGAAACCAGTCGTGCTGCGCGAGAGCGAATTTGTGCCGGTGACCTCAGTTACGACCTCGGTGGCGATTGGTTAGGGCCTAATCGGGAAATGTCGGAACAATTTCGATGTCAACGCCGTGCGCTCCCGCGAAACGGATAATTGATTCGCTCGTCTTCTCGGGCGGATAGCGGCATAGCGTTCGCAAGATCACGAACAAAACTACGCCTGTCTGCGTGTGTGAACAACACCGCGCGGCGGCGGTGTTGCGAAACTAAAATTACTTTTTGCTGACCGGGGTGAAGGCGTGGTCGAAGACGTAGTTCGCCACGTTGCGGCCCTGGGCGATCGCCTGGGTTTTGTCGAACGACCAGTGGATGCCGAGATAAATCCGGCTCTGGCCGTTTTCTTCTTCCGCCTGCGAGAAACTTGCGAAGCTGCGCGGCATGTAGGGACGCACGTTGCCGGCGTTGTCTTTGGTCACGCCGTTGAATTCGTCGGAGACAAAGGTGAACGCGATGTTGTCGGTCCCGAAAAATCTTCGCAGCGTTTGGAAGAGCGCGCCGCCAAAGCCGCCGTGTCCGGACGGATACGATGGAAATGGCGGGGTGAAATTCGGACCAGTGAGATTGCTCGCGGGCGCGCCCATGGGCGTGAACGTCGGATCGCCAGTCGTCGATGCGTTGCCGTCGCCGAGTCCGGTCGGTCCGGTTCCGAGATCGGATTCGCGGATGCCGGTGACCGGTCGCCAGAAATCGTAATAATATTTTGATTCCCAAATCGACATGCCGGCATCGGCCATGGCGGTGTTGGCGAGGGCGAGCAGTCGCGCGAGATCGGCAGTGCCGAGATGCATCTGATCAGCGATGTGAACGATGATCTGATTGTAGAGCCGCGGCGGCGCGCACAGGCTTGGGGTCCCATCGTAAGCCCAGAAAATTCCAATAAAACTTTGTTCGGGCGTTCGCGTCGTCGGTGTGAAAACTCCGTCGCCTCCGACTGATTTGGCTTCGGCGTAAGCGGCGGCATACTCAGCGCTGTTCATGGCGGGTGGCGGCGGAACGCGAAATTGACTGCCCGATTGCACGACAAACGTTTTGCATTCGCCCCAATGCGCGCCGAGCGCGATCGGGATGAGACTGATCGGATCCTGGCGCCAATAGCCGGGCATTTGGTTTGGAAAATAATTGACGCCAAAATGCGGCTCTGGAACTTGCGAGCCGTCGTTCGCGCGCAGCGCGAGAATGGCCGAGGCCGCCCGTTGGCCTAACGAAACGCCGTTGGTGCGTTCGTTCTTGTTGCTGACCTTCGCGAGATCGTCAGTCAGGAGTGAATCAAAAGCCGGGGCTTGCGACGGATAAAGCGCGATTAATGTGTCGTGCGCGGCCTGAGCGACTGCGGCATCGAGCGAGACCGGCGGCTTCGCCGGTTGAATCCCAGTGTAACTTCGGTAGCCGCCAAGGACGGCGTTGACGGAATCAAAAATTGCGATGTGAACAATAGCCATGGCGCGACTGGAGCGACCGGGTCCGAGTTGCTCACCGAACGTGCGGATCTCACCGGGTGCCACAGGCGTGTGATCGAGTCCGCTGGCGTTAATCGCGATCGCGTTCCAGCGATGAATGGAGTCGAGCGCATTTTTTGGAACTAGTGCAGTGCGTGTCGTCTGAACGCCGTTGAGGCGCGGGCCAAAGAAATCACTAAAGCTCAGCGCACCGGCGTTGTTGCTGAGATATAAACAAAGGGCCAAAAGGATTGCGGAAGATGATCTCATATTCGTTACGGATTAGCCGCCATCTGTGGCGAGGGTAGAGCGGCAAAGAGGTTGCCGTTTTCTGCGGAAAAACTCAACTGGAATCGTCTGAGCAGAGCGATTTATGCAGCAGGAAGCACACCGGCCTTTGCCAACGCTACGGCGCGCAGGCCAGCTTCGGTCTACTTTGCGCCGCTGGCGAATATGCGCCACTATTTGCGGCGAAGCGGAACGACGATCTCTTCGTCGCGGCGTTCAAGAATTACCCGGCCATCCTCAATTCTCTTGACCGTAACCTGGTAAACTTGAGTGCCGACTTGGAGGCCGAATTGCTGACCTTCCGACATGGACTTGCCATTGATGATCGCGAAACGCGTGGCGCCATCGAGCGTGATGGTAGTGACGAGAAATGCGCCAGGTGGAACTTCACCTTGGTCGGTTCCGCCTGTCGCAACTTTTCCAGTTGGTTTCCAGGTAATCGGCCAAAATGGACTCCGCGTTCCGGGATCAACGTGGAACGAAGATTTGTTCTTGAGCGTGATGGGCGGCGGTTCTTCTGTTGACTTATTCTTGAGTTCGATCGGCGCCGGCTTTTCGTCGGCGGCCAGCAAAGCCGGCGCTGCAAGGATCGACATACAGATGAGAGAGAAAAATTTGTTCATCGTTTTTCAATGACCGTGGTTGCAGCGATCACGACTTGTTGAAATTGGGGCTGTTCGGGCAGGAGGTGGATGCTCAGTTTAGTAATGGAAAGCAGCGGCTGGGCGTTCTCCAGTTCGGCGATGGATTTGCCGAGGGCGGCGAAATCGGCCTGAGGCAGATCGCCCGCAAGAGCGCTTCGCTAGTCTTGGCATTCAAGCCGCGACCGCTGCTCGATATCCGAAAAACTCACGCTCTTTGATGATCTGGACCACTTCCGGCGGCACCATTTCTTCCCAACTTCCGTCGCCAGCCTTCAGCTTGGCCAGAACCGCCGGTGGATAGATTCGTAGAAAATCTTTCTGATAATCGCCAATCTCTTCGATGTGGCGGTTGTCGATCAAGTATTGGAAGAGAGAGCGCAGATTCGGAGCGACTTCAACCTGTGTCGCGGTCGTGATCTTGCCCGTCTTTTCGTCGATCATTGGATATACGTAAAGCTTCAGCCCGTGTTTAAACATCCGGCCCAGCGCTTCGAGAATTCCGCCCTCGAGATTGAGATAATATTTTTCGTCGAAGATCTCGATCAGACTCGGCACGCCCATGACCAGACCGATCATTCGATTGGTGTAGCGCGAGAGATAACCGGCCAGCTTGTAGTATTCGCCGAACTTCGAGATCAGCACCGTTCGTCC
>WNFG01001162.1_pt1 | contig 22232 bp, 13 predicted proteins | sample 5400431 | NCBI WGS metagenome assembly WNFG01 (sample SAMN13153346, study PRJNA577476) | soil metagenome | isolation source: 120 cm saprolite under Douglas fir tree site 2 hole 3 replicate 2 | place: USA:California | collected 2015-04-18 | reverse complement strand
GGGCGAGTGTCGAACCACACCAACGAGATCGCGCAAGCCGCCACGAGCACGAGCGCCACCACCCACGCGAGAACCCGAGGGTGCGATTTAGATCGTGAAACAATCGCGTTTTGCGGAAGCTCAGTGGCGCGATGCCCGTCCCTCAGAAAATAGGACTTAAGAAGTCAAATTCAGCCTCGAATTGATTTCTCGTGGCGTGGGCTGCGGCTTTCGCTCCAACCTCCCGAGCGGCAGCTATCGATTTCTCCCCAGCTCTCGGCAAAAATAGAAAACAGGGCGGTTGAGGGATTACACTTGTCAGTATCGAGTCAGCGCCATCCGCGCAGACTGTTAGGAGGGTGAGAATATGTCGCCCCTGGTTCGCCGCTCGATCCTCAAGAAATTCCTCATCGTCGTTTCCTGGACGCTCCCCGTTTGTGTCCCCACTACGCTGGCTTTGGCACAGCACTCCGCCGTCCGCAATGCTGGAGGAGGTGTACATATATCTGCCCCGCCGATTTCCCACGTTCCGATTTCTTCAGCGCCGATTATCCACCCACCGATTATCCACGCACCGATTATCTACGCACCGATTTCCACGCCTCGAATCTCGCTAGCCCCGTCTGCGGGGGCACTCGGCACGGCTGGTCTTCGCCCTCCTCGGCGTCCGATTCGCCCGTTGCCGCCGGTGTTCGTCGTTTACGAGTCCCCCTTTCTCCTTGGCGGACCATTCTGGGGATTGAACTCCTGTTGGTGGGCGACCTGTGACCTCTTCTCGTCTTGGACGCTCGGTTACACGACTGTCTCCTCCTCTGGCCCAACAAACTATATTTCGCAGGTGTACGAGACTCCGGTGTATGTCTACGGCGAAGAGAGACCGGACCTGCCGCAGCTCTTCTTGAAAGATGGCACGATTCTCAAGGTGACCGATTACTGGCTCATCGACGACCAGCTTCATTTCATGATGATTGAGGAGAATGGCACGAAACCAGCGGAACACGTGATTGCTTTCGACGCACTGGATTTGCAAACGACCGTTGATGCAAACACGCGGAGAGGATTTCGCTTTATGTTACGCAACGAACCATTCGAGCAGTATTTGCGTGACCACTCTGAAGGCCCGCCACCCATCGTAACGCGCCCTCGTAAGTAGAGTTTGAGAGTAACAGTCGACGCAGATCAGCACCTTCCACCGCTTCGAACCTTCAAACCGCATGGCCGCCGATGGCTCTTCTACACTGCGTTGTCAAAACTTGACTGTTAACAATAGCGCTCATAACCCCCTCGACGCATTATGACGAATAACGTCAGACTTGCTTATGCCTTCTTCGCCACCGTGTCGGGAACTCGTCGCGACGATCGCTTAATCTGGACGATCACAAGCAGCCACGAAGTGCCACGAGCGGACCGAGATCCACCAGGCCCGACGGCGCCGCAATGTATATACGTCGATGCGGTCTAGGCCGTAACATGATGCAAACGCTCAGGAGGACTTCTTGCTGCAACGTGCCTGCTTTCTCCTCTTTGTCTTCGCCCTCACCGCTGCCGCACCGGCCCCGAAGCCGAAGTACCCGCCGACTCACTGGCCGATCGAGAACGGAAGCTTCGACATACGTAACTTCCGCTTCGGCACCGGCGAGATGCTCCCCGATCTGCACCTACACTTCCTAACGCTCGGGACTCTGCACCGGGATGCCGAGGGCCACGCCGACAATGCCGTCCTGCTGCTGCACGGTACAGGTGGCACTGCCCACTCGCTGCTCTACCCCGTCTTCTCCGACGTCCTCTTCGGGCCCGGCCAGCCCCTCGACATCACCAGGTACTTCATCATCCTCCCCGACGACATCGGCCAGGGCGAATCCAGCAAGCCGTCGGACGGCCTGCGCATGAAGTTCCCCCACTACACCTACGACGACATGGTCCGCTCGCAGTACGAGATGCTCGTGGACGGTTTGCACGTCGACCACCTTCGCCTCATCCTCGGTACCTCTATGGGCTGCATGCAGTCCTTCGTCTGGGGCGAGACCTACCCGCACTTCTCGGACGCGCTGGCGCCCTTCGCCTGTCTGCCCATCGAGATCGCCGGCCGCAATCGTATGTGGCGCTACATGGCCATGCAGTCGATCCGCGACGATCCCGCGTGGGACAATGGCAACTACACACATGAACCCTTCGAAGGACTCCGCGGAGCCGCCGACCTCCTCATCATCGCCGGCTCGGCGCCGCAGCAGATGCAAAAAGACTTCCCGACGCGGCAGCAGGCCGAGGATTACGTCAAGCGCAAGATCGACGCCATGGTCGCGGATATCGATGCCGACGACTTCCTCTACTACTTCGACGCGTCCCGCGACTATAACCCTGAGCCGAAGCTCAGCACGATTACCGCTCCGGTCCTCTGGATCAACTCCGCCGATGACTTCATCAACCCGCCGGAACTGGAGATGGCCCAGAAGCTGGTCACCCGGATGACGCACGCCCGTTTCATCCTGGTTCCGGCCTCGATGGAGACCTACGGCCACGGCACCCACACCCAGGCAGCCGTCTGGAAGAACGACCTCATCCAGTTGCTCGAGGATTCGGCGAAGAAGTAGCCAGCCAGCCTCCAAAGGAAACAACGGCAGCTTTGCTTAAATGAAACCTGACTGTTTTCCATCCCGCGCTCTCAGCCGGATTGATTGAACCTCGAGGGGAAGAACCCCAAGGCGGCTTTCGGCTGCAGCCTCTTTTAACGTTGGCGGGTCAGCTAGCGTCTGGACAACCTGAGAAATGGATTTGATATCGTTCAAGCCCGTGAACGGGAATTAATCCTGCTTTCAGATAGCCTTCATCTGGAGTCTTCATCATGGCAAGATCGCTAGCCGGGATCGTACGGTCGGCGAAAAGAGTATAACTGCGGCGAGGATCTGGCTGAACTCTGCGGAGGCTGGCCGATATTTTTTGGCTCACTCAGTCCTCACGATACTAAGGAGGCGGTTCAATGAAAGTTTTCGGAATGTCCAAAGTTGCGGTTGCTTTGTTGGTTTCACTATGCGGCGTGGCTGCTCTGGCGAGTCCGCCGGAAAGTGGTTACCACCTAATTAAGAAAGTTCCTCTGGGGAAAGCGGCTGGTGGCGCAGAGTATTTTGATTACATCACCGTCGATGCCGAGGGACGCCGCATTTACGTGAGCCACGGTTCGGAGGTCAAAGTCCTGGACGCTGATGATTTCTCGGTAGTGGGCACCATTTCCGGGTTGAAAAAATGTCACGGAGTCGCCGTGGTCCCTGAACTGGGCAAGGGGTTCATCACGGATGGTGATGCCGCCACCGTCGTCGTATTCGATATGAAAAGCTTAAAGAAGACGGGAGAAATCAAGAGCTATCCGGATACAGACGCTATTATCTACGATCCGGCATCGAAGCTCATCTTCACTTTTAACGGCGACAGCAAGAACTCCACCGTCATAGATCCGGCGAAAGAAACTGTCGTGAAGGCGCTCGATTTAGGTGGCGCCCCCGAGCAGGCAGTTCCCGATGGCAAAGGGATCGTTTTCGACAACATTGCCGAGAGCAACGAAGTGGCGGTCATCGACACGCATTCACTCACGATAAAATCACGCTGGAAAGTAGCGCCAGCGGGTGAGCCTGTGGCGATAACGTTGGACCAGGAGCACCGGCGGCTATTTTCTGCCGGCCGGGGTCCGGCACTTCTGGTGATGATGGATGCTGATAGCGGCAAAGTTCTTCAGTCGTTCCCTATCAGCGAGGGCGTGGATTCCAACGTCTTTGACCCAGACTCCAACGTGGTCTTTTCCTCGAGCCGTGCAGGGAAAATCCACGTCTTCCACGAAGACTCGGCTGAAAAACTCAGTCAGTTCGACACTATTGAGACCGAATATGGCGCCAAGACCATGGCCATTGATCCGAAGACTCACAACCTGTTCCTGAGTACCTCTGATTTTGGTCCCCCTGCTGGCCCGAAGGGGCGGCGTCCGGCCATCTCCGGGACAGCGCATCTTCTGATCTACGGACATTAGAAACAAGGCGATTTACAGGGCGGTTCGAACCCTTGATGCGGACTCTGACCAGTCCAATTCTGAGCTTAAACGCGGCAAGAGCCGCCCTGTGCCTCCTGCTTCATTGCCCGCTTCTACCCTTTTTCACCTCGGGTGGATACGCGAGAATCGCTCCCTCCGTCTTTGTCAGTCGTTCGAGCGGCAACGTGATATAGCGATGGGGATCTGGGGAGCAGAAGCGGAGTCCGACCGATGCTTAGCTATTTTAATTTCGTATGAGGTGTAGGGATGACGCGGTTAATTCTGCCAACGCCCCAAGAAGGATTACCCAAACGCTTTCCACCTTGCGGCTGAGTAAGGCAATCGTGCTTACCACCACAACGATAATCGAAATCGGATCGTCTACCGCTTCTCTTGTAATGGGCACAGTCGCTGCCCACAGGATGCCCGCGCTTTCCGGACCCTGCCTGGATAGTGCCTTTTACCCGGGGATGCTCGGCGCGCCACACCTGCAAACCTGAGAAGCGGAATAATGAGGAGGGCGGGAGTCACTAAAGCCATCAACCCCGCAAACGCTCCTGGGTAACCATCTGCAAAATACTTAGCTTCGGTGAACTTGCCGCGGCGAGGACGCCGAGATCGGGAGGGTATTGCTGGCAAATCTGAACATCCGCGCCCGCGATTTCCCGCCGTGCGGTATCAAGCTCGTGGTACATGATTCCGCCTATTCGATCGCCAACCGGACCAGCGGACCGTGGAATTGCCCGCCATACATGTCGTTGTCATTCAGATCGCCCGAAGGCACGGGACGCGGAATCGTCACTTTGATGGTCAGTAGTGGCTCGAGCACAAAGAACTGGACTTTGTCGACCGGCACGCCATACAACCGGGAAAAAAGCTCCGCCGATAGCTGACTGCTTTTCAATACCGCGCGGAAGCCCTTCGCATTCTTGAACATTATGTCGAACGTCAGCTTGAAGGGCCCTGCATTCTTACTGCGAATTAGTTTCGTAAGTTGCCACAGCTCAGTCACGGGAACTCCCACGCGACGCGCACTTGCACTGCGCCCCGCTCATTAACCTATCTCACAGGTCTTCAATCGTCATCGGGAACGGCCCGAGTGGATCGCTGAGCCTCCAAACGTGATTCGAGCAGAAACGATAGACGGGGCCAGCGTCTATTCCTGGAGGTGAAAATGGAAAAGCAAAGTTGCTAATCAACCCCTCATGCTCGGGAATTGGATGATGCAGCCCCGTGTGGGCCACAATCGAAACGATACCGGCAGCCACTGCCTGCGTGGGTGCCACGATATCAATCAGCAGTCCCACCTCGTGCCCAATGTTCCCTTTCTCAGGTTCGAGCGCTCCGAGTGTCCCATTTCGGCCATACACGCGCCAATGCAGCACGTATTGTTCCCGCTTCAATCTGAGGCTGTCATTGACCTTTTTTTCAACCACCACACTCAAGTCCTCAAGATACCTGTCCAACTGCCGCAGAACGAGAGGATCGCGAACTCCTGCAAAGGCGACTGAGCGGTAACCGACCAGCGCGGCTCCCTCCAGCCGAACCGTGTACATTTCCGACGGAACCCATCGGCTCCCGGTCACACGAACGGCTCGATCGTTTACTGCTTCGTACTGAGCACCCGACATATCGAGCGTACCGCCAGACTCGACCAGCAGGTACGGATCTGCGCTTTCATAGAGTGCGTGCGCCGCTACGCTCTGAGGAGAGCAGTGCATCTCAGGATTGGGAGGCTCGGCCGTGAATCCCTCGTTGTCCATTTCCACCATCAGGCAATCGGGGTACATACGTTGAGCCACGCTCGCCGCCCCGCATTCCAGAATTTTTCCCGCATGGTAGGCGACACTTTGGGGTATTCCCCGAAGCAGCGGTAGAGCTGCATAAATCGCTACGTCGCTCGCCCGCCCGGCGATCACAACCTGCGCTCCCGCCCCGAGGGCTAGCTGAAACGGCTCGACCCCCATCATTCCGACGAATCGCTCCGCTCCGCGAATCACTGCTTCGTTCAGCTGTGGAGCTGGATCGAGCGGCGTAATCTCGCCTGCGTGGAAAGCCTTGACGAGATCCTCCTTGTCAAGTTCCGAGTCAATTGCTGCCATCTTGAAGTGCCAACGGTTCTCCCTCGCTAGCTCGCGAACGATGTCCAGCATCCATTGCAGATGTGGCCGGCCGCCCGCATAGCCGGCGGTTCCGATAATTGCGGGGACTTCCGCCTTCAAGGCTTCACGCAGGATGAGGCTCGTGTTGTGCTTGGTAACCTCCCGCGCACCCCGCGTCTTCCCGGACCCAAGATAGTACGGGCCGGAATCCGTCGACCCCGCGTCGCAGCCGATGAAGTCGGCTCCGCCCCTGGCCGCGCGGCAAATACTCTCCTCCCGGAATCCAGTGCTGAGATTTCCCGTCGCTGCGATCGCCTTCAGCTTTTTAGTGGACATCTAAGAATCGCCCCTCATGTCGAAAGCCTCATTCCACAGTCTGGCTCACGTCGATGATGAACCATGCCAGCCCGCCAATGACGGTCATCAGAGCCGCGAAGTCTAGGGCGTAAGGCCACCCGAACCTCGTGGCAACTCTTGCAGTCACGACTGGCGAGATCCAGCCTCCTAGGCTGCCGAATGTGGTCATAGCGCCCGAAACCGAACCCGCAAATTCTCGTGTGATGTCACCGCAAGCTGTCCAGAGGATGGCCGAAGCCGCGAGATTGAATGCAGCGGCAGCGGCGAGCTGCAGCGCGGCGAGGGTATTATTTGCCGTGTGGGCTCCCACGACTAGGAAAATAGCGGAACAGCCCACTCCCACCCACACCACGTACTGCCGACCTGAACGCTTCCCAAATTTTTCCGATCCGCGGTCCGTGAGCCACCCCCAAAACGGAATCATAAAAATCGAAGCAAGAAACGGTACAGAGATCCACATACTGGCACGAGACGCAGCGAGGCCGCGTTCCCGCACCAAATAAATGAAAAACCAACTAAAGAAAATATTCACTGCATAAACGAGGCAAAAATGGCTGAACATCAGCGCACGGACTGAACGGCTCCTCAAAATCTTCCCCCAAGCCGACAATGTAATGCCCGCCTTCTTGTCTGGTCCCGGGTTTGCCTCCTTCTCCCCCGGACTGAGAATCAGGTCCAACTCCGCCGCATTGACCCCACGATGTTCCCGAGGTCGGTTTCTAACATAGGCGTACCACGCCGCCGAGACTGCCACGCCAAGCACCCCGGAGATCACGAACGACATCCGCCAGCCCCAATTCTTCGAGATCCAGTTAATCGATACCGGCGCGATCGTGCCAGTGACTCCTACCCCTGTTAGGAATAGGCTCGTACCGAATGCGCGCTCTTTCTGCCCCAGCCAGTAGCTCGCCGTTTTGTTGCAGACCGGAAACGCAGCCGCTTCCCCGGAACCCAAAAGGAAGCGCACCACCACAAAGGACCACGCCGCACTGAGCCATCCCGCACCTAGGCTCGGCGCAACAGCCGTAAGCGCCGTGAAGACCGACGACCACAGAACCGTCAAAGCCAGAACACGTCGCGCACCGAAACGGTCCCCCAGCCATCCGCCCAGCACGTGGAAAGTGGCGTAACCCAGACCGAAAGCGCCCAACACCCAGCCCATCGTCTGGGTGTCGAACTTGTATTCGTCCTGAATGTATTTGCCGGCAACCTGAAGGTTTAACCGGTCGATGTAGGTTATTCCGGTAACCAGCGCCAGCATCGCGACAATGTTCCAGCGAACATGCGTTGGCGCCACGGTTGCATACGGCGATTGCAGGGAAACCCGCCCGTTTGTTGAAGTTGACTCCATTTATGGCTAAAAAATAATTTTTAGCGCCAATTGGATCTGCCGCTCAGGGCTGCTAGTGTGGGACAGCACACCTGCTACGCCGGTCGGTGCTCCTGTCCCATCGAAGATGGTCGTATTGTCGGGGGTAGTGGGCGGAGCAAAGTTGGCGTGATTGAGAAGATTGAAGATCTCCAGGCGGAACTGTATGTTGAATCTCTCCGAGATCCTCGGGATGTAATTGTTTTTGAAAACGGAAAAGTCCAGGTTAGTTAAACCCGGACCGATCAAGATATTGCGTCCGGCATTGCCGCGAAGGTTGAAACATGACAGAGGGGAAAGGGGCGGTTGGATCGGCCCCCCGATAGTCGGGGGCATTGGATCACAGTTCGCTTGCCAGAAGGCTAGGTTTGGTGCGGTTGGGACGGCAAAGCACTCAGTTTTGATGTAATGGTTGGGGTTTCCAGGATTCGTGAGCGTCTTGCATCCCGGGCCGCCAACAAGACTGGGGTAATCCCAATCGTCACTATTGAGCTTGCCAAGTGGATCCGAGCCTGGCGCGAAAGCGGGCGTGAAGGGGACACCGCTACTCGCTGTAAAAATGAGTCCCAGTTGCCATCCGCTTAGCGTCCATGCGACCGGCCCCGAGAACTTCGGCGGAGGAACCTCCCACGTGCCATTCAGAACAAATGTGCGGCCAACGTCGAAATCCGACCGACCTCGGCTCAATCTGGTGTCGAACCAATCCAGGCTGGAAACCGAGTTCCCGAACGAGTCGCCCGCCAGCGCCGCCGAACTCGTGTCAATACTCTTGCCCCAGGTGTAAGCGCCTTGCACCTGAAAGCCGTGGCTCATGCGTTTGGACAGTTGTAGTTCTAAAGCATCGTAGTAAGAGTGTCCCACGTAAAACATTCCACGAACTGATCCAAAGTTCTCGTTGATGCGCGACGGCGGCGACCCCGCATTGGGCCCACTCATGAGGTTCCCATTAACGTCTACCTGCGGCCACAGATATCCAGCGGAGGTCTTCGTCGGGAGGACGATATCGGCATCATCGACGCGAAAAGGCTGATGCACCCCCCGCGAGCCCACGTAGGCGACCATTGCTGCCAGGTTTTGGGTAAGCTGGTACTGAAGGTTGAGATTCCACTGCATAACATAATTGCGCTTGGGGTGGGGTTCAATAAACGTTGAGCGCAAGGAATTTGCCGGAAGCTGCGACGGAAGGCCGGAGAAGAACGTCAACGGTGTAGAGGCTGCATTGATCGAACTGTACTGAAAAAAAGGAGTCGCTTGGTTTTGCATTAGGATGAACTGATAGAGGAGTGGCAGCACATCGAACATCCCCCATCCACCACGTACAGCCATCTTACCGTTGTGGAGCGGATCCCAAGCAAAACCGACACGGGGCTCAAAATTCTTCAGTGTGGGATTGCTGAAGAGGGGATTGCCGAGATGTGCGTTGGGATCAGAGAAGTTTGGTAGTCCATTAATTAGCGGCTGGGTCGGGGACGGTCTCAAGTTGACCAACCTCCCATGAATCTCCGTCGGTACGGTTGCCATCTCGTAACGGAGACCTAGATTTAGAGTCACGTCGGGTTTCCATCGCCAGTCGTCCTGCACATAGGCGCCAAAGATGGTCTCGCGAAGATCGCGCGGCGTAACAGAGCTGACAATTCCACCTTGGAATCTTTTAGGAATACCTTGAAGAAAATTCGACAGTGTGTCGAACTGCCAAATTCCATTCGGATCCGAATAGGTTGTTACCTGCAGCAGCATCCGTTCGAAGGCGCCACCGAATTTGATGCTATGGGTACCCTTAACGAGGAAGGCGTCGTCATATCCTTGGAACGAACTCCAACGGTAACGATAAGTCGGAAGGGGCCATATCCCGCCCGGCATGGACGTGAGGGGGCCGATGTTCACCTGGGCCGCATTCTGGCCGGCAAAAGCACCCAAGGTGGTATCGGCTGCTGCGGGATTAAGCGCGCTGACGCCCTGATTGCTGTTTACGGCTTCCTGATTGTAACCGAAACGGAGTGCGTTCACGACGGCGGCCGAAAACGAATGTGTGTCTTCTACCGCGACGATGTGTCTTGAGGTCAGAGTGCGGATCTCAACGTTATTCATGGAATCTGGAGAGTCATAGGGGGTCCTGTCGAACGTGTACGTGCCGAATAGGGCATCCTTTTCGGAGAGCTTGTGGTCGATCCGGGTCGTCACGAAGTTCTCATGAACAACCTGATTGCCCGCGAAAAGGAATTCGGCGACGTCTGGATTTGCTGTTGTGGGACCGTTGGGCATGGGGAAAAGCGCCAAATACTTCTGAGCCGCTGTGGTCACCGCAACGGCGCCCGTGGCGAGCTGCCCCAGGCGAGCGTTCAATGTAGGCACGAAATCGATCTGCGTGATACCCTTCGCCTCGCGGTCGCCCTCGTAGTCGGCGAAGAAGAATGTGCGGCTCTTTAGGATCGGTCCCCCAATGGCGCCCCCAAACTGGTTCCGCTTGTAGGGCGGCTTGGACACGTCGAAGAAGTTCCTTGCGTCTAGCGCGCTATTCCTCAGGAACTCGTAAACACTGCCGTGAAACCGGTTTGTTCCGGAGCGCGTAGTCGCATTGACAACCCCTCCGGAAGTCTTGCCGTACTCTGCCGAATAATTGCTGGTTAGGACGGAAAACTCCTGAATCGCATCCACGCCCAGATTCCCTCCCAGAACGCTACCCGGTGCTCCATTGGCATAGTCGTTAAGGCTGACGCCATCCAAACGATAGTTGTTCTGTTGCGGCCGCGCGCCGGAGATAGTCAACTGCTGTCCGAAACCGCGATTGCCCCGATCATCGCCCGACCGGAACGACACTTGCGTCGAAATAGCATTAACGCCAGGCTGGAGGGTTGCTAGGTCCGTCCAACTGCGGCCGTTGAGAGGCAACTCACGGATGGTGTTGGCGGAGACCACCGCGCTGATATCCGAGGTGGAAAGCTGCACAGTGGGAGCTTCGGTGGTCACCTCAACTTTGATCGCAACCGTACCGACCGGCATCGTGAGATCAATAGTCTGTTGAGCTCCTACCGCTAACTCGATGCCTCTCATCACCTCGGTATTGAATCCCGGCGCCGAAACCGTTATCTCATAGGTCGCCGGCAGCAAGTTTGGCGCGGTGTAGAAACCGTCGGAGTTCGTGTAGACGTTTCGGACAATGCCCCTGACGGCATTCTTGATGGAGATCTTCGCAGCAGGAATGGCGGCGCTGGTGCTATCCAAGATCCGCCCAGAGATGGTTGCGCCCGACACTTGAGCTTGAACTTGCACCACTGGGAAGGCGTCGAAGATAAGGACCAAATCTAGTAGAGACGCACCAAGCCATTTCAAATGTGATGCACCCATCATAGACCACCTCACCTTATTCGAAACTCAGCGTCATGGGCGTTGCGGCGCAAATCCGTACGCGTTAGTTGTCTGGAATCTGGCTTTCGAGAACCCCGCGCGGCATTTGAATTTCACTTCTATACCCGTTGGGTATACGCGTTTCACGCCCGTCTACTGACAAGATTTAGGTCCGTTAGATTTCGCAAGATCCAGCGCCAGCTTTGATCCATTGTTCTCTCCAAGGAAGGCGATATCTAGGTAGGCTAAGGTAAGATTTTATAAACTCGCACTTCTGCCTCGTCGCTACCATGGTGGGGTACGGCGAGATAGTATCGTTTGAGGTCAGGCACCAGGATCGCAGTCTTGGCCCGGAAAGCGCCCGGAATGTGTCCGACCAGTGCGTAGTGGTCAGGGTCGTTCTGTTGAAACACATCGACAAACCCGGATCCAGCGATGTAGATCCGTTTGCTTCCAGAATCGTAGGCCATATCATCGTTCGTCCCCACACAGGAAACGCTCGTCACAATCTTGCCGGAATCAGAATCCAGGACAACGAGCTTGCCGGGATCACGAGTGGTGACAAATAGGCGATGATCGGGTTCATCATATGCCATCGCGACGAGGTGCTTCGCCGCCTTCGATGTGGGCCATGTTGTAATCACCGTACGTTTTTCCCGGTCGATTACCCCGACAGCGTCTTTACCGGTGATATCGACGAACAACCGCGGCCCGGACTTTTCGAGCGCCAGCGCCTCAACCTTATCCGAATTGATTTTGATATCACCCAGCTTTTTCGCCGCTGTAGTATCGACGATACTTATATTGGAATATGTTAGATGTGCGTCGTCACCACCGTTAACGATATACATGTATTTGGTGGCGGAATCGTAGGCCATGGAGTCTGCGTCCGGTAACAGGTCTATCGTTTCGATAGGTTTGTAAGAGTCACCCTCATAGATTTTCACTCCGGGCGCACCACCATCCACTACGAAGAGCTTCTTTAAGTCGTCCCGATAAACCATCGAGTGTGGCGTCTTGACGTCAGAAATGACATGAATCAGTTTGTTTGTGTCCAGGTCGAAGACCTCGACGGCCGCGTTCATTTCTGCGGTTAGGAACAGCCTGTGGCCCGGAAGGTCCACGGCAAAGTGGTCAAAATCACCATCCTTAAGACCAGGTATCGGAATCTTTTGCAGGAGCTCGAGTGGCGCGTTCTCCTGAGCCCACATGCCGATTGTCAAAAGAATGAATACGGTAAACACACTAATTGCCATCAATTTAGTCACCTTAGTCTCCGAAGTAGATTTTGTTCGACCATTTCTTATAAGGGTCTACGGTTGTAGAACCATGCTTAATTCCGATTATGCGATAACCGCTCCGGAAAGTTGGGGACCTCCCAGGAGACCAAGTACGCTGAATAACCAACGCAGATGTCAACATCAAGAACCTTCCGGCTGAGACCGTCCGAAACCTCATGGATGCCATTAGTTTTTGTACATCGTTTTCTGTGAAACCTATCGACCGTATCGTTTATGACTGATACCCGTAAAAGATGACGGCTCTCTGAGTCGAAAATGAACAGTTGTTCATCATCTAAGATATTGCCGTCCGGGTATGGATGGACTTCACGCAGGAAACGGTCGCCAGCGGCACTCGCGATGGGGCGGGGCCCGTCGGCGTCCTTGCTTGGGGCGAAGGCCCCGCTTCACCCCAAGTGCAACCGCTACACCTGGTTGTGGTTTACCACCCACCCTTCGCGCGCCAGTAGCACCTGCAACCGGCGGTAGCCGAACCAGCGCCGTCTTCGGCCAGTTGGCGCAGCCGCACTCGCAGCTGGCCGTCCTCCGGCAACCGCCGATACCGATACGTCCCACCATGAATCTGGATTAGCCCGTAGCCCGTTATTCGGAGACCGCTACTTGCGCGCACATCGCGAAAGCGAAGAGTAGAACTTTTCTCTGGTGGAATCGGAAAGTTAACCCGTCGTAGCCGCGGTGGCAAAAGTGGAAATCCCGGCGCAGTCGCGGCTTCCGAACGCACTGGGAAAGTCCCGGACCTTTCCACGGAGCGGTATTTTCACTGGCCCTCTTAGCCAAAACATTGTGTTGTGGAGCCCCGATTCTAACCTAAAACCAAATGGTACAATTCGAGGTTCAGCGATATAAGTTCGTGCTCCGATCATCATTGAAATCGGTGAGAGGTGATTGTGCGTGTCTTGCTAGTTGAAGATGAACCCAAAGTGTCGCGAGCAGTGGCTCGCGGGTTGATGGCTGAGCACTTTGCGGTGGATGTGGCAAGCGAAGGGCAGAATGCCATAGAGCTAGCAGACACCTACGATTACGACCTAGTGATCCTCGATCTGATGCTGCCAAACATCGATGGCACCGCGGTTCTGCGCCATATTCGGCGGCGAAATTCCGGTGTTCCAATTCTCATTCTAACCGCCATAGATACGGTATCCGACAAGGTTCGTAATTTTGAAGCAGGAGCAGATGACTATCTGACTAAACCGTTCGCATTCGCCGAGCTCTTGGTGCGAACAAAAGCACTATTGCGGCGGGGCACAGCGAACCAAAGTAGCACCATTAAAGTGGCGGATTTGGAGCTTGATCGCCTTTCACAACGGGTCAGAAGGCAAGGCAAACGGATTGATCTCACCTTGAAGGAATATTCGTTGTTGGAGTATTTGATGGCAAACGCCGACAGGGTTCTTTCTCGGGCTATGATTATCGAACACGTTTGGGATCAAAAGTTTGATGGGCTGAACAACGTCGTCGACGTCTTTGTCAAACGTCTTCGCGATAAAGTAGATGATGCGCATGATCAAAAATTAATTCAGACGGTTCGCGGCGTGGGCTATACGATAAGAGGCAACACGTGTTGGTAAACACACGCTCTGTCCGCTTTCGTTTGGCCGCCTCGTGCGCCGGTATCCTCGCGAGCATATTGCTGGTTTTCGCGACTGCCATCTATATTGGTCTGAAACGATACCTCGATTCGAATCTGCAGAGAACCCTGATTGAACGATCTCAGTCGATCGGAGGCGAGTTACCTGGATTCCCGACAAAGGGCCTGGAATGGCTGGCCTCTGAAATAGATGAGAGTTACCAGCCCGAACTCAATGGGTACTTCATTCGTATTAGTCGAATCGACGGAGGGATTGTATACGCCTCAGGCCTGCCTAAGGATCACAGTTTCGAGCCATCTCAGATCCCATTGCCGACCAGAGTAAGGCGGGACAACACTTCGACAAAGGTCGAAATGAAAGACGGGCACCGAGTGCTCATTGAAGGGATAGTGTTTTCTAACCCTGATGGCAGCCGGTTTTTGGTCGAGAGTGGAGCGTCCTATCGGCGAGTTGACGAGGTTCTAGACGAATTATTATTGATGTTTGCTATCTTAGTACCGTTTGTAGTCTTAGTGATAATCGTGGTGGGTTATTGGCTGATGAGACAGGCTCTCAGGCCCGTCGACGAGATCACTAAGAGCGCGAGAGCAATAACCTGCACCAACCTGGGCGATCGATTGCCATTGATTAGTACGGGCGACGAGATTGAACGTTTGTCGAGGGCGCTTAATGAAATGATCACCAGACTGGATGACGCATTTCAGAACATCGCCCGCTTCACCGCCGATGCGTCCCATGAATTGCGCACGCCCTTAACCATACTCCGGTTGGAACTTGAGGGAATTGTGCAGCATCGTGAACTCGCCCCACAGCTTGTCGATCAGATCGAAAGCGCCCTGGAAGAGGCTCAGCACCTATCTAGAATTGTTGAAAATCTGCTGGTCATCGCGCGGTTGGATTCCGGTACTATACCCATCGAAAGAGCACCGCTAAATTTGGGCGACTTGGTGGCTTCCGTAGTCGAACCGATGCAAGTTCTTGCAGAAGAAAAACGAGTTTCGTTGCGTTGTGAGGTAAGCTCAAACGTTTGCGTCGAGGGAGATCAGTTGCATCTCAAGCAGCTTATCCTTAACTTGGTCGATAACGCCATAAAATATACTCCGGCTGGCGGCCAGATAACCATCCGGGTAGCCGGTGGCGATCGTTCTGCGACTCTCGAAGTCGTCGACACCGGCGTTGGAATTTCGTCTCGAGCCCTTCCTCACATCTTTGAACGTTTCTATCGTGCCGACAAGTCACGGTCCCGCAATTCTAAAGGCGCCGGTTTAGGCCTGGCAATTGTACGAGCTACCTGCGAGGCGCATAAGGGTGAGATCAGAGTTCTCAGTACTGAGGGTCTTGGTAGCAGCTTTTTTGTTGAGCTGCCCTTGATGGCGGCTGTTGAAACGGAACCGACAACTTCCGAAAAATTGACTACGTCAGGGCAGAAGGGCCACAGCAACGCTCGACCCACCACGACCCTTTCCGCGAAGGCGCGCACCTTCGATGCCTGATTCGATGCAAGAATTCAGTCGCTCCCTACTGCGGCTGCGCTCATCTTTCCTCCGATAAAATCCTTTGATTGCTTTACTTAGCTTCGTAGCTGCCCGACGTATATTCTGCAGTCTGTCGGAACCGGCACTCTACCCCCCGATTGATATCGGGAAAAGTAATCTTGTAGCGCACGCCTCAGCGCCGGGAAACCCGCATCCTCGGGCAGGGGTACCATAGAGAACGAAAGGGTTTGTCCCTCCAACTCCTCGTAATTCAGATTCTGGATGTCAGGAAACTCGGCACGATGAATCTCACAGTTTACGAAGAACTTTCGACAAGCTTCCTCCATGTCGAAATGCGCACGAATGGAAGCATAATCCGGGTATTTCATAAGTAGATTGTCGAAATCTTGCAAAAGCGGCTCGGTTCCTTTCCGGCGGCCAAGACTCGCAAACATAACCCATCCGCCTGGGCGGAGGATGCGCATGAACTCCGATCTACATTCTTCATGTTTGAACCAGTGAAATGCCCTGCCTGCCGTCACAAAATCAACGCTTCGCGCAGGAAGAGTAGTCGCTTCGGCGGTTCCCTCGATACAGCAAAGATTCGAATGCGAGGCTTCGAGTTCCTTGCAGGCGCTTCGCATGGCAGAGTTGGGTTCTATCGCGAATACCTTGTTGCCATTCTCCAGGAACACCTCGGCAAGCATTCCTGTACCTGAGCCAATGTCCGCGATTACGGACGTTGGCGTCAGCCTGCAGTATTCTCGCAACAGACCGAGAATCTCGCGCGGGTAACGAGAACGGTAACGGCGGTATGCATTAACGCGGTCAGTGAACCGCGCTGTATTGTCACCACGTAAATCCATTTGGTTATTCCAACCTGAGAGCTCCCGTACGTTTCCTTTCACAAATTCTTTCGCTCACCGAAAGTAGACCCAAAGAAAGCGACGCCCGAAGCCATTTGCCGTGTCGGCAGCGTGAGCTAGTTACTGGGAGGGGAACCTGCCCAAATCCCGACTCTTGCTCCAAACCGGCGGCATCCCGCCTATCGGATCATGGGAGAACTCGCGTCGGCATTTCCTATACTCCATTAAGCTATACCAAATCTTCTCGTCGTTACCACGGTACGTGTCTTATCGCAAGTAGTGGCACTAGGAACCTCGGCACTACACTCAGCGGAAGCACCGTCATGGCCACCATCGAAGCGCCGTGCGGGTCAAGAAACGGGCGGTCGTGCCGAGACACACCACCATAATCAGGTCCACGATTTCAAGGACATGCCACAGAATGAAGCTATCGCGATGACTTGGATCAGCTAGCTTCCATGCCACGAAGCTAGCAGTTGGCCAATGGCCATGTCTCCGTACCGGCAGATATAGATGCTGAAGTTCTTCTGTAGCAGCGATCCCTAATATGAACAAAATTTAATGTTCAGTTCAGCGGGATTTAATAGTTTCGCTGTAATTTCAGCAGCCTGGCGATGCTACAGCTTCATTGGTACATACATGAAGCCTTAGTTTGAGCAAGCGAACTGATGTGAAACTCAGGTGCGTTTGATTCAAAGCGCCGGGTTCGGCGATGGAGGACTCTATGAAAGCTTCTCGGATTGGGCCTGGATGGATCTCCTCCCCTTGTTTAGCTGCCCTTGCACTGGTATTTGGCATTCTTACGTCCCTTCGACTACCCGCGCAGGTAGCTGGGGCAACAGTTCTAGGGACGATTACAGATCGGTCGGGTGCTGTGATTCCCAATGCGCGGGTCTACATGGAAAACCTCGCAACCGGATTCACCGCAAATGTCACAACGGATGCAGCTGGCTTTTACGCAGTACCGAATCTCTTGATTGGAGAGTATAAGATCACCGTCGCGGCAACTGGATTTGAGACCCAGATACGAACTGACATCACGCTTACCGTGGGTGGTGAACAAGTTCTGAATGTAAGGATGGCGGTCGGGAAAGTGACTGCGCAAATCGAAGTCACGACCGAAGCTCCGAGTGTGCAGCTGGGATCGTCAACCATTGGCGCTGTGGTCGATTCTAGAACAGTCCGGGAGCTCCCCCTCAATGGCCGCTCGTGGACAGACCTCGCTGCCCTTCAGCCAGGAATTGCTCCCATTCAGACCCAGCCAGCCCTCCTTCACGGCAGAGGTAACCGTGGATTCGGAGCGCAAGTTGAAGTCTCCGGCGCTCGGCCGCAGCAGAATAACTACCGGCTCGATGGAGTGAGTCTCAATGATTACGCAAACGGAGGCCCAGGCAATGTGCTCGGCGAGAATCTGGGAGTGGATGCCATTCAAGAATTCTCTGTCCTTACCAGCAATTACTCGGCTGAGTACGGCAAGTCCTCTGGAGGGGTGGTGAACGCCATTACCCGCTCTGGAACAAATGATTTTCACGGAAGTGCTTACGAGTTTCTGCGGAACAGTGTTCTCGACGCGCGCAATTATTTTGATCCTTCGGCCATTCCGCCTTTTAAGCGCAATCAATTTGGCGCATCAGCCGGAGGGCCACTTAACAAAAATCGTTCCTTCATTTTCGGGGCTTATGAAGGAATACGGCAATCATTGGGCCTCACATCGGTTGTCACCGTTCCATCACCGGCAGCTAGGGCCGGAATTCTTTCGACAGGCACTGTCACTGTGGCTCCTGGGGTGCGGAAGTATCTGGCTCTTTATGGTCTGCCCAATGGCGGCCTGCTGACCCCGGGTGATACAGGCATCTTCGCCACCCAAGAGCAGCAGATTGTGAACGCCAATTACTTCACAATCCGTGTCGATCACAAGCTCTCAGAGAAAGATCATGTTTTTGGAACGTACGTATTCGATAATACTCCCCTAACCACGCCCGATAACTTCAATGATGTCTTGATAGGCTATCTGACTAAGCGCCAGTTCCTCATTCTTGAGGAGAACCATACGTTTAATTCTCACTTGGTCAATTCGCTTCGGTTTGGCTTCAATCGCGACTTCGCAAACTCTAGTCAGGGGGTGAGCGCGATCAATCCCGCAGCATCGGATGGGTCTCTCGCCGCCATCCCTGGACATAACGCAGCCTCGATTGATGTGCCGGAGCTTTCAACGCTCGATGGAGGGGTCGGCTCGGGATCGTCTTATTTTTACCGATGGAATTCCTTTCAAGCATACGATGACGCTTTTATTACAATAGGACTGCACTCTTTGAAGTTCGGCGTTGCCGTTGAGCGGGAGCAACTTAACCAACTAACAATTACCGAACCCGCAGGAACGTTTCATTTCGGCTCGCTAGCTGACTTTCTCGTGGGCAAACCTCAGCGCTTTACCGGAGCGTTTCCGGGACTAACGCCTGAGCGGGGCATTCGGCAGACCATTTTTGGTTTGTATGTTCAGGACGACTGGCACTGGCGTCCTAATGTTGCTGTGAACTTGGGTTTGCGTTATGAGATCGCAACCGTACCAACGGAAGTTAAAGGCAAACTCTCAAATCTCTACAATCTGACGGATGCGACTCCTCATCTGGGCGACCCATATTTTCTGAACCCGACATTACGGAATTTCGAACCCAGGGTGGGCATTGTCTGGGATCCGTTCCACGACGGTAGGACTGCGATTCGTGGAGCATTTGGGATTTATGATGGGCTTCCTCTCCCATATGAATTCATCCTTCTGAACGGCAGAGCTGCCCCATTCTTTCAGATCGGCAATACGAACAGTTTACCAGCTGGGTCATTTCCTGTTGGAGCCTTTGCACAGCTCGGCCCCTCCTCTTTCCAGTACGTTTCGATCGAACATAAGCCCCGGCGAAACTATATTATGCAATGGAATGTCAACGCCCAACGTGAATTGGCGCAGCATTTGACCGCATTCATTGGATACGTTGGCTCACGCGGGGTCCATCAGCCAGTGCATTTTGATGATGCCGATATCGTCCTTCCCAATTTGACCCCACGCGGCTACGTATGGCCGTCGCCGATCGCCAGCGGAACAACGATCAATCCGGGTGCCGGCGCAATCGAGTATCTTAACTGGCGCGGTGACTCCTATTACGACGCTCTTGAAGTAGGCGTTACTAAAAACATGAGTCACGGCCTGGAGATCCAGGGATCTTACACATGGGGCAAGAGCATCGATACGAGCTCTGGAGCTATAGCCGGAGACACGCTTTCGAACGGGATCACGAGCTTGCCTTGGTTTGATTTAAGACTGAGTCGCAGCGTATCCGATTTCAATGTGGGCCGGACTCTAGTGATCAGCGGAACCTGGCAGGCGCCCATTCGAAACTCTGTTTCTGGGCTCGCGGGCTGGAGCATTAACGGTTGGGAGTTAGGAGCGATTTTCAAGGCCAACGATGGCGTGCCATTTTCAGTTACTTTCGGCAGCGATGGGGACCCGCTAGGATTAAACAGCAGCGATCCCTGGGATTTTCCCGATCGTCTGCACGGCCCCGGGTGTTCATCCCTAGTCAACCCCGGAAATCCGGGGGGGTATATCAAAACCCAATGTTTCGCAGTCCCAACCGCGCCATCCGCTGCTTTTTACTCGGCGCATTGTGATCCCACGATGGGTACTTTCCCGCAATGTTTCAATCTTCGGGGCAACGCCGGGCGCAACACCTTGATCGGCCCGGGCCTCGTGAACCTTGATCTTTCAGTATTCAAGAACAACCCTGTCAGAAGAATCTCCGAAACATTCAACGTGCAATTCCGGGCAGAGGTTTTCAATATGTTAAACCGAGCGAATTTCGCTGTTCCGATTACGCCCGACAATACGCAAATTTTCGACTCCAGCGGAGCACCGACTGCAGGTGCGGGTTTGCTAACGTCGACTACGACTACGGCACGGCAGATCCAACTCGCGGTAAAGTTCATTTGGTAGTGACTACTCCCCTCTGCTATGCGGGAGGACCATGGAACAGAGACGATTGTTACTAGGAGGAACGGATGGTTGACATTCGCTCCGCAACAGAGATTTCGGGGGCCTGGTCATCAGACATACGGTGGACCGGGATTAAACGCCCTTACTCGGCGGAAGACGTTATTAGCCTTCGTGGGACCATACAAGTGGAGCACACGCTAGCTCGGATGGGTGCGGATCGTCTGTGGAATTTGCTCCGCACGGAGCCATATGTGCAAACCATGGCAGTTGTTACTGGGAATCAGGCAGTCCAACAAGTCCAGGCGGGAATCAAGGCCATCACGGTAAGCGGCTGGCAGATATCGGCCGACGCCAATGATGCCGACGAGATGTATCCCGATGAAGGTTTATACCCGGTGACTAGCGCTCCTAGACTCGTCCAAAGAATCAATAATGCTCTTAGAAGGGCCGATCAAATTTCCCATTTGGAAGGTCGAGACGAGATCTATTGGCTTGCACCCATCAAGGCTGACGGCGAGGCGGGCTTTGGGGGGCCCCTGAATGTGTTCGAATTGATGAAAGCGATGATCGGGGCTGGAGCGGCCGCAGTGAGCTTTGAAGATCAATTGCCCTCGGCCAAGAAGTGTGGGCACTTGGGCGGGAAGGTCATTGTCCCCACTGCGGAATTCATTCTGAAGCTCATTGCTGCTCGGCTGGCGGCGGACGTATTGGGCGTTCCCACTATTCTAATTGCACGCACGGACGCTCGAAATGCCGGCTTAATTACCACCAATATCGATCCCAGAGATCAGCCCTTTTTGACCGACGAAAGAACAGCCGAAGGTTTTTTCCGGACCAAAGCGAGCCTTGATGCGGCAATCTCTCGCGGTCTTGCCTTTGCCCCATTTGCCGATCTCCTTTGGTACGAAACGTCTGAGCCCGACCTGGATGAGGCCCGTTCATTTGCGGAGGCTATCCATGCGAGATTCCCCGAGAAGCTTTTCTATTACAACTGCTCATCCTCCTTTAATTGGAAGAAATTGCTGGATGATAAGACTATAGCCCGGTTCCAGCCCGACATCGCCAAAATGGGATACAAGTTTCTGAACTGCTCTCTCGGGGGATTTCACTCGCTAAACTTGGGCATGTTTGATTTAGCACGCGCTTACCGCGAGACTGGAATGAGTGCTTATGCCCGTCTCCAACAGGCCGAGTTTGAGGCGCAAAAGACAGGTTACAGAGCCGCGACGCATCAAAGATTTGCGGGGGCGGGATATTTTGACAAGGTAGCCAGAACTATTGCTGGTGATACCCTCTCCACGGCCGCTCTGAACGGCTCTACCGAGGAATCCCAATTTTGAAATACATCCTGACTACTTACACAGAGAGCATTCTAACCAGGAGGCTAGACGATTAGGTTGAGGGCAGCGATCGTAGTCACCACCCTGCTCATTATTTTGGCGGCTGCCGTTCGGGCTAAACAGGGTGCACCGCATGACCCCAAAGATGCAGAGGTGCGAGTGTATAAGCTACTGCTTTAGCGCCTCTCGTACCGCCCTGAATGGCCTGAGCGCGACACCGTGCTGACGGGTGTTGGTTCTCTCTTGATTGTGGGCTCGTATGCTGAAAATCACAATGTGGAAAGTAACGAGCTTTGGTCCTTCAACAGTCGTGTTCCGGAGAATGTCCTATGGATCGCGATCGTTGCGGATCCGCGAGACTCGATAAGGATATCTCGTCCTCTCGGCCGACGCGTGTGCGTTGGCGAATAATGACTATAGTTATCCTTACATTAGCTGTAGCTACTTTGGGCCGGCTCAACCTTGGAATTCTCGCAAAGTACATCCAGGATGAATTTGCGTTTGGTGCG
>WNFG01001161.1_pt1 | contig 22233 bp, 14 predicted proteins | sample 5400431 | NCBI WGS metagenome assembly WNFG01 (sample SAMN13153346, study PRJNA577476) | soil metagenome | isolation source: 120 cm saprolite under Douglas fir tree site 2 hole 3 replicate 2 | place: USA:California | collected 2015-04-18 | reverse complement strand
GCATCTACGACATGGTCGTGCACCCGCTGCATTTCGCCGCCGACACCGTCCTGATCTTCCTCAGCGGCCTGATCATCGCCACCCTCGCCCTGCTCGCCGACCTGATCGTCCGCTCCCGCGGAGATACCTAACGTGTCCCAGCGCTGCCAGTCGCAGCGCGCTCGCGAGCCAGTGCGCCGCGGGACTGTACACCCCCGGCTGCGGTCTGCTATGGCCGGGCCAGGACGACGATGATCAGCCCTGACACGACCAGGAGCGAGCCCACCCAGGTCAGTACGTTGGCGCGTTCGTGCAGGACGAGGACGCTCGCGGTCAGGATGCCGAGATAGCCGAGAGCGTTGAATGGATAGGCGACGTTCAGCGGCACCCGGGAGAGTGTGGCCAGCCAGGCGACCGCGGAGACGCCGAAGACCACGAGCCCGAGCAGCACCCACGGCGAGGTGGCCGCGCTGACGGCCAGCGAGCTGCCGGAACGGGCGGCGCGGCTGGTCGCGACCTGCATGCCGTGCTTGAGCATGATCTGGCCGGATGCCGCGGCGCCCACGGCGAACAGCAGCAGCGCCAAGCGTCCAATGGTCAAGTGAAATCTCCTTGACGTATCTTCAAGGGCGGATTGCGGCGTCTCGTGGTGTTCAGCCGACCGCGCGGGCCATCTCACCGAAAGCGCCAGAGCTGGCGTCGGCCCGGACGGAGCGGGTCACCCACGGCAGATGATTTCGGCATGCACCGTTTCCTCGGCGTGCGGGGTGAGCCGGAGAATGTACTGGTAGCCGAACAAGGTCGGGCGGATCCGGACCAGCGCCTTGTCGATCGTGCGCGTGAGCCGGAGTTTCCGTCCGTCCGTTTCGGAGATGGCCCGCAGCGGCAGCCCGGTGGCCTGCTCCTCCAGGATGTCGAATCCGCTGGCGCGGACCAGCCGTCGCAGGGTCCGCCGGGTGAAAAACCGCAGGTGCGTCTCGTCCAGGATGCCCCGGCGGTCGTAACCGAACAGGCCCGCGGCGACCCTCAGGCGGGGGTACCAGTGCGCGAAGTTCGGGACGGAGAGCAGCACCTGGCCGCCGGGCCGCAGCACCCTGCGCATGTCACGGAGCACCTGGCCCGGCCGCGGCAGGTGCTCGATGACGTCCGCGGCGACGATGATGTCGAAGCCGTCACCCGCCTCGGCCGGGATGCCCTCCTCCAGGCTGGCCTGGACGAAGTGGTCAGTGCGCTCCCGCACGCCCGGGATCTCCATACAGTCCACGCCGGTCACCTCGTGACCCGCAGCCCGGGCATGCGCCGCGAACAGGCCGCCCGAACAGCCGAGGTCCAGGATGCGGCCCCCCGGCATGCCCGCCATCATTTCCAGGATCACGGCGTGCGAGGACCCGTCACCGTCCTTGAACGAGTACTCATCAGGCTTGGGCACCCACTCCGAGGTTCCGAAGCCCATGGTCACCAGGCGGTACTCGACCACGTCCTTGACGACATCCTTGGCGTAGCGCATTCCGTTGACATAACAGATCTCATCGCCGTAATACGTGGGAATCGGAATTTCCAGGATCCGTTTCCCGGCGTCCAGCAGCTGCACGATGATCTGCGTGTCGAAATCGAAATCGTCAGTGTTGTGCTCGAACGGGATATCGCGCAGCGCACTGGTGCTGTAGGCCCGGTATCCGGAGTGGAACTCGGTCAGCGCAGTGCCGAGCAGCGCGTTCTCGGCCCGGGTCAAGATCCGGTTACCGGCCAGCTTGTACAGCGGCATCCCGCCGCGGCGGGCCGCCCCCCGGTCCATCATCCGGGAACCCATCACCGCATCACACTCACCACGCACCAGCGGCGCCACCATCTCCGGCAGCAACTCCGGCGCGTACTGCCCATCCCCGTGCAGCAAAACCACGATGTCGAGCCCGCGCTCGAGCGCCAGCTTGTACGCCGCCTTCTGGTTACCGCCATAGCCCAGGTTCTTGGTATGCCGCACCACCAGGGTGCTCGGCGTGTCCGGCCGCTCGGCCCAGGCATGCCCCTGGGCGAACGTGTCGTCGTGGCTCGCGTCATCCAGCACGATCACCTCGGCGATCCGCTCCCGGAAATCCACCGGAACACGGTCCAGCGTCGCACGAAGAGTCGACTCCGCGTTGTAGGCAACCACCAGGACGCCGATCCGAGGGGAAGCCATATCGTTGCCACTCAAGCTTCTGGGCCCCCTAGCTGACTTGGCGCGCGCCACGATACGTACGACGGCGCGGGTCGGCAGGCCTGGACCGGCTTCCAGGACGCACCACGCGCGCGAGTCTAGTACCGCCCCGCGTCGCATAGCCGCAGTTAAGGTAGAAAAATGGCCAAACCGAGCAGTGAGGCCCACGCCCCCCGGGTTCGGAACAGACCCCCGATACCGGGATGATCTTCGTGACCGGGCTGATCATCGCCTCGCCCGCCCTGCCCGCCGATTTGATCGTGCGGTCCCGAGGAGACACGTCATGTGTCCCGACACCGGAGACTTTAGGCGTTTGTGATCGTCTGGGGTGTTGCTGTCTTTGTGTCCTGTGCCTGTCGTTGAAGGTTTCCGTGGTGGCGGCGGGCCGCTTTGGGATGTTCGAGGGTTGGCGGAGGAGCACTGTTATCGACGGTGCGGGAAGGGTTGGCGCTGGCGGAGGTGGCGTGGTTGGGGCTGGCGGATGTCCGGCACGGGCGTTCACCAGGGCGTGCCGGGTTTCCGGACGGACGGCCGGGCGGGCGATCCGCGATTGCTGGCTGCCGTGCCCGCGCGGTCATCGTCGCTGCTGTTCCCCGGTTGGACGCCGGGGTACCGAACGAAGGGTCGTGGCTCGTGCCGGCCGCCGTGCTTTCTCCTCAGCGGGCCTCTTCACTCTTGGCGGCGGAACGGCGCCTCGTTCTGCTCAGCGACCGGATCGTGTGTCTCCTCCTCGACGAGCTTTGCGGCCTCGGTGAGCGCGGCGGCGCTGGACCGGGCCGCGAAGTCGCCGTTGAGCCCGCTCTGCCCGATGCACCACTGCGTCCACTGCGGCAGCAGGCGGAGCGCCGCGTTAGCGTCGTCGGGGAAGTAGCCGTCACGGATCAGGTGCGCTGCCATCTCGATCCGGTGCGGTGAGCAGGCGTAGCGCGAGCGCTCCCCGGGATGTGCCCGCGGTCCCCACTCGCAGAGGATCGTGTCCACAGCGTCGGCTGCGTCCTGCGGGGCATTGCCGTGCCGTGCTGTGTACCAGCCCAGGAACGCCTCGCGCACCGGGCCGGCGTCGCCGCCGCCGGACGAGGCCGTGGCGGCGCTGGTGGCCGTGGCGCCGGCGGGGCCGGTCAGGCCGCGGGCGCGCCGCCGGAGCCGGTAGTGCTCCCGGATGAGTTCCCGGGGCTCGCTTCCCTGCAGCATGTCCGACAGCGGCCCGGTCTCCAGGCAGCGTGCCAGCAGCCGGGCGGTCGTCTCGGGCGGGCTCGGCGACAGCGCCGTCCCGGCGCCGGGCCCGACGGCGTGCTGCCATTCAGCCAGCGCGTCCTGCGCCGACCCGAATACCCCGGCGCCCGCGACGGTGAGGATCCAGCACGAGTCGATGTCCCAGGCGTACCAGTGGTCCGGCGCCTGCCCGTCGTAGCCGAACGGGGCCACGAGCAGGAACCGGCTGCCGTACGCGTCGCGCGCGACCAGGGGGTCCCCGGCCGCCTGGCAGCCGTCAGCCGGGTGCCTGATGCCAGAAGCCAGCCCGCGGTCCGCCAGCAGCCTGGCGGCCTTGCCCGCTTCGGCCAGCGCGGTCACGTAGGGATCCTTGATGTCGGGGAAGCGCGCGCGGGCCAGCTTCGCGGTCTCGCTCTCGGTGTCGCCGGGCGGTGCCGTCAGCGCCAGCCCGCACAGCAGCGCCCACAGCTGCCGCCAGTCGCCGGTGCCGTCGGCCACCGACGCCTGCAGCGCCGTCCCGGTCTCCTCCGCCAGCGCGCGCAGCCACTGGGGCGGGTGCAGCCCGGTCAGCTGCAAGTTGAGCCGCTCGTAGAACTCGTCGCCCACGATCCGGCAGGCTTGCGTCTCCAGGTCGACGAGGCGGGACGGCCAGGTAAAGGCGCGGGCGGCGGCGAGAATCCGCTGATGCGACTCGCCCCACCAAGGCCTGGGCTCCGCCCCGCCGGCCAGGGCATAGGCCAGATCCCGCAGCGGGAAATCCTCCGGTTTCCCCGACCGGAAGTCCAGCACCAGCGGCGGGAGAGCCGGCTCGCTGGCGATTGCCGGCCGCCGCTGAGCCAGTTGCCCGGCACGCCGCTGCGGGTTGCCGCTGATGCCCTGGCGGGACCCTTTGCCTTTCCCGGAACGCCGTTTCTTCGATGCCACGCGATCAGCGTAACGATCCGGGGCAGTGCTCTGCCCGGCGCCTGCTTGGGCCGGCGTCTTGGTGGCGGCGCTCGCCCCGACATCACGGACTTACGGAATTCCGGTCTCCATGAGAGCGTGACCTGGGGTTTTGCGTGGACGCCGGGCATGCGGCCTGAGTGATTTGCTCATGGGCTCCTGGTACGGCTGTGGGTGTCGAGTCCATGCCGTCTCCAGGAGCCCTTGTGCTTTCTTATCTGCCTGATGTCGTTGGTGCAAGCCGGGTAGCGGTGTCCCCGCTGGCGGGGACTCCTGCCGGGCCACTGGTGGTGCGGGCCGATGACCTGCGGTTTCATGGCGGTGGGACGGTCACGGCGGGAGATTCGGCGCCGTCGGCGGGCGAGCTGGCGGTGTTCTGCCGCCCGGTGGTGACCGCTCCAGCCGTCGTCCGCAGGGACGGCTCGGTGCTGGCGGGTGGGTGGCTGCCGGATTTCGTGCGGCTGGGTGAGCTGGAGCGGCACCTCGGTGACGGAGTGATCGAGGAGATCACGGCGGCGGCACTGGAGCAGGGCCGGCTGAGGCAGCGGCAGCGGCGGCGGATCATGTCGTATCCGCTGGTCATCCGGCTGATGCTCGCGATGACACTGATGCCGGACGGGTCGTATGGCGAGGCGCTGGCGCGGCTGGCCGGGCTGCTCGCGGACGTGCCATTCGCCCTGGACTGGCACGTTCCCACGGGGAAGGTCATCACGGGCTGGCGGGCGCTGGTGCCGGCCAGCCTGATGGAGGCCCTGTTCTGGCGGGCAACCGGGCCGCTGATCGCCGGTGATGACCCGCAGGCGGTGCTGCTGGCCGGGATGATGGTGTGCGCCGCCGACGGGATGCTGGTCGCCGTGGCGGACACGCCGGCGAACCGGGCGATGTTCGGCTGCGCGGGCACCGCCACCCAGGACGGGCCGGGGTCCGCGCCGTTCCCGCAGCTGCGGGTCGTCGCGCTGACCGCGCGCGCCGGCCGGGCGGTGCTCGGGGCGATTGCGGGCAGCACGCGGGCCGGCGAGCAGACGCTGCTCGCCCGCCTGGCCCGCCGTCGGCCGAGCCTGTTCGCCGGCCGCGTGACCTGCTTCGACAGGAATTTCCCGGGCTATGACCTGATCTCCGCGATCCTCGCCGCCGGCGGGCATGCCGTCGCCCGGGTGAAGGCCGGGATCAGCCTGCCGGCGGAGCCCGGCGGCGGCTGGCTGCCCGACGGGTCCCGGATGACCTGGCTGAACGCCCCGTCGGGGAAGACAGCCGGCCGGCTGCCGGTCCGCGCCGCCGAGCACAACGTGATCCTGCCCTGCGGCGGCGGGGACGAGGCCGGGGAGACCTGCACCCTGATCACCACCCTCCTCGATCACCAGGCCGCGCCCGCCGGCGCGGTCCGGGAAGCGTACCTGGCCCGGTGGAGCGCGTCGGAAACCACGTTCGGCGAGGACAAGACCACGATCACCGGCGCCGGGCACCGCACCTCCGGGCCGGTGCTGCGCTCGGGATCCCCGCGCCTGGTCATCCAGGGAAGCCTGGGCCTGGCTGGCCGCCACCCAGCTCGTGCGCGCCAGCGCCGCCGCCGCGCTGCACAGCGAGGCCGCCGCAGCCCGCACCCTGCGCCGCAGGCAGGACACTCCGGTCACCCCGGACGAGGAATCCTTCACCGCCGTCTGGCGCCACGCGATCCGCTCCATGACCTCTTCCCAGGTCACCACGTCATCGTCGCTGGACGCCATCGCCGCCGCGGCGGACGCCGCAGCACGCGCCGCGCTGCACACCCTGAACGTCACCGGCCGCCAGCGCCACTCACCGCGCGCCCAGAAAGCCCGCCCGAAATTCGCGCACACCTGCGCGACGAAACAGACCGTCACCGGGAAACCCCAGGTCACCGTGTTCGCGCCCGGCACCGGGTAACGCCGCGGCCAGGAAGGAACCCGCCAGGAAGGAGTAACCGCCCCGGCACCGGGGCCGCGGACCGTGGAACCGCGCGCCACCCCCGCCGCGACACGCGGGCAAAAACCACGCCTGCACCCCGGACAGCACAGCCGGGAAACGGACTGCAAGACCCACACGGAACACGAAAACCGCAACACCCCGGCACCCGACAAACACCTAAAGTCCCTGGTGTTGCGTCATGTGTCCCGCGTTAAGCACACCCGCTTCATATCCATTAGGTTAGTGAGTTCAGTTCGGGCTGCTTATGCCCAACCTTGCCGGATAGAAGCAGCGCGTCGGCTGGTGGCGGTGGCAGCCGGGCTCACCTCGGCTGCTGGGAGGCAGTGTGGTCGTTCGGGCGAAGGCACGCCTTTCTGCCGCTCCCCTACGTCGACGCTCGCTCGGGAAGCCCGATGTGATCGACGTCTGTCTCGCCGCTGCCGTCGGCCTGTCGGTGCTCCTCGTTCACGACGTGCCGTACCTGCTCAGTCACCCTTTCTGGGTCGACGAGGCGTGGCTCGCGGACACCGTCCGGGCCAGGATCGGGCTTACCCCTTCGCTGGTGGTGAGCACGCCCCTGGGGTGGACGTACCTGCTGCGGCTGGTGCCCTTCGGTGGCGCCCAGGGGTTGCGGCTCGTACCGCTCGCGTTCACGATGCTGGCCGCGGCGGCGGGGTACCTCTTCGGGCGCGAGCTTCGCCTGACCCGCTTCAGCACGGGGATCCTGACGGGTGCCGCGGTGCTGCTGTCGCCGGCGATGCTCGTCCGAGACGACCTCAAGCAATACACGGCCGAGGCATTCATGTACCTCGTCCTGTGGACCCTGGTGGCGCGCATCGAGAACGAATGGCACCTCCGGCGCCTCGTCGCCATCGCCGCGACCGCGTCCGTCGGCCTGTTTTTCGCCAACACGCTGATCTTCACCGGGGCAGCGGCCATGGCTTCCCTGGCGGTTGAGTGCCTGGTCGAGCGGCGCTATCGAAGGCTCCTCGAAGTCGCCGGCGCTTCACTGGGGATGCTAGTCGCGAGCCTGGCGATCTACGAAGCTGTCGTCCGCCCGGAGATCACTCGCAACCTCGTCGCCTATTGGGATCCTTACTACGTTCCCACCCGGAGCCCGTCCGCCGCGATTTCCTTCATCCACCTCCGGCTGCACCAGCTCGCGCCGTACATGGGCTTCCGGTCCCTGGTCATCGACGCGGCGCTGGTGCTGGCGGGCATCGCGGCGCTGCTCTGGCTCCGGCGCTTCGCCCTGGCCGTCATGTTCCCGATGACGCTGGCGATCGTCATCGTCGCGAGCGCGGCCCGCAAGTATCCGTTCGGGGATCTTCGGACCTCCGCCTTCTGGCTCGTGGCGGTTCCGCTGCTGATGGCCGTCGCGGTTGCCGCCGCCGGGCGCTGGGCGGCCGCGATCGACCGTCGGGCACCACTGGTGGCTGCCGCTGCGGCGCTTGCCGTCTGGGTGCCGGCGACGGGCACGTACATCAGATCGCACGGAATACCCAACGAGGATGCCCGCTCTGAGGTCGTGTATCTCGACGCTCACTTCCGGCCGGGGGACGTCATCATCGTCAGCTACGCAGCCAGCTATGCCTTTGCGTATTACTACCAGCTGGCGCAGCCCTCGTTCCCGGCCGGCGACGGTCCCAACGGCCACGTCGTGGCCTACCCCCGCGCGCCGTGGATCGTCGTGATGCGTCAGCGCCAGGCGATGGACGTCGCGAACGCGCTAGCGGCGGCGCGGGCCAAGGTCGCTGCGGAACACAACCACGCTCGTGACCGGATCTGGATCATCCGCTCGCACCTGGCGCCGGTGGAGATCCAGGCGTGGCATCGTGATCTTGCCCGAGACCGGGTGACAACCATCCCCGTCGGTTCGGACCCGATTCTGCTCTACATGCCATCGTGACACCGCGGCACATCGCCGAGTCTTAAGAAGTGTGTCTCAGGCCTTGGAGCATCCGGCTCTCAGGATCGTAAGGTGTCCGGTGATCGGATACGCGGTTTCGCGGGTGGGGCAGTAGCCGAACCGCCGCAAGGTCTCCAGCGACTGCTGATGAGCCCAGCTGGGGAAGAGGTAACCCGGAAGGTTGAACTCCAGGAGGAAGACCGCCGGGCTGCCGCGGTGTGCGGCGAGAAACCGGTCGGCTGCCGCGGGCGTGACGTAGACGACCGACAGGGTGTCCCGGGCGGGGATGCGCGGCCGCGCCGCGATCGCGCCCGGCCACCCCGCGTAGCTCTCCATGTAGTACAGCCATTGCGTGCCGTACCAGACCGGCGTGGGCCGATCCGCCCGGATGATGACCAGGTCGCCGGGCACGGACGCCATGCGAGTGGCCGCGACCGCGTCCTTGACCCCGCCGAACATGGTCGTCAGGTTGGCCTGCAACTCGTTCGACTCGGCGAACGTCTTGGCCGTGGCCACGCCCCCGGCAGCCACGGTGACGGCGAACATTGCCGTGGCCACCGCGAGGGCCGCCATGCGCCACCAGGCGGGGCCCGCGGCGGCACCGTCGGCCCGCCGCGGGCCGCGCAGCGTCCGGGCCAGCCACACCGCGCCGATCCCGCCGAGCACGTAGAGCATCGGCAGGATGAGGATGTTCTGGCGGATCAGGCCGAACGGCCAGCGGTGCAGCGCGGCCCCGACGAGTTCGAAGAGCAGCGCCCCGCCGCAGGCCACGACCAGCGCTCGCCCGGCGACCTCCCGGGCCGCGGCCACGACCCCGGCGGCCAGCATGATCACCAGGCCTATGGCGAGCAGGTGATGGGCGAGGGGTGGCAGCGAGTACCTCGGGGTTGCGTTGTTCGCGCCCGCGACGCCGGTGATGACCGCGGGGACCCATGACTTCAGGCCGTCGACGGTGAAGCTCGCGAACCCGCCGATCCCGGGCGGGGGGTACTGGGCGTTGAAGTAGCTGGTGCCGACCACGCCGCTCTGCGGCGCCAGGAACAGCACGTAGTTGGCCAGCGCGATCACCCCGGCCAGCGCCTCGCCCGCGAGGCGCAGCGCGATCCGGTCCCGGGCACGGACCGTCTCGACCAGGTCCAGGGCCAGCAGGGGCACGGCCACGAACAGGTTCGGCAGCGAGAAGACGCAGGTCAGGCCCAGCGCGGCGTACAGCCCGAGCAACTGGGCCGGACGCCAGGCCGTGCGCCGCAGCAGCAGGTACAGCGCGATCGTGACCACTGCGAACAGCGCCTCGTACGGGTAGGACTTGAGCTGCAGCCCGTAGTTGATGATCCACAGGTTCACCAGCAGCAGTCCGGCCACGCAAAAGCTCACCGCCACACCGAGCCAGCGGCGGGCCAGCAGGTAGGTCGCCACCCCGAGGACGGGGAAGACCATGAACATGGGGGTGCGCAGCCCCGCCTCGGTGTCGCCGAGCAGGACGCGGGCCGCGTTCTCGATGGCGAGCCAGCCGAGGGACAGCGGGCCCACCGCCGCGTGCAACTGGCCCTGGCTCAGGAACCCGGGGCCCAGCGCAATCTCGTACGCTCGCCAGCCCTCGTCGTAGTTGAACGGCCTGGTCAGCAGGTGCCGCAGCACGAACACGATCAGCCCGGCCTCGATGACCAGGCAGCCGATGGCTATCAGGTCCCCGGCCGGGAAGCTACCCGGGCGGCGGGCGGCCTCCAGGGTGGCCGCGGATTCGGACACGCGGGCGCTGGGGATGCTCACCCGAGCGATCCTATAACCGGATGTCCGCCCTACTGGAGCGGAAATTCCGGTAGGACCCCTTCTGCTACGGTGATTGCCTTGACCGAGAACCCTTAATTTAGGGAGATTCCCGAAATAATGGTGGAGACTGCGGCCAAACCGGCCGGGTCTACGGATCGCGCGTCGTCCGGGCACCGCTGGCTCGGCCTGCTCATCCGCCTGATGAGGTCAAAGGCGGTCCGGGTCGGATTCCTGGCCCTCGTCCTTACCCTCCTGGGTATCACGCTTGTGGAACAGGCCGGCACACTGTGGCACGAGGTGCAGCGGCTGTCCGTGCCTGTGGTGCTGCTCGCGTTCGCGCTGAGCATCGCCGGGCTCGTCTGCAACCTCATGGTCTGGCGGGAGATGCTCGCCGACCTGGGCTCGCCGCTGTCGATCCCGGAGGCATGGCGAATCTATTTCATCGGCGGGCTGTCGAAGTACGTTCCCGGCGTCATCTGGCCGATGCTGGCGCAGGCAGAGCTCGGGGCCGATCGCGGCGTCCCGCGGAGCAGATCGGCGTTGTCCGTGATCTTGAACTATGCCGTGATGACCTGCTCAGGGGCGGTAGTAGCCGCGATCACGCTGCCGTTCGCCAGCGCCGGATCGATTGCTCAGTACTTCTGGATCCTGTTCCTGATCCCCGTCGGGGTCGTCCTGCTGTCGCCGCCGGTGCTGAACCGGCTGCTCCGCCTCGTGCTGCGGCTCGCGCGGCAGCCCGCGGACCAGCAAGGCGTGAGCTACCGGGGCCTGGCGCGCATGATGGTGTGGGCGATTGCCGCCTGGTCTAGCAACGGCCTCGTTATCTACGTGCTGCTGCGGCAGCTGGCCGGCCACCCGCAGGGCACGCTGCTGGTCTCGGTGGGCGCCTACTCGCTCTCGTGGGCCATCGGGTTCCTGGCGGTGTTCGCCCCGGCCGGCGCGGGGGTCAGGGAGGCCGTGATGGTGGCGGTCCTGCACACCCAGACGACCACCGCGATCGCCCTGACCGTGGCCCTGGTCAGCCGCGCGATCTCGGTTGTGTCTGACGCCCTCACCGGCGCCGCCGCCTCTGCGCTCGTCGGCCGTCGCCGCCTCCGCCAGCTTCGCGCCGCACGCCAGGTCGCGCCCGCCCGCCCCCAGGTCCCGAGCGACCGCCCGCCCGCCCCGACGCCACGCCCGCGCCCTGACCCTCGCCCACGCCCTTTACGATCGACGCCTACGAACAGCGCCGGCCGCGGTGGCTGCCGGCGGTCACCGCCTGAGGCTCCCCGCCCGGTTCCGGACCCCCCGCGCTGCCAGGGTCCGGGCGGCACCCGGCCGGGCCCGTAGCTGACGCCGGCTGCTTTGGGCTCCGCCGCCGACTGGCCACCGGGGGTTCCGGGGTTCGCCGGTTCCCCCCAGCCCGACGGCTTAGTATCGGACGATAGATCGTGTCAGTCAGGAGGACGGCCACCGCATGACTAGCACCCTGCGGCGATCTGAGGGTGCCTCGTCCGGCCGGCATGTTCGCGAGCACCTGCCCAAGCCGGCCAAGTTCCGGCCGGACATCGAGGGTTTGCGAGCTTTCGCGGTGCTCTCCGTGGTGCTGTACCACGCCGATCTGTTCGGCGTACACGGCGGGTTCGTCGGCGTCGACGTGTTCTTCGTGATCTCCGGTTTCCTGATCACGCGTTTGCTGCTGGAGTCGGTCGGCGAGCACGGCATCCGGGCGTTGCCCACCTTCTACACCCGCCGGATTCGCCGGCTGTTGCCCGCAGCTATGACGGTCGTGGTGGCGACCGTGGTGGCTGCTCGCTTCTGGGCCCCACCCCTTTCGGTCCGGCCGATCTCCATCGACGGGATCTTCACCACGTTCTATGGCCTCAACTACCGGCTCGCCGTGGAAGGCACCCAGTATCTCAATGAGGGAAATGCGGCATCCCCGCTGCAGCACTTCTGGTCGCTTGCGGTCGAGGAGCAGTTCTACCTGTGCTGGCCGATCCTGATCGTGCTCATCGTGTTCCTGGGCCGGCGCTATCGCAACGCGCTCCTCGGCCTGCTGCTGGCCGCCATCGTTCTGGTGTCGTTCTACTACTCGGTGATCGTCACCAGGGTGGATGCCCCATGGGCCTACTTCTCGCTGGCCACGCGGGCCTGGGAACTCGGCATGGGGGCGCTGGTGGCGCTCGGCGCGTCCCAGCTGGCGCGGCTGCCGGGCTCCATCGCGTTGATCGGAGGCTGGCTGGCGTTGGCCGCGGTACTCGCCGCCGCCTTCGTCTACAACGGCCGGACGCCGTATCCGGGTTCGGCCGCGGCGCTCCCGGTCGTCGGGGCCGCCGTGCTCATCGCGTGCGGTTGCGCGGTTCAGCGCGGTGTGGGGGTGCTACTGGGCGTGCGGCCATTGCAGTTCACCGGCCGCATGTCCTACTCGTGGTACCTGTGGCACTGGCCGATGCTAGTCATCGCCCCCATGATCCTCGGTCACGCTCTGGGCTGGTCGGAGCGCCTGACGGTCGTCGTGCTGTCGCTCGCCGCCGCCATGATCACCTTCAAGCTCATCGAGAACCCAGCCCGATCGCTCCGGCTACCGAACCTCCAGTGGTTCGCGGGCGGCCTCGTTTTGTCGGGCTCGGCGGTGGTCGCAGCGGTGCTGGTCCTGGGGAACCTTCCGTCGCTCATCGGCACGGGCGCCGATGCCACCGTCGTCCACGCGTCCACGGCCACCCCCACCGTCATCCGCGAGATGAGGACCGCCGTCACCGCGGGGCTGAACACGATGAATGCGCCCAGGAACCTGACTCCAGAGCCGGCGCAGGCGCATAGCGACGTGCCCTCCTCGTCCTACGACGGGTGCCACGCCAGCATCTTCGCCGTCACCCAGGGGCCGTGCGTCTTCGGTGACCCAACGGGCAAGTACACCGCGGTGCTGTTCGGCGATTCGCACATGCAGCAGTGGCAACCGGCGTTCACCGGTGCCGGCGTCTACGCCCACTGGCGCGTCGTCAACTGGACTAAATCGGGGTGCGCGCCTCAGGAACTGACCGAATTCAACGGCCAGCTGAACCGTATCTACACCGAGTGCGACACCTGGCGAGCCCTGACGCTGCGCCGGATCGCGGCGCTCAACCCGACGGTCGTGATCGTGGCCGGCTCGGACCTTGAAGCCGCGAACGTGTCCCCAACCGCGTATGCCGACGCCACCGTGTCCACCGTGCGCACGCTCCAGCAGACGACCACCGCAAAGATCGTGTACTTGGAGGACACCCCCTACCCCGGCTACAACGTCGCCAGTTGCGTGACCGCCCATCTTGACGACGTCAAGGCCTGCAACCTACCGATGCGCCGGGCCTACACGTATCCGGCCCGGCACCAGGCCATCAACCAGGCCCTGCAGATGCTGGGCGGCGTCACGCTCGTCGACCCAGCGGGCTGGATCTGCGCCGACAACGTCTGCCCGGCCGTGGTGGGCAACCTTCTGGTCTTCAGGGACACGGCGCACCTGTCGGTCGAGTTCAGCGAATGGCTGACACCGATGATCACCTCCTTGCTGGACGAGCTACAACCGGGGCACACCGGCTGACGGGCCAGCAGGCTCGGACAACTCACGGCGCAATCAACAGCCAGAACCGTGCCCTCAGGGCACGGCCCCGGTGCTCACAGCCAAGATCACGAGTTATGCGACAGTCTCCTATGCGCTGAAGGCTTCCCCGCTAACGTAAAGAGCTCGGAGGTGGGGGTGTGGCTAGGTGATGTCGGCGGGGGTCTCGTCGGTGGTGTCGGACGGTTCCGCGGGGGCGTCGGCGGGGTCCTCGAGCAGGGAGCGGTGGAACTGGTCGAGGTCGATCTCGGCGCCGAGCCGGATGCTCTCCTGGGCCGCGAACATGCACAGGGTGGCCAGCGAGGAGCCCTCCCAGGACAGCAGGTGGTTCGGCTCGCCCTTCACGGCGCGGACGAACTGGTCGAGTTCCTCGGCGTGGCCCATGGACTTGTGCAGGCGGCTGCCCTTGGTGTGGGGCTTGCCCGGGCCGTATTCGGTCAGCTTTCCGAAGTCATCCAGGATCGCCACCTGGCCGCGGGCGAACACCGACAGGCGCTCCCGCGGGAAGCCAGGGACGCCGGACTCGTTGAAGACGACCGTGGCGGCGGCGCCATCGTAGTGGAGGGTCACCGAGAAATTGCACAGCGTCCGGAGATCGTCGGGCAGCTTGCCCAGCGCGCGAGCGGTCACGGACACCGGGCGCTTGCCGATGAGCAGGTTGCAGAGGTCTATGAAGTGCTCTCCCTCGCTGACCAGCCTCCCGCCGCCGTCCACCGGGTCGAGGCTCCAGTGATCGGGCGGCAAGGGCTGCTGGGCGATCACGTACTCGACGAAGTCGACCGGGGATTTCAGCGACTTGCGGAGGGTGTCCACGAGGGGCGAGTAACGGCGGTTGAGCCCGAGTGTGACCAGGGTCGGCTGCTTTTCCATCAGCCGGAGCAGTTCGCTGAAGTCATCGAGGCGGGTGACCATCGGCTTCTCGATGAACACGGCCTTCCCGGCCGAGATCGCAGCCCGGATGTGCTCGTAGTGATCCGGCTGGTTCGAGCAGATCATCACCGCGTCGGTGCCCTCGTCCGCGAGAAGCTCGTCGACGTCGGTCGTGATCATCGTGACGCCAAGGCCCTTAGCGGAGACGGAGGCGTTGCGTCCCGTCGCCGACGCGATGCCGCGGAGTTCGACGTCACGCATGGACTTGAAGTTGGGGAGGTGCATGCCCAGGACGTGGTTGCCAAAGCCGATGAGCGAGATCCCGACCTTGCCGTCACGCTTCGGGCGCGGGTTGATCTGGATTGTCCGGCTGCGGTCGGGATCAGATCCGTACGAGATCAAGGCGGCCACGCCGGGCAGTGTCCGCTCGCGGATGGCATCGAAGGGCTCCTGGGCGCGGTCCACGGGGTAGACCCCCGCGATCAGCGGCTCGGGGTTGACCGCTCCGGTAGCGACCAGCCGGATGAACTCCTCGAGGTTGCGCTTCTCGGTCCAGCGGACGTACCCGAACGGGTAGTCGACCCGGCCCTTCTCGTAGCCGGTGTGGTAGCTCCCCGGCCCGTACGCGCGCGAGTACCGCAGGTCGATCTCGCGGTACAGGAAGTTCTTAGGGTGGATGTCGAGCTTGACGTAGCCGACAAGCACCACGCGGCCCTGCCGCCGGGTGATCTCCATCGCCGAGTTGATGATCTCTGGCGAATCTGAGCTGGCGCAGATCACCGTGGCGTCGACCCCGTTCTTGCCGGTGAGATCGCTGATGCGCCGCTTCCAGTCGGGCTCGGACGGGTTGACCACCAAGGCGGCACCGGCGGCCGTGGCCAGTTCGTTCGCCTTCGGGTTGATGTCAATCCCGACGACGACGCATCCGGCTGCCTTCGCGATGCTGGCGCACAACTGGCCGACCAGGCCAAGGCCGTAGACGGCGACCGTCTCACCGAATTTCAGGTCAGCGCGCCGGAGGGACTGCATGGCGATGCCACCGACCGTGACGAACGCCGCGTGACGAAGGTCCACGCTATCGGGGACGGGCACCACGTGGCTGATCGAGGGGGCGGCCACCTCGGCGTGGCCGCTCGCCGCGTAGGCCACGGTCTGGCCGATTTCGAGCCCTTCCACGCGGTCACCGAGCGCCAGCACCGTCCCGGCGCCGCTGTAGCCAATCTCCCGGGGCGTGACTATCTCGTGCCAGACCCGCCGTGCGGTCTGGCTGGGCCCGGTGGCGAGGATGGTCTGCTTGACCACGTTCCGCATCCAGGGATCCGAGATGGTCTGGCGCACCAACTCGGCCGGCGTCTTCGAGAGCGTCCCCATCTCGGTACCCGAGCTGATGAGCGAATAATGGCTCTGCACCAGAACCTGGTCTGGTCCCATGTGCGGCACGGGAAGGTCGGCGACCAGGACGCGTCCGCGCCGATCGATCACCCTACGGAACACCTGCTTCATGCCGACCTCGACCTCTTCATGCCGACCTCAACCTGCCTTCGGTCAGACGCACCCCGACCACGTGTCCACGGTCCCAGCGGCTCATTTGCCGGTGCGTCACGCTACCAGAGTCACCCATCGATCGCGCTCGCGGAGGTCCCAGGGCAATGCGGCCAAACCGGCCGCATAGCAAACTCGCGCGACCACCTGCTGCTAGCCTTTACCGGTACTTCGAAACCCCAGCCCACTGGAACTTCTGCGCCAGGCCCGGGCCCACTCCCCCCGCTCAAGGGTTTCCGAGAGCCAGCAGATCTGAGGTTGTCGTTGCAATGACAGAAAACCGATATGCGGCCACAGCGCGGCGCGGGGTCGGGACTCATATGGAGGTGCTCAACCGGGTCCTGCAGATCGCCCGGTCGGCCCGGTACGAGGGGTACTCCAAGCACGACGGCCTCAACTCGCCGGTCCTGGCGCGCCTGGCCGGCGGGTCGCGGCTGCGCCGGCTCGGCGCCATCCAGGTGGTGACCCGCAGCCCCGTCGACATCCGGCCCCTGGTCGGCGTCCGCAAGGCCAGAAACGCGAAGGGGCTCTCACTTTTTGCCCGGGCGCTCCTCGCCCGGCACCGGATCACGGGATCGGCCGACGATGCCCGCGAGGCGCGCGAACTGCTGGACTGGCTGATCGACCACCCGGCCCCGGGATTCGAGGGGCTGTGCTGGGGCTATCCCTATCCCTGGCAGGACGTCGGGTTCTTCGCCCCGCGGGGCCTCCCTAACCGGGTAGTCACGTCGTTCGTGGGCCAGGCCCTGCTCGACGGGTACGAGACCCTGCAGGACGACCGCTACCTCGATGCGGCGACGCGTGCCGTCTGGTTCCTGCTCGAGGCCCCGAAGACGCTGTTCGAGGACGATGACCGGCGGTGCGTCAGCTATGTCCCCGACCGCTCCATCGACTGGATCGTCATGGACGTTTCGGCCCTGGCTGGGGCCCTGGCCGCCCGGCTGGGCGCGATAGCTGGCGACCGCGATCTCATCCGGGAGGGCGGCAGGCTCGTCCGTTACGTGGTCTCCAAGCAGACCGACTACGGCGCCTGGTTCTACGCCGATCCGCCGTCGGCCAGCCATATCACCCACGACAACTACCACACCGGCTTCATACTCGACGCGATCCTGCAATACGGATTGTCCGCAGGCAGCGACGAGTTCGATTCCGCCTACCGCTGCGGTATCGAGTTCTATGAGCAACGCCTGTTCGAGCCGAGCGGCGCGGCGAGGTTCATGAACGATCGCCTTTACCCGATCGACATCCACGGGTGCGCCCAGGGGGTCATCACGTTCTCGCTCCAGCAGCGACACCTCGGGTCCGGGGCAACGACCGCCGCCCGGGTGCTGCAATGGACGCTGGGCAACATGTGGGACCCGGCGAGCGGGTGGTTCTACTACCAGCGGCGGCGAGGATACCGGACTCGTATCCGGGAACTGCGCTGGTGCCAGGGCTGGATGTCGTGGGCGCTCGCCAGCTACCTCGAAAACTGCGGAGGCACAGAGGGAGGCACAGCGTGAGGGGATTCCCAGGCCGCGAACTGTCGCTCGACCCCGGCCGCAGCAGGTTCGAGCGGATGTACGCGAACCTGCTCGGCGCCCCGGCCAACGGGCTGCGCATCCGGTTGCGGCGGGTGCTGCCGGCCACCGATGGCTCGTACCGGGCGATCCTGGACGCCGGATGCGGCTCCGGGGTCTTCAGCTTCGAGCTTGCCAAACGCCATCCGGAGGCTCAGGTCACCGGCGTAGAACTCGAACCCGACCTGGTCGCCCGGGCCAATGAGATCGCGAAACGCGCGGGGCTGAGCAACTGCAGCTTCCAGGAGGGCGACGTCACGAAGCTCGACTTCGAGGATGCGTTCGACCTGGTCGTCAGCGTCGACAATTTCGAGCACGTCGAGGACGACATCGCGGCGATGCGCACCCTGCTGCACGCGCTGCGACCGGGCGGGCGGCTGGTGGCCCACGTCCCCGGCTACGAGCGGCGGTGGATCCTGCTGCGCCGCAGGATCAACTTCGACGTCCCCGGGCACGTCCGGCCCGGGTACCAGGCCGACCAGCTGGTAGGCAAGCTGCGGCAGGCCGGGTTCCAGGTCACCGCCCACCAGTACACCTACGGCGCCATCGAGACGCTCACCAACAACATCTCCTACCTGATCACCGGGGCCGACCAGCGCCGCAAGCTGCAATACGCCGCGGTGTTCCCGCTGCTGCTCGCCGTCTCCTACCTCGGGAAGTTCTCCCGGCCGCGGTGGGGTGCTGGCGTCCTCGCCGTGGCCCAGCGTCCCGTGGAGACCGTCGACGCGCCCGGCTCGGGCGCAGCCGTCTCTACAGCATCCAACAGCAGGGTCGCCTGATCGCATGCGCGTGCTCATCGACATCCTGCACCCCGCGCACGTCCACTTTTTCCGTAACTTCCACGCCGAGATGGAGGCCCGCGGACACGATGTGTGTATCACCGCCCGTGACAAGGACCGGTCCGTCGAGCTCTTGCAGGCGTTCGACCTTCCTTACCAGCAGATCTCGCGGCAGATGAGCGGCGCTGGCCTCGCAATCGAGATGGCCAAGCGCACGCCGCGCCTGATGAAGGTCATGCGCTCGTTCAAGCCGGACGTGATGACGGGGATCATGGGCCCGTCGATCGCGCTGGCGGGCGCCGTGCGGAGAGTCCCGGCGGTGGTGTTCTACGACACAGAGTTCGCCGTGCAGACCAACCGGATCGTGTACCCGCTTGCGTACAGCGTGTGCACGCCGGACTGCTACCAGGGTGAGGTCCGGGGCCGCCACCCGCAGTACGCCGGGTACCACGAACTCGCCTACCTCCACCCGAACCGCTTCCAGCCGGATCCCGCAGTGCTCGCCGACTTCGGAGTCAGCCCTGACGAGCCCTACTCGATCGTGCGGTTCGTGTCCTGGCAGGCCGTCCACGACCGCCAGGAGCGCGGCCTGTCGGCCAAGCAGAAGCGCCACCTGATCGAGGTGCTCCAGCGCCGCGGGCGAGTGATCATCTCCTCCGAAGGGCCCCTCGCCCCCGACCTCGCGGACCTCGCCGTCCGGGGGCCCGTGGAACAGATCCACCACCTGATCGCTCACGCGCGGCTCGTGGTGGGAGAGTCGGCCACGATGTCCTCGGAAGCGGCGGTTCTGGGGGTGCCGGCGGTGTTCATCGCGACCACGGGACGGGGCTACACCGACGACCAGGAGCGGCGGTACGGGCTGGTCCGGCACTTCACCGAGGACCAGTACGACATGGCCCTGTCCGCCGTCGACGAGATACTCGCGGAGCCGGCGCTCACCTGGCAGACAGCGCGGCAGCGACTTCTCGACGAGAAGATCGACGTCACCGCGTGGATGATCGACTACTTCGAGACATCCTTCGCGGAGCAACGATGACGCTGAGCAGGGACCGGTAACTCCGGTGTGCGGGATAGCGGGCACATCGGGCTTCGGGGACGAAGGACTCGTCCGGGCCATGACCGACACGATCGCCCACCGGGGACCCGACGGCGAGGGCTTCTACAGCGGCGAGCGCGTCCACCTCGGCAACCGCCGGCTGGCGATCCAGGACGTGCCGGGTGGTTCCCAGCCGATGGCCAACGAAGACGGCTCCGTCGTCGTCGTCTACAACGGAGAGATCTACAACTCCCCCCAGCTTCGTGACGTGCTACTAGCCCGCGGTCACCGGCTGAGGACCCACTGCGACACGGAGATCCTGCCCCACCTCTACGAGGACGAGGGGATCGACTTCGCGGCCCGGCTCAACGGGATCTTCGCCTTTGCCCTGTTCGACCGGGCGCGCGGCAAGCTCTTCCTGGTCCGGGACCCGCTCGGGGTGAAGCCGCTGGTGTACTCGATCCGGGGCAGCATGCTGGCCTTCGGGTCAGAAGCCAAGGCGGTGCTCGCGAGCGGACTCGTCCCGGCTGAGCTCGACGAGGCGAGCCTGCATCTGTCGATGAACGTTCGCTACGTCCCCGGACATCGGACGTTCTTCCGGAACATCAAGCGCCTGCCACCGGGCCACGTGCTCGAGTTCGCCGAAGGGCAGGCCCGGCTGTTCTCATACGCGACCATCGACTGGACGCCGGACGGGAGCCTCAATACCGACGATTGGGGCGAGGGGATCCGGTTTCACTACGAGGAAGCGGTCAAGCGCCAGCTCATCTCGGACGTGCCGGTCGGTGTCTCGCTCTCCGGTGGCATCGACTCAAGTTCCATCGTGGCCATGCTCCGGCGCACCACGAGCGGACCCATCAAGACGTTCAGCCTCGGCTTCGACGAGCCTACCGATGAAACAGCCGACGCCCGGTTCGTGGCGCGCACCTTCGACACCGAGCACCAGGAGGTGGTCCTGCACGAGCCGGCCCTCGCTCACCTGGCGGATGCCATCCGGCACACCGAGGAGCCCAAGGTCAACTCGTTGCAGCTCTATTTGCTGCACCGGTTCATCGGCGAGCACGTGTCGGTGGTGCTGTCGGGGCTCGGCGGTGACGAGCTTTTCGCCGGCTACGACATCTACAGCTACATGCTCCGCACCCGCGGACTCCGGCGCGGGCCTATCGGCGCCGGGGTTCGGGCCCTGGCGCCAGCTTTGGACTGGGCGGCGCGCCGGGCCGCGGGATTGGGTCGCCCAGAACTCGATCTGGCCACCCGCAAGCTCGAATGGCTGGCCGCCTCCGGGGACGGGGCCCGCAACTACCTGTTGCTCCGCAACGCGTGGGATTTCAACCCCGCGCTGCTCAAGCGGGTGTATACAGCCGACTTCCTCGACCGGCTCGGGGTGTCCGCCCGGGAAGACTACGGGGCCTACTTCGACGACCAACGGCCGCTGGAGAGCCAGGCTCTGCGGGCCGAGTTCGCGACCAAGATGGTGTGCGATCTCCTCCACAACGAAGACACCATGTCGATGGCGCATTCCGTGGAGTCCCGCGTCCCGCTGCTCGACCTCGAACTGGTCCGGTTCGCGGCCCGCATCCCAGATGACGTCCGCTTCGCCGGCGGGCCCAAGGGGCTGCTCAAGGACTCGCTGGCCGGGGTGCTTCCCGACCGCGTGCTGCACAAGCCGAAGTGGGGATTCACCTTTGATCCCGTCGAGCAGTACCAGAAAGACCTAGGACCCATGGTCCGAGAGATGCTTTCACCGGACCGACTCCGAAGGTCCGGCATCTTCAATCCCGAGTTCGTCCGGGCGGTGCTCAAAGCTGAGCCCCGAAAGCGCCTCCGCTGGCACTATTTCCTGCTCTGGCAGATGATCGGCGTCGAGACTTGGCTCGCGACGTTCGCTCAGGGCCAGCCCGTGCCAGTTCGCCGGACCGCCGCCGAAGGAGCATGACGCCATGAAACCCCAGCGGGGCAGCACCGTTGACACGGTCCGTGACTTCTGGCAGTCACACATCAATAACGAGTACTACACCGACGCTGAGAGAGCCTCGGACTCGTATTTCGACGAGATCGAGGAGCGCAGGTACGGCACGCACTATCACCTCCCCGAGCTCTTCGAGTCGATGGCCGGCCAGGACCAGAGGTTGCTCGAGGTCGGCTGCGGCATCGGCGTCGACAGCATCCAGCTGGCCAAGCGGGGCTTCCAGGTGACAGCGGTCGATCTGACGGAAAACGCCCTTGTGGTGGCCAAGCAGTTCGCCGCGCACCGTGAGGTCACGATCGACTTCCGGCTGGGAAACGCCGAGGGACTCGACTTCCCTGACGAGAGCTTCGACGCCGTCTACTCGTTCGGCGTGCTCCACCACACCCCGGACATCGAACGGTCGGTGGCGGAGGTGCACAGGGTCTTGCGGCCTGGTGGGACCGCGTACGTGATGCTGTACCACCGGGACTCACTGGTCAATCTCGTGCACCGGACGCTGCGGCTGCCCTACGAATCGCCGCGCAACCGGGATGACCACTGCCCGGTCGTCTACACGTTCAGCCGGAGCGGCGTTCGGAAGCTGTTCCGCGATTTCTCGAGCGTCGAAGTCCACTCGGACTACCCGTTCACCTACGGCTTCGGGCCGCTCACCACCAAGCTGCCCCTCGGCGTCCGACGCCGGCTCGGCCGGGCCATCGGCTGGCATCTAATGATCACCGCCGCGCGGTGACGTGGAATACACCAGGAGAAATCCTCGTGAACTGGGGCTGAAGAACCTTCGATGGCCATCAGGGAAAAACGTCACTCGATCGTGGTAATAGCGGACAGGTAGTAGTCTCGGCGCCTGTGAGCGTTCCGTCCCCGCAGGCTCCTTATGTCTCGATCATCCTTCCCTGCTTTAACGAGCAGGATCATGTCACCGCCGAGGTGGCACGGATCTGCGAGACCATGGACGCCAGCGGGTACGAC
>WNFG01001160.1_pt2 | contig 22233 bp, 14 predicted proteins | sample 5400431 | NCBI WGS metagenome assembly WNFG01 (sample SAMN13153346, study PRJNA577476) | soil metagenome | isolation source: 120 cm saprolite under Douglas fir tree site 2 hole 3 replicate 2 | place: USA:California | collected 2015-04-18 | reverse complement strand
CCTTTGATCTTCTTGGATTCGGGATGATAGCCCCCTCCAACAAACATGTGGCCCACCGTGATCTCACCCAAGGCTTCCTGGAAAAGATAAGTCAACTCGTCGCGTGAGGCGATGCCTTCCAGATACGGTTCGTATTTCTTCTCGACCTTGGCCAGATCAAGACCGTGGTAATGGGGGTCATAGAAGAAGTCGCGTTCGATACGCCAGGTCTCGCGATAAATTTGTTTCCAGATGTCGCGCGGCTGAACGTAGACCTCCATGCTCTCGAGTTTCAGCGGACCCTCGCCGGGCTTGGGCTTGTCACTCGGCGTGGGAGGCTCCTCCGTACCCGTCACCGCCCACTGCTCCTCTTTTCGGTAGAGCAGCTTTTCACCGTTGGCAGAGATTGTGAAATCATTCACGTCTTCAAGAAATTTATCCACCTTGCGCTTGCTCAAGTCGAACTTTTGCAGCGTCTGCTTAAGGTTTTCCTGATCATCTTCCGTGATCACAGCAGGGCCTTCGGACAGGAAAAGAATCCCGGACTTTCCCGCGATCAGATTCACGTAATCCTTGGCGGGAATCGGCAGAGTCAGAATGCGCTGGCCGATGCCTTCAATATCCACTCGCACTACAACCGGCTTGCCGCTGTCTTTGTCTTTGCTGTCTTTGTCTTTGTCCTTATCGCTCTCGGCGGTCTTATCGGCATCCGACTTGGAGTCTTTATCCTTGCTCTTATTTTTGTCCTTTGATTTCTCTTTTTCCGCAGCCTTAATTTCTTCTTTGACTTTCTCCTCATCGCTCTCCGGCGCCAGCGGAGAAGGAAGGTCTTTCGCCAGCACCACGATGTAAGCGCTTCGCGTAACTAAATGGTTGTCGCTGGACATGTCCCAGCCCGCACTCTCCGCTAAGCCAAGATCAGTGCTCGCCGCGAAGTAGAGATATTTGCCGTTCTTATCAAACACGGGATATAGCGCGTCGCTCATACCATCGGTGACTTGATAAGTTTTGCCCTGTTCCACGGAATAGACGTAGATGGCATGCAAGTGGCTGGGAAGCTGCTTGGCATACGCGAGCCACTTGCTGTCAGGCGCCCAGTTTTGGTTGAATTGTGGTCCTTCGTAGTAATCGGCATCCACGAGCTTCGACGCGCCAGTGGCCACGTCCACGTACCACAAGTTCAGACGCTTATCGCTGTAAGCGGTCTTCTTGCTATCAGGCGACCACACCGGCGAATAGTAGAACGACGGCGACTGTCCCAACTTAATGTGCCGCACTTCGCCCAAGCCATTCTGCTGGCGCAATTGCAGTTCGTATTCTCCCGGCTCATCGGAAAAATATGCGATCCACTTGCCATCGGGCGACCACGACGGATCGCGATCGGCTACCGCGGGCGAGTGGGTCACATTGCGGATATCGCCTTTGTCGGTAGGCACCGTGAAGATTTCACCCCAGGCTTCCATCAATGCCCGCGTCCCCGTGGGCGAAAGGTTAAAAGCATGGATGCGCTTCGGTTCAACCTTCACAAAACCTGGCCGCACCTGGGCAAAATCTCCCGCCACCCGGATATTGACCGTCTTGCTCTGGTGGGTGTTGAGGTCGTAGAGATGAAGCGAACCGAACTGTTCGATGATGATGGCGTCCGGCCCCGCCGACGCGGACTTGAAATCAAAGCCGTCGCTCTTGACGGCTTCGGATACCTGCTTGGTCGTGGTGTCGTACGCGTAGAGGCTTACCGGGCCATTGCGGTCAGAAAGAAAGTAGATCGTATTGCCGACCCAGAGCGGATTGAAATCATTGGAATTTTCTCTGGGGATCTTCACTACGCTGGAATCTTTTAAATCAGCAATCCAAATCGGGGTGGTCTGTCCGCCGCGATAGCGCTTCCACGCCGCCTGCCACTGCGGATGTGGAACATAGGCCAGGTGCGTGCCATCCGGTGAGTACGATGCTTCTTCTCCAATGGGCAGAGGAAGTTCGCTGGGAAATCCGCCCGCCGCCGGGACCGTGAACAATTTGTCGGCGAAGTGGTAGTAGCTGGCGCGCGTGGAGCGGAAAACAATGTTCTTGCCATCGGGCGTCCAGGCGACAACTTCGTCGGCTCCAGGGTGGTACGTCAATCGCTTCGGCTCACCTCCGGCCGCCGCGACGACATACACATCTTTGTTGCCGTCATAATCGCCGGTGAATGCGACCATCGTGCCGTCAGGCGAAAACAGCGGGTCGGTTTCATTACCCATTCCCGCTGTCAGCCGGCGGGCATCGCCGCCGTCGCGGCCTACAATCCACAAATCGCCAGCATAGTTGAAGACGATCTGCGTTTTGCTGACGGTTGGCTTGCGCAGCAGAAGTGGAGGATTGCTCTGCGCCACGCAAAACGTCGTCAACAGACAGAGCGTGAACAGACAAAGAAAGATGAGGCCTTTTTGCATACTGAAACTCCTGTTAGAGGTGAGCGGGCATCTTAGTGCGGCAGACACAGTTGGGTCAATAACGATAATCAGGTCAAATGAGACCAGATGCTCGCAAACGCGGAGACAATTGGGTGCTTATACAAATGTTCATCGTTGGGCGATCTTATTTTTCCGATCGTCCTTTTCCCGGCAAGCCTGCCGGATTCTCATGAGTGCGCTCGCGGAAGGTGCCTTTCATCCCGGCCGCCAGGCTGATGCTGGATTCCCCGAATTTATCGCGCAGGCGATCGGCCGTGGTCAGCGCCTTGTTCCAGCGCTCGTGGAGCGTAGAGTCCAGAAGCTCGATCTGCCCTGAATGTCCTTCAAAACCTGACACATGCACTCCCAACAGGCGCACCTTCGCGGCTTTACGCCAGTTATCACGAAACAGCGTACGTACCTGCTCGAAGATCTCGGTATCCAGTTGCGTAGGCTCGGCGAGTGAATGGGCACGCGTGATCGTAGTGAAGTCCTGATAGCGCAGTCTTAACTGGATAGTGCGGGCATGCAGTCGGTTCTCCCGCAAACGGCGTCCAACCATTTCAGAAAGCCGCATCAACGTAGATTCCAGTTGCTCTATGTCGGCGGTGTCGTGGTTGTAAGTATGTTCGTGGCTGATGGACTTCGGGTCAGTATCGGCGCCGACTTCCGAATCGAACCAACCACCCGCGTCTTCACCTCGCGCCTTCCCCGCCAGAGCCATTCCCCACTTACCGAAATGCTCTTCGAGCACATTCTCTTGCAGGGCAGCCAGGTCCCCGACTCTGTAAACGCCAAGCTGATGCAGATCTTGCTCCATGACCTTGCCGACACCAGGGATGTCGCGGACGTCCAGCGGCGCCAGAAATTTGGCCTCCTGGCCCGGCATAATCCACAGAACCCCATTTGGCTTGGCCTGCGCGGAGGAAACTTTGGCGATTAATCGCGACGTGCCGATGCCAATCGAGCAGTTGAGCTGCGTCGCGAGTTTCATCTTGTCGTGCAAACCATGCGCGGCGCGCAAGGGAGGACCGTGCAGACGTTCCGTGCCGGTCATATCCAGATACGCCTCATCAATCGACGCCATCTCCACTTGCGGAGAAAAACTATTCAGCACCTCGTAGACTTTCCCGGAGCATTCGCGATAGCGTTCCGGATGACCATCAACAAAAATGGCATGCGGACAAAGTTTGGCTGCCGTGCGCAGCGGCATGGCAGAATGCACGCCAAATTTGCGCGCCTCGTAAGATGCCGCTGAAACTACTCCACGCTCATCACGCTGCCCGCCGACGACCACCGCTTTGCCCTTCAGGGAAGGATCAGATAATTCTTCCACTGAAACGAAGAAGGCGTCCATGTCGACGTGGAAAATGGTCTTGGTGAAGTGCGGCATATTCAGAAGAAAGAGAGTCTATCGCGGAATTTTATCAGTGGGGAGGTAATGACGCAGGGGCGTAGTCAGTCCCTATGAGATCCGAGACGTGGTGGCTTTGAGATAACTCCGGACAATTTCAAGGTTATTTGACGGATTAGACATTGCGCTCCGCCCAATTAAATGTTCAGGCCGGCTATGCCGCGCTCACCGCCCGCGCCTGCCGCACCTTCTCGTAAATCCGCACATACTCCTTGGCGGAGAAGTTCCAGGAGAAGTCTTTATTCATGCCGTTACGCATCAGCACCTGCCACGATCCCTGATCGCGATACGCCTGTAGCGCCTGCTTAATCGTGAGCAGCAGTGACTCACCGTTGTACTCGGTGAACTTGAAACCTGTGCCTTTGCCCGAGCGGGCATCCCAGGGCTCGATGGTGTCGTCCAGACCTCCAGTGGCGCGCACGATTGGCACCGTACCGTATTTCAAGCTGTAAATCTGGTTTAACCCGCAGGGTTCATACTTCGATGGCATGAGGAACATGTCAGCGCCAGCTTCGATCTTGTGCGCGATGGCATTGTCGTAAGCGATCTTCACCGCGATCTTCTGTGGAAACTGTTTCTGCATACGCAAAAACATCTCTTCATATTCCTTGTCGCCTGTCCCCAGCGCCACAATAATCATTTCTTCGCGTGCCAGCCGGTCCATGACCTGCGAGATCAGGTCAAACCCCTTCTGGGCCGCAAAGCGCGACACAATACCGATCACCGGCAACTTGGAATCGGTGTTCGTAACCCCGAAAGCGGCAAGCAGGTCCTTCTTGCACTTTGCCTTGCCGCTGAGATCCTCCGGCGAATACTTCGCCACCATGAATTTGTCGGTCTGCGGACTCCATTCGTCGTAATCCACGCCATTCAGGATTCCTGTAACTGTTGCCGCGCGAGCACGCAGCACGCCCTCCAATCCAAAGCCATATTCAGTCGTTTGAATCTCCTGGCTGTATTTGCGGCTGACGGTCGTAATGAAGTCAGAAAACACCAGTGCACCTTTAAGAAAATTAACATTGCCGAAAAATTCCAATTTGCTGATGGTAAAAAGATCCCATGGCAACATAAGCAACGGAAGAATATCGGGCGGGAACAGTCCCTGATAACCCATGTTGTGGATGGTGAAGACAGTGGCAACATCACGGAATGCCGGATCTTCTGAATACAGCGTGCGCAGCATCACCGGAACCAGCGCCGATTGCCAGTCGTGACAGTGAAAAACATCGGGCACTCCGAGTATCTTGGAAGCTTCTAAAACCGCACGGGAAAATAAGGCGAAACGTTCCGCATTGTCCGGATAATCCCCGGCCGACGTACCATAGAGAGCGTCGCGATCAAAAAAAGGAGGATAATCCACAAAATAAAATTTTATGCCGGAATGGTTTCCTGCGGTGACAACCGAACAGAAACGATAGCGATCGTCGAACGGAACCGTAATACTACGCACTACCGTCTGTGCATCGGTAAGCTTGGTTTGACGGTAGCGGGGAAGGTAGACGCTGACCTGGTGACCGGCCGCTGCCAATGCCCGCGGCAAAGCGCCTACCACGTCAGCCAAACCGCCGGTTTTGGAAAAGGGAACGCATTCCGAAGCAGCAAATGCAATATGCATGGGGACCGACACCTCCAGGGAGAGTTCGCTGTCCGGCGCAGGCTATTATGATTAGCTGCTCAGCACCGTTGATACTGCGCTCGGAAAACTAGCGGGATGAACTTGTAAGTCTAAATGGCGGAGAGAAAGAGGGTCAATGTGCAGAGAGCTGTAACCGCTGAAAAAGTTCGCAGTCACAAGCCAAAATTGGGACAACATTTTCTCACCGACGCAGCCGCCGCCACCCGCATTGCGGACGCGCTCGGCGATATCTCACAGAGCACGGTACTCGAAATCGGCCCGGGACGCGGCGCCCTCACTTCCCTGCTCGCCAATCGTGCCCGTCGTCTGATTGCCATCGAACTCGACCGGGTGCTCGCTGCGCAATTGCGCATGAAATTCTCCACGACACCCAACGTAGAAATAATTGAAGGCGATATTCTCGCCATCGATTTCCATACTCTTTTCGGGCCGAAGCCCGGGTCTTCACGCCCGGGGCTGGTACATACTCCGGACCCAGCTCGCGTTGTCGGCAATATTCCCTACTACATCACCTCCGACATCCTGCTCCGGCTCTTCGAATTCCGGCAGTACCTTTCAACAATCGTCATCATGGTGCAGCGCGAAGTCGCCGACCGAATCACCGCCAAGCCAGGCGGGAGTGAATATGGGCTCCTCTCTGCGACCGCACAGCTTTATACAAATGTCCAAAAGCTCTTCACTCTTCAACCCAGCGCCTTCTCGCCGCCGCCTAGGGTGCAGTCATCCGTCATCCGCCTGAACGTCTCTCCCAGGCTGGCCAGCTTGAAAGTGCCTGAGGAGGGCTTCATTGAGTTCCTCAAATTATCTTTTGGGCAAAAACGCAAGACTCTGTGGAACAATCTGAAGTTGAGTTACCAACCCGAGATTCTAAAGGCCGCCCTACAGAAAACCGGAATCAAGCCGACAGTCCGCGCTGAGGCTTTGACATTGGAAAAGAGCGCTGCTTTATTCCGAACTCTCAGCAGCAGCGCACCCGCTGCACCCAGTCCAGCCCCCTAGGAGTGCCCTATGAACGTGGTGGTACGTCGTCCAGCAGTCGCCGGCCGCTTTTATCCCGACGATCCCACCACCCTGCTCGCCGACGTCCAGTCCTATACGGCAGCGGGCAAAGAGCCGATCCTCGCCCTGGGCTGCGTGGTGCCGCACGCCGGATACATGTACTCAGGCCACGTGGCGGGGGCAGTCTATGCTCGCCTGCAAATTCCCCAGCGCTGCATCCTGATATGTCCCAATCACACCGGCATGGGAGAGCCGCTTTCGATACTGAGCCAGGGAACATGGCAGACTCCGCTGGGGCATGTGCCGGTTGATTCTGAACTTGCGGCTGCGCTGAAAAAACGATTTTCTTTTCTCAGCGAAGATGCTACCGCACACCGCGCCGAGCACGCCGCTGAAGTCCAGCTACCTTTCCTGCAGGTCTGCCGGCCTCGCGTCAGTTTTGTGCCTATCGCGATTGGTACCAGCAGGTTCGAGTTGCTTGTGGGACTAGGCGAGGCCATTGCGAACGTAATTGCCGAGCAGGACGAGCGCGTGCTCATCATCGCCTCCAGCGACATGAATCATTACGAGTCAGACGCGGTCACGCGCGTTAAGGATCACAAAGCCATCGATCAGATTTTGGCGCTGAATCCCCGTGGCCTGTTTGACGTTGTCATGAAAGAGCAAATCAGCATGTGTGGATTCGGTCCCACTGTGGCCATGCTAACCGCCGCCAGCCGCTTGGGCGCGACTTCCGCCGAGCTGATCAAGTACGCGACATCGGGCGATGTGTCCGGAGACCGCGACATGGTGGTGGGATATGCGGCTATCGCAGTGCGCTAGACGGACTTAAAGCCAAAAAAAGGGCGACCCGAAGGTCGCCCCGGCTTCTCCACCTTGAGATTAACGGTGCGGGGAAGAGGACGAATGCGGAGCAGATGCATGCGCAGCCGGTGCTGACGCCGGCGGCGCGGAAGCAGTAGATCGCGAACCCGCGCCCCCAAACGACCCCATACTGCGAGCACTGGGCGCCATCATGGTGACTCGGGCGGGTGGCGCAGTACGAACCGTCGTAGACCCCGACGTCCCGACTTGCTGCGAAACCTTCCCCATATTGCGTATGCTGCCGCGCGGAACACCCATACCGCCGGACCCCTGGTCAATTACTAACCTACGCCGACCGGGCATGCCCGGCGAGCCAAACGGTCCCCGGCCCACGGCGATCGTCTGCCGCCCGCCCGTTGTCGGAGGATGCGGGGGCGTAAAGCGCGTGGGAGGGTTAACCACGGGAGGAATTGCCGCCCAGGTATTCCAGCCACCGGGCTGCCATACCCATCCAAAACCCGGTGCGAACGCCCAGTTGCCGTAGCGGTAAGGCATCCAACCCCACGGATACGAGGATACCCACGTGTAGCCAAAGCCCGGATACCACACCCAGGCGCCGTTCGAGAACGGATCCCATCCGGCACCGGTGAAATACGGCTGCCAGCACTGGCCATAGCCGGGAACGTTGTAGTAATTCCCGTAGTAGTTCAGGTCACTGACGCCGTAACTGTAAGGCATCGAGCCACTGTACGAGTTGGCGTTCAGATAACGTTCGTGATACTGATCCTGCTGTTTGTTCCAATTGTCGTCGGGATCGGTCTCGAAATTCTTCGCCACGGTGTAGCGGTCCTCGTTAGCGAGGTCAAACGTAGCAGTTTGCTTTTTGCCGACTTCGACGGACCCCGAGGGGCCCTGAACTTCCACGTCGCCCTTCAACACTGCAAGCGTCGCGTCTGTGTCTTCCAGATCCACACGGAAGTGAGCGGCATGCGTCAGGCTCACCGTCTCGCGAGCGAAGCTTAGCGACAGCTCATTATTCTTCTGGCCAGTGAAGTTGACGTAGGCAGTGCCTTCTTCAACCTTTACGTTAGTATTTTTGGACCCGGAATCTCGCAGCGAAAGTTGGCTGAATTCAATCTTGGTGTCAGGTGTAATGCGAACCACGCTGCCATCCTCAAATTCCACCTCGGCGCGGCCATCGTCCTTCGCCCAAAGCTTTGAGCCCTCGGTGATGGGCATATTCAGGAAGGCTTTCTCGTATCCTTGACCGGTATTCCGATCAATTTGGACAGTGCCTTCGACGTCACTCAGCCGCACGATGCGGGCTTGTGAATCGGCCAAAGCGGGCATGGTAAGCAGGCCACACGCCAACGCCCCTAGCATCAAAACTGCGATGCTCAGTCTACGTATGGACATAGTTGTCTCCTGGGAGTATCCCCTAGTAGATTAGAACACGAATACTCCTTCCGAGTTGCATCTTCTATTTATCGTCGGCGGCAGCAGATAGGGGCATGACATGGTCAGCTGGCTATCCCGGCACCCTTGCAACAGTAAAAGGGCTGTTTAATCAGCGCCTCAAAGGCGAGGCGCCGCCCCGGCTCCTGCCACCAGGCGCTGGGCGCGTGCCCGCACTACGTTGATTACAGAGGGATCGTCTGCGATCTGTCGCAGGATTTGCGCGATGGCCTGAACCTCATACAAGCTGTGTTCATTAACCAGCTCTTCCATGCGTTTAAGTTCCTGATCGAGGGCAAGCTTTTGGTAGCGATAGTCGTAGCTCAGTCTCCGGCCAAATTCCAGCGTGCCCGACATATTCTGGAACACAGTCGTGAGTTCCTGTACCGCAGGATTGGGAGAATAGTCGAAGCTGATTTGGCCGTTCTTGGCAGTATCCTTGTATGTCAATGTTTTCTTGCCGGTCGAAGCTACCCGATGCTTGCGACTGTCAGGCTGTTCTTGGAAGTATTTGGCACGGGCGGCAAGGTCAAAGATCTTGGTTCGGGTCACCGCCGACAAATCGAAATCAAGTTGAAATGAATCGTGCTCTTCAGAGTCAGAACTGATCTTGGCAGTGGACTCATACCTGGCGTGCCCGCGGCTATCAACTTTCAAGGAGTAATGGTCGGGATCGGAGCCCGGAAAATCCAGGGTAAAGCTAATGACTGGTAACTGGGTCTGAGATTCATCCGGCGAAGCGGAAGGCGTTTGCGCCTCCCCCGCGCGAACAAAACTCGCCAGCGCGAGTATGAATATCGTCAGGAACCTCCACATGACTGCCCTGCGAAAACTATTCTTGCCAGCGGAGCCGCATTCGTCAACCCGAGGCGACGTCATGTCGCGGCACGTTGCCGTTCGAGCGTGGACGAAGTGTGCAGGTGACAGATTGCGATGGCTAATGCGTCGGCCGCATCGGCCGGCTCGGGGATTTCTTCCAACTGCAAAAGTTGCCTGACCATCTGTTGAACCTGGTGCTTTTCCGCCCTCCCATAGCCGACCACTGCCGACTTAATGCTGAGCGGCGAATATTCCGCAACTTCCAGTCCCGCAGATGCCGCCGCCAGCATAGCCACGCCGCGAACCTGCCCAAGCTTGAGCGCTGATTTCACATTCAGGGCATAAAAAACTTCTTCGATAGCCACGTTATCCGGCTGATGCTCATGGATGATCTCCGCCAGCCTATCGGAGATGCGGGACAACCGCCGTGGTAGGGGCTCGCGCGCAGAGAGCTTGATCGCGCCACTAATCAGGCACGCAAGCCGGCCCGAGTCCTCCAGTTCGACCACGCCGTATCCGGTGTACTCGGTGCCGCAATCAATGCCGAGGACGCGCATCGGTGAAAGTTTACAGCACCTGTCACCGCTCCGCTATTGGCATTCAGCAGTCGGCAGTTAAGCTAGGCCCTAAGTTACCTCATGGGTGTCACAGCGGGGGACTTGCCTGTGCAATGGCGGAGAGAAGGTCTGATTAAATTAGTCTCCCGTAAAGCTCGGGTGATTGGGGTCCAGCAGAAGCCGGCTAGTTTGGTTTTTGCGCAATAGCGGCGCGTTCTTTAGCATGGGTGACCAGGGCGGCGAAGCGGGGGTCGCTGTGAAGTGTTTGGAGGTCGGGGTCCTTCTCCATCTGGAGAGCAATATTAGGGGCCAATCCGTGGTCGACTGCCTCTCGTAAGAATGAGAGTGCCTCGGTACGTTTACCCTTGTGCAGCGCGATGCCGCCTAGGTTATATGTCGACATTGCAGTGTCCGGATTGTCCGGCCCAAGGACGCGACGCTGAATATCCTGCGTCTCGTGTTCTAGTTTCTCTGCCTCGTCATAGCGGCCCTCGAGAAATAAAAGGTTAGCTAGATTGTTCATCGACATCAGTGTGTCTCGATGGTCGGGCCCGAGGACGCGGTGCCGGATACTAAGCGTTTCGCGCAGCAGTTCCTCCGCCTCGGTGTGGCGGTGTTCCTCGGCCAGAGTGGTGGCGTATCCATCCATCAACGACAATGTGTCGGGATGATCGGGCCCAACGATACGGCGCCGAATGTCGAGGGCGTCGTGGTAAAGCTTTTCCGCCTCGCCGTAGTGGCCCTCGTCAAAAAAAATGCTAGCTAAGATGACCATCGACCATAGTGTGTTTGAGTGCTCGGGTCCGAGAACGCGGCGCTGGAGGTCGAGCGTCTCATGTTCTAGTTTCTCTCTCGTCATAGCGGCCCTCGTTATACAGGATCGTAGCTAACTGGCTCATCGAAGTGAGCGTGTCAATGTGTTCCGGCCCAAGGACCCGGCGCCGCATATCCAGCGTCTCGCGCTGCAACTTCTCTGCCTCGGCGTAGTGGCCTTGCTCCCACAGTAGCCGGCAGATACCATTCATCGACGCCAGCGTGTCAGGATTCTGTGGGCCCAGGACGCGGCGGCGGATGTTGACGGCGTCCGTGAGCAGTGACTGCGCCTGAGGGTAGAGTCCGAGGCTGTCATACACGCCTCCCATCACGTGCATCATCTGTGCTTGGACCTGGGGATCTTTGGAAAGCCCCGTATGAATGTCCTTCGACGCCTTGTCGAGGATCTCGCGCGCCGTGATACTGTTGCCGCGGGCCTGGCTAGGGTCTGACACCTTGAACATGTTGGTCATAAACTCCGAGACCCGCTTCGACGTCTCTGCCTCCCGGTTCGCCCGGTCGCGCTCCTTCGCAATGCGGTGCGCCTGAAGCGCCATCATTGTCGCGAACCCGATCAACAGCACTAGGGTCGCTACCGCTACTCCCACGCCGAAGCGATGCCGCCGCATGAACTTCCCGGCGCGATACATCGCGCTCGGCGGCCCCGCCAGTACAGGTTGATCCTGCAGGTGTCGCTGGAGGTCGGCCGCCAGATCCGAAGGGGAACCATAACGTCGCGTCCGATCCTTTTCCAGCGCCTTCATCGTTATCCAGTCCAGTTCGCCGCGCAGATGCCGTTCCAGTGACTGGGGTTCCTCTTGGCGCTTCGCGGCCGAGTCCTTCGAGAACTCACCCAAAGACCTGATTTTCGTGCTGGGAGGGGGTGGTTCCTGCTGGCAAATTTTTCGCAGCATCGCCTCCATTCCCGCCTCTCGCAATTCCTGCGATCCGAAGGGCAGCGCACCCACTAGCAATTCATACAGAATCACGCCTAGTGAATACACGTCCGTGCGGGTGTCAATATTGCGCTCGTTGCGGTCGGCCTGCTCCGGACTCATGTAGTCGGGCGTGCCCAGCACCCCTCCCGCTTCGGTGAACATCGTCATAGCAGTCAGCCGCTGTCCCGTAGCCTTGGCCAACCCGAAGTCGATGATCTTGGGCACGGCCTTGTGGTCCACTTCTTCCACCAGCACGTTCGAAGGCTTCAGATCGCGGTGGATGATCGCCTTCTGATGCGCGTGCTGTACTCCTTCGCATACCTGCATGAACAACCCCAGCCGCTCCTTGATCGTCAGCCGGTGTTTGTCGCAGTAATCGGTTATGGGGAGGCCAGGTACGTACTCCATCACGAAATACGACCGCCCCGCCGGCGACGTTCCAGCGTCGAAGACTTTAGCTATGTTGGGATGGTCCATCAACGCCAAGGCCTGCCGCTCCGAGTCGAATCGCGCCACCACGGCTCGGGTGTCCATGCCCGCCTTGATTAGCTTGAGCGCGACGGTACGATGAAACGGTTCGGTTTGCTCTGCCCGCCAGACTTCGCCCATGCCGCCTACGCCCAGCAACTGGATTAACCGATAAGGACCCATGCTCGCGACAGACCGTTGGACTGCGCTCTTGCTTAGAGTGTTGTCATCGGGAGTATCGGGCATGCGCGTTTCCTCCAACGAAACACTGGAACGGAACATTGCGGATTACCGCAAACGCAACCCAATGAGGTTGAAAGGACAAAAGCAGAAAACCTAAATCATGATAAGGAACGATTGACGGGGACGCAACTTGATACGGGCTCAATCTGGATTTCCCCCTTCATCGGCGCGCCGAAGATCTGCTCTAACAGCACCTCGGCGTCCGCATCTTGATGCCCTCTCGTTCCCGAATAAACTGAGTGTAAGCCGCGCGCGACGACACCATTCCATTTCGCCTGAGAAATCGCTGATAGGCGGACTCGTCAAATATTTCGCGCAATATATCCGTCAGCAGACCAATGATGCGTGCCATGCGGCTCATACCTGCTCCTCAGTAGCAAATCTCGTCGTAACAAACGGGGCTTCCCGGACCTCGGCCTGTTTCCGCCCGCTGAGCACTCGAATCCATTCCAGCCCCGATTCCACAAGTATCAGCGCCACCATAATGATCAGGACGCCCGTGACTAACGCGTCCAGACGATCGTTGAAAATCAGCCGGGCGCTACTGCCGGCCGCAGTCGCCCCGAGTTGTTGCGCATGGGCGAGAAATCCGATCCGCGGGTTGGGATCGAAAACTTTGTGATAGGAGGCGGTGAAAGTTACCGCCACCAGCCACACCAGCGGCACAATCGTCACCGGCGCGTAACGCGCCTTGCCCATTTTGATGACTATGGTCGTCGCCACACACAGCGCAACCGTCGCCAGCAACTGGTTTGAAATTCCAAACAGCGGCCACAATGAGTTGATACCGCCCAGCGGATCTTTAACCCCCTGCCAAAGAAAATATCCCCACGCTGCCACGATCAGAGCACTGGTACCAAGAATCGACGGATACCAACTTGTTCGCCCGGCCGGCTCCCAGATATGTCCCAGGGCATCCTGCAGCATGAAACGCCCTACCCTGGTGCCCGCATCAAGAATGGTCAGAATGAATAATGCCTCGAACATGATCGCGAAGTGGTACCAGATCGCCATCACCGCCTGACCGCCCAGGCTGTTCGAAAAGATATGCGCCATTCCCACCGCAAACGCCGGTGCGCCCCCGGTGCGGTTGAAAAGTGTTTGCTCGCCGACGGCATGAGCCAGCGACTGCATCTCCATCGCAGTAACAGGAAATCCCCAACTGCTGATAGTCGCAGCGGCGGTTTCCGGCGCCGCCCCTACAATTCCGGCAGGGCTGTTAATCGCGAAGTATGTTCCCGGCTGAAGCACGCACGCCGCGATCGTCGCCATAATTGCGACCATGGATTCAGCCACCATCGCCCCGTAGCCGACCATCCGGGTCTCAATTTCTCGCGTAATCAGTTTGGGTGTAGTGCCGCTGGAGATGAGCGCGTGAAAGCCGCTGATCGCGCCACAAGCAATGGTGATAAATGCGAAAGGAAAAACCTTGCCCGCGAAAACGGGACCCGAGCCGTCGATGAACCGGGTTAGCGCCGGCATGTGTAGCGTTGGACGAATCGCAATAATTCCCAACGCCAGCAGCCCTATCGTCCCTAGCTTCACAAAAGTGCTCAGGTAGTCTCGCGGAGCCAGCAGCAGCCAAACCGGCAATGCTGACGCAGCAAATCCATACACGATAATCAGAATCGCCAGCGTAGGCGCAGTCAGCGTGAAGTAATGCGCCACCGAAGGATTTTGCGAGGCCCATTGCCCGCCCCAGATCGCTAGCATCACCAGGACGAAGCCCAGCGCCGAAGCCTCCATCACCTTACCCGGCCGCAGCCGCCGCAAATAAATTCCCATCAACAGTGCGATCGGAATCGTCATCGCGATCGTGAACGTCCCCCAGGGGCTCGATTTCAGCGCATTCACCACGATCAGCGCCACCACAGCCAGCAAAATCACGATGATGCTGATGACCGCCGTATATGCCACAAATCCGCCGACTCGCCCCACTTCTTCCTTCGCCATTTTGGTGAGCGACTTGCCATCGCGGCGCACGGAAAGTAGCAGGATGACGAAATCCTGTACGCACCCACCGAACACCGCCCCGGCCAGTATCCAAAGAGTTCCCGGAAGGTATCCAAATTGCGCGGCCAGTACTGGGCCTACCAGGGGCCCGGGCCCGGCAATGGCGGCGAAGTGATGTCCAAAGACCACCCATTTGTTAGTTGGCACGAAATCACGCCCGTTCTCCAGGCGCTCGGCAGGAGTAGCGCGCAAAGCATCCAGCGCAAGCACCTTTGCGGCAATGAACCTGCTGTAAAAACGATATCCCAGCGCATAGGTGCACACCGCGCCCACTACCAGCCACATGGCGTTGATGTGCTCCCCGCGATGCAAAGCGATCGTGGCGACAGCCAGCAGCCCTGCCAAAACCACGGACAGCCAGATCAAAATGCGAAAGATTTTCGACATCGCATTAGTTTGCAAATTCTCCCATGCTGCTTTCTCCGATGTAAATCCGTTTAATGATAATCTTTATGTTCCAATCGAAAGCTAAGTAGTGGGAGAAGTGTAGTCGTTGACTTTGGGTAGTTCTATTGGGTTAGAAGGAACATCACAAAGACGTAGCTGGATGAATCTGCCAAGGAGCAAGTGATGAAACTTGGGGTGCTGACTGGCGGAGGCGATTGCCCCGGGCTCAACGCAGTCATTCGTGCCGTGGTACGCAAGGGAATCTTTCACTACCAGGATGAGTTTGTCGGTTTCCTGGAGGGCTGGCGCGGCTTACTGGAGGACAAGACCATGCCGCTCAATCTCTCCAGCGTGGGAGGAATCCTGCCTCGTGGCGGCACTATCCTTCGCACCTCACGCACCAATCCTGCCAAGCATCGTGGCGGGGTGGATCAATGCATTGAGATCCTCAAAAAATACGGCATTCAGGCGCTGATCGCCATCGGCGGCGACGATACCCTTTCGGTTGCCCAGAAACTCCACGAGAAAGGCGTCAAAGTCATCGGCGTCCCCAAGACCATTGATAACGACTTGGCCGGCACCGATTTCACATTCGGATTCGATACCGCCGTCAACATCGCCACGGAAGCCATTGATCGCGTGCACACCACTGCCGAGGCCCACAATCGGGTGATGGTGGTCGAAGTCATGGGCCGTGACGCCGGCTGGATCGCCATGTATAGCGGCATCGCCGGTGGCGCCGACGTAATCCTTATCCCGGAGCAGCCCTTCGATATCGAGAAGGTCGCGGAAACCATTCGCCTGCGTCATGCCCGCGGACGTTATTTCAGCATCGTGGTTGTCGCCGAAGGCGCCAAGTTTTCTACCGACGTAGACCCGCAGCATGGCTCGAACATTGTCGTGGACCTCGGCAAAGACGAATTCGGACACGCCCGTCTCGGCGGCATAGCGAACGTCCTGGCGCGAGAAATCGAAAGACTCACCGGATTTGAAACTCGAACCGTGGTATTGGGCCACGTACAGCGAGGAGGTTCTCCCAGCGCTTTCGATCGTATGTTGGCTACGCGCTATGGCCTCGGCGCCATTGATATGGCGCATCGCGGCGAGTTCGGATGTATGGCAGCTCTTCGCGGAAATAAGATTGTGTCAGTGCCGCTCGCCGATGCTATTGCCAAAAATCGCACCGTGGATCAGGAAACCATCGACGTGGCTCTCGGCATTCTCGATAAGCTGACACCCGATAAGCAGGCGCTGGCAGACTAGTTGCCGCTCTTGGTTCGACTGCACACCGATCTCATCGAGACCGGTGCATCCGCCGTCGGAGCAGATAGTACTCGTTGATCGGCCGGTTATCCTGGAGCGCAGGAGTATCTGGCGCCGTCGTGATAAGTTGGTCGATGGATATTTCATTGCGCAGCACGCGATCAAACTGCTGCTCCGCCCGTGTTTCGGGCCCCCACTCCAATAAATCTTTCACGGCGCGCGCCGGCAGGCGGCCCGCTAACTCCGTCGCAGATTTGGACGGTATAGGCTGAACGCTCGCGAGGAAGTGAACTCCCCAAAGTTCCAGTGAGCGGAAAGCCCGAACGTGCGGAAATGATTGCTTGAGCGCCCGCGCCACCGCAGCTTTGGTGGCGTCATCCCCACCTGGCAGCCATTGCTGAAGAATCCCGCCCGGCTTCAATCGCTGCCTGGCTAGCGAGTAAAACTCTACTGAGTACAACAAACTTGACCCTGCCGCCTGCACCGGCGGTGGCGGATCAATAGTGATCACGTCGTATTGCTCGCGCGACCGTTCCATGTAGCGTCGGCCATCGTCAATGATCAATCGTGACTGCGGAGACCGCATCAACTGATCTCCATCCGCGTGGAAGTAGGAGAACAGCCGAGGCACCGTCGGTACCAGTTCCACCGCTGTTGACCGGATGTCCCATGACAGCGCCGATCGGTGGGTGGTGCCCATACCAAAGCAGATCACCAAGGCGCTCAGCGGTTTTGCGTCCTCAAGAGCCAGCGGTAGATGCACCATCATTTTGGTGATGGGAGTAAGGTTAGTGATTCCAACCCCATTGACCAGCAGACGCTTTTCCATTCCTGTCCCGGCTGCAATGACCGTGGCAGTATGGTCTCGCAGCACACGCGCCCGCGGAAACTGCTCCTCAAATCCACGTGTGGTGAGATACAGAACACATCCGGCGACCGCCGCCACTCCGGCGAGAACAATTCTCCGCCGCCTTGCACCGGCGTGCTGGTCATCTCGCGAAACGGCCGACGAAAAACTGATGAGAAACCACGGCAGCGCCAACACCACCAGCGCAAGACGCTCGCCCATAAACGGCAACAGGAGAAAACCAGCCACTAGGGGCCCCACAATGCAGCCGAGCACGTTAACCGCGTAGGCGGATCCAGCCCGGTCCGGATCGCCCTGGGATTCGCGGTCAACCAACATCGGAGTCGCGAACCCCGCCGCCATGGAAAACGGCGCCACACCCACGACTAGCCGCAGGAAACGCGAAATATGCAGTGTCGGATCAGCCGCCAGCAATGGCAGCAACCCTCCGATTGCCAGCATCAGCCAGATCGCGCCATCTTCCAGATTTTGCTGTGAACTGCGCCTTCGGTAGATGCGCGTGCCCAGGAATGTCGCCATCAGGTAAAGGCTCAGGATGGCGGCGAAGCTATAAACCATCGTCCCTTGATAAGGAGTAAACATCCTGATCCATACAACTTCCATTCCCATGCTGCTCAGCCCGGTGGCAAATAAAAGCCAGCGTGTCCTCGCGCTCGCGCGGCGCGAAGTACTCCGAACCTGTTCTACAACGCAAGACTGACGTGATTGCTGACCTAGAATGGAAAGCGCGACCGCCGCACCGGCGATCGACAAGTTCAGTACCGCCCCGACGCGCAAGGTGCCGGAAAATCCGAATCTCTCAATCAGCAGCAGTGGAAAGGCAGCTCCGGCCAATGCCCCTAGCACGTTCGCCAGGTAGAGATAACTAAACGAGCGGCGAGCCTCGCCTCCAACTTGCCCGCGCAGCGAAAACATGGCAAAAGGAAACGTGGCCCCCATGCAGGCACACCAGGGAACCAGGGTCAGGAGTAGCCACATTCCTGACAACAGGTAGTAGTTCGTGGAAGATAACGGAATCCTGTTGCCCAGCGTTATCAGCAACTCTCGTCCATACCGTAACTCGTAGGGCACGACGATCGCTGACACACCGATGAGTAACTCAGTCACCGCATAGAGCGCCAGCCGCGGAAATCGCAGGCGTGATCCATATTTACGCACCGCTCGGCCCGCTGCCCACGACCCCGCCCCGAGTCCGGCCATAAATAAGGACAAAACAATCGAGACCAGGGATGTCGTCACTCCAAAGTGAGCCATCGCCAGCCGGAGCCAGACTAGTTCGTAGAGAATCCCGCAAAAGCCGGAAACAAAAAAGAAGCCGTAATACCAGCGCATGGGCCTATTGGCTCTGGCCCGCCGCTTTAGTCCCCTGCGCTTCGCCACCCGCCGGACTTACAAAAATTACCGGCACACTCTCCTTCTTCATCATGTCATTCAACGCGACCAGATCACCCGACATGATCTGTTTCCACTGAGCGATTAGCGGCGTCGACTCCTGTGTCAATTCACCGAAGGCCTGGACCTGCGCCTGTGTGGGCGGTGCGTCGTAACCGTCCAGACCGTCGAGCAGCGAGTGCAGGCGCTCATCGATCATCACCGGAAAATTCAGGTTTGCCTCTGAACTCTTCGCATTCACCTGTAGCAGCTTCTCTTCCACCGGAGTCATCTTCTTATCCAATGTTTCCGAAGCGGAAACAATCGGCCTGAAGCGCCCATCCTCACCCAGACGCCGCTCCAGCGCATGCAGTTGCGTGCGCGCTTCGCGAATCTCCTGTACCGTCTGATGGACTTCGCCTACACGGTCGCGAATCTGCATGGCGAGCTCGAACTGCTTCTGCAGATCAGCCGGGGACACCTTGACGCGCTGGTCCACTTTCAACTCCAGCGGCACCGTCACACTCTTGCCATTGGCCGTGAGCCGCACCTGGTAGTTCCCCGGAAGCGCCATCGGCCCACGATTGCGGAACTCCGCGTCCGGTTCACCCGGCAGTTCATGCGGCCCTTCATATCGCAGGTCCCATGCAAAACGGTTCACCCCGGCTTCAGCCGGAATCTTTTCCTCCGGAGGCACCTGGTCCGGCCACTCCGGCGGCGTCTCCGCCTTCTTTTTTTCCTCGCTGGAATATCTCCGCACCAGTTTGTCTTGCGCATCGAGCACTTCCAGCGTCACTGGCCCCTTTGGCGCACTCTTAAAGTAATACGTTAACAATGCTCCGGTTGGCGGATTCTGCCCTACCGGCTGCCGCCGCTCAAAAAATTGCGGCCAGTGCAAGCGATACGCCGTATCTGGCTTGTACAACACCATCTCATCGTTAACATGAGCGCTGAGTTCCCGAAGCGGCGCAATGTCATCCAGAATCCAAAACGACCGCCCGTGGGTTGCCACTATCAAATCATCGTTCTTTACCGCCAGGTCATGAATCGGCGTCCCCGGCAGATTCAATTGCAGCGACTGCCAGTGCGCGCCATTGTCAAACGAAACGTAGATGCCGGTCTCCGTTCCGGCATAGAGCAGGCCTTTCTGCCGTGGATCTTCGCGCACCGCATGAACGTACGCGCCATCCGGGATGCCGTCGGTAATCTTTTTCCACGTCTTCCCAAAATCGCTGGTCATGAACGCGTACGGCCTCAAATCATCCAGCTTGTGCGCATCAATGGCCGCATACGCAGTCCCCGCATCATACGGGGAAGCTTCGATAAGACTCACCATGCTCCATTCCGGAATCCCTTTGGGTGTGATATTGCTCCACGATTTTCCACAGTCTCGCGTAATGTGAATCAGGCCATCATCGGTGCCCGCCCAGATCAAGTCCTTCTGCACCGGCGATTCCGCAATCGTAAAAACGGTGTCGTAATATTCCACGCTGGTGTTGTCCTTCGAAATCGGTCCGCCCGACGATTCCTGCTTACTCTTATCGTTCCTCGTGAGGTCCGGACTGATCGCGGTCCAGCTCGCGCCATGGTCGGTGCTCTTAAAGACCATCTCCGCCGCGGTGTAGATCACGTCGGGACTATGCAGCGAAATCACGATCGGCTCAGTCCATCCCAGGCGGTATTTCAGATCGTTGGCGCCGTGTCCTGAACTATCCAGCGGCCACACCGCTATGTCCTGCGGCTGCCCGGTGCGCTTATCCCAGCGCGTGAGATATCCTCCGCCCGATCCCGCGTAAACAATATTCGCATCGCGCGGGTCAGGCACAACGTAGCCGCTCTCCCCGCCGCCCACGTCATACCAATGCTGCCGCCCAATGTAGCCGTCATCGGTGCGGCTCGCGATGCCCACCGTGCTGTTGTCCTGCTGCGCTCCATACACGTAATACAAAAACTGGTTGTCGGCCGCGACGTGATAGAACTGCGCCGTCGGCTGGTTGTATTGCGTCGTCCAACTCTTTCCTCCGTCCACGGTGATCGTCGCCCCACCGTCGTTGCCATTGATCATTCGCGCAGGATTTACCGGATCAATCCACAAACCGTGATGATCGCCATGCGGCGCCGGCAGTAAGCTAAGCGACTTACCACCATCACTCGATCGGAAGACGCCGGTGTTGAGGACATAAACCGTATCCACGCTCTTGGGATCGGCGAAAACGTGCGTGAAATACCAGGCGCGCTGCGTGAGTCGCTGGTCGTCATTAATGCGCGTCCAGGTGTCCCCACCATCGTCGGAGCGGTAGAGTCCGCCCTCTTTCGCTTCGATCAGCGCATACACCCGGTTCGAATCGCCACCCGATACCGATATCCCTATGCGCCCCACAATGCCCGAGGGCAGCCCCTTCCCTTCCACATGCTTCCACGTGTTCCCGCCGTCAACCGACTTGTAAAGCCCGCTGCCCGGACCGCCGCTGCTCATACTCCACGGCGTACGCACACCTTCCCACAGCGCGGCAAAAAGAACATTGGAATTATGCGGGTCAAACGCCAGGTCAATCGCGCCCGTTTTATCGTCCTTGAAAAGAATTTTCTCCCACGTCTTGCCGCCGTCGGCGGACCGGAATACTCCGCGATCCAGGTTCGGCCCGTACGCATGTCCCAGCGCCGCCACATAAACCAGATCAGGATTTCGCGGATGAACCAGAACTCGCGCGATATGCTGCGTATTGTTCAGGCCAATGTGTGTCCACGTCTTGCCGCCATCAGTGGACCGGTACATTCCGTCGCCATACGAAATATTTCCTCGTATGCAGGACTCGCCCGTGCCCACATAAATCACGTTAGGATTCGAGTCCGCAACCGCGATGGCGCCAATCGACGAAATATGTTCCTTGTCAAACAGCGGAGTCCAATTCACTCCGCCATCGCTGGTCCGCCACACCCCGCCCGCCACTCCGCCAAAATAAAACGTGTAGGGATCGCCCGGCACCCCCGTCACCGCCAGCACCCGTCCGCCGCGATACGGACCAATGCTGCGCCACTTCATGCCTTTGAACTGGCTCTCGTTGAATTGCTGCGCCGAAACGGTAATCGAGGCTGACAACCAGAGCACAATTGCCGCCAGCAAGACAAAAAACACGAATTGAATGCGTTTGTAATTCATGACGATCAAACCTCCGGGATTCTCAAAGGCGAACCATCTTAACTCGCGAAGGCGGTGGGTGGAAAACCATCTCAACACTCGATACAAGCCTTACCGCTCTGGTTCTAGTGCTACAACTTCTGCCGCTTGCATCAGATCTTCCAGTTACACCAGCAATGGGCGCGTAAAAGATCACGTTTGGACTCCAGAGGAATTGGTGGGACTATGTAGAACAAGAAGCAAAGAGGAGCAGCCGCATGACCGATCCATTCAATGCGAACGATTTTATGAAGTTACTGCGAGGACTCGAGAAAAGAGGAATCCTGTGTACCATCAAGCATAATCGCACCACTAACAAATGCGACGGCCTTCTGGTCAGAATCGAGATGCTGATGGAGATTTGGGAAGTCGGATTTTACGACTATGACCACATTGAAGTGGCCAAGTTTGTCCGTTCGGGAGACGTCCAGCCGACATCGGCAGAGTCAGTGCTCTGCGAACTGGATAAACTCCTAAATTCAAATTGAGGGCCACTTACCAACTGGGTCCGGCCGGGGCAATTGAGGCTGACCGATATACGCTATTCACCTCAACTCCCAAACAAAAACCCCAGCGCATCCGGAAAGCGCGCCGCC
>WNFG01002528.1_pt1 | contig 22237 bp, 14 predicted proteins | sample 5400431 | NCBI WGS metagenome assembly WNFG01 (sample SAMN13153346, study PRJNA577476) | soil metagenome | isolation source: 120 cm saprolite under Douglas fir tree site 2 hole 3 replicate 2 | place: USA:California | collected 2015-04-18 | reverse complement strand
GTTCCTCGGTTGTCTCGCCGTTCAACGGGAAGCAGGCAACTCCGATGCTGATCGAAACCTGTACATTCTTGCCCGTCCTCACGGCAAACTTGTGGTCCGAAACCGCCTGGCGAATTCTTTCTCCGACCATTTCGGACATAGTCTGAGAGGCCATGGGCATGATTGCCACGAATTCGTCACCCGCGTAGCGGCAAAGAATGTCCATCTGGCGCAACTCTTTGCGAATGACCCCAGCCACGCTGGCCAGCAGGCGATCGCCAATGGCGTGTCCCCACTGATCGTTAATCTTCTTAAAGTCATCGACGTCCATGCTGATCAAAGCCAGGGACTCACGACCCAGGCGTTGGCACTCGGCCAGTCTTTGCTCGAGCATCATGTAGAAGCCGCGGGCGTTCGGCAACTCGGTCAGCTGATCCGTGAGCGCGCTTTCCTTTGTCTTTTCGAAGGTGATTGCGTTGTTCAGCGCCGAGGCCGCATGCTGCGCAACCGACTCCAGCAGGCGCACATGCTCAGTGGTGTAAGAGGTGCGGCCCTTTGAGTAAAGCGTAATCGCTCCAAAGGCCCCGTCCTCTCGGATCAGCGGCGAAACCAGGACACCGCGATAATTAAGTGAAATGTCTTCCGGCAGCCCCGCGAGGTCAAGTTCCGGCGACGAGTTACACATTGAGCGAGCGTTCGCGATCACCCAACCGGTGATGCCGTCGCCGACGCTGATCCGGCGCCGGGCAAAAAGGTCTGCATGATCGCCAACGACGTGAATCGCGATAGCCTTGCCAAGCCGATCGTCGACAATAAAAATTATGCAGGTGTCAAACGGCACAATCGCTCGCAACTTGTTCGAGACGAGGGTGACCGTATCATTCATGTTTAAAGATGAGCCGATGGTCTGCGCGATCTCGTGGAGTGCAAACACTTCCCGCTGTGCCTGGCTGATCGAGCGGAATCCTGTGCTGCCGTCCGGGGCGCCGAGAACGTCTGAAGCCAAACCAGCATCCGGCCGGGCGTTATTAGTAATGAGGTCGATATTCTCGGAAGGAACTTGCTCCCCAATGTCTTGCTGGTCGATCAGGGCGTCGAATTCGATGACGTGCTTGGTGAACAGATCGACAAGTCTGGGGTCGAATGACGACGCGGCCATTTTTTGTAGCAACGCCAGAGAATCCTCGCGCTTCATGCCTTTGCGGTAAGGGCGATCGCAGCGGGTCGCATCATAAAAGTCGACGACCGAAATAATGCGCGCCACCAGTGGGATTTGCTCAGCCCGAAGCCCTTTCGGATAGCCACTGCCGTCCCATTTCTCGTGGTGGTATCGAACGATGTCTTCCACGGGATAGGGAAAGTTGACGCGCTTGAGAATATCGCCGCCGACGGTCGGATGGATCTTCATCTTGGCGAACTCGGATTCGGTGAGCTTGCCCGGCTTGTTAAGAATGTATTCCGGCACGGCGAGCTTGCCGATATCGTGCAAGAGAGCGCCGGCGACCAGGGCGCGCAGCTCTGACTCGCTGATATTCAAGAGCTTGCCCATTTCCGTGCCGTAGATCTGCGTCCGACGCACGTGGCCGTGGGTGGTCTGGTCTTTGGCGTCAATGGCAATCGCCAGCGACTCGATCGTATTCATGTGCAGATCGGCGATTTCTTCAACATAACGAACTCTTTCTGCCTGGGAGCGGGTCACTTCGCTGAGGCGCTTTTCGTTGAAGCGATACAAGAGGTGGACCAACGCCACAATCAAAATGCCGACAAAGAAGAATGGCACGCCGGCGCCGTGGATGGCCGCATAAAACATGGCCGCTGCGGTCACGTTCGCAACCTGCGTGATTAGCGTCCAAACCAAACTCTCACGCGAGACGACGGCCCGGGCCTTGCCTGAGAAGAATGAATTGAAGGCCACGGTGCCAAATGTGCTTAGCGCATATTGAATGAAGCCGAATACGCAGAGCGGAAAGAGAAGCAGGTCAAGAACCAGTCCGCGTTGGTTTGCATCGAGCACGCCACCCGCGAGGAATACAACCATTGACCGGTACGCCAAAGCAGCCGCGAAAGTGGAGATTACTGAGGTGCCAACGGCGAACAGGGAGGGCCAGCGCTCAACGAAGTAAACCGTCGAGACCAAACCCACCAGAGCTGCGAGTACGATCGGCGGTCCCAGGTTGTTCGCAGGCGCGAGCGCGTACATCATCACAGCAAGAAAGATGAAAGCGTCGGCAACTGATTTATGGGTCTGGCTAATGCCGTCGACGTTGGTGACCGGAACCGTGAACCGACTGGAAACCAAAGTCAGGACTAGCAGCCCCGCGAACGCCAGCAGGCCGCTCCAGCCAAGGATCGGTAAGCGCACGGTCCACAAAACGCCGAGCAATAGCAATCCTGTGCCGGCGACGGCGACGCTGGTGATTAGGAGCAGGCTCTTCCAGTTTATCTTTGACATTAAGTAATCCGGCGGGCTTGGCTAGTTCAGACTGAGTAAAACGCGTGGGGGCGATCAGAAAAGCGAATAAGCGACCGTGGTGGTCTGCCGTTGGTAGTAACTAGACAATCGCCAACATTGTTGGCCGGTCCTAAGAATAGCGGCCCTGGCCCCAAGTAGTCAATGGGTTTCTTTCGTTTGGCTTAGGGAGAAACGCTGGAAAATAGCGAGAAGGCGCTGGGAACTAGGATCGGGCCCCGAGTTGGAGGGCGAAATCGGTGGGTTGGGTCGCTGGGATTTGGCAAGTCCCGTCGTAACAGACAAAGGCAGTAGCCAGACGTTGATCGGTGCGTCCGCTGAGGAAAGGAATGAGCGCTGCCGCTTGATCCACTGCCTTCGTCGCGCAGGCAATTACACGATTCGGCAGATAGCTCTGCCACAGAACCCGCAGCAGGTCGTTCATTCCGGCCTGGTCGTCCGCGCCCACTATGGCGATCTCTTTTGGCGCCGAAAGATAAAAATCCAGCGCGCATAGCGCCCAACCGAAGGCCGACGGATAACGCCGGACCTGATCGGCAATCAGCCGCAATACCGTGGTCGCCCGGCGCCGATATTCGGCGTTGCCGGTAAGCGCGCTCAACTTTAATAAGGCGAGCGCGGCGACAGAATTTCCCGACGGCGTTGCGTTATCGAGAAAGTCTTTCGAGCGAACGATCAACTGTTCGTGACTCGTGCCGGTGAAAAAGAACGCGCCCTGCTCTTCGTCCCAGAACTGTTCGATCATCTTGTCAGTAAGCTCAACACTGGCATTCAACCAGCCGAGCTCACCAGTGGCTTCGTAGAGACAAACCAGACCATCGATCAAGCAAGCATAGTCTTCAAGATAACCATTCAGTTTTGCCTCGCCGTCCTTGCACGTTCGCAGCAGCAAGCCGTCTCGCCGCACATGCGTCAGCAGAAACTCGGCGTTTGCTTCCGCTATCTTGCGGTAATCGGGTCGCTCAAGAATTGCCGACGCTTCCGCGAAGCTCGCCACCATCATCCCATTCCACGCCGTGAGAATCTTTTCGTCGCGCGCGGGTTTGATACGAAGCTCGCGCAGCGCGAAAAGCTTCTTGCGGCCGGCATCGATCACGGATTCCAGATGAGCGAGCGAAACCTTATGGCGGGTCGCGACCTCTTCGGGAGCGGCAGTGACGTGCAGGATGTTCTGGCCTTCAAAGTTTCCGGTGGCGGTGGCGTTGAAGTACTCGCAAAACAGATTGCCCTCCTCTTTCCCCAGAGCGTCGAGGATCTCCGTCCGCGACCAGACGAAGAACTTCCCCTCATGACCCTCCGAATCGGCGTCCTGGGTTGAATAGAAACCACCGCCCGCAGCGGTCATCTCGCGCCCGACGTAATCAAGTGTCTCTTCGGCGACGCGGCGGAAGAACTCATCCTTGGTCACCTGGTAAAGATGCAAATAGAGCCGCGAGAGCAACGCATTGTCGTACAGCATCTTTTCGAAGTGCGGAACCAACCAGTGCGCGTCGACCGAGTACCGATGAAAGCCGCCGCCGAGCTGATCATAGATTCCACCCCAGGCCATCTGCCGCGAGGTATGCTCGATCATCGCCAGCGTTTCAGTGTCTCCAGTGCGATGATGCATATGCAGGAAAAACTCGAGCGCCATGGCGGGCGGAAATTTAGGCGCGCTACCAAAGCCGCCGTTGGTTCGATCATAGTTGGCGGCAATGCGGCGATACGCTGAGTTGAGAAGTTCAGTTGTGATCATCTCGCGCGACGGCTCGGCAATTCCCACCCGTCTCAACTCGCCCAGCATGGTCGTCGCGGTGTGTTCGACCTGGTCCTTTTGTGAGCGGAAGGCTTCAGCGACACTGAGCAGCACCCGCGGGAAGCCGGGCATGTTATAGCGGTCCTCGGGCGGAAAATAAGTGCCGCCATAGAAGGGCACGCCTTCGGGCGTAAGGAACACCGTCATCGGCCAGCCGCCCTGTCCGGTCATCATCTGCACTGCGTTCATGTAAATCTGGTCAAGATCCGGCCGCTCTTCGCGATCGACTTTGATGTTCACAAAGTTTTCGTTCATCAGCCTGGCGGTCGCTTCGTTCTCGAACGATTCGTGTTCCATCACATGACACCAGTGACAGGCCGAGTACCCGATGCTCAGCAGAATCGGCTTGTTTTCGGCGCGTGCTTTAGCCAGGGCCGCGTCACCCCACGGATACCAATCAACCGGATTGTGCGCGTGCTGAAGCAGGTACGGACTGGTTTCGTTAATTAGGTGGTTTGTGTGCATGTTTGTCACGCGCTTCAACCTTTGAACCAATATTTCGTGTTCTTTGCCCACGTGGTATTTGGATAACGACGGTGAAGCAGATCGTAAGCGGCTTTAGACCAGCGGCCCGTCTCTTTGTCCGTGCAACCATAGCGCGTGGATCTCACAGCGAGGTGCAAAGCTTCCGGCGCGCGCGCGTCGGTTGGATTCTTTTCGGCCCATTCGATGGCGATCCGGCAGAGATAGTTCGGCGCCGAGCCCAGCGCGGCCAGCGCAGACGCCTGTCGCAAAGCCACGGCTTCAGAAAGCCTCAGAAACTCCGGCGGCGCGATAGGCGCGGCCTTTGGCTTATCTTCTCCCTCACCTTGCCACCCGGCATTACTCATTGATGTCGGCGGCTCAGCGCACCAGTAGTTGTCCCGGTAACTGTCGATCTCGTTCACCTCCGTGGTGCGGCCGATTCCCGCAGTGACGTAAGGCCGCAGCCCGGGAAACTTCAGCGAAAGAAACGCAGCGGCGAAGCGTCTGGCTTCGGGCGTTGCGGCGCTTTGGTAAGAAGCGAGGAAGCCCTTTGTTTCTGGATAGGTTTCGCCCAGAAGCTTAGCAACCGCGATCGCGCTCTCTCGATCGTCGAGCAGCGCGGCGCGCATGAACGCGGCCTGCGTCACGCCGCGCCGTAAGTTAGGTGCGAGCGTGGTGCTTAGGGCCGCGTTTTTCATGACGGCGACCGGCATGCCCTGGTTAAAGACGTTAGTCGAATCCAGATCGAAGAAAAGCTTTGAGCCCTTCGTCGTCGATTCCAGGTTTTTTTCGTCCTCGGGAATTTCGCGGCCGTCACTGTCGTCGCTAAAGCCCGCCGGCGCGCGCTGCGCGCTTTGCAGAAACTCCTCGAGATTCTGCGCCAGCATCATGCGTTGTCCAATTAACTGGTTCAACGCCGAGGCCGGCAGCCGCGAACGATCTTCGGAGAGAAACTTGTCGAGCGCTGACCGCGCGGGGTCGACGCGTTTGCTTTCAATCAGCAGCCGAACGCTATGAAACGCGAGCGAAAGGAAAGCCGGAGAACTGTGATCCGTGCGCGCCGCGGCGCTTAATAGCGAATCGAGGCCTGTCTGTTGTCCCGTTGCCTTCGTCATCGCCGCAACCAGCCAGGGCAGGGCGTGCGTCTTTTCCCACCGCTCGAGCGCATGAGCCGCGGCATCCGCAGAAGGGTCCTGAAAGGTGAGCAGCCAATCTGTCAATTCATCGGATCTCAAGCTGGCGGGAACCGAATGCCTGGTTGTGGTGTCTTCGTCGCCCACGAACTTATCGAACAGCGCGGTGTAATCCCAGACGGCCTGTTTGAAATCCGCGGTCGCGTCTTTCTTAACGATCGCGTGCGCAAGTTCGTGAAGTGTCTCTTCCGGACGGAGCCGCAAGCGCGTCAAGTTCAGCAACCTTGCTACAGCCAGATTCATGGAGCTGAACTTGTACTCGCCGCTTTGAAGAGTTCTGAGCCGCGTTTCGGCTTCGGCCAGGGCGGGGCGACCTAACTCTTCTTTTTCGGCGAAACTTCCTTTGCGCAAAAGCGAACGGGCGGCGAGATAGCCGGCCTTCTCACGCCAGGGCGACGAGGCATCGCGGGCGATCGCGTCAAATTGCTGCTTCGCTTCGTCAAAGCTGCCGGAGTAAAAGTTCGCGGCCGCGATCTGGTAAGCACGGTCTGCGCGGAGCAGGGGCGGCAGATCCGGGGCTTCGGCGGAAGCATCGGCGGGAATGTGCCGGCCTTCGGAGCAATTGGCAAAAACCAAATCCTGCGCGCCCACCCAGCTCTTGACGCCCAGGCTCTCAGCGCCGAACGTCTTGATACGCTCAGCCAATGTTGCGGCCGCGTTTTCAAACGCATCCTGCTGACAGTTGAGATAGGTATCGTACTCGTGCGGCTTTTCCCGATTGCGGTAAGCATGAAGCTGAGACGGTGCGCTGATCCCTGGAACTTTGCTGCGCGCGTCCAGCCACTTCTTAATCCAGGGTTCGTCGTTGGAATCCCAGGAATTGTTTAGCCGGTCTTCCCAGAGACTCTTCAGCGCCGCTTGTTCGGCATCGCTGAACGCCGCATTAGTCAGGTTCCGATAAGCAGCAAATAGATAAGAGCGCGCGTAGCTTGGCCGCAGCACGCCCAGTTGTCCTTTAGCGAAGCGCTCCAGCGGAAAATCAGGATGCTTCGTGTAAACGAAAATCGTGTCGGTAAAGAATGGGCCGCACGCCTGGCTACTTTGGGGGAGCAAAAGCGAAGTCGATGCGATAAGCGCAAGGGCAATCAGGGCTCGGCAAGAGAGTTTATTAATCATTTTCTCGAATCCGTAATTGCGCGCACCGAACTTTCGGTCCACGCGTCCGGGTTAAAGACATAGAGCCGCTTCGCGGCCGAAAGATTCCGGAGCGGTTCGTCCGTTGAAATGCCATAGCTGTTTCGGCAGGGCCGGGCCGGGAACTCTTCGCCGGACGCCACTCGATTGCGAATCTGCCGCCTGTCGGGACCCATGCGAAACAGCATTGGCACGGCCTCATCAATCGGCAGATCGGAAATCCAGTCGTCGTCAGAGCACCAGGAAGCAAGCGCGGTAATCGATAGAGCCACCGAAGCCGGCAAACGCCTCCGCACTGCCAGAATCACGTCACGATATAAAGTTCGTTCAGATCGCGTCGCGTCAAAATCGATCTGAATGTTTGAGACAGTCGGAAGCCGGGCCATTTCCGCGATTGCCGCGGCCAACTGTTCGCTTTGGTGAGCGGAAAGGTCGGGCCTGGTGCGTGGATCGGATTCAACGCGGGCGACGGCGATGACTCTTGTACCTTCGGGCACGTCCAAAGGTTGCAGTCGGGGCCGGACGACGACTTCACTCGCGCGGAGCTGAATCGTGCGGGCGAGGAAGGCTACGCCAGTTTCGCGCGGATTGATGAAACGCAGATCGACCGGTCGCTCCCAGGCCCACAAAATCACGCGCGGCATTTGATCCGAACGCGTGATCGTCACTGCTGCCGTGCGCTTGCTAAACACCGAACGCGCTTTTGTAAACGCCAGCGCCAGCGACGCCAACAGCAGCGTGGCGACAGCGCAAGCAGCGAATACCTTTCTTAACTGAACCGGAGTCATGATTGATTGAAGCAGCGGACGGCAAGTTTACCTTAACAGATCGCGCAAGAGAAGTTTGGTTTGCTTAGCGGCGCTCTTGTTGGTGAGAGATTCGGTTGCCAAAACAGACGATCCACGAAGCCACACGAAACAGTCGTGCTACCGCACTTTCGTGTGGTTTCGTGGATCAGTCATTAGCGTTCCAGACCTTGCACCACGTCTGTTATACTCTCGAAACTGAACGACCATTCATTTTCTGTGAGAGCGCGGACGATCGACTGATGGAACGTGAAAGTTTAGAGATGGATGTGGTGTTCGTCGGCGCCGGGCCGGCAAACCTGAGCGGCGCGCTGCATCTCGCGCGTCTGGTCAGCGATCACAATCACGGCGTCGCAAACGGGAAGCGGGAAGGGAAGCCGCTCGGCGACATTCAAATCGCGGTGATCGAAAAGGGCGCGACGGTGGGCGCGCACATACTGTCCGGCGCGGTCATGGATCCGCGCGGACTGGCTGAGCTGATTCCTGATTTTGTCGAGCGGGGCGCGCCGCTCGAAACGCCGGTGAAGGAAGATCACTTTCTCTATTTGACGAGAAAGCACGCGATTCGCGCCCCAATTACGCCGCCGCCGCTCAAGAATCACGGCTATTACATTGTCTCACTCAATCGCCTGACCGCCTGGCTGGGCGAGCAGTGCGAGCAATCCGGCGTCAATGTCTTCCCCGAGTTTCCCGGGGCGGAGATGCTCTATGACGAAAGTGATCGCGTGCTGGGCGTGCGCACCGGCGACAAAGGAATTGATGCGGAAGGAAAGCGGAAACCGAACTTCGAACCCGGCGTCGATCTGCTTGCAAAGGTTACGGTACTGGGCGAAGGCGTGCGCGGCTCGCTGACGAAGAAGCTGATTCAGCGACTCGGTCTGGATCAGGGATGCGAACCGCAGATTTACAGTCTCGGCGTCAAAGAGCTTTGGGAACTTCCCGACGACCGTTATCCAACTGGTCGCGTCACGCACACGCTCGGCTTTCCATCCGACCAATGGACGTACGGGGGCGGCTGGATTTACGGAATGCAGAATCGGATTGTGAACCTGGGCTACGTCACGGGTCTCGACTATCGCGATCCCTTGATCGATCCGCATGCGGAGTTTCAGAGATTCAAGACTCATCCGTTCGTCGCCAAACTTCTGGATGGCGGCAAGATGATTCGTTATGGCGCGAAGGCGATCGCGACCGGAGGCCTGCACGCGGTACCGCAGCTTTACGCAGACGGCGTGCTGCTCGTCGGTGACAGCGCCGGATTCCTGAATGGCGCGCGCTTGAAGGGAATCCACACTGCGATCAAGAGCGGCATGCTGGCGGCAGAAACGATCTTTGACGCTCTGGTGAGCAATGATTTCTCCGCAGGCAAACTGCAAAGTTACGAGCAGCGGGTGAAAAAGAGTTGGATCACACCAGAGCTGCGGCGCTATCGAAACTTTCATGCGGGTTTTCGTCACGGCCGTTGGCTGGGAATGGTTAATGCCGGCTTGCAATACATCACCGGGGGCCGCGCCTGGGGAATTTTCGATCGCGATCATCAGGAGGCGGGGCACGAAGCAGTGCAGAAGCTTGCCGCCTACGGCTATCACGGCGGCGGTTCGGCCCAGCGATACAAAGACTTGCGCTTCGACGGCGCGCTTACCTTCAACAAAGTCACGGACGTCTATCACGCCGCGGTTGCGCACGACGAAGATCAGCCCGCGCATCTACACGTGCTCGACAAGAATATTTGCGCGACGCGCTGCGCTGAAGAGTACGGGAATCCCTGCCAGCGTTTTTGCCCGGCGGCTGTTTATGAAATGGTTGACGACGGCCGTGGGACGCGACGCTTGCAGATCAATTTCTCAAACTGTGTCCACTGCAAGACGTGCGACATCATGGACCCGTATCAGATTATCAACTGGGTTACGCCCGAAGGCGGCGGCGGTCCGGATTACAAAGGAATGTGACCAATCGCTCGAAGTTCCCGGCTCGGCAGTGATCAGTAGGCAGATCTGAAGGCGCGATTTCGCGGGACTCTGGAGCTTGCGGCGCGCTCGGACTTGGCGGAGAATATTGAAGGTCCCAATCACCCGAAACGAAAGGTGACTCGTGTGAGCAAAACTCGCGTCCTTACCTTCACCCCCATAACTCTGGCTGTGCTGGCATGCTTGATTATCAACTTCAGTGCGGCGGGTCGCACTCGGCGACACGCCGGCAAAGCCCGCGCTCAAAGCTCGTGCTCAGGTCAACCAAATGACTGCAAATTGCCCGTGAAATATCTCGGGGAAAATGAGGGCTGCGCCTGCTTCTCATGTGAATATGGCAAGAAGACTCAGCGAGTAGTATGCACAAGGAACACGCAGGATCGATTAACGCTCATGAAGAAGATCCGACCAAGTGCGCCGCCGCGCAGGAAGGGCAGTCCGAAGACTTGAAAAGGAGTTCCGCCTCATTGGCTGGGTGGTGGCGGAAGGTAGCCAAGCTCCTCGGTCCTTAAATCGTTTCTCATGCGCTGCTCCAGGGCTAGAATCTGCGTATTGATCTCCTGCATTGCATAGTCATTGTTGCTCATTCGATTGATTCCTGAGCCCCATAATTTTCCGAGATCCTTTTTGAGGTCGTCGCTCAGGAACAGGGCATACACCGTCCCCAGTCTACCTACGGCCTCAACGTTGTCAGAGGCCTGCTTGCCGATGTCAGGGTTGAATTCCTTGTTTTGATATGAATCCAGCGACTTGCTCATGTCGGCAATCACCCTACAGGTATCCACATACGCGTTGAGCTTCATCTTGTAGAAATCCTGTGTTAGCGCCATTCGCGCTTGCAGGACGCGATTGTTATCGTCAACTTTGCCCTGGATCTTGCTTTGAGCGTTCCAGATCAGAAAGGTGAGAAATGTCGTCAATAAGATTGGAAGGACAGTTTTCACTGCGTCCCACACCCGGTTGCTCGCCGTTACGTCTTTGATAACCTTGATCGTGTTCTCGTGCAGGGCTGCGACTTCACTCTTGACGGCCGCAAGTAACTCACTGTGGGTGGTCGCATCGCCTTCCTTGGCTCCGCTTGAGTTGCTGTCCATTTTCGTCCTCCTGGCTATTTGAAATGCGGCTGATGTCTCACGGCAGGCCTCGCTAGTGTTGCTCTCATCCCTATGAGGCGAACCAAAGTAACTCTTCGGTAAGTTGTCGGCTGGCGCTGGGAGTTTGCGGCAAATCGCAGGCTCGGAGGCAGCCTCGTTAACTCAACTTCCACGTAGCGGGCGCAGGCTATCAGAGGCCTTTGCGCCAGTCAATGATTTGCAGTAACTGTCCGAGCCAATCTATCGGAAGACGATTGGCGAGGATGCAATAATCAAAGCGGCTGCCGGTAGGGCGGTCGGATCGTAGGTAGGATTCGGCACCATCTGCCGCTGTTAAGTTTCAAGCGTCTTCTTCTGATTCGTCACCGTCGGTCTTGAGATGGAAGGGAACAGCTCCGCGAATGACTTCCTCGAGCGCTATGCGCGTCGGTTTGTGTTTGACGGCGTCGATGTCTATGCGGGGACGCGCGCCGCGCTGAAGCTGCTTGCTGCGCTTGGCCGCCAGAATAATCAAGCGGTATTTGGAATCAATTTCCTGTGATTGCGGTTCTGATTCGGTAACTACTTCAGGTTTAGTCGCCATGTTATGTTTGCATCCTTCCGAAATCTACTTGTTTGAGATTTGTGCTGCCCACCCGCTACCGCAAGCGGTTCTGATGGCACTGAGCCCTCCCTCACGGTCAGGCTAATGCCCCGGATATCCGATGACGGTCTCCGCCCCCGGCCTTTGCTACCCGCCCGCCACCGCCGGCGGTTCTGACACTCGAGCAAAATCTGCCAGCGTATCTTTCAATCGCCCTGCCTGTCTTTCCCGGCGCGCGCGCTCGGCATAAATCACCGCAGCCAGTTGGGCCGACGCCCGGTTAATGTCGTCATTCAGAATCACGTACTGAAAATCCTTGTATTGCTCAACTTCTGCCGGCGCTCCGCGCAAGCGGCGTTCGAGATCCGCCGGAGAATCGGTGCCGCGCGCGACCAGTCGTTTATGCAACAACTCAAACGAAGGCGGCAGAATGAAAACCGTTACCTCATCAGCAACCAGTTGCCGAATACTGGCTGCGCCCTGGACGTCGATCTCCAGAATGATGTCGTGGCCGGCGGCGCGCTCACGTTCGACCTGAGCCCGACTGGTGCCGTACAGATAGCCGTAAACCTTTGCCCATTCGAGCAGTTCGCCCCGGCCGCGCATTGCTTCGAATTGCGCCGCAGAGACAAAGAAATATTCGCGACCATTCTGTTCGCTGGGACGCGGTGCGCGCGTCGTGTAGGAAATCGAGTAACTAACGCCCGGTACGGTCTTCAAGACCCGATCGATCAAAGTACCCTTGCCGCCGCCCGACGGCGAGCTGACCACAATCAGCATTCCGTGACCGCTGATAGCGCTCGAATCACAATCGCTTGCTTTCGTCAGCTCATTCGACATTTTGCACTTGTTCCCGCAGTTTCTCAACCTCAGCTTTGATTGCGAGCGCCGAATCTTTGATCGCAATCTCAGTTGATTTCGACAGCACGGTGTTGGCTTCGCGGTTCAATTCCTGCAAGAGAAAGTCGAGCCGCTTGCCAACTTCGCCATCGGCGTCGATCGACGAGCGAAACTGCTCCAGGTGGCTGCGCAGGCGCGCCAGCTCTTCGCTGATGTCGCTGCGGTCGGCCAGATACGCGACTTCCTGCGCCAACCTGCCTGAGTCGAGTTCGATCGCCTGACTTCCGCGGGCGATCAATTCCGTAACCCGCTTTTGCAGACGCTGGCGATAGGCGTCCGCCAATCCGGCTGCGGCTGCTTCGATGATTGGAACTTCAGCCTCGATCTTGGTTATGCGGACGCGCATCTCAGCGGCCAGCGCGGCGCCTTCGCTTGCGCGCATCTGCTCCAAACTGTCGAGCGCCTGGTCGAGCGCGCTCTCGAGGCCGGCCATGTTGCCTTCATCGAAACCGTCACGGGCCGCAGTCAGCGCGCCCGGCACGCGAGCCAGTGAGTTCACGTCAATCTCTCCGGCCAGACCTAGCTCCTCCTTGATTTCGCGCAGCGCCTGGACGTATCCGGCAATCAGGGGCCGGTTGACTTCGTAGGTCGCCGCGCCCGTCCGATCGAAATTGATATTGAGGTCAACCCGGCCGCGCGAAAGGCGCGCGCCAACGCGCTTCCGCACAATCATCTCGATCGCCGACAGTTCCTGACCCAGACGCAGGTGTATGTCGAGATAGCGATTGTTGACGGTCTTGATCTCAACCGTGACGCCGAAGGCTTCGCTGCTGAAAGCCCCGCGGCCAAATCCAGTCATTGATTTCATAAGAAGTAAGCAGTGAGCAGTAAGCAGTGAGCAGCAAGAACAGGCTGTTCACTGAAGGCTTCTGCGAAGACCATAGGTCACCGCCAAACACTCGTCAACCAGCGCTTCCGTTTCGGTGACTGCGGCGGCGTCGACATAGCCGACCCGCCGAGCGATCTCAAGCTGGGTATCGAGTTCGTTTAGCGAGCCTATCGCAACACTTAGATAGTTTCTAAACTGCACGGAAGATCGACCGGCGGCCCCCTTCTGCTATATTCGAAGGCACGGAGACCGCAGCTCTACGTACTTGTGAAGTAAGACCGTAAACTTCGTCTCGGGGAAATCTCTTGCTCAGTTCATAAATCTTTTCAACTAGATCCATGCTCTTTTGCCAGGCGACAAGTTTTTTGTGTGGTTTGCTCATTTTAGTTTCTCCTTTGTTCTGTTTACTGCTTACTGCTCACAGCTCACTGCTTACTAATTCTTCTTCATCTGCAAACTGCATTTCGTAAAGCCGTTGATACTGGCCGCCGCGCGCGAGCAGTTCGGCATGAGTACCTTGCTCGCTGATCTGCCCACGTTCCATGACCACGATAATGTCAGCGCGGCGCACCGTTGACAAACGATGAGCGATAACAATGGTCGTCCGGTCGCGAATGAGATTACCGATGGCGCGCTGGACTAACTGTTCGGACTCTGCATCAAGTGCGGAGGTGGCTTCGTCAAGCACCAGCACGGGCGCATCGATCAAGACCGCGCGGGCGATTGCCAGGCGCTGCCTCTGGCCTCCGGAGAGAAAAGTTCCGCGTTCGCCAATTACCGTGTCGTAGCCACTGGGTAACTCCAGAATGAAATCATGAGCGAAAGCGGTGCGCGCGGCTGCCTGAATCTGCTCCTCGGTGGCGTCCGGCCGTCCATAAGTAATGTTGTAGCGGACTGTGTCGTTGAAGAGCACCGTCTCCTGAGTCACCAGCGCCAATTGGCGGCGCAGGCTGGCCAGCCGCGCGTCGCGCAGATCAACTCCGTCCCAGAAAACTGCGCCCGCGCTCGGATCGTGAAACCGCGGCAACAGTTTTGTCAGTGTTGACTTTCCCCCGCCCGACTCGCCTACGAGCGCCACCATCTTGCCGGCGGGAACAATCAAGCCGACGCCGCCCAAAACGGAACGCGTTTCGTTGGCATAGCCGAAATGCACGTCCCGAAACTCAATCTCTCTCCGCAATGGCGACAGCTCAGTGGCGTCAGGCTTCTCCGGCATCTCGGCGCGCTCGTCCATAACTTCCCAGACGTGACGCGCCGCCGCCAGCGCTTGTGACATCGAATTTTGCAGCCGCGAAAGCTTGCGCATCGGATCGTAGCTGCGAAACAGAAGGATTAGGAAGAGGAGAAACTGCGCCTGGTCCATGCGGCCCAGGCGGATTTCGCGCTCGCCAAAAAAGAGCAGCACCGCAATGAAAAAGATGCCAATCAATTCGATAATTGGCGGCGACATGCCCGCGATGCTGGCCGAGCGCAGGTTAGCTCGCAGCACGCGCCGAGCGACGGAAGTAAAGCGCTCTCGCTCGCGCGCTTCCGCTCGATAGGCCTTGACGATGCTCTGATTGGCCAACGCCTCCTGCGCGGTGTCCGTGAGATGCTTGCTGCCTTCGAAAGACTCGCGCGCCAGTTTTCGCAGCGACCGGCCAAAGCGCATCGTCAATCCGGCGACCGGCGGAGCAATCAGCAAAGAGCCCAGGGTCAGTCTCCAGCTCACATAAAGAGACATGGCCATAAAGAAAATCAAAGTGAATCCTTCGCGCAGCAAGTCGCGCAGCGTGTTAGTCACCGCGGCTTCGATCGCGGCCGCGCTGGAAATCAAGCGCGAGACCAGATAGTTGGTGCGGTGGCGTTCGAAGAACGCGGCCGACTGGGAAAGAAGGTGGCCGTAAAACTCCTGGCGCAGCCGCAGAATCGAAGACTGGCCCGCCACGCGGCCAGGCCCGAGTGCGGGATTATTCGTTGCAGGGCGAATGGCGTGGCAGAGGCGTGCGCGCCGCCCTGAGCCAATGCTTGATCGTAGATCGGCACTACTAACGCGGTAATCGCACCTTCCAACAGTGCCACGACAATCATCGCAAAGGTGGCAATGATGAAGGTGCCGGTGTGAGGCAGAAGATATCTTAGAAGCCGCCGCAGATCACGCATCACATGGTATTTAGATCGTTAATCGGGAAGGAACCTGAAGTCCGGCGCACGATTACAGTTACGGAATATACTGAGGCCAAACGTTTGACGTCAAGGCAGAGGCTGTACATACTAAACACTGCAACCCGCATGAGAACGAAACGAACCGGGGTTTTGGCCATACCGAGATCGCTGTAATCAAGATCGGGTTTGCTGAACTCGAGAATGAGGAAAATCACTGTGGATCCCCAAGCTGCTGCCAAGAAGTTATTGATTGCCGACGATGAATTCGAGCTGCGCACACTATTAGCCGCGTATTTCCGGCGTCTCGGGTTTGAGGTTACGGAAAAGGAGAACGGCGCTACCGCGCTGCACATTGCGGCGACCGAGCGCTTTGACTGCTTTATTTTGGATGTCTCAATGCCCGAAATGTCGGGCGTTGAACTGCTCAAGAAGTTGCGCGACCGCGGCGTGCAGACGCCGGCGATTTTCTTAACGGCGCACGACCAGCTCGCAGACAAGATCGCGGGGTTCGAAGCCGGCGCCGACGATTACCTGTCAAAACCATTCGACCCGCAGGAGCTTGAATACCGGATCGGGGCTCTGCTGCGACGCGGCCAGCTTTCCCCCACCGCAACGGACGACGATCGAATGGAAATCGGCGATCTGGTGGTGGATCGCCGCCGTCATGAAGTCTCGCGCGCCGGAGCTAGAATCGATTTGACTCCCCTTGAGTTTCAAATTCTGGACTTGCTTGCGTCTGAGCCCGGGCGCGCGTGGAAGCGCAACGATTTGCTCGACCGCGTCTGGAGCACCGAGTATGAAGGCTATTCGCGGAACATCGATCCCCACATTAACCGCCTGCGAAAAAAGCTCGAAGCCGATCCGAAAAACCCCCATTACGTGCTGACCGTCCGTGGAGTCGGATACAAGCTTAACGAAAATCCGTGAGTCCGACGCCGGGTTGGCCAGGGAACCGCTCCTATTCGTCGTTTATAACTGGACAGCAATGTTCTGTCAGCGCCACTTGCAGCTCTCGATCCTGACGGCGGCGACGCTGCTGCTCGCCGGACTGCCGGCCCTCAGCTTTGGCTCGCCCTTCGAGCGCAATCCATCCCGTTCACCGACGCAAGGGGGACAACTCACGAACGCTCATCTGCGCTGGGGCGCCAGGCCCGGAGTATTCCGTTATCGTTTGCAGTTGGCCAGCGATCGCGAGTTCAACGACATCGTTTTCGACCGCGTCGTTTCCGGCAATGAATATGAGGTAGGCGACCTCGTGCCGGGCAGATACTTCTGGCGAGTCGCGGCTCTTTCCGACAAGCCGTTGCAGTTTTCGTCGGCCGGCGTCATCGATGTCAGCCCGCCGATCCAGAAACCAAACCCGCGGGCCGATCTGACGACTCCGCTTCAACCAGTCAACGCGCGGACGCCCAATCCCGCAACCGCTAATCGAGTGGCGACTGGCGATGGCTGGCGCGCGCTGATTGGTGAAGTCTCTGGCCCCGCACTGGCACACCTGCGTTCAGCGAACGCGCTCGATCTCGTTGTTGTCAATAACGCTGGCGTCGTGTATGCGCTGGACGCCGAGAGCGGAGTTGCTTTGTGGAGTGCGCGACCGCGCCCGCCACAGACCGGATTGCCACGCGTCGGAACCGCGCCGATGGCGCCGCTCCTCGTAAAGTCGCGCCACGGTCTCGACAATGTAGTTGTGCTTGCCAACGGTACGGCGCGCGCGCTTGATGGCGCCAGCGGTCGCGAGCTTTGGCGCACTGCGTTGCCCGCACCAGCGTCCAGCGGAGTAGCTTTGGATTCCGAACTCTTCATCATCGACAACTCGCTGCAACGATTGTTTCTGATTGATAGCCTCACGGGAAAACTGTCTGCGCAGACCGAGCTTCCGTCGCGGGCGTTTGGCGCGCCGGTAGCTTTCGACCACGCGGGGCAGCGCGCGGTCATGATTGCTTTTGAGAACGGCGGCCTTGAGTTTCGCGACCTAAACGGCAAGACGATTCGCTCAGGCAATGCCGGGAGCCCCGTAACCACGAAGCCTCTGTTTGTCAGCGGACCTCGCGGCGGCCTCGTGTTGCTCGGCACCAGGGGCGGATTGACGGCGTTCGACAGCGAGGACCTGCGCGCGCTCGGGAGAGTTGCGCTGAGGGACGACGCGCCCAGGGGTACCCTCTCCACAGCGGATCTGTTCGGCGACGGCGTGGCCGAAGTAATAATGCTGACTGAGCATGGGCGCGTCGTCGTGGTTAATGCTGTCGACGGCAAGATTCTTTGGGAATCATTCAGCACCAATGACGCTCAGAGCGTAGCGTTTGCGGACCTTGACGGAGATCACGTTTTAGATATTCTGGTGGCGGGTGGCCCGTCATTTGCGATGGCCTTATCGGGCCGCGATGGTTCGGTGATCTGGAAAGACGATGGACCGGCGGCTCAGGCAGCGAATCATACGACCTCGCTCGCCCCGCGTTCGGTGCTGGCCGCACCTCACGGTTCTGGCATTCTCTTAATCGGCATCGATCCCTCCAGGATAGGGCTGCGAGCCGTCGCATTTCCCAGGGGAACGGTGAGGGCCTCCTCTCACTGAAGACCATTCAGAGGTGATGTCCTAATCCAGAGATGCTTACGCACGCCGGGACGATTGACGGCGTATCGAGTACCAACTTAGTTGGGCAGTTTCTCGCCTGGCAGAAGCCCGACTAAAGGCGGTACTCTGAACACCGCTTATCAGAGTAGACCTTGCGGATTCCGAAGGCTCGATTCCAAATTTACGGTTTCCACAGCATAATACCGCGATGCTTTGGATTGCAGGCGCGCTCACTCTCTTTGTCTGGTTCATCCTAAAAGTTCTGTTGCATAAAAGCAGCGGCGTTCATATTCTTCTTTTGTTCGCCATTTCGTGTTGTGTCACACAATTCGTCCAGGACCGGCGCACCCGAGCGTACCGCGCTGACCGCTAGCTTCCACCAATCCTTCTTTCTTATTGCTTGCCACTTCGCCGACCTTCGGCAACAATGGCCTCAGGTTTCGGCATCCATTAGCCCAGAACGGCGTCCCTGGCGCTTTCTGACGGAGTTGAATCTCAGAGTCTTTAGGAGTTCAAGTAGATGAATAGAGTTTTAAGACTAAGAGCGGCGTTCGCGATCCTTGCTTTGCTGGCTACTTTCGCGGCGGGCGCCCAGGCTCAGAACGACCTCCGGCGATCGACCGTCGCGATCACATATCCGCTGGACCAAACGATCGAGGTCGCCTTTCACGGAACGACGCGCTTGCCGCGCCTGAAAGGTACCGCGAAAGTCCGCCGGCAGGGCCGGCGGGGCACACGTGTCGAGTTGAACCTGAATAACCTGCCGCGCGCGTACGAACTGGGTGGCGTCTATACGACCTATGTGCTGTGGGCCATTTCACCCGACGGCCACGTCGACAACCTCGGCGAAATTAAACGCAGCGGCAGCGGGTTGGTAGATTCCAAAATCGATGTCACAACGCCGCTCCAGACTTTCGCGCTGATCGTTACCGCCGAGCCGCACTTTCTGGTGCACGTGCCGAGCCGCATGGTCGTACTCGAGAACACCCAACCAATAGTTCAGCGCGACGCTCAGGTTGAAACGGCGAACGTGCAGTACATCGGCAACACCAGTGACTACTTTCGCGATCGGAGCGTGCCGGCGATCGCCGAGTCGGACTATCGTGATATTCCGACCGCGCTGCTCGGCGCGCGCCAGGCGATTAACCTCGCGCGCTATGCGGGCGCCGAGCGCGATGCGCCGAACGAGCTGCGCGCGGCGCAAGCGGATCTCGAGCAAGCTGAAAGCGCCCGCCGCATGCGCCAGCCCGACCGCGAGATCGACATCCTCGCTCGCACTGCGATCAGCAGCGGTGCGAAGGCGGAAGATATGGCGCTGGCGCGGCGCAGTTCCCGTGAACGCCGCGAAGAACTCGAGCGCCGTGATCTCGCCGTGCGCAGCGCCGAAGAGTCGACCGCCACCGCCAATCAGGAAATCTCCCGGTTGAAATCAGAGCTGGATAACGAACGGCACGCCCGCGATCTGGCCGAACGCGATGCGTTGAATGCTAACGAGAAACTGCGCGACGCGCGCACCGAAATCGCGCGGCTGCATGAAGAGATGCAAACCGTAAGGGCTGAATCCGAAGACGCGAAGGTCAGATTGGCGCGTCTGGAGGGCGAGAAACAAGCTGAGGATACGCGGCGCAGCTCTGAGAAACGCGCGGCCGATCAACGCGCGGCTTTCGAAAATCTAAAGCAGGCGCTAACTAAATTCGTCACGGTGCGAGACAGTAACCGCGGCATGACGCTGGTGCTGGCTGAATCGCTGTGGGCGAATCCGAGATCCAGCAATCTGGTCGCCGCCTCGGCGGCGAAGCTTGATCAAATCGGCGCGCTGCTAGCCAACAATCCCGATTATCAAATCTCAATCGAGACGTTCACCGATAACGTAGGCAACGAAAGCACGCTGCAACAGCTTACACAGGATCGCGCGCGCGTTTTGTCTGAACGCCTCGCTGCCGCGGGGGTCGACGTCACGCGCATACAAGCCACCGGCATGGGGGCAGCGAATCCCGTATCGCCGAACACCACGGTCGCCAGTCGCGCAAAGAATCGAAGGACGGAGATCACGTTGACTCCATCGGGGCAGTAGGTCTTTGGCCGCGCAGCGGACGAATTCAATAGCCGGTGGCAACGCCACCGGTGGAGTCAGAAAGAGAATCGCGACCCTGCAAGGGGTCGAATCGATGCCACGCGAAATTGTTCGACCCTTTCAGGGTCGGGCCCCTCGCGAATGATCCGTGGGCGTTGCCCACGGCTATTGAATTCAACCGCTTCGCGGTTTGTCGTACACCGTGTCCCTTCTCGAAGCTCTCCAACTCATCGGGTACAGCCTCGGCGCCGTGTTGCCGCTCGGCATGGGCTATCTGCTGTTCAAGCAGCGGCTCAGCCTGAAGAGCGTTCACGGCATGCTCCTGGGCCTGGCGGCGTGCATGGCGGGATGGCACGGCAGCAATCTGGTGATTACCTTGCGCGGACTCCTTGGGCTCGACGTCGCGCAATGGGCCAACGTCCTGCGAGCCGCAGATTCAGTTGCCGTCATCAGCATCACCGTTTGTTACTCACTCCTGCTGCACGTTCATCTTCACCTCTGGGCTCGCGCGCACAAGCGCCCGCTGACTCGTGCTGAGCGCGTCCGGGTTTACCTTTCATATATTCCGTGTCTGTTCCTGGTTCCCGGTCTGTGGCGAATCTGGATGGGTCCTTACCAGCCAATGCTGACAAAGCTGTCGAGCTTTGTCCTGCCATTCGCGGTTTGGATCGCTTACTCGCTCGCTGTGGTGGCCATCACCGAGCTACGCGTCGCGCGCGGACCGGTGTCGCCGGCCGAACGCCGTAATCTGCAAACGCTGGCCGTTTCGTTCATAGGCATCGCAATCCTGGTGATGGCTGCTCTGGGGCTTGGGCTCGGTCGTGGGACGACGGCCGGTCTTTATCTCAATACCTTCGCGAATCTCGGATCGCTCTTGCCGTCGGCGTTGCTCGCCTATTACATCTACCGGTACCGCTATCTCGAGCTGATCATCAAAGAGAGTTTGATCGTCGCCACGTTTGCGGCGGTCGTGCTGGCCGTTTATCTCTACGGTATTCGCCGCGTCGGCGAATGGACCAGTTCGCGTTTTGGCCTGAGAGCCGGAGTTGTCGAAGCGATTCTGATTCTGGCGCTAACGCTCGCCGCGGCGCCTTTGCGCGGCTGGCTCGACCGTAGTTTTCGCGCGTTGTTCGAACGCGAAACTGCGCTCTATCGCGAGGTGGTCGCGCGCATCGGCGCTCAGGCGGGAAATTACCGGCAACTTCCGGAGCTGCTTGGATTCATCGAGACTGAAACCGCGAACGCACTTTCTTTGCGTCGCGTGAAGATTGTTCTGCGCTCTGACGACGAGCATGAAATACAGGAAGACTCAGTCTGGATCGAAGACCTCTGGCGGCAAACCGGGGCGGAAGACCTTGCGTTTGTCGAAGACGCCCCGGAATTGCGCGAGCATGGATACAACGTGGCTTACGCGTTGCGCCGCGAGGATCGGAACGAGGGGCTGATGCTGGTCGAAGCAGCGGCGAACGCCCTGACGAATGACGTGCGGGCGGTGCTTGAAGTGCTTGCCGGCCAGGTTGCGATTGCGGTGGAAGACTGCCGGCTGGCTAACGCGAACGTCCAGCTCGAACGCCGCCTGGCGGAAGGGGAGCGGTTGGCCGCGCTGGGTCAGATGGCCGCGACCGTCGCGCATGAAGTGAAGAACCCGCTCTCGGCGATTAAGTCGATTGCACAAGTGATGAGCGAGGACGAGGGATTGAAGACGCAACACGCGCGCGACCTCAGCTTGATCGTCGGCGAGACTGATCGTCTGAGCAACAGCGTTACCCAGTTGCTTAGCTTTGCGAGCAAAGCGCCGCCGGCATCTGTGCCTTGCCGCGCTGACGAGTTATTGCGAAGCGTGGCCGGACTGTTTCGCGCCGACGCCGACGAACGCAAGATCGTGCTGCAATCCTCGGCAGTGGGCGATGCCGCTTTGGACGGAGTTCAGACTGCGGCGGTGCGAGACGCGCTGTCAAACCTTTTGCTGAATGCTCTGCAGGCCACGTCGGCTGGCGGCCGCGTCACCATCGAATCATTTTGTGATGGCGATGGGATTCACTTCGCCGTTAGCGACAGTGGGCCAGGAATCGCGGCTGAGTTACAAGCACGAATCTGGGAACCATTTTTTACGACCAGACGACGCGGCACCGGCCTCGGCCTCGCGATTGTGCGCAAACGCATGGAAGAAGCGGGCGGCACGGCCCGGCTGGCACCATCGCGCAACGGCAAGGGCGCGCGATTTGAATTGC
>WNFG01001159.1_pt1 | contig 22251 bp, 18 predicted proteins | sample 5400431 | NCBI WGS metagenome assembly WNFG01 (sample SAMN13153346, study PRJNA577476) | soil metagenome | isolation source: 120 cm saprolite under Douglas fir tree site 2 hole 3 replicate 2 | place: USA:California | collected 2015-04-18 | reverse complement strand
GGAACAGTCTTTCGCGCACGACGATGCCCTCTCCAAGATCCACGATGGCCCGCGCGGGCAGGCACAGCTTGTCCAATCCGCGAATGATCCCGGGGATCAAGGAGAATTGTTCCGGCTGGATGGCGATCACTGCTTCTTCAATGCCATCGTTCGCGCTGAGTGTCCCCAGCTCCTCCAACTCATACACGCGGCAATTTTCGACCGCGATTTCCTGGCCCGGCAAGTGCACAAAGGCCGCCACGTGGCAAGGTGCGAAGGAAAGCCGCTGCAGGCGCAGGGATGCATCCCACGCAAACTGGTCTGTGCCGACAACCAGGAGTTGCGTCGGCCGGGCCAAGTCCGAGCGGCTCCGGAAAAGAACACGAAACGCCGCGCGCAGAAACACGGCGAGAATCAGCAGCGCGAGCATGCTGGAAACGAAGAGCCCACGCGGGAAGTCGGCCTTGCGGCTGAAGTAGAGAATCGCCAGCAGGATGACGGAGGTGGCCAGGCAGGCCGCGCAGACGGCGCGGGCGCCGGTCCGCTCGCGGAATAGCTCCTCCACGCTGGTCACCTTATAGTGCTCCGCAAGAAGAGCCCATACAAAGCAGCCGAACAGAAGCATGCCGAAATGCCCGTGGACCACGAAGTTCGTGGGGCGGCCAATCAGCGACCAACTGAAGGACCACATTCGCAAGCCGACATGAAATCCAGCGAACGGCAACAGATAGGCGGTGATTTTGAGCAGGAGCTGATACAGCTTCAAGCGAAGTAGCATGGATTTAGGACCCTTCCTGGAGTCTTGGGATGGTGTTGGAAGGGGGAAATTCGAAAAGGGGCGATTCTACGTCGGCACACTCGAAGTTCGCGTTATTTGCCATGGTCATGAAGAAAGCAATGGAAACACCGCGTGTTCAGCGGGAATTGCGGAGCGAGAGGAATCTGTCCAGCTAGCGGTCCGCGCCCGGATGAGCGGCCAGCACAAGTTCTGCCGCCGGCCAGCCGAACTGAGCAAGAAACTCGTCGTATCGCTGCAAGACGCTGTTCTTCGTAAAATTTGCTTCGGCGTATGCCCGGCCGTTTTTGCCGAGCCTTTGGCAGAACGTCGGAGCGGAACGCAGCGCGCAGGCTGCATCAACCAGGGCACGAGGGTCCTCGGCGGGCACCACGACGCCGCAGTTCGCCCGGCTGACCTGGCGAGCCGTTTCGCTTCGTTCGCTGACGGCGGCCAGCACGGCCCGCCCCGCGGCCATGTAAGTGAGCAGTTTCGACGGGATCACCGCGTCTTCCACGGCCTTCCTTTGGTTCACAAGGAGCGCATCCGCTGCGGCATACATTCGCGAGAGGGTATCCGCCGGCTGCAGCGGCAACATGCGAATATTTGTAAGGCGATGCTGCTGGATTTCCTGGTCCAGCGCTGCGCGTTCTTCTCCCTGCCCAACAAGCAGCCAGACGAGGTCCGGATCACTCCGCGACAATTGCGCGGCGCGCACCACATTCGCAAGATCCTGCTTCTTGCCCATGTTCCCCGTGTGCAACACCACAAATGCGCCGGAAGAAATGTCATGCGCCTGCCGGAAAGAAGCATCGCGCGCTTGCGGCCGGATTTCCCGCGTGTCGCCCCAGTCCGGAATCAGATGAAGTTTTTCCGCGGGAACGCCGCGCTCGCGCAACCGGTCGATAAAACCCTGGCACAGGCAGACCACGGCGAGCGTCTTGCGGTACGTAAAGGCTTCGAAGGCGCGCGCCAGCCGGATGCACAAACTGTTCTTCATGATGCCGGTGGAAAGCGCGGCGTCGGAGGCGAGGTCGGTCACCTTCATGACAAACGGAGCGCGTTTTGCAATGCCCAGGAGATACGCAGCAAAAGCCACAGTCGGTGGCGGGCACGAGCAATAGATGAGATCGCACTTGCCGGTACACAAAGCCGCGATGAGTGCGGACAGCGTGAAAGTGAGGTCATAAACCAGGCGTTGCAGAAGGCTGCTTGGCCTGACCGGCACGAAATGCGCGACGCGGCGAACCTCCACGCCGTGGATAACTTCGCGGCGGTATAGCGAACCACGGTAGCCATCCCACACTCTCCATTCCGGGTAATAGGGAAAAGCCGTCACCACGGTGACGTCGTTCCCACGGCTCGCGAGGTGCTCGCAGAGTCCAGTAGTGAACGGCGCGACCGACGTTCTTTCCGGCGCATAATTGATGCCGATGACGAGTATCCGCATTGTGTCACTCCATGGAAATTGTGAAGGGGAGGCGATGGCCGGCGGCCGCGAGCAGTGGCTCACACTAATGCGACTTTTCGTTTCTCGAGGCGGCCCGCTTTCGCGAGTTCGTTTTCGATCCAGGCGTAGGTGAGCGACAACCCTTTTTCCAAGGAAATCGAGGGCTCCCATCCAAGCACCTCGTGCAACAGCCGGTTGTCGCTGTTCCTTCCGCGAACGCCTTGCGGCTTGCTGAGATCGTGATTCCTGGCGAGTTCTTTGCCGGCGATCCCGCAGACCAGATCGACCAAGCCGTTGATGCTGATGAGCCGGTCCGTGCCGAGGTTCAGCGGTCGAAAGTATTCTGACGCCATCAAGCGGATCAAACCTTCCAGGCAGTCATCCACGTACATGAACGAGCGCGTCTGCTCGCCGTCTCCCCAAATCTCGATGGTTCCGTGATTCCGCGCCAGCGCCACTTTGCGGCTGATCGCCGCGGGCGCTTTTTCCCTGCCGCCTTCGTAGGTGCCTAGCGGCCCATAAACATTGTGAAAACGCACCACGCTCGTCTCGAAGCGGTAGTCCTGCCGGTAGTAGCTGCACAATTGCTCGGTGTACAGCTTCTCCCAGCCGTAGCCGGGCTCGGGGTCCGCAGGGTAGGCGTCTTCTTCGCGAAGCGGAGTGACCTCCGTGTCCTTCTGCTTCGACTGCGCGTACACGCAAGCCGAGGAGGAAAACAGGAAGCGCTTCACGTCCTGCAGACGGCTCGCTTCGAGCATGTGCGCGTTGATCAGAATGTTGTTGCGCGCAATCTCCGCGTGTTTGGCGGTGATGAACCCGATCCCGCCCATGTCCGCCGCCAGGTTGTAGACCTGCTCGATCCCCCCGCGCACCGCCAGCAGCGCGTCATCGAACCGCCGCAAATCCAGAATCTCGAACTCGTTGGCATCGGTTGGTTCGTACTCCGGAGCCTTGATGTCCACCCCGCGGACCCAGTTCCCTTCTCCCCGAAGCCGCTTCACCAGGTGATGCCCGATGAATCCGCCAGCGCCGGTCACAAGAATGCGCGCATTTTTCGCCATCGTCTTTATCCCTTCGCTGCAAATTATTTTTGGATTGAACTCCGCCTGCCAGTGAAAATTGTGGATACCTGAGCCATGCAGCGTCGCGCCGCATGCCAATCCCGCAAAAGCGATTTCTTATTGTTCCCTGACGCGTTCCTTCACCATCGGCCCGGCGGCTTCCGCGATTCCCGGATGCCGCGCGCGGCCTCTGGCCCGTTGAAGCGATTCCGCTGCCTCTTGATAGATGAGCATCAATTGTGCGTAATTGCTCTGCGCCGTGTATTCCGAAAGATGTTTGTGGCGCGCATTCTCGGACCACTGCCTCCAGGCGCTCTCGTCCGCGTCCAGAGCGGCGCGCAGCGCCCTCGACAAGGAAGCGCCATCGCCCCCCGTGAACTGCAAGCCCTCCACCCCGTCCGACACCATCGCCGCAAACGCACCATGCCTCGGTACGATCACCGGTGTCCCCGCCGAAAGCGCTTCCACCGCCGACATGGGAAAATTCTCGTAAGCCAGCGACGGCAGCACCAGCCACTGGCTCGCGGCGATCAGATCGATTACTTTTTCCCGTGGCTGGCTGCCGCACCAGACGATATTGGCTTGCCCAGCAAAGCGCCGCTCGAGTTCCGCGCGGTCCGGGCCATCCCCCACCATTAACAGTTGCTGCCCATCGGTAGCCAGCCCCGCCCAAGCCTCCAGCAACAGATGCACGCCTTTGAACCGCGCGATGATCCCCGCAAACACGAACCGGCGAACCCGCGGTGACGTCAGCTTGACGAGCGCAGAACTGAAATTTGGCTTTACATAAATGCGCTCTCGCGGCAGCCCGCCTCGCGCCTGAATTTCCTTGCTGAATTCCGTGAGCACAATGAAACCGTGAACTTTGCTCTGGTAAGTCCCCAGCCAGCGATGCACCACGTTCATGCTCGTTACTGCCGCCGTTCGAAACAACGACGCGCCGTAGCACCGGTGGCGCAAGCCTGCCCATGGAAAATGCCCAACGCATTCCTGGCACGGCTGCTCGTCCCGGAGAAGCAGCGAATTCGCGCACGTCAGCCGGTAATTGTGCAGCGTTTGCACCACCGGCACGCCCGCCCTGTCCGCCGCCCAGAAAACGCTCGGGCTTAGCAGTGGAAACGTGTTGTGTACGTGAACGATGTCCGGAGAAAACCGCGCGATCGCCTTTTTCATCATCGAATACCCGCGCAACGACCACACGGTTCCCATCCCCGCGGCAATCATCCGGGAAATCCCGGCTCCCTCGAGCTTTTTCGTGGACACGCGAAGCAGTTCCACCTGGTGCCCATGCTCGCGCAGCAACTCCGCTTCGAGTTGGACAACCGTGTCCTCTCCGCCGTAAGTGCGATATTCGTTGTAAACCTGCAAGATGCGCATTGTGCTGTTCATCGCCAATGGCTTCCGTCGCAAAAGGTCCCGGCCACGGCTGTCGATTCATCGTCCCGGGAGAACGAATGCCGCCGGTCTACTGCGCCGGCCGCACAAAAAGCGCATCCGCTTGCAATACCGATCCATCGAGGGGAGAGAGGAGCTGCTCCAGATTTCCTGAATAAGAAAAACCGGCGCTTTGCAGGAACGTGTGAATTTCCGCAAACGCGCCCTGGCCTTCATAGAGAGGTTGAAAAGACACTTCCAGCAGCACGTAGGTCACCTGTTTCAATAATTCCTTGGCCCCGTTCAGGACCTGCGCTTCGTAACCCTGCACATCTATCTTTAACAGCACCTTCTCCGCCAGTTTCAGTTGTGCCAGGTATTCATCAAGCGCCCTGATTTCCACCGTGAGAGGTGTATTTCCCGCCGACCAGGGAAAGGAGTCCTTGTGCAGTTCCGCCATCGGAAGCAGTGATGAAGATTTCGGGTAGCTGCTTCGCCACAGCGTGATTCGGTCGTGACTCGCGCCGATGGCCACCGGAAACGCCTGCAACGTTCCGTTGGTTCCAAATCTCTTGGCTAGTTCAGCGCAGCAATCCGGCAGCGGCTCGAACGCATAGATTTGCGCCTCGGGAAGGAGCGCCCGGATCGCCGAGGAAAACTCGCCCCGGTGCGCGCCAATATCCAGAACCGTGCGGATGCCCGCTTGTCGAATCCACGGTGCATTCAGTTTGAAATAGTGGCCGGGGTTGACGCCTTTCGCGATCATCCACAGGGTCCGCGGGAATTGCCTGGGCTGCTCGGCTGCGGTGAGCAGATACTTCCAAGCCGTTCCGGCCAGGTTAATCGTTCGTGCCAGTCCCGTCACTTTGTCTCGCCTTCTTCTCGCCACTGGGCATCGCCAGCAGATTTTCCCCGAATCGCTCGTCCAAGGCGCCTTTCGGCCACTCTGCTATTGTTTTCGCTGTGAAGCTGCTCAAAATCCGCGCGAGCGATAAATCCGCCCGCGAAGTCCGGCATTGCGTGTCGATATCGCGGTCTCCCCACAAAATGAAGCGCCTCAGCGCCATCGCATCCGCCGCTCTGGTCTTCAGCGGCAAGCGGTTCTTGCCTCCTCGAACCACCACGCCAAGCGCCAGCCCTGCCTCCCGCGCCGCTCGCTGAATCTCCGGCGAGCTATTCCCGTTCGGGTACGAAATCATTTCCGGTATCTTCCCCGTCATCTCTCGGATCGCGTCCTGCCCGCCCTGAATCTGCTCTCGCGCTTCCGCCAGACTGTAGTTGGTCAGAATCGCGTGATTCTTCGTGTGATTCCCCATCCAAACCAGCCGGTGTTCCGCGAACACGCGCAATTCGCCCGGAGTGAACGGGCGGTCCAAATCGCCAACCGGGCGCAACGCGTTTCTCCCAAATTCCTTTTTCAATTCGCGCTCCACTTCCTCGGTCTTCAGCCGCTTATAGCCTGCCACCGTGCGGCGAATCTCTGCCTCCGTCTTCCCGCGCTTTCGCCCCTCCCGGTAAGCTGCGTCCCACCAGAACGCTTTTCCTTCCCGCACATGCTCGCTCGAAATAAAAAATACCGCCGGCGCGTTGAACTCCACCATCGCCGCCAGCGCGCGCCCGTTGTTCCAATATCCGTCGTCAAACGTGACCAGAACATACCTTCCGGCGCCTGGTAGCCCCTCCAGAATCTGCCGTGGCGAAACGAATTCGTATCCCAACTCGTGAAAATGCCCGAGAAATGCTCTGAACATTTCCACCGTGACCCCTTGTTGCGGGTCCAGCGTCCTGCTCCGAACTTCCTCCCCGCTTTCGAACAGCGAATGAAACAGAAAGCAAATCAGCGCGCCCTGTTCCTCAATCAGTGGAAGCAGCGCGTTCGCCAGCATCCGGTGAGACGAGAGCAGCGCCCTCTTAAGTTGAGCCTGAACCATCATGTGAGTGAAAAGGGGCTGCGATGGCCTACCTCGCTTTGGCGCAAACCAGCGCGTAGTGATAGGTGAAAGTCGCCGCCGCCAATTTCGGCGAAACTCTAAGCAGCGATTCCTTGATCAGGTAAGACGCGCCGCCCCGCAGTTTCCCTTTCCTGTAAACATAGGAAGAAAGCAAGCAGTGGGAAACGTGCGCGCCCAAAATCACCATCCCGCAGCTTTGCACCAGGCGCCGGATCGTCTTGACGTTGTAAAAATTGATGTGCCCCACCCGGTCGAACACAAAATCCTCCCGCAGCCGCAAATTGTCCTCCAGCGGCACCTCCACGAACACTTTGCTTGCCGCTCGTGCCGCTTCTTCGATCAGCCGGCGCGGATGTTCCACGTGCTCCACAACATGGCTGAGAATCGCCAGGTCAAATTGCTTGTCCGAGAATCGCAACTCGTACCCGTCAAAAAGCTCCACGCTGGCCCCGGGAATGTGCTTCTCCTTTACGGCACGCACCGCGCTCGGCGAAATCTCCAGGCCCGTGTATCGAGCGCCAAAGCCCATCGACGCCAGCCGCTCCAGAATCGCTCCGTCGCCGCACCCGATCTCCAGCACTTCTCTGCGCTCGTAGCCCGAGCACAGCCGGACAATGTTGGCGCACTTGTCGATCGCCCCCAGCCGCCGCCACTCATGCAATCCGGCGTCCGGCTCATAGTAATTCGCGTAATTTTCCGCCAGGCCCTTGCTTACCGATAGCGCCATGTCATTCCCCAGTGTCCGTCTAGAACTCGTGCATCTGCCGCCTCAAGCGACGGGAAGCTTCAGAAACCCATACTCCTCGCCGCTCGGCGACACGCTGAAGATGCGGTACCCCGCGGCATTCAACCCGCGGATCGCCTCCTTCGTCTTTTCAACCCCGATATGCGGCCAGCGGTGGTGAAACTCCACCAGCAGTTGTTTTACCGGGATCCCGCACGTGAGCATGTCCGCCAGGACACCATATTCCGCGCCTTCGATGTCCATTTTCAGCAAGTCGATTTGCTCGTGGCCCAGCATCTTCATGATCGTTCCCAGCCGGTGTACTGCAACCTCGAAGGCCGGCCGCGAAGATTCTCGCGCCACAATGCTGTGCGAAACATGCGCCGGATTCTCGGGAGGCAGAAACGCGCAGTTTCCGTCAAAACCGGCGACGCCATAGGCATGGAATGCGAATTCTGGCGGCACCGTTTGGCTCCGCAGCCATTCAATGGACCGCGGCGTGGGGTCGAACGCCTGCACTTGCAAGCCGAAGCGCTCGATCAGCGCGAGGTCGAATGAAATGTCCTCGCCTACGCCAAACGAATAGACCACGCTGCCTGCCCGCAAGTCCTGCGGGCAAACGCACCAGCAGGCGCCTTCCTTCCCCAGCTTCATCCGCTGCCGTTTTATTTGCGCACCTTGCCATAAATCCTGTCCGCGAAGCACATGCACGATTCGCTTCAGATCCCTGTAGGGGATACGCAGGCCTGAAAAGTTCCTAGTCTTCAATCGCAATTGATTCTCCATCAATCCCGCAGGCTCGCGGGAGTCATTTTGCCAGAGCAGGCAAAGGTCTTGCCAAGTTCGGAACAATAGGGTTGGCCCCCAATACTGCACCGTTGGGACTCCGCAGGCCCTTCTCGAGCCGTAGGATCGAAATCATGAACATGGCGAGCAGAACACTTATGAAATTGTCTTCAATCGTAGATCTCGCCGCCCAAAGCAGAGCGACAAACAGCACAGCAGGCAACAAGCCGTGATTCTTTTCCGTGCGAACAACCGCCTGGCTCAAAATGACGACGCCGGACGTAAAGAGCGGAAAGAGAATTAGCGTCAGTCCGCCGAAGTTGGCATACATCTCCCCCACAGCGGTAGCGTTTAGACTCGTCTCTACACCAGGCAAGTACTTTTGGGCCAAAATCAACGTGAAGTTATCAGGTTTTTGCGGGTAGAATCTCCGTGGAATCAGAGAAGTCGCTGCCCTGCTGTATGTGATTCCGTAGAGATATTCGTACCGGTTTCCAAAATCGTTGACGATGTGCAGCAAGAGCAGCACGTCCATTCCCTCGGTGACATTTATCAGAGAAGAGGTCGTCCGATCCCCGAAATCGGCTTCGGTATACCCGGTGACGGAGTCGGGAATCTCCATCAGGTTGTGGCGCAAAGAAGACCAGGCGCTGAAAACAAGCACTAGAATGGGAGAGATTGCAAACATAGTGATAAGGACTTTTTTTCGTTGGGACAGCAAGCAGGAAATGAAGAACGATATTAGATAAATTGCGAAGTAAATTCTATTTCCCGTCAGGACGACTTCGAGCAAGAAAAACAGAATGATCATGGACGTGAATCTCCATCTCGTGTGGCCATTCTTTAGTCCCAAGCCGGTGTAAAGCGCCGAAGCAGCCGTGAAAATGACCTGATTCGCCCAAAACAGATGATCGGTTAAGACAAAGGCGTCTCCAAGACGTGTCGTAAGATCGTCCATGCGCAGTTGCCAATGGGAAATCAGAAATTCCTCGATGCCGCCAACGAACCACACCAAGATTGCCCAGTTCGCCAAGGTAAGAGCCATGGTGATCACAATCACGCGCTGCAGCCTGTCGCGCGAAACCATATGGTCCGCCCTTTTCTCCTGCCGCTCTGCCGCGTAAAAGATATGTATTACGAAACATACTCCCATCATGCAAGTCCATACGACCAAATAGGGAATCAGAAAGCTTGTGTTAGTGAGGTTTACGGCGTGCCATTCTTGGCCAACCTCAAAGGCTGGCGGCAACTCATACCCGCCACCGAGCGTGATTATGGTGAGCGGAGCGAGTAAGAAATAAGCCAGCCCGCTCAACCAGCCAAGAAGTGGCGTGAGCCCGGAGGAGTTTTTTATGACCTTGCTGAACATTCGCCAGTACGAAATCAGCAGGATGCTTAACAGAAGTAGGTAGACAATTCTCATTGCGTGAATGTTGCTCCGCTAACCTATGGCGATTTACGCTTCGCTTCCAGCGGTGATTACAAGTGCTTCGCCCCATCGGCCCAAGGATGTGCCGCCGGGAGGTTCGTAACGGAAGCAACCGGTCCGCGGCTCAAAATGGCCCAAAAGCGCTCTGCGAGGGACGGGTTCACGAGGGACTGATAGTCTTGAAAAACGGATCGTTGCATCTCGGCTACGCGGATCGGCTCCGCCGCCAGAGAGCGCAGCGCCTCATGCAGCGATTCTTCCGGATTCCGGTGGTCGAAGAGGATACCGCTCGGTCCGTTGCGAATGAAACTGCTTTCGGGGCCGTGGCAAGACGCGTCATCATGGGTTACCACGGGGAGGCAAAGTGACATCATGTGCACAACGCTTATGCCAGCATTGCCGGGATAACATCCTACGGCGCAATCGAGCGAGATCGCGCGAATCTCGCTCTGGTCATAGACTTGCCCGTGCCAGACCACCCAGGAACATCCGGCGGCTTCCCGCTGAAGCTGCTCCGCTTCTTCACCCGCCCCAATGACGCGCAGCGTCATTGGATAACCGTCTTCCTCACGGAGCCGCCTCATCACGCGCAGCAGCAAACCCAATCCGTTCCCGCGCCGCAGTCTGCCAATGAAAAGAATGCCCCGTTCGCCGCCGGTTTTCTCTTCCGCCCGTACCGGAAACAGATTAATCAGCGAATTGTGCGCCACGGACACTCTCTCCACGGAAAACCCGTGAACCGCAAACGAATCGCGCACGGCGGGCGCATAGGCGATGTAGGAAGTGACGAGCCGCAAGAGCAGCTTCATCGTCGAGCGGCGGAGACTGTCTACCTTGCGTTTCTTGAAGAACCCGTGTCCGTGCGCGTAAAACGGAATTCCCTTGAGCTTGGCCAGCATAAGAGTGGTCCAGAAACTCAAGCAATTCAGGTCGGCGCTCGCCAAAATCGCGTCTGGTTTCTCCCGGAGAACGTACTTCGCCAAGCCCCATTGAATCGTCCCAATCTTTTCGCCGAAGGGTCTCAGCGTCGGAATCTCGATGTAGCGCAGATTTGGCGCTTCCGGACGGTCCGCGCCGCCATATCCTGAATTTCCGTTCGGAGGGGAAAAAATCCAGTCGACGTTGCAGTGCAGGGACAATTCCATATATACCGGAAGCCGGTATTGCGTCAGAAACGGCTCGATGATGCAAACACGCTTAATCCTCAAGATTCTTACCTCGAGTCGGCTATTCGCCTGATATGGCTCAAGCCCCGCACGCGCAGGGAAATTACTTGCGGCAAAGCAGCAAGGGCTGCCAGTCCCCCAGAACCGCCTGTATCTCCGCTGCGCGAAACCCTGCCTGTTTCGCTACGTCAAACAGGAACTCCTCTTCGTACGCCACCGCGGCCTCGGGGACTTCCAGAGACTCCACATATGCGTTTCCCCGCCGATGCCGGAACGTGTGGCGGTCTCCGTAGGTCGGCGGCAGGTGGTCCATGCTGAAGCAATACATCGCCATATATCCGCCGGGCTTCAGCACCCGGCAGCTCTCCTGGAAATAGTTGACGAGTTGTTCTTCGAGGAGGTGCGTGAGCAATGACGTCGCGTAGACGAAGTCGGCGGATTCGTCCGCTATAGGAAGCTTGTAATGGGAGTTGCCGTTCCCTACTCCGCGGTACGCTTTGCTCGCATGGTTCGACCGGTGAAACGAAAACCGTTCTGGATCAAAGTTTCGCGCGCACCAGGCCAGCATCTCCTCATCGATATCGATGCCGATATAAGTTCCGGAGAATCTTTCGGACTTGAACTGGTAATCACGGAGGTAATGAGCATAGCGGCCGCAACCACACCCAATGTCCACGATGGTCGAGTCCAGTTGGCAAAGTCTCGCGTGAAAAACGTGTATCCAGAAGTTTGTGCCGCCGTTCAGGTACGAGACGTGGTTTGCGAATATCCGGTTGCCCACTCCGACGCGGATGCGCATATGGTTCGGCGGAATCCTGGCCAGTTCCTCGTACACCAGCATAGGAAGCAGATCGAACGAGTCCACCAAGACCTTGAACAGCGGGTTATACGTCAAGCGGGACGCCGACGGCACCACGCGCCGCAAGAGATTGTCTAAACCCATCGCACCGATCTCCTCGTGCTCCTCGTTGAAATCATTGCCATCGAAACCGGAATGCCACTTCGTCGCCTCGAGCCGGTGTTTTTCTACGTGAGAGGATCGCCCTTCGCTGCGGCTTCGAGCGGCGCCGCGTACCCTTCCGCGTGAATGGCGGCAAGGAACGCAATTCCCAGCGCGACGGTATACGCTCCCCCCGACACCAGCATCCCGTAAACCGCGCCGCGCAATCCGAGATGAATCACCAGGGGGACGCCGACGAGAAACGTTGCCGCGCCGCTCGTTACGTACGCGTAGAAAATCGCTTGCGGTTTTTCGATCGACTTCAGCGCCGCGTTCATGGTGTTGCCGACGCCCATCACCACTGGAAGCAGCGCCAGAATGCCCACAAGCGATGCCAGGTCATCGAATTTTCCGCCATACAGCGCATGCATCAGCGGCCGCGCAAAAAGGTTCACGAATCCCGCGAACGCCCCGGTGACGGCAAGCCATCCGAGGCAATACCCTTTCCACAGCGGAACCACGCCGGCCATTTGCCGCGTCGCATACCGCAGCGACAGCACCGGCAAAATCAGCAGCGTCACCGCGCCAAAAAGCTGCTCCACCGGCGTCACCAGGTTGTACATAGCGCGCAAGTCCGCCACTTCCTTCACCGAAAGGTATCCCGCCGCCAGCCAGTAATACGCCTGCGTCGTCATTTGAAAAACGAACGCGGTAACCAAAACCCAGCGCGAATATTTCCAGTGTTCCCCCCAATACTCCGGCTCGTGTTCCAAAAACCCACCGCCCGCCGCTCGTTGCGGCAATTCCCGCGCGACGAACATCGCCGCAAAGCTCCACGCCACCGCGGCGATCGCGAACGCCCAGAACCCGTTCAAAATCCCCATCCGCAGCGACATCCACAGCAACCCCGCGCAAAGCACGAAGTACGCCGCTGAAAACCGCGCCGCCAGGTCCGGCCGGCGCCGCATATAAAACGTTCGCCGCACAAACGAAGCCGTCAGCAGAACTCCGCAGCCGAGCGCCAGGCCCAGCGCCGTGCGCGAAGCCATCGCCGGTGCGGCCCAAGCCAGCGTTCCCCACAAAACCGTCATCGCCGCCGCGGCGCCCAGCGCCAGCAGCAGATTGCTGCGCCACAGCAGCCACGCGTATGCCGGAAAACGCTGGTGATACCGCCCCGAACCGTAAATCGTGTAAGCCTCGAGAATCGCCGCATTGTGCAAACCCGCCAGAAAGGCATACACCGTATACGACAACGCGAATATTCCGTACTCTTCCTTCGTCCGCGTGCGCGCCAGCGCAATGTTCACCAGAAACATTCCGCCCACGGATAAACCCTGGTCGGCGACGCTGTAGCCGATTTGCCGCACGCGCGCCCACGAAAACGTCCCGGACGGAAACGCCCCTGCCGATGGGTTTGCTTGGCTCATCTTCGTGATTGGTAGTTCCCGCGGAAACCCCGCTAAAAATTCCTGGCCGTCGCGCCCAAACGGCGCCGGCACTGCTCTACGGAACGCGCTCGAGGTCCGCGGCGTCCACTTCCACGGCCGCCGAGCGCGCGATCAAATCGAGCGACACCACCACGCGCAGCCCGTTCTTCCGGCGCACCAGCACGCCTTCCAGCTCCGCCAGCGGCCCGCGTTTGATCCGCACGCGCCGCCCCGCCGTCAAATACGCATGCGGCTCGGCGCGGATTAGCGCCGCCGCACAAGCGCGCAGCGCTTCCATCTCCTTGTCCGGAAGCGCCGCCGGCCGCCCGTTGAATCCCACCAGGCGCACCACGCTGGGCGTCTCCAGCACGCGCAAGCGCTCGCGCAAAGCCAGCCGCACAAACACGTAGCCCGGGAACAACGGCAATTCCAGCCGCACCCGGCGGTCTTTCCATCGCCGCACCGAAGCGTATTGCGGCAGAAAATTTTCCAACGCGCGCTGCGTGAATTGTTCGGCGACGCGCTTTTCGTGTTGCGCGCAAGTGTAAGCGGCGTACCAGCGCGGCTCGATGAACTCCGCCGGCAAGCGCGTCCACTCTCCACCGTAATTTTGCGAAACACTGCCCATCGCGCTCACGAACCTCCAAGAAAAACCCGGAGACAGCTTCGCCGCGTCAGTCACAAGACCAACTCGGGATTAACCGCATTGCTTTCAACCGCTTGCCGCTAATTCGCCGGGAATTGCGAAGACTTCTCCGCTGCTCTCCGTCGCACCAGCCGCGTCCAAACTTTGTGTGTCGCCGCTTGCACCCGCGAACCGTTAGGCTCGGCCCACGGCATCCGCGCGTGCACCGTCTGCAGCACTTCCTCGGCGAAAACTTTTCCCGGATCGTTCGAATCCTTCTGCTCCCAGCTCGCGCGCGCCACGATCACCGCCGCCGCCGCGCCGCACGCCAGCAACCCTCCCAGCAACGCCAGCAGCGTTCGCGGCGGAAACGATTTCCGCTCCGGCAAGCTCGCCGCATCCAAAACTTTTACGCTGGGCGTTTCCTTGGCTTCCTGCACCTTGGCCAATTCGAATTGCTGCGTCAGCGTTTCATACACCGCTTCCTGAATCTGCATGCGGCGGTACAGGTCCGCGTACGCCACTCCGAGAAGCGGAAGCCGGCGAATCGTGGGATACGCCGCGTCGGTTGTTTCCTTCAACGGGCGCGGGTCGGGCGCCGTTCCGCCGCCGAGCTTCTCGAGTTGCCGGCGCAGTTCCCCGAGGCGTGCTTGCACGGCGCGAACGCGCACGTTGTTGACCGTGTAGATTTCCTCGAGCCCTTTCAATTCCGACTCCGTGGCGATCAGCTCGCCTTCAATGGCCGCCGCTCCCTGCACCATCGCGCGCGCTTGCTCCTTGATGTCGATGGTCTTGTTGGCGCTTTCGAACTGGCTGAATTTCTGCGAAGCGTCGTCGAGGTCCTGCTTCACGCTGCGCAGCCGTTCTTCGAGAAACACGCGTTCGCGGTGCGCCGCCGAGGTGGAAAGCTCCGCAACCAGTTGATTGAGTTCCTCGACGTACGCTTGCGCGATGCCCGCGGCGCGTTTCGCGTCGTGGTCCGTCACCGCGATGGTGATGATTCCGCTTTTGCGGTCTTCGGTAATCTCCGTGTTTTCGGCCAGCTTGGCGCGCGCGTCTTCTTCCAACCGCGCCGCGTACACCTGCCGCAAACGGAAACGTCCGATCAGCCGGTCCTCGACCGTGCGGCTGCGCAGGATGCCCGTGAATAACGCACCGGAACCGCGAATTCCCAGAAGGTCGCTGGCTACGGAGCCCATGCCATTTCCGCTTTTGGCGGTCAGCGCCGCCAGCATCCCGATGCTGGCGTTAGCCTGCGAGTCCGGAGGCATCAGCCGCGCCGTGGACTGGTAACGCGAAGGGATCAGCAGCGCCGCGAGCGCGCCAGCAGCCAATCCGCCGAAGAGCGCTTTTCCCAGGTAGCCGCGCTCTATCCAGAGTTTCCGAAGCAGGTCCACGACATGCGAAGGCCCGTCGCCCGCGCGGAAATTCTCCTCACGGGCTTCGTCCCTCGCGGACTCCGCCGGCATTTCCATTTGCGTTCTTGAGCCTGTCTGTGGCACTCGTCTATTCGCCTTTATGGAATCTTGCTCGCGCTGTCCCGCTCATTTCCTCCGCCAGCGCGGCCAGTACGTCAACTGCACGGAGGCGGAAACGTTGGTTTGCGCCTGTGCCGCAAGAATCGGGTAATTCCAGTGTTCGTACTGCACGCGGGTCGACAGTCCCAGCTCCGGCCCGGCCAGAAAATCCGCCTGCACGCTGGCGTCGTTCAACGTTCCGCCTCCGGGAATGAAATCGGAGCTCACCTTGCCGTGGCGGTAGCCGAACTGGAAACTGTTCCGCGCGTTGAACGAGTATTTGCTCCAGGCCTGCAACCCCTGCCCTTCACGGCCGATCCAGCTTCCGATGATGTTTTTCTTGTTGGTGTACAGGTCGTGGTAGAAGGTGTCGAAATAGATGTACTGCCCGCGAGAGCTCACGTGAGTCGGCGCGGCGGTATAAACCGCCTCGACGCGCAGTTCCAGCTTTGGCGCTCCCGGTATCCGGGGAAAGTAGATGCCCGGGCTAACGCCCGCCTTTTGCGGAGCGGCCAGCGGAGAGGGGTCATCATCCGCCAGCGAGTCGGCGTACAGCGTTACCCAATTGCGCACAAACGGAAAGCGGTAGGAAAAATCAAATCCGCCGGTCCGTTTTCCCGGGTCCGATGCTGGAGTTTCCGTCTTGCTGCTGGTAACGCTGGTGTAGCTGTTCCAAAGCGCTCGCAGCGTGAGCGGCCGGCCAACTCCGCCCATTTCCACCGTGCGGCTGAAGCCCAGTTCCAGGTTAGGCGTGGGTTTGAAGCTGATTTTCTCGCCGTGAATCAACGGCCGCGGCGGAAATGCGTTTCCCGCCAATTGCCCAAAGAAGATGTCGAATTTCACCGGGCCCATCCACTGGAAGAGCCAGGGAAGCCGGAAAGGCGCCACGCGGCTGGCGCGAAACATATAAATGGGCTCCGCGTTGTCGCTGAACAGCAGCGCTCCACCTTCTCCTGGCCCCCACCACAGGCTTTGCTTGCCGAAGGTAAGCTGCCAGTTCTCGACGTTCGCGCCGACGTAGGCTTCCTCGAGCCGGTACTGGTCGACGGCCGCAACCGGTTGCGCCGATTGCAGCGGATTGGCATCCACAAAAGCGATGGTCTGGCGCACCGGGAGCGAATAAGCGGGACCAGCGGGCGCATGCTGATACTCTCCGCGAACATAGACGGTGTATTTGCCCGCGTCCGCATATCCGGAAAAGCCCGTTGCGTTGTTGAACCCTTGCTCGTAGGGGCGTCCGAAATCGTTGATGACCGTCTGGCCGAAGTGCCTGCTGTCGGCCAGGGGCGGCCCGCTGATTTGCATTCCGCGGGTGTACGCGGATTCCAGCTTCATCTCGCGATTCGAGCCACCGGCCAGGACTTCCTTCTCCTTCGCAAATTCCGTTTCTAGCATCCCGAGAGAAGTGCTTCCCACGGCTGCGTCGAGCGTGCTCTCCGCGAGGCTGTCTTCCGCTTCTTCCACCAGCCGCGCGCATTCAAGACGCGTCCACGGGCGGATTCCCAGGAAATTGTTACGGATGACGCCCAGCGCCGCGAGGCGGTCGAGTGCGGGGTACACCCAGCTATCCAATGGAACGAACGGTGAGCCGGAACGCGCTGGCGAGTTTCCGCCATCCCCGCGCACGATCTCGCCAAGCGATCTCCAGGCCGCGCCGCCGAGTTCCGCGTCGTGATGACGCGTGTAAATCTCTTGCGCGACCAGGTTGCCCATCATTCCGCCGACAAACACGTCTGAAGGGAAATGCTGGCGGCCGCGCACGCGGGAATAGCTGACCGCGCCGGCCAGGCCATACGCCAACAACTTTGTCAACGGGCCTGGATATTCATGCGCGAGAACTCCGGCAACCGCCCAGGCTGCCGCCGAGTGTTCGGAGGGGAACGAAGTTCCGCCTTGAAAAAACGCGCCGCTGCCATTGCCCTGGAACGGGCGGTCGCGCCCCAACGAATATTTCAAGCTCTCCACCATCACCAGGCTGTTTAGCACGGCTTCTCCTGCGAGGAATCCGCTCTCGCTCCAGTGGCTGTCATGCCGGACGTGGCCCAGCAGCCAAAGCCCGCTTGCGCTCCCAATCAATGCTCCGGCGCCCGTATTCGAAATCGTGTTGTAACGGTTGATTGTTTTCGGATTGCGGGAAAGACGCAGGCTGGCGTCGCGGTCGGTGACAAACAGCGCGGCGGCAAATCCACCGGCGGGGATCAGCCATTCCGCGTCGGAAAAACGAATCCGTTCCGGGCTGGTCCACAAACGGCGCTGGTCCTCGGCGAATCGCGTGACCAGGTTCTTGCTCTCTTTTCCTTTTTCTTTTTGCACGCCCATGACGGACTCTCCGGAATCCGCTTTTGTGCTTTCTGCCGGAACCCTTCGGGGAGAAGATTCCTCGCTAGCCGCGAGCGCTTGCGCTGCGCAATTCCTGCTTCCGGGCAAGCTGCCCAGCAGGCAAAGCAGGGCGATGGCCCGGGAAGTTCGAAATGTGCTCGCTCTGGGCATCATGCTTTAGGGAATCGCCACGGCTGCCGCCAGCGCCGCGGCTTGCGCTATCTGCGCGATGGCGACCACGTTCTTCCAGCCCGAGCCGCCCACGGCGGTCCTCTCGGGAACCACGATGATGTCTCCCGGTCCGAGCGTGGAAGAGAGCACGCCTCCCGACCACAACCCGTTGCTGCCGCTGGTCACCGAACCATTCGCGCGAATGATGAAGATGGCTTTCTTGTTGGCGAGACCCGTGGCGCCGCCGGCGCGGGAGAGATACCAGCCGGCGTTTTTTCCCGGCGCGTAGCTGATGGCGTTCGAGTTGTACACTTGCCCGACAATCACCACGAACCCTGGCTGCTTTGGAATGTCCAGGGTGTCGCCGGCGCGCAGCTCGAGGTCGTCCGGAGAGCCCGCGAAATCCTTCTGGCCTTGCCGGATGTGCACGACCAGGCGTCCGGAAACGGGCGCCCGCCGAAGCGCTTCAAGAATCCGCTGCCGCTGCTGCGTCGCCGCCTGTTGCAGCGCCGCTTCCTCCGATCCCGTGGTTGTAACCGACGTTTTCACCACCGTCGATTCCTGCTCCAGCCGCTGGATCAGTTCTTGCCTGCTCCGTTGCTGCATTTCGCGCACTTCGATGCGCTCGAATATCGCGGCTTGGGGATACGCTGCCGGCTGCAAGCCGCCCGCGCGGCGCAGCAAAGAACTCAGCCGCTCGCCGGGCTGGATGCCGTACACCCCAGGCTTGGCCACTTCTCCGCGGATGGTTACCGAAGCGCCGATGTTCTTCCACCCGGTTTGCTGCGGCACAGTCAACACGTCGCCGTCGCGCAGCGGAAGATCCTCGGCCTCTTCCCTCGCCAGCGCCGCGCCCAGATTCACGGCATGGGATTCCCGCGGCTGCACCGCCGCTGCCGCGCCGCTCGTTGCCGCGTAGTGCGTCAAGTCCGCGCTTGTGGGATTCGCGCTGCGCAACAACCCCCCGGCGGAACGCACCAGGTCCGAAACCTTCATATCAGCCACCAGCGGATAGCGCCCCGGCCTCGCCACTTCTCCCCGCACGTACACGCTCGGCGGATTGACGCGCTCCGGCTGGCGGTGTACCAGGATGCGGTCGCGCGGCTCGATCAAAATGTTGTTCAATGGATCGCCTGCCAGCGCCTCGCGCAGGGAAATGCTGAACACTTTCGTCGAACCATCCGGCAACGCGCGGAACAGTTGCGCCGACTCTTCCCAGGCTTCCGGAGTCGTTCCTCCCGCTTGGAAGATGGCGTCGCGCAAATGGGCTTGCCCGGAGCTGCGGTAACTCCCGGGATTCCGCACTTCTCCAAAGACGCTGTATTCCGGCGCGGCTTCCAAATCGTACCGGCCGAAAATGCGGATGGTGTCCAGCGCCTGGAGCCGCGGCGCGCTTTCCGGGTGCGCCAGCGCGTCCCCGAGACGGAAACTCTCGACCACCGGGCGGTTGTCCGGCCCCTGGATGCGAATGATTTCTGCGTAACGCTCCGAAGGTTCGGGCAGCAGATCTTTATAGGATGGAATCAAGTCGGTGAGCTTCATACCCTTCTGGTAGGAGTACCGACCGGGGCGCAGCACGTGCCCTTCGAGATAGACTGCTCCGGTGTTGTACGGCGCGATCGGATAAATGTGGATCTCGTCGCCGTCTTGCACCTCGAATTTCTCGAACGCGGCGCGCAAGGCCTCCTTGTCGCTGCCTTCGCCGATTTCCAGGCTTAGCATGCTGCGTTTTTCATGCGCCGTCAGCCGCTGGACTTCGATGTGGCGCAGCGCCGCCGCGGGCAGGATGCCTCCCGCTAGTTCCAGCACTTCATTCAGGTTTTTCTCGCCGCGCAACTCGTACAGCGCCGGGCGGCGCACCATGCCGTCGACCTTGACAGAAGTTTCCAGGGGCGGAACACGCAGCGAGTCGCCGTTTTCCAGCCGCTTCATGTCGCCGCGAATCCCGTGCAGCAGAAGATCGTAAGCGTCCACTTCTTCGACAAGCTGTTTCCCGCGGTAATGTTCCAGGCGCCGCAGCGAGCCGCGCGAGGTTATCCCTCCGGCGGCAAAGAGAGCGTTCAGCGGCGTCGACAGCGAGCTGACATCGTACGCTCCCGGAGCCGCCACTTCCCCGACCACGTACACCCGCACGGTGCGCAGCTTCAACAGCGAAACATCCGCCGAAACGTCCCGGAACTGCGTTCGCAGCACCCGCTGCACCGCGTCCTGCACTTCGCCGAGGGACTTGCCGGAAACCAGCAGCGGTCCAGCCTCAGGCAAGGCCAGCCGCCCCTCTCGGTCCACCGCGCGCAAAAGCCGCTGAGACACACCACCCCAGAGATTGATTGCCAAGCTATCCCCCGGCCCAACGATATAGTCGGGCCCGACGGGTAGATCCATCGGCAGGATGTCGGGGTCTGCCGTGCCGTTGTGGAATACCTCCAGGCCGAATCGTTCTGCCCCTCGATTTGGTGTATTGGCTTGGACATAAAGATCGTAGAGCGAAGGCGCATCCGCGTAGGGATTCGGCCGCCGATCCATGCGCACCAGCTCAAATTCCGCTGCAGGCGTTCCCGCGCCGCGCGGGGGCCGTGATGCTGGCGTGGACGGTATGTCGGCCGCCGGAATAAGCGTTTCGGTCGGCACCGCATAGCCAGCGTGCTCCGCCGGTTCGGTCTGTATCGATGGCCGCCCCCCAGCCTTTACCAAGTCCATGTGTACTTCCGGGGGAGCTGCCAGCATTTCAGGGCGTGAACTATCGGGCGTACTGTCGACGGCAACCAGTGGCGCGCGCGCCGAACGTCCCTGATTCGCAGGACGCTCGGCCGGCGGCTGTGTTCCCACGGTGATCACCGTTTGCGGCACGGCATGATTCGAATCGTGTGACTCCGAAGCCTGTTCCAGTTGCTGCGCCCGCGCGCGCATCGCCAGATTGTGCTCGACGGCAAGTTCCGAGTCCGGATTCACTTTCGGGAGCAGATAGCCGTAACGCTGTAAGAGCCGCGTAGCCAGCACGCGCGTACGCAAATCTTCATGCAAGCGCTCCGCGATGGCGCCATCGCTTAAGTCGGATTCCTCGAGGATCTGCCCGCTTTCCCCGGCGTCTTGCGCGATGGCGCGTTTCAGCTCCACCATCAGTCCCGCGTCACGGTTCAACACTTCCAAAACTTGCTCCGCCGTCGCCGCCACGCGGTCCAAGTTGTCCGCGACGATTCCGCTGCCCCGCCGCGGCTCCCGTGCCGCGGACTTTTGCCCCGCCGCTGCCCCGGACGCCTGCTCGACTTCGCCGCTTCCCTGCTGGCTGGGCGATTGCTGTCCGCGAGCGGCCGCCGTTCCCAGAAAAATCGCGATGCAGAGAAACATTCCCGCGCGCTTCACGCCGCACCTCCCTTCACCGGCGCCGCTCTTCTTCGCAAAACTTCCAGCAACGCTTTTTCGCTCGCTTCCATCATCGTCGAGTGGATTTCGAACGACGCCCAGTAATGCATTCCCACATTGGTGTTGGGAGCCACCGCGATGATGCGCAGCGCGGGAAATTCCCGCAGCAGCAAATCGCACAACGGCGGTCGCCGTTGCGGCTCGTCCAACGCGATCAGCAGAAAATCCGGCTTCATCGCCGCCACCATCGAGGGCACGTCCCGCTCGTCATCCGTTTCTCCAACCACGCTGATCCCCGCTTGCTCGGAAAGCGTGGACATCACCAGTTCGCGCAGGAGCCGCGGACGGTTGGCCACCAAAACCCGGATGATTGTTTCCATGTGAGCCTCCGCGCGTTGCCGGAGGGAGAGCAGAGTAGAAGGAAAGCGCAAAAGAGAACAGGCTGGAAAGGGTACGGTAGGAGGGGTACCAGAAAAAGGCAGGATCGTACCGGCGAGGCGGGGACTGTCCCGGTACGTTCTTGGTACCGGAGTCTACTCGCCTGGCGCGGCGGCCGCGCGCGGCGCTTCCCGTTGCAGAGGACGCACGGAAAAAAACTTATGGCGGCACGGTTCGCAGCGCAGCGCGGGGAGCCCCAGGATTCGCCACAGGATCGTGGTCATGCCCGGCACACGCTCGGCGGCGACGCGCTGCAGTTCCAGGTTGCCGCAAATCCCGCAATGCGCATGGAACAACGTGCGAAACGGCAGCAGGCGCGCGCGAAATCGCGCCGCGCAGGACACGCAGCGCCACGGCAGCATCCCCGCCGCGGCGAAGAGATGGTCCTGCACCGAGCGCCGCTTGGAACGCCGGCTGTTCGAGCTGTGGCAAACCGGGCAGCTTATCGGACTGGCGCTGATCGGCATTCTCCCCGGGAAGAGTAGGCGAAGAGCGCCGAATTCCGCAAGAGGGCAGTGCCTGGCGCGGCAAGAGGCGGTCTTCGTTCAGCCACATGCTTCGTTTGGCAAGAAGCCTCGTTCAGCGAGGGGCCACTTTCAGCACGAAGCCGCGTTTAGCAAGGGGCCGCGCCGCGATACAATGGGTTCGAGGAGCACGCATGCCCGACTACACTGCCGAACACGCCCGCGCCGGCATCCAAACGACATTACCCGCGCTGGAAACCTGGCCCAATCAATTTCCCGGCTACGTGATTACCA
>WNFG01002807.1_pt1 | contig 22267 bp, 22 predicted proteins | sample 5400431 | NCBI WGS metagenome assembly WNFG01 (sample SAMN13153346, study PRJNA577476) | soil metagenome | isolation source: 120 cm saprolite under Douglas fir tree site 2 hole 3 replicate 2 | place: USA:California | collected 2015-04-18 | reverse complement strand
CGATTCACTGGTTCGAGCGTTTGCTCGCGGAACTCGGTCACGAACTGTGGATCGGGGACTCCGCGAAGATTCGTGCCAGCGAAGTGCGCAAGCAGAAGACCGATCACCGCCATCCAGCAGGAAGCCAAGACCGAGGACGGCACCATCGTCATCGACATCGACTCGGCCGTCGCCCGCCGTGCGCTCGAAGCGCGCCGCGCCGAACGCGAACAATCCAAAGAAAATCCGTCATGACAAAGAACTGCTTATTCGGGCGAGGTCATCCCCGCGGTACAGCTTGAACTTTCAACTGCGAGCTCGTTGTTCATCCAACGGGCTGGAGGGCGGGGACGAGTTGGGGGACTTCGATGCGGATGAGGGTGCCCTGGCCGGCGCGGCTTTCAATGTGCAGACGAAAATCCGCGCCATAGAGGACGCGGAGGCGCTCGCGCACGTTGCTCAGTCCAATGCCTTCGACATAAACGTGGGGCATCTTTTCCTCGGAGATGCCGACGCCGTTATCTTCGATTTCGATTTGCAGCCTGCCGTCGCGGGTGGCGGTGCGCAGTTGAATCTTGCCGCCTTCGAGCTTCGGCGCGAGGCCGTGCTTGAGGCAATTTTCCACGATCGGTTGCAGCAACATGCTGGGGACAAAAGCGTCAAGCGTTTCTTCTTCGAGGTGCTTGACGATTTCCAAGTTGTCGCGGCCGAACCGCGCGACTTCGATGTCCAGGTAATCGTCGATGAACTCAAGCTCTTCGCGCAGCGGCACAAACGTTTCATGTTTGCGAAGCAAGCGCCGCAAAATATTGCTCAGCTTCAGCACCACTCGGCGCGCCGCGTCTTGGTCAAAGCGGATCAGCGCCGAAACGGTGTTCAGGGTATTGAAAAGAAAGTGCGGATTGATCTGGCTGGAAAGGGCGTCCATGCGCGCCTTCAGCAGGAGCTGCTGGTGGCGCTCGAGGTTCATCTCGATGCGCGTGTTGTTCCAGATTTTCAGCGGTGCGGCCACGGACATCAGCGTTGCGATCACGGTGAGCCCCAGCCACCAGTCCCAGTTTGCGTCGATGGCAAAGAGCCACTTGGGCTTGGTGGCGTTCACCAGCGCCACGCGGCCCAATTCGAGCGCGACGCAGGTCGCGAGCGGCGCCATCTCCCAGGACAATTGGGCTTTGCCGAGCAGCTTGACGATGGCCTTTGGAATGTTGAGGAAAGTGAACGGGCCGAAGTTCCACAAATCTTCTTTATTGGGAATGGCCTGGCGGATCAGGCCGCCGAGTAAGCCGGCAGTCGAAGCTGCGGGCATGGCCAGCCATTCGTGGGAGATGAGCGCGGGAATGGTGATGATGGCGCCGCCAATCGGCCCGACAACGCGTCCGCCCAGCAAGCCCATGAGGAAAGCGCCTTCGAGCGAAAGATCGGCGAACCGGTAGGCCGGACTAACCAGCCGCAGCGTGACGCCGACAATCAGCGGCGGCGTCATGAATAGCATGAGCTTCAGTTTCTGGTCGGGATCGCGCTCTTCGGTGAACAGAACGCGGCGGAAGGTGTTCCAGCGCGCCAAGAGAGCGGCAATCGAGGAGGCCACGCCCACTTTGAGCAGCAGGGTGAACAAGAGGTCGCGAACTGACGTGGCAGTGTCCATCTTCCTTTGGCGGCGTGTCTCAGGCTAACGCTAGCCAATCCCCCGCTCGAAGTAAAGCCTCCCGTAGCACAGGATTCTTGGCCTTAGCGAGCAAGGAATCGGCGAGACGGGAGGCCCTGCTATACTTCTTATTTCCCGTGAGCACAAAAACAAAGCAGAGCAAACGGCCGAAGAAAAAAAGCGCAGCGCTGAAGCTCGTCGCGCGCGCGGCTCTTCCGACGCGCTACGGACGGTTCACGATATACGGCTTCAAGGGCCGCGGCGCGCAGGATGAGGCCGTGGCGCTGGTGCGTGGCAACCTGAAGGGAAAGTCCGTGCCGCTCGTGCGCGTGCATTCGCAGTGCCTCACCGGAGACGTGCTCACGTCGCTGCGCTGCGACTGCCGCGCGCAGCTCGAACTTTCGCTCAAGAAAATCGGTCAGGCTGCGTCCGGTATTCTGCTTTATCTCCCGCAAGAGGGCCGCGGGATCGGCCTGATGAACAAGCTCCGCGCCTACGAATTGCAGGACGAGGGCATGGACACGGTCGAAGCCAACGAGACGCTGGGTTTCGCCGCCGACGCCCGCGACTATGATTTCTCGGCAAAAATCCTGAAAAAACTTGGCGCTACAAGAATTCGCCTGCTGTCCAACAATCCGGAAAAAGTTCGCCAGCTTGAACGCTCCGGAATTCGCGTGATCGAGCGAGTTCCCTGCCAGCCGCGCATCTCGAAGATTTCCCGCGCCTACCTGCAAACCAAGAAGCGCAAGATGGGCCATCTGCTCGAAGGCATCTAAGGAGCGCGCTTCGTCTAGCCGCCGCCGACAAAGTGCACGATTTCATAGCGGTCGCCGGTTTCGATTCGCGTGTCGGCCCACTTTGGGCGCGGCAGAATTTCCAGATTGCGCTCGATGGCCACGCGCCCGGAATCCAAGCCGAGCTCGCGCAACAAATCGATCACCGTCGCCTCCGGCGGCGCGGTGCGGTTTTCTCCGTTGACGGAAATCGGAATGGTCATTTCCATTTCAGATTTTCACGCGGAAGGGACGCGCGGCCTCGCGCGCAACTGAAATCTCAGCTGTCCCTTGGCATCTCCCTTAGCGGCTTCAATATTCAGGGCAATCTCCGTTCCGGCAAGGCGCGGCATGTCGAATTCGAGTTGCGCTTTCCCGTCATTACCCGTGGCCGCCGAGAAACTCGCCGGCTGTGCTGCTCCTTCAATTGTCGCTTTCACAAGCGCGGCAAAAACGGCACGCGCATCCTCTTTGCGTCGGACGGTGATCTCCAAGCTGGCGCGTTTTCCGAGGAGCCAGCTCCTGGGATTCATCAATTCAACGGTGAGAGCCGCCACTGCTGGAGGGTTGTGCAGAATAGGAGGATTTACGTCTCTTTTCTCCGCCGCCGTTTCTTCTGCCGTCAATTTGGGCAGGGTGAGGTGCAGCACCCCGGAGCGAAGCGCCTCAACCACCGTCCGGTGCTGCAGGTCGACGCGCTTGCGCAACAATTCTTCGCGCTGTGTATTCATGGGGATCAAGTCGAGGTAGTTGTTCGTTAGCCGATGCAAGACTCGTCCGCGCAAGTACACCGTGGTATCGATGAGGGCATTCACGACCCCGCGATCTTCGGTCTGAACGTGAAAGAGCGTTTCTCCGACGCTTACATTGGTGTTGTGACCGAAAAGCATATCGGCGGCGACCCTCGATTGCGCCGGCTGGTGAACCGCACCGCGCAGGATCGGCGCGGGTTTCCGCTTCCGCCATTTGACCGACTGGCGGTTGAATCGCTATTATAGCCTGTTGCCCATGAGCGATTCCGGTCTACATGCTTACGTTCCGCTTCTCATACACCTCCTGGCGGCTGTGGCGCTCGCTGGAGCGCTGACTGCCGTCTCGGTGCTGGTGGGTTGGCGCCGTCCCAGCCGTGCCAAGCAGCAGGCTTACGAGTGCGGCATGGAACCCACAGGTGACGCGCGCCAGCCCTTCTCGGTGAAGTTCTATCTGGTGGCGATGGTATTCATTCTGTTCGACGTGGAAGCCATTTTCCTCCTTCCCTGGGCGTACGTTTTCCGGGATATGACGAGGATGTCGGCGGGCATCGGGATGTACGGCTTTCTCGAAATGATGATTTACATAGGTATATTACTGGTGGGATATTTCTATCTCTGGAAAAAGGGCGCGCTCGACTGGCACAAATAGAGTCGGCGGCTGAGGGCTCGGGAAAAGTGACGGAGAAGGCCAGCCAAAAAGCTAACGTTGTGGCCGAGCGCCTGCGCGCTTGGGATCCCAAAGCAATCGTGGAAGTCATGGAGTTCCGTGGGGAAACCACGCTGGTGATCCCGCGGGAGTTGTTGCGGGCGGCCGCAGAACGGTGCCGCGAGGATGCGGAGCTAAGGTTTAACCTTCTCACCGACGCCACCTGCGTGGATCGATTTCCGCACGAGCCGCGCTTCGAGCTCAACTATCATCTGGTATCGATTCCCCGGCGTGACAAAATTCGCCTGAGGGTGCGCCTGGCGGGGGCAGATCCAGTGGTGGATTCGCTGGTGCCGGTATGGCCGGGAGCGAATTGGCTGGAACGCGAGATTTTCGACCTGTTCGGCATACGTTTCTCCGGCCATCCGGATTTGCGCCGCATCCTGCTGCCCGACGACTGGGAAGGCCACCCGTTGCGGAAGGATTACCCGGTTGAGGGATATCGGGACGTGCCAAACACGGGTGCGCTGTTCAGGAAGAGTAGCGCATGACCACCGTCGAAACGGCGACCGGCACCGCGAAAACCATGGTCCTGAACATGGGACCGCAGCACCCGTCCACGCACGGGGTGCTTCGAATCCTGCTGGAACTCGATGGGGAGACGGTTGTTAAGGCCGTTCCGGACCTGGGATACCTTCACACCGGGATCGAGAAAAGCTGTGAAGACAAAACGTATTCACAGGCCATTACGCTCACCGACCGGATTGATTACCTCAACCCGCTGGGGAACAACCTGGTGTACTGCCTGGCCGTGGAAAAACTGCTCGGACTGGAAGTTCCGAAGCGCGCGCAATACATCCGCGTTCTGCTTGTCGAGTTGCAACGCATTTCCTCGCACCTGGTCTGGCTCGGAACGCACGCCCTCGACCTCGGGGCGATGTCTGTTTTCCTTTACTGTTTCCGCGAACGCGAAGAGATCCTAAAGATTTTTGAGCTGTTCTCCGGGCAACGGATGATGACCAGCTACATCCGGATCGGCGGAATCGCGCTGGAGCCTCCGGCGGGATGGCGCGCGGCGGTCGAGCGGTTCCTGAAAATGATGCCCAGCCGCATCGACGAGTACGAAGCGCTGCTGACGGGAAACCGTATCTGGATGGGGCGGACGAAGGGGATCGGATACATTTCCACGGAAGACGCCATTGCGCTGAGCATGACCGGGCCGACGCTCCGCGCATCCGGCCTGGCGTACGACAACCGAAAGCTGTTCCCTTATTCGAGCTACGAGGAATTCGCTTTTGACGTTCCGACGCGGACGGATTCCGACTGCTTTGGACGGTACATGGTCCGAGTGGAGGAGATGCGGCAGAGCTTGAAGATTGTGCGGCAGGCGCTGAACAAAATTTCGCATGATGGCCCCATCCGGTCCGAAGCCCCGGGAATCGTGCCGCCGCCGCGGGAAAAAATGAAAGTGGAAATGGAAGCGCTCATCTACCACTTCAAGATTTTCACGGAGGGATTCTCACCGCCGCCTGGCGAAGCATTCGTTACCGTGGAGTCGCCGCGCGGCGAATTGGGGTGCTATGTTGCGAGCGACGGATCGTCCAAGCCGCTGCGCGTGCATTTCCGGGCGCCTTCGTACATCAACCTGCAGGCTCTGCCGAAACTGATCGTCGGACAGTTGATCGCGGACGTCATCGCTTGCATCGGCACGATTGACATTATCCTTGGGGAAGTCGACCGCTAATACTATGCAACTTTCACCCCAGCTCGCGGCGAAATTTGAAAAGCTGCAGACTGCGTATCCGCTAAAGCGGAGCGCGCTCATCCCCATGTTGATGTATGCGCAGGATGAACACGGCTACATCAGCGACGAAATGATTGCCGAGATCGCCCGCCGCCTGGACCTCAACACGCTACAGGTGGAGGAGACGCTCGCGTACTACTCAATGCTGCGGCGCAAGCCGATGGGCAAATACCACGTGCAGGTCTGCACGAACGTCGCGTGCATGCTGCGCGGGGGTTACGACATGCTGGAGCGAGCGAAGAGACGCCTGGAGATCGGACACAAGGAAACGACCAGCGACGGCGTTTTCTCTCTCGAAGAGGTGGAATGCATCGGGGCGTGCACCGGCGCACCGGCGATGCAGGTCAACTACGACTTTCACGAGAACCTGACGCCGCTCAAGTTCGACCGCATCATTGAAGAGCTGGACTCAGGAAGACGGCCGGAACCTGAGCCGGTCACCTCGGGCGCGCTCCACCGGCGCGAACCGGGAGAAACTCCGCTCATCAGCAGGCGCTGGGGGATCAAGGATTCGCACAAGATAGATGTTTACTTGAAGCATGACGGCTACCGGGCACTGGAAAAGGCGCTGAAGCAGATGGAACCCGCGGCGATCATCGACGAAGTAAAAAAGTCGAATCTTCGCGGGCGGGGCGGCGCGGGATTTCCGACGGGGATGAAGTGGTCGTTCGTGCCCAAGGATTCGCCAAAACCGAAGTACGTGATTTGCAATGCCGATGAATCCGAGCCGGGCACGTGCAAAGACCGGCCATTGATGGAAATGGACCCGCACCAGCTCATCGAGGGCATGATCATCGCGGGACGGGCTATCGGGGCGCACCGCGGATTCATCTATATTCGAGGCGAGTATCGCTACGTGCTGGACATTGTGGAACCGGCCATCGCGGAAGCGTACGCGCACGGATACCTGGGGAAAGATATTCTCGGTTCGGGCTTCGATTTCGATCTGCTGATTCACACCGGCGCTGGCGCATATGAATGCGGCGAAGAATCCGCGCTGATGGAGTCGCTCGAGGGCAAGCGCGGCTACCCGCGGATTAAGCCTCCCTTCCCTGCTGTGGTGGGCCTTTACGGCTGCCCGACGATCATCAACAACGTCGAAACCTTGAGCGCCGTGCCGGCGATTATTCTCGAGGGCGGCGAAGTTTATGCGAATCGCGGCACGCCGAAAAACGGCGGAACGCGGCTGCTGTGCATCGCCGGGCACGTCAACAAGCCAGGTATTTACGAAATTCCGCTGGGCATGAATATGAAGAAGTTCCTCTACGAAATGGCCGGCGGAATCCCGGACGGCAAGAAGTTGAAGGCCGTCATTCCGGGCGGAAGCTCCTGCCCAATCTTGAGTGCCGACGAGATCGATATCCCGATGGATTACGACTCAGTTGCCAAAGCCGGCTCGATGCTCGGCTCCGGCGGCATGGTGGTCATGGACGAAGACACCTGCATGGTGGACATGGCGCGGCGGATCATGCAATTTTACGCGCACGAATCCTGCGGCTGGTGCATCCCGTGCCGCGAAGGAACGATTTGGCTGCGGAAGATGCTGGAGCGCTTCCATGCGGGCCTGGGACGAAGCGAAGACATCGACCTGGTGGGCGAATTGGCGAAGAACATGTTGGGGCGAACGTTCTGCCCGCTCGGGGACGCGGCGGCGCTGCCGACGATCAGCATCGTGCAGAAATGGCGCAATGAATTCGAAGATCACCTGAACGGGCGCTGCGCTTACAAATCGGCTGTAGCGCTGGCCGGCTCGCGGTAGGAATCCATGGCAGATACGAAGAGCATCACGCTGAAGATCAACGACCGCGAAGTGCAGGTCCCGCAGGGGACTTTGTTGATAGAAGCGACGCGACGCATCGGCACGGAAGTCCCGTCGTTTTGCTATTACCCCGGGCTTTCACTGCAAGCCGCTTGCCGCATGTGCCTGGTGGAAATCGAGAAGATGCCGAAGCTGCAGACGGCGTGCACGGTGGTGGTGACCGAAGGCATGGTGGTGCGGACGGAGACCGAGCAGGTGCGCGAGGCACGCAAGGGGATGCTCGAGTTTTTGCTGACGAATCACCCGCTCGATTGCCCCGTTTGCGACAAGGGCGGCGAGTGCGAGCTGCAGGACATGGTGTTCCGCTACGGCGCGGACACCAGCCGTTTCGTCGAAGAAAAAATGCACCGCCCAGAAGAAAAGTGGTCGGAGCTGGTGTACTACGATGCGCCTCGCTGCATTCTCTGCTTCCGCTGCGTGCGCGTGTGCGACGAGGGCATGGACGTCAAGGCCCTCGGTGTCGGCATGCGCGGCGCGAACAGCATCATCATCCCCAACCGGGAAGATCACCTCGAGTGCGAAGAGTGCGGCATGTGCATCGACATTTGTCCCGTGGGCGCGCTCACCAGCGGCACATATCGATATAAGACGCGTCCGTGGGAGATGCAATACGTTTCGAGCATCTGCACGCACTGTTCGAACGGCTGCAAGACGACGCTGAGCGTGCGCAATCACGAGATTCTGCGCGCCAACAACCGCGACCTCTCCGGAATCAATGAGGATTTTCTCTGCATTAAGGGGCGCTTCGGCTTCGATTTCACGCGCCATCAGGAACGCATCCGGCAGCCGCTGGTTCGCAAGGGCGATAAGCTCGTTCCAGTGTCGTGGGAAGAGGCGGCGCAAACAGCGGCGAAAAAGCTGAAGGCGATCCACGACGCGGGGGGGAAAGATTCGATCGGCTTCATCGGGTCAAATCGCACGACAAACGAAGAGAATTACCTGCTGCAGCGGCTGGCGCGCGCAACGTTTGGCACAAACAACATCGATCATCACCGCACCGCGGACTACACGGGACTGCTCGAGGCGTTGGGCGAGCGAGCGGCGGATTCCCTGCTGACAATGGAGCAGTTGTACAGGTCGAAAGCGGTTTTGCTGATCGGCGATGATCCCACGAATCAGAATCCGCTCGTGGCGTGGCAAATCCGCAAAGGCATCCGTCATAACGGGACGAAACTTTTCGTTCTCAATGCGCGCGAGATCAAACTGCATCGCAAGGCGGCGCAGTTCGTCAAGGTTGCAGCCGGCCACGAAAACGCCGCGATCCGCTGGATGGCGCACGAAGAAGGGCAGTTGCCCCCGGCGCTGGTCGAACAACTGGTGCTGCTGAAGGCGGCACTCGAAGCCGAGCCCGATGTGGCGATTGTGTTCGGCGCGGAAATCGCTGGAGGAGCGATCGCGCAACTTGTGGCCCTGGGTTCCAAGCTGCCCGGCAAAGTGCGTTACATGGCGCTTGGCGATTACGCGAATTCGCGCGGCGCAGCGGACATGGGGCTGCTGCCGGACCGCTTGCCGGGTTACGCGCACACGGATGATGCGCGTGCACGTGAAGCGTTTGAAAAGCTCTGGGGCGCCGTTATTCCTTCAAAGGCGGGGCAGACGACGCCGCAAATGGTGGAGGCGGCGCAAGCGGGCAAGCTCAGGGCGCTGTACGTCGTGGGGGCGAACCCGCTGGCGCATTTTGGGACGCTCGGCCATGGGCGCGGGAAGCTTGAATTGCTCATCGTCCACGAAATGTTTTTGACCGAGACCTCGAAGGTCGCAGATATCGTTTTTCCTGCGGGGTCGGCGTACGAAAAAGACGGCAGCGTGACGAACACTTCGGGTGAGATTCAGCTTTTGCACAAAGCGGCGGAAGTGATGGGGCCACGGAGCGATTTCGATTTGCTGCGCATCCTCTCCCACCAACTCGAGACGCTGGGCCTGGGCAAGGCATTTCATTACAAGACGCCGGCGGCCGTTTTTGAGGAAATCAGGAAGGCAGTGGCCGGGTACGACGTGCAAGCCGCGGGGCTGCTGACCGGCGGCGCCGAGGCAACGCAAATGCGCGCCGCGAAGAATGGCCACGCGCCGTACGAGGTTCCAGTGGGTCTGATTCGGTCCGCGAAAGATACGCTGTTCACCAGCGGCACGCTCGGGCGCTTCTGCACGATGATGGAATCCCTGCCGGAGGCGGAAGCCGAGCCGTGATCGATTTCCTGTCCCAGCACGCGGAAATCCTCATCACGATCGTCAAGATCGCGCTGCTGCTTTTCATAGTGCTGACGGTCAACGCGTACCTCACGTGGTTCGAGCGAAAGGTTGTGGCGCACATCCAATCGCGGTGGGGACCGCATCGCGTGGGGCCTCACGGTTTGCTGCAACCGCTGGCAGACGGGCTGAAATTTCTTTTCAAGGAAGACCCGACTCCCGCGGGGGTTGACAAATTCGCTTACTTCCTTGCGCCCCTGATGTCGCTGGCGCTCGCTCTGACGGCGATCGCCGTGATTCCCTTTGGGCCGAACCCGCTTCGCGTGTTCGGCCACGACGTTTATCTGGGCATCGTCGACCCGAACTCTTTCAATATTGGCATCCTGGCGATCTTCGCGATTACCGCGCTGAGCGTGTACGGAGTTGCGCTGGCGGGGTGGTCATCGAACAGCAAATATCCACTGCTGGGCGGGCTGCGCAGTTCCGCCCAGATGATGAGCTATGAACTGGCGCTGACGATGTCGATTGTGGGCGTGCTGCTGATGGCGGGAACGTTCAACTTGCGGGAAATCATCGACGCGCAGGCAAAACATCCCGAACGGGGTATTTTTGGCTGGAACATTTTTCCCCAGATACTCGGGTTCTTCTGTTTTTTTGTGGCGGCAGTGGCGGAAACGAATCGCGTGCCGTTCGATCTTCCGGAAGCGGAGTCGGAGCTGGTCGCGGGATTCCACACGGAATACGCGAGCTTCAAGTTCGCGATGTTTTTCATCGCCGAGTACACGGCCATGATCACGGTATCTTGCCTGTGCTCGATCATGTTTTTTGGCGGTTGGCTGTCGCCGTTTCCCGATACATGGACCATTACCCACTACCTGCCCTCGGTGCTGCTCATTCCGGCCGGCTTGTGGGTGATCTGGGACGGCATCCGCTACGAAACGATTTTCGGGCGGATTCTTCTCCCGGGCCTGGGGGCGGCGATTACGGCGATTGGCGCGGCGCTTCTGATCTTCCCCGCTGTCAATGAATTCATTCAGGGGCCCTTCTGGCTGCTATCAAAAGTTTTTGTCTTCCTATTTATTTATGTGTGGATGCGCGGGACGCTGCCGCGGTTCCGGTATGACCAGCTGATGTCGTTCGGCTGGAAATTGCTGTTGCCCGTGTCGATCGCCAACGTGATTCTTACGAGCTTCGTGATCCTCAAGTGGGGTGCACGATGACGCCGCAGTTGGCGATCTTCTTTGTGCTCGCGGCGATTGCGGTGCTCGGCGCGCTCAGCCTCATTTTGCAACGGCACCCGATTCACAGCGCGCTTTCGTTGATCGTGGTAATGGTGGCGCTGGCGGGACTCTACCTGCTGATGGGCGCCGAGTTTGTCGCGGCGGTGCAGATCATCGTGTACGGCGGCGCGATCATGGTGCTATTTGTATTCGTGATCATGCTGCTAAACGCGGGAATCGAGGAGCGGACCAACGTCTCGAAACTCGCGGGGATTGCAGGCATTCCGCTGGCCGTGGCGCTTCTGGGCTTTATCGCGGCAGCCATTGCGCGCTCGGGCGATGCGGCGCAGGCCGGAGTGCAGACGGGCGCGTTGGCATCGACGAAAGAAATTTCCATGATGCTCTTCCGGGAGTTTGTTTACCCGTTTGAGCTGACGTCTTTCCTGATTCTTGTGGCCATACTGGGGGCAATTGTGCTGGCACAGAGGGAACATTAGCGGTGGTGCCGACGAACTACTATCTGATATTGAGCGCCATCTTGTTTGGACTGGGCGTCATCGCGTTTGTTTTCAAGCGCAACATCATCACGATTTTCATGTCCATCGAACTGATGCTGAATGCGGTGAACCTGGCGTTTGTGGCGTTCAGCCAGGCGCTGGGAAAGCTCGATGGGCAAGTTTTTGTGTTGTTCGTAATTGTGGTCGCGGCGGCGGAAGCAGCCGTGGGGCTCGGAATCATCATCCTGATAGCGCGCAACCGGCAGTCGCTCAACGTCGAGCGCGTGGACATGCTCAAACTCTGATGCCGATACTCGAACACCTGTGGATCATTCCGCTGCTACCGCTGCTTGGCTCGGCCATCAATGGGCTGTTTGGTAGCGGCTGGCGAAACAAGATTGTCAACTGGGTGGGGATAGGCGCCACGGGGCTGTCGTTCGCGGCAGCCGTCGAGGCGGTGCGCGAGTTCTGGCAACTCCCCGCTGAGAAGATTCCCTGGGTGCAGCAATATTTCACGTGGATCACCGCTGGAAATTTTCGCGCTGGATTTGATCTACAGATAGACCAGCTCACCGTCGTCATGCTGATGGTGGTGACCGGCGTCGGCTGGCTGATACACATCTATTCCACGGGATACATGGCCCACGAGGGCGGTTACTACCGCTTCTTCTCCTACCTCAACCTGTTTATGTTTTTCATGCTCATCCTGGTGATGGGGGCGAATTACGTTCTTCTCTTTGTCGGATGGGAAGGCGTGGGGCTGTGCAGCTACCTGCTGATCGGCTTTTACTTTCTGAAGAAATCGGCCGCGGACGCGGGGAAAAAAGCGTTCATCGTCAACCGCATCGGTGATTTCGGATTCATGCTGGGGATGTTCCTGCTCTTCCGGACGTTTCACACGCTCGACTTCAAGAGTGTTTTCGATCAAGCAGCCCCCATGCAATCTGACGCCATGGGACACTTCGGCACGCTGACCGTAGCGAGTCTGCTGCTCTTCACCGGAGCGATCGGCAAGTCCGCGCAACTGCCGCTGTATGTGTGGCTGCCGGACGCGATGGAAGGGCCGACCCCGGTGAGCGCGCTGATTCACGCGGCGACGATGGTTACGGCGGGCGTTTACGTGGTGGCCCGCTCGCACGTGCTTTTTACGCATGCGCCGACGGCGATGCTCGCTGTTGCTGTCGTGGGGTGCGCGACGGCTCTTTTCGCGGCGACGATTGGGCTGGTTCAGACGGACATCAAGCGAGTCCTGGCATACTCGACCGTCAGCCAGCTTGGCTATATGTTCCTGGCATGCGGCGTCGGGGCATTTTCCGCGGGCATCTTCCACCTGATGACCCATGCGTTCTTTAAGGCGCTTCTTTTCCTCGCGGCGGGCAGCGTGATTCACGCCGTGGGCGGCGAGCAGGACATGCAGCGCATGGGCGGGCTTAGCAAGAAAATCCGCTGGACGTACGTCACTATGCTCACCGCCACGCTGGCCATCACAGGCGCGCCGTTATTCGCCGGATTCTTCAGCAAGGACGCGATCCTGTTCAGCGCGTTCCAAAGTGAGAACGGCGGTCCTAATGCCGGCCACGTCCTCTATGCTTTTGGGCTGCTCACCGCGCTGCTCACAGCGTTTTACATGTTCCGGCTGATCTTCCTGACGTTTCATGGCAGGCCGCGGTATGACGAGCACCACGTTCACGTGCACGAATCGCCCTGGAGCATGCTCGGTCCACTCGTCGTTCTCGCAGTCCTCTCGATTGTCGGCGGGTGGTTCGCTCTTCCCGCCATGCTGGGGACCGGCCCGGACTATTTCGCAAACTTCCTCGGGCCGGTCTTTGGCTCGCGCGAAACCCTGGAAGGTGCCAGCGAAGCTGCGGCACACTCGCTCGAGCTCACTCTTGCCGGAGCGGCGGTCGCGACGGCGGTTATTGGCTTCTTCGTGGCGTTCTGGTTCTACATCCGGCAACCCGGCAAGCCAGAGAGCCTCGCAAAATCCATGCGCGGCGCGTACACGACCTTGCTGAATAAATACTACGTGGATGAATTGTATGCCGCCGTGGTCGTTAGGCCGCTGATGTGGATTTCGACGAACGTGCTCTGGAAAGTCGTGGACGCCGGCGCGATCGACGGCGCGGTCAACGGCATCGCCAGCGGCGCTACCGCGATTGGCGACAATGTGCGCCACACGCAATCCGGCAACACGCGCAGCTACGCCGTATGGGTAGTGATTGGCGCGCTCGCCGTCATTGCCATCATCTTCTTTTGGCCGAGCGCTGGAAAACCAGTCGTTGGAATGGTGCCCTGATGTTTTCCGGCGGACATTTGCTCTCGGTTCTCATTTTCTTTCCCGCTTTCGGCGCGCTGGCGCTGCTCTTTCTGCGCGGTGATGACCATGTTTGGATTCGGCGGCTCGCGTTTACCGTTTCGCTTGCAGAATTCCTGCTCTCTCTTCTTCTCATCCCGGGCGTGCCGCTGGGCTCAAACGGCTACCGGCTCGAAGAATTCATCAAATGGATCGACGTTCCGCCCATCAACTACCACCTGGGCGTCGACGGCATCAGCCTGTTCCTGGTGATCCTGACTTCGTTTCTCACGCTCATTTCCGTTGCGGCCTCGTGGAAAAGCATCGATCACCGCGTCAAAGAATTCTTCGTGATGCTCCTGATGCTCGAAGTCGGCGTCATCGGCGTCTTTCTCGCTCTGGATCTCTTCCTCTTCTTCCTCTTCTGGGAAGTGATGTTGATTCCGATGTACTTCCTGATCGGCATCTGGGGCCACGAACGGCGGATCTACGCTGCCGTCAAATTCGTGCTGTACACCATGGCGGGCTCAATCCTTATGCTGGTCGGAATCATCTGGCTCTACAACGCCAGCGGCACGTTTGACCTGCCGACGATTCAGCAGATGCTCCAGACGGGCGTTTTGACGCTGACGACGCGCGCCGAGACACTCCTGTTCCTCGCGTTTTTCGTGGCTTTTGCCATCAAGGTGCCGCTCTTCCCGTTCCACACCTGGCTGCCCGATGCGCACGTGGAAGCGCCCACGGCGGGCTCCGTCATTCTCGCCGGCGTGCTGCTGAAGATGGGCACCTACGGCATGATCCGCTTCTGCTTGCCGCTTTTCCCGGATGCTTCGCGGCGTTTCGCGCCCGCCGTCGCCGTGCTCGCGATCATCGGAGTCATTTACGGCGCGCTCGTGGCTCTGGTTCAGCCGAATCTGAAGCGGTTTTGTCGTTCTCGGCATTTTTACATTTTACAACATCTCCATGCAGGGCGCTGTGTTCCAAATGCTCGCGCACGGAGTCTCCACCGGCGCGCTGTTTCTGCTCGTTGGAATGCTCTACGACCGGCGGCACACTTTCGAGATTACGCAATACGGCGGCCTTGCGACGCCGATGCCGCGCCTCGCCGCATTCTTCCTGTTCGTAGCGCTGTCTTCGCTTGGCCTGCCAATGCTCAATGGTTTTGTGGGCGAATACCTGATTCTTCTCGGCACCTATCAAGTGCACTGGACCTGGGCGGCATGGGCCGCTTCCGGAGTGATTCTATCGGCCTGCTATCTCTTGTGGGCGTACCAGCGGGTCTTTTTCGGTGAAGTCACACAGGAGAAAAACCGCACGCTCGAGGACGCCTCCGCCCGAGAGCGGTGGATTCTGGCGACGATAGCCGTGGTCACGCTGTGGATGGGCGTTGGCTCGGCGTTCTTTACGCGCCGCACAGCCAATGCCAGCGAAAGCGTGCTCAAGCAGATGGAGCGCAATTTTGCCCGCGAAGCCGCAGTCCCGCAGAAGCCCGCGCTGCCCGCGAGCAGGTCCACGGCCGGATCAATCAAAGACATCCCACTCGAAAGGCTCGGAACCCGCTAAATGTTTCCCCGCCCCGACGATCTGTATCGCGTGATGCCGGAGATGGTCTGGTGCGGCTTTGGCGCGCTGTTGATGTTGCTGCAGCCCTTCATTAAGAATCGCCATTCCCTCACTTTCCTCGCGCTCGTGGGCACTTCCCTCGGCACGCTTGCCACCGTCATCCCCGCCACGCGCGGCGGCGTGGCATTCTCCGGCCTCATCTCGAATGACGCCTTCAGCCTGTTCTTTCATTTGCTCGTCGGACTTGTGGCCTTCCTGGTGGTCCTCGCTGCGGATCCCTATCTTTATCGCGAGCGGCTCGAATTCGCGGAATTTTATGCGCTGCTCCTTTTTGCTACGGCTGGCATGGGCGTGCTGGCCTCCGCGCAGGAGCTTCTGACTGCATTCATCGGCCTCGAGATGAGCTCAATCTCGAGTTACATCCTCGCGGGCTACCGGCGCGAATCGCTCAAGGCCGGCGAATCGGCGATGAAGTACTTCTTGCTGGGCTCGTTCGCGACCGCGTTCTTCCTATACGGTATCGCGCTGGTGTATGGCGCGACGGGCACGACGAATCTCCTAAAGATGGCTAGCCCCGGCGCGTCGAGTCCTCTCCTGAAACTCGGCCTGGCGCTCATCTTTATTGGCCTTGGTTTCAAAGTCGCGGCCGCACCGTTCCATATTTGGACGCCCGACGTTTACGAGGGCGCACCCACTCCCGTCACGGCGCTCTTCTCCGCCGGGCCGAAAGCCGCGACCTTTGCGCTGCTTCTTCGCATTTTCGCGAGCGTCCCCGCCGCGACAGAGTTCTGGTTCTGGGCTTTCTGGATCCTTGCCGTGCTCACCATGTTTGCGGGGAATCTCGGCGCGTTGGTGCAGGCCAACGTGAAGCGCATGCTGGCCTACAGTTCGATCGCGCACGCCGGTTACATCCTAGTCGCCTTTGCCGCAGTCACGTACCTCAAGGGAAATCTAGAGACCGGCGCCGGGCCTGCTTATGCCGCGGTTCTTTTCTATCTGCTCAGCTACGCGCTGGTGAAGCTCGGCGCCTTCACCATCGTTTCGCAATTCGGCGGCCTGGGCGAAAAACATCTTACGCTTGACGATTACGCGGGCCTCGGCCAGCGTCAGCCGGTTGTGGCCGCGGCTCTCTCGCTGTATTTGCTTTCGCTGCTCGGCCTGCCTGTCACGGCTGGATTCCTCGGCAAATTCTACATTTTCAAGGCCGCCGTCGATTCGCACCTGATCTGGCTGGCCGTCCTGATGGCGGTGAATAGCGTCATCGGCGCGTTCTACTACATCCGCGTGATTGTCTATATGTATATGCGCGAGCCCAACGCGGACACGGCTTCCGTGTCTCCTGCGCGATTCCCCCTGACAGTAAACGTGGTGCTGAGCATTACCGCGCTCGGTACGGTTTACTTCGGGCTTTTCCCCAGCCGGACGCTGAACTTCCTCCTGCAAAATAACCTCATCGGCCGCTGACTTCCGGCCGGCGCTCGGTTTGCGCACTACACAAACAAACAGCCCGGAAGGTCGCGCCTCCGGGCTGTTGCTCAATTCCTTCGATGCGATGGATCGTCCTAGACCTTGAACGCCAGCATGGCCAGCGTGAACAGCACGAGCGTCTCGATGAACACCAGCCCAAGGATCATCGCCGCGCGAATCGGCCCCGCCGCTCCTGGGTTGCGCGCGATGCCTTCACACGCGGAGCCGCCCACGCGCCCCTGTCCAAGGCCGCAGCCAAACGCCGCGACGCCCATTCCGAGTCCTACCGCGAGTCCTAACAGTCCCTTGGCCCCGCCCGAGGCCTGATCCCCGCCCTGCGCAAAAGCCGCCGGAGCCAGGATCAATGCAGCTACGAGCACCGTCAACAACATGGTCCACTTCCTCATCACTTCCTCCTCTTTAGTTGCCGCCAGGAGGTGGTTCCCGGACACCGTGCAGCCGGGCTCACACTGGAGCAGCAAATTGCCGGCAAAAAACCTCCGGCAAATCTTGATTAGTGCTCTTCCGTCGCCAACCCGAGATAAACCGAAGGCAGAATGGTAAAGACGTACGCCTGGACGACCGAAACGAAAACGTGCAATCCGATAAAAGCCACGGGGATAATTGCCGGAAACACGGCCAGGATGACGCCGAGCACGGGGGACTTCCCCCAGCCCCAGATCGCGCCGCTTCCGAGGAGACCCAGGAAGATCACGTAGATCAGGTCGCTGGCGAACATGTTGGCCCAGAGACGCACGGTCAGCGACAGCAGGCGCGCCGTGGTGCTCAGCAGCTCAACGGGGACGATCAGAATCCAGAGCGACCAGTGAACACCACCGGTAAAGGTCTTTAGATAGCCGACGGGGCCGTTTTGACGAATGCCCTGCAAATTGAAGTATAGGAAAGTAAGCACCGCGCACGCCAGTGGCACCGTAACGTTCCCCGTGGGCGCACTGAGGAATGGAAATGCGCCGAAGAGATTCGAGAGCAGAACAAAAACGCTGACGCCGCCCACAAAGAACAGGTAGCGGTCCGAATGATGCCCGGCATTTTCTTCGAGGATGTCGCGAATCCCGAATCCCAGCGGGTTGGTGATCAATATCTCGGCTACCTGTTGAGTGGCGCCGGGCCGCTCCACGGAGAGGCGTGACTTTACGAAAAGCGCGAACAGCGTGCCGACCAGCAGAACCAGGAGCGCCATCACCACGTGTTCCGGGATCGGAGCTTCCGGGCGGGTCGGCGTGATATGCAGCGCTGAAAGCAAGGCTAGGGCCGCCGAGCCCAGGTAGTGATTCACAATTTGCGTCAGCCAGCTTACGTGGTTTTCCATTCCGTTTGAGACTCCGAGCCGTCCCCAGGCAGCTTCTCAGTTTGCCGGACGCCAAATTTCGTACACACTTGCCGCGATCGTCGCGGCTCCGAGAGCACACAAACCGGCCACCATGCTCGCGAGGGGAATATTCAGAAATCTAAAAATAACATAGACGGTGAGGGCTATCAAGGCGTAGCGGAAGGCCATTTTGGCGTAAGTTCCGGGCGGGACTTGGGGCTTTTCTGCGCCTGCTTGTGCCGCGGAAGCAAGCACCAGGGCGTCCACGCCGCGGCGTAGCCAGCGAAAATTGAACCATGCCAGCGCAGCGCCGATGATCAATCCCGCAGCCCAGCTCCACGCACGTAACAACGCGGCCACCGCCCCTGCTGCAACGCCGAAGCCGATGGTCAGCCAGGCAATCCGTCGCTCGGTCGCGCGCCCATAAGCAAGCGGGTCCGTCGCCTTCTCATTGTTGAGGGAGGAGCGGTCAAGGCTTCCCATCGCCGTCTCCCGGCAGACGCCGCAAGACTTCACGCACGCCTGCAAAAAACCCCAGTCCGCCCAAAACCAGCGCGAGGATGGGCTTGGTGTGCAGCCAGCGGTCCAGGAAAAAACCGATCAGCCCTCCCACGAGGATTGTCCCAACGAGCACGAACGGGAGCTCCATTGCCAGCGCCATTTGGGTGCTGAAACTTTTTGCCTTCTGCGCTGCAGGCGAAGGCGATTCCGTGTTGTCGGGTTTAGGGTCCGAAGGCATAATGCGCCAATCGCTTGAACGGTTCAGAATACAATCCTGCGACCAGAGACACAAATACGGCCACGGTGAGGGCGACCGCTTGCGCGCCGGTCAAGGTCAAGCGTGGCGCATCGGCCCGCGGCTGTTTCCACGCATGCAGGACGATCCGCAAGTAGTAATAGAGGCCTGGCACGATGGAGAGAACTGCAAAGCCAGCCAGATATGGGTGCTTGGTTTCCAGCAGCGCCTTGAAAATGGCGTATCTTGCGCTGAAACCGGCTGTGGGCGGGATTCCCGCTAGAGACGCGGAAAAGACCAGGAGGAGCAGCGCCGTCGCGGGGCTGCGGCCATAGAGGCCGTCAACATCGTTCTGATTTGCTCCGGCCGAGCCGCGCTGGTGGAGAAGGATCACCATGCCAAACGCTCCCGCGGTCATAAACGTGTAAACGAACAGGTAAAACGCAATGGCATAGAAGCCGGAGTCATTGCCAGCAACGAGTCCCAGCAAAAGGAATCCCGTGTGCGAAATCGATGAGTAAGCAAGCAGCCGCTTAAGACCTGTCTGCCTGAGCGCCGCCAGATTTCCCCAGGTGAGCGAGGCAATGGAGACGCAAGCGATGACGTAGAGCCATTTTTCCTGCGCGTACAGAAAAATAAAAATATAAAGCCTGAGCAAGAGAACCACGCTTGCGGTTTTTGCCGCCACACTCAGGTACGCGGAAACCGGAGTTGGCGCGGCTTCATAGATGCCGGGAATTCCCAGATGGAACGGCGCCGCCTCAATCTTGAAAAACATTCCTGCAGCGAGCAAACCGAGGGCAATGATAGCCGGCCACGCCGTCAACCCCGCGAAGGGCACGTCATGCTCGATTTTCAAATCGAGAATGGCGCCGATTCGCCCGATGTTTATAGTGCCGAACATTCTGTAGAAGAGTGGGAGGCCAGCGGCAAGAATCGCGAAGCCGATGACACTACGAAAGAAGTACTTTCGCCGCGCCTCCCTAGAACGTTGGTCGCGGCGGAGAATGCCCATCAAGAAAATGCAGCTCAGCTCCATGGTGAGTAGGCCCATCAAAATCACAATCAGGTTAATGCCGGAAGCCATCAACATCATGCCGGCGCACGCGGATAGCAGAAGCGCGTAATACGTCCCTCGCCCCTCCTCCTCGATTTGCAGGTAGTGGACGGACAACAAAACGATCAGCGCGGTGGCGACAAGAAAAAGCGCCGCAAAATAGAGGAAGAAGGGATCGGCCAGCACATTCTCATGGAAGCCGAGGAGCCCTGGGGCGTCGGGATTCCTGTCTTTCAGAACTTGGATTTTGCGCAGCAGCAAGTACAGCGTGAACCCGCTGAAAACCGTTCCACCCAGCGCCAGCGCTGCGTTCCAATATTTTTCCCTGGCCGCGAGCCAGCGGTCGATCAGCAGGATCCCCAGCGCGAAAAGAAGCAGCTCCATCTCCGGAAGAATGAGCGCTCCATCTCCGCCGAGAAAATGTCTTACTGAGTTTATGAGGGAATGGATCATTCGCAGGAGCTACTTTTCGAAAAGCAGCTCCCCCGCGCGCTGCGTGGCTTTCACCACCGCCTTGATCAGCGTAACGCGAAGTTTGCCTTCTTCGAGTTCGAGAATCCCGTCGATGGTGCATCCCGCGGGCGTGGTCACCGCGTCTTTCAGCAGCGCGGGATGATCACCCGTCTCCAGCACCACGCTCGCGGCGCCTTTCATTGTTTGCGCCGCGAGCAACGTCGATACGTCGCGCGGCAGGCCCACCTTCACGCCCGCCTCCGCCAACGATTCCAGAATAATGTACGCAAACGCCGGTCCGCTCGCGGAAAGACCGGTCACCGCATCCATGTTTTTTTCGTCCACCACCACGGTGCGGCCCACGGCGTCGAACATCGCGCGGGCGGTCTCAAGGTGATCCCCTCCGGCGTGCGCACCACGGCAGATGCCGGTCATCCCGCAGCCAACCGTCGAGCACGTGTTCGGCATCGCGCGGACGACTGGGACGTTTCCGCCCAGGTGCTGTTCGATGTAGCTTGTCGGCACCGACGCCGCAACGGAAATCACCAGCGTCTTCTCCGTCAGTTCCGGCGCGATCTCTTTTAGGACTTCACTCACTACTTGTGGTTTCACGCCGAGCAGCACGATGTCGGCGCCGTGAGCGGCCTTGCGATTCTCCGTCGTCACGGCCACGCCCAACTGCTTTTCAAGCGCCGCGGCCTTCTCGGCGTGCTTCACCGTAGCCGTCACACGCTTGGCGGAAAACAGCCCCTGCTTCAGGTACGCCCGGAGCAAAATTCCTCCAAGCTTTCCCGTCCCCAAAACTGCCAGTTTCTGATCCGCTAATTTTCTAGCCATAATCCAAGCATTGTTGACGCGATTCGCCGGGCGGTCAATCAAAGATTCTTAAACCCCACGTCGACTCGGAAGGGGTCCTTCGTACCGATCACACCGTTTTCTTCCTGGGGCTCTCCATCATTCGGCTTCATTACAAAATGTCTCTTTTCACGCCACACGAAAACTCACACAAGGGAGCGGAAGAGCTCGTCCCTTAGGAAAACGTACTTTAGTTTTCACAAAAGTTTTCCTTGCGGATGCACTAATCGTGGCGCGCGCCGTGTAGCACCTTGACTGCATGCGGCAGCAAGTGTGCCACCGCTTCCAGTGACTCGGTAGCCCCCTTCGGACTTCCCGGCAGATTTACGATGAGCGCTTTGTGGCGCACCGCGGCCGCGCCGCGGGAAAGCACCGCTGTCGGCGTATGCGTGAGCCCTTTGCGGCGCATTTCCTCCGCGATCCCCGGCACCATCCGGTCCGCCACCGCTTGCGTGGCTTCCGGCGTGTTGTCACGCGGGCCGATTCCCGTTCCGCCCGTAGTCAAAATCACGTCCACGCGTCCCGAATCAGCCAGTTCTCGCAATTGTTCGCGAATGTTTGCGGGATCATCCGAAACGCGCAGCGCCGAAGTCACTTCCCAGCCCAGCCCGCGGCAAGCATCCACAACCGCAGGCCCGGAGAGGTCCTCGCGCTCGCCTTTTGCAACAGTGTCGCTGATTGTAAGGACAGCTACGCGCATCAGGAGGGTTACTTCGTTTCCACGGTGTCGCGGTTGGCTTCGTCCATCAACCGCATCGCTTCCATCAGCAAGCCCGTGGTATTTTTCGTCGTGGTGGTGCGCGTCGAAGCATTCGCGGCGTTAAAATCAATCTCAAAATCGCCCGCCGTCCAAAGCACCACGCGGTACACCGCGTCATCGCCTTCGACCTTGCCAATTTTCGCGTCGCGGCATTGCCCATTCGCAAAATACAGCTCGCCCTGCTCGCCGTCGTGGTGCACCAGCAGCCGGCACGATTTCTGCCCCATTTCCAGCGACTGCATGAGGTCGATCATGCTCATCTCTTCCAGCCGCCCCTGAATTACTCCCGGCCTTTTCGCGCGTTTCTGCAATTTTTCCAGGTGCAGGCGGTCCACCACTTTCTTCGTGATGCGTACCAGATCCTTGATCAGAAACGGCTTGGTGATGAAGTCCTCGACACCGTCCACCAGCGGGCGCAGCCGCTCCTCCGT
>WNFG01001615.1_pt1 | contig 22269 bp, 18 predicted proteins | sample 5400431 | NCBI WGS metagenome assembly WNFG01 (sample SAMN13153346, study PRJNA577476) | soil metagenome | isolation source: 120 cm saprolite under Douglas fir tree site 2 hole 3 replicate 2 | place: USA:California | collected 2015-04-18 | reverse complement strand
GAGCGCGGGATGCCCAGGGCGGCGCCGATTGGGTCCGCCAAGATGGCTGGCAGGTAGTAGCTCGACGCCCAGGCGAGGGTCTGCGATGTGCCGAGCGCCGCAACCACAGTGACGCTCGGCTGCGCAAGCGGCCCGCCGTTGTGATCTTCAGGCACCTGATCTTCAGGCACCCGGCTGCGCTCCGGACGACCAGGCGGCGACCGGCTGATCGCGGTCGACGCCAACGGGTTCGTCGGGATTGAGCGCCCGTTGCATCAGCACGCTGTCGACCCAGCGTCCGAACTTGAAGCCAACTGCGCGTAGAGTGCCGATACGAATAAAACCGAGCCGTTCATGCAGGGCGATGGACGCCATATTCTCGCTGTCCCCGATCACCGCGATCATCTGGCGGCATTCGCGCTCGACACAGCGGGCGATGAGGGCGGAGAGCAACAAGTATCCGGCGCCCCGGCGGCGCAAGTTGTGGTCAACATAGACAGAGTTCTCGACCGTGAATCGATAGGCAGGCCGCAAACGGTACGGCGCCGCATAGCTGTAGCCGACCACCACGCCACCCATTTCGGCGACGAGGTACGGCAGGCCGCGGTCAAGCATGTCGGCACGACGCCGGCTCAGCTCATCAACGGAGGGCGGTTCCTCTTCGAATGAGGCGAGGCCATGAAGGACATGGAAACCATAAATCGCGTGGATTTTCGGCATGTCCTCGTCACGTGAATCTCGAACGACGCAATGGAGCTTGCGCTCGAGATGCGCGAGTGCGCTGCGAGATCGACCCGCCAAGACATTATCAGGATCCACCTTATCCTCCTAGCCCGCGTCCCGCTGACATTCATCCAGCGTCATTGCCGGGCTTGACCCGGCAATCCATCTTTATGCGAAGAAGATGGACCCGCGGGTCAAGCCCGCGGGTGACGGCGCGGAGAGGGCGGCCAACTTCATCGGGATATGCTCCTAGGCTCATGGCTTCGGCAAATCGCCAAATCCCTCAGGCGAGACTCGATGCGCTGTATCATGACGGCGGAATTACTATAAGTGAAGCTAGTGCCTGCTTATGCGCAGCATAAGGAAATCTTTGATGAGCCGCCTCAGCCTCGATCATCTTCAGACATTCGCGCATGTCATCGAATTGGGAAGCTTCTCGGCGGCAGCGCAGCGACTCAAGCTTTCTCAGCCTGCGATCAGTCTTCAAATGAGGTGCTAGGCGCCATCAACGCGTTCGCTCGCGACTTTGTGGAGAAGTAGCTGAGGAAGTTGACCTATCGTGAGCCTCGTCCTGAGGAGCGCGCTCCTGAGCGCTTGTCGAAGGATGCGCGCGTCTCGAAGGACGGCCACAAGCGAGACCGTGCCCGCGGCCATCCTTCGAGACGGCCGCGCGAAGAGCGCGGCCTCCTCAGGATGAGGTCCGAGGTGTGGTTTCGACCATTCGATGCGATAGGTTTCACGGAATCGGTCTACTAGATCGCCCGGTCAAGCCGGGCGATGACAGGACAGAGGTAGGTCAACCTAATCGAAAAATGCGCTATGGCGCAGATGGGTCGCGGCGAGGCCGAAAAAAGCCCCCGGCTCCTGAGTGGCAGCAGCCACAGGAGAGGCCGGGGGTAACGCGGGTCCTCAGCGCCCACCCGCGCGAACAAACAACGCAGGAAAGTAGCTTGCGTTCCCGTCCGGTGCGAACCAGGCCGCGCAGCGGGTCGGCTTCATCGGGTCGCTCTACTCCTCCTCATTTCAGGCTCGCGCCAGCCAATTGCGCAATCGCAGCCAGCGACGTCTGCGCGGCGTTCAACCCCAGGCGAAAATCCTTGTCCGAGTACGAAGCGTACCGGTCGGTCGGCTGATGATAATGCGGGTTCCATCCGGCTCCGGTCTGCATGCCTCTTTCATTTTCGCGAAGGCTGATCGCCGGAACAAGATCCATGAACGGCGAGGAGTCAGTATTGGTCATGTGGTGGCCGACAGCCGCGGGGTAATCCGTAGCATACTTCTCATTGGCGTCGCGAAACAAGAAGGCGAGCTTCATGGCCGCATCGGCAAATTTGGCAGTGGACTGGAATTCAATATTGACATCGGCTTCGGGGCGCTGCTCGGCGTTGACGGCGCCATCCGGGCGCGGCATCCCATGGTCCCACAACATCATGTCGTGCTGGATCATCGCAATCCATCGGGGTTCCGGATACCGGCCCGAACCGGGAGGGTCTTCTTTGCCCTGCAACGGGCCGCGCTGCGTCACGTAAGCCCGCGCGCCCTGAAGGCCGGTCTCCTCATTGTTCCAGAGCGCGAACCGGATCGATCGCTCTGTTACAACTTCAGGGCTGCTGAACACGCGGGCCAGTTCCATGACCAATGCTGTTCCTGAGCCATCGTCATTCGCTGCCTCGCCGAAGCCACGCCCGTCCATATGGGCGCCGACGATGTACATCTCGTCCGGGCGCATGGAGCCGACTTTTGTGCAATAGACTTCTTCGCGCGGCCCGGCAGTGGGCAGCTCCGCGTTGCGGGCGCGAAGCGCCTGATCGGTTTGCGCGTCGGGATCATTATTCGGAACGACCGGCAGCGTCATGCCGCGCAGGCGCGAACCGCCCACACCGTGAACGATTTCGCCGCTGGCAATCGCCGCGCCGCGCGCCGCCGGGGCCGCCTGTCGGGGCGGCTGCGGAGGCAGATCGTAAACGTATTTCACACGCTCGGTGTTCGTGCAGCCGTAGCTCTTGAGTTGCGCTTCGATCCAATCGACCGCCGCCCGGTTGCGCGCCGTGCCTTCCCGCCGATCTCCGAATTGGGTCAGTCCTTTGATCGTGGCTTTATACGTGTCGAGATCGAGCCTTCCGACCAGAACCCTGACAGGGTCGGTCGGCGCGTCTTGCACCTGGGAATAGGCCGACTGACCGACAATCGCGGCCACAATGGCCAAACGACAGGTCCAAATTGCATCCATCGATTCCTCCCCTCGGCCGGATTTGAGTGGGTTGCCGTCCGACGCTGCGAGCTGCTGGTTTATTGGCTTAATGATAACCTTTGGAAATGTTCTGTCTGCCCAAAACCACTGACTTGTACCCGCGGCAGATGGGCAGCCGACGAATGACGGGATCCTTGTCGGACCGGCCAAGGCACGAATCTTGCAGCCAACGCCATGCCCGCGCTGGTCGCGGGCATCTACGTCTTTCTCGCGGGTTTTCAGGCAAGAAAGACGTGGATGGCCGGGACAAGCCCGGCCATGACTCCGAGTATGGTTCAATGTAACTGGAGCCGCTTTTGGCTTGCTCTAATTTGCGCCCAGGCCGACCATATGCGGGTCCTTTATGTCTACTGCCATCCGTTGCCCGAGAGTTTCCACGCGGCGATCCGGGCCAAGGCGCTCGACGGACTGAAGGCTGCGGGCCACGACGTCGACCTTCTCGACCTTTATGCGGAGGGCTTCGATCCGGTGCTTTCTGAGGATGCCCGGCGGCACGTGCAATTCCCGGTCTGGTGCTTCGGCATGCCGGCGATGCTCAAGGGCTTTCTTGATCGGATGATCATGCCGGGCGTGGCCTTCGACATTTCCGATCCCGCCCGGGTGAAGCCGATGCTGGGCAATATCAGGCGCATCACCGGCATCGTGACCTATGGACGACCGTGGTGGATGGCGCTCGCCATGAGTGATCCGCCGCGCAAGATCGTCAAGCGTTACCTGGCGTGGTTCGCCAACCGCCGCGCGCGGGTCGATTATCACGCGCTCTACCACATGAATGTCGCGACCGCCTCCCAACGCGCCGCGTTCTTGGGAAAAGTCAGGACCGCAATGGCGGGCTTAAGGTGACCGGCAGGAGCGCTGCAACGCGCGGCCAACCGGCCTTCCGTGGGGAGCTTGCGTATGGGGATTTTGACACAAACCGGCGCCGGCTTCGTCCCGCTGCCACGTGAATGGGCATTCCGGTTACTTTCATATCATGAAAATGACTTGCACAAAGTGCAATTCTCCGCTTTAGTCGCCCTACCTCTCGGAACGCACCGACGGCGACTTCCCAATGCCACGTCCGCTCGCCTTAGGTATATTCCTGCCCAATGCGAAGGGCGGCGCCATCATGGCGGAGACCTCGCCGCCTCAGTACCTGCCATCCTGGAAGCTCAACGCCCTTAACGCGAAAGTAGCCGAGGATGCGGGTTTCGCATTCCTGCTCTCCATGGTGAAGTGGCGCGGATTCGGCGGCGTCACCAGCCATTGGAACTATTCGCTCGAATCTTTCACCCTGATGGCGGCCTGCGCCGCGGTGACGAGCCGCATCGAGCTCTACGCCTCGGTCGCGATTTCCACCATCCATCCCGCCGTCATCGCCAAGATGGCATCGACCATCGACGACATCAGCGGCGGCCGTTTCGGCGTCAACATCGTCAGCGGCTGGAACAAGCTCGAGTACGAGCAGATGGGGCTGTGGCGGGGAGACGATTACTTCAAGCATCGCTACGAATATGCCGCCGAATATTTGCAAGTGCTGCGCATGCTGTGGGCGACGGGCCGCACCTCCCATGCGGGTCGCTTCTTCACGCTCGAAGACTGCAAGTCCTATCCGATGCCGTCGCGGAAAATTCCCATCGTCTGTGCGGGCCAGTCGGAGCGGGGGTTGCGGTTCACGGCCGAGCACGCAGACTTCAGCTTTCTGGGCGGACAGGACGATTCGCTCGACGATCTCGGAGCCCTCAATGCGAAACTGCAGGAGACCGCCCGGACCTTCGGGCGCAACGTCGGAGCCTACGTACTGTTGACCGTGATCGCCGAGGAGACCGACGAGGCCGCATTCGCCAAACGCGACTTCTACATTGAGCACAGCGACAAGGTCGCCATGGCGGAGTGGGCGCGCGTTGCCGGCATGGATTTCTCGCGCGCAACCTACCGGGACCTCGCCGTCCAGACCTTCATGGCGATTCCTTACGTGGCCGGGTCGTACCAGACCGTCGCGAATTATCTCGACGGCTTGGCGGAGCAAGGGCTGGCTGGCGTCTGCTTCATTTTTCCCGACTATGAGCATGATCTGCAGCGCCTGATCGAAAACGTGCTGCCACGCCTCAAATACCGCCCCTCCGGGCAGGCGGACGGCGACGGCCACGCGAGCGGTCGCAGCGCCGCGACACCGGCTCCGGTCGCGGTCGGGCAGCGATGATCAAACGCGGCGCCGACCGTAGCGCGTTCTGGTCGCATGGAAGCGTAGTAGGGTGGGCAAAGCGAAGCGTGCCCACCGCTGTCGATGGTGGGCACGCTTCGCTTTGCCCACCCTACCTGTGATTCCAGTCGATCGAAATTCGCTCTGGCGGCAACGGCGGCCGAGGGCTCGTTGTGAGCGTTAAACCTTATCCGCGCGACATGCGCGGCTATGGTGCGCGGCCCCCGCATCTCGCTTGTGGCCGTCCTTCGAGACGCGCGCATCCTTCGACAAGCGCTCAGGAGCGCGCTCCTCAGGACGAGGCTGATGGATGATATCGATGTGATTTGCATCACGGAAACGCTGTACCAGGGAGGATCACGATGGCTAACGTCCTGATCACAGGCAGCGGCATCGGCATCGGCCGCGCCACCGCGATGGCTTTTGCGCGCGCCGGATACGCCGTGATGGCAACCGATATTCTCAACGACGAAGGGGCTGGGCTTGTCGACGAGATCCGCAACGGCGGTGGGATTGCCGAGTTCTTCCATCTCGACGTGACCGACACTGCGCGCACGAACGAGGTGGTGGCGGAGGTCACCACGCGGCATGGCGCGCTCGACGTGGTGGTGGCCAATGCCGGAATTGCCCATCGCATCCCGTTCGCCAAGATGACGGACGAGCTGTGGGACCACACCTTTGACGTCAATCTCAAGGGCATGCTGCGCATCGTCCGCGCCGCTGTCCCCGGCATGCAGGCCAAATCCGCCGGTGCGATCGTCGCAATTGCCTCCACCATGGGCTATCTCTACGGCTGGCACGAGCATTCCCAATATTGCGCCGCCAAGGCCGGGGTGGTGGGTTTCGTCCGTGGCCTCGCCTCCGAACTGGCGCGCGGCGGCATTCGCGTCAACGCGGTCGCGCCCGGCTTCATCCGCACCGCGCAAACATTGTCGGAGGAGCATTCACAGGGCGAAGCGGGACTGCGGCGGGCGACTGAATACATCCCGCTCGGTCGAGTCGGCGATCCGGCCGATATCGCGGACGTGGTGGTGTTCCTCGCCTCGGACGCCGCTCGCTACGTAACCGGCCAGACAATCGTGGTTGATGGCGGGATCCAGGTCGGCCGATATTGACCAGCACCAAACGGAGCGGATCAGAATGTCGGCGGCGTGTTGATCCAGACGGCGCGCATCCGGGTCTTTCCCGGGTTGCGGTACTCGTGCGGCAAATCGGAAGGAAAATAGAAGGAATCTCCCGCATTGAGCAGGTGGACTTCGCGGTTGATCGTCAGCTCAAGCTGGCCTTCCATCACATAGCCGACCTCTTCGCCCTGGTGCTGAAGTACGCCGGCCGTATGCCCGCCTGGCTCGATGATCACCACAAAGCCTTCGAGCAGCCGGCCATCCGCATGCGGGATGATGACCTCTGCCCTGACGCCTTCGCTGCCGGACCCCGATGCGTGTCCGATCACGGCCCGTTCGGCCGGGCGCAGGATCGTCCACGGCTCGGCGAAATCCTTGTTGAGGAGGGCAGATACGCTGAGGTTGAGCGCCTTGCATAGCCGATGCAGCGTGGTCAAGGACGGCACCGCGCGGTCGTTCTCGATCTTGGACAACATGCCCTCGGAGCACTTCGCACGCTCCGCCACGTCCTTGAGCCGCATGCGATTGAGCAACCGCGCGTGCCGCAACCGTGCACCGACCCGCAGTTCCATCGGCGACCTGTCGGCATCCTCGGTCGGCTCGGCCCGTACATTGCGGGCAGCTGCAGTTCGCTTCACGTGGTTTGCTCCAGGCGCAGTCATGGCGCTTTGATTCTAGCTACAATGTCTTGAATGACAGATAAGCGACTTTCCCACAATATGCGGCGTCAGGCGCAGAAGGGGCCGCCTCACGCCGAGGCGTCGTCTGTTGCACCGCGCAAGCGCGATGGTCTCCTAGCAGGCGGCCGGAATGCTGTGCGCGGACCGTCGGAATGGACGGCTAAAGCGTGCCGAGTTCGAGCATAATCTTAATGTCCTCGCCGCTTAAGGTGAAGCCAAAGATGTCGAGGTCCTGGCGCATATGCAGGCTATTGGTGGTTCCGGTAAGCGGCAGCATCCCAAGCTCGATCGCGAAGCGGAACACGACTTGCGCAACGGTCTTGCCGTGGCGCCGCGCGATGGCGATTAAGCGCGGCGATGACAGCACTTGCGGATTTGCGGTGAGCAGTGAAAAGCCCTGGTAGACGATGTCGTGGGTCTCACAGAGAGCCCGCACGTCCGCGTCCCACCGTTTGCGCGCGAAGCAACGGTTTTGAACGAAAGCCGGGGCGGTCTTCACGCCCCCGACGAGTGCGGCGAGTTGTTCGGACGAGATGTTGCTCACCCCGAGCAAGCCTACCCGGCCGGCGCGGACTGCTTCCTCCATCGCGCGCCATATCTCCCAATCGGCTTCAGCGAGGCCGTAGCCGCGCGATGGACTGTGCAGGATGTAGCTGTCAATGCGGGTCACACCAAGGTGCTTAAGGGAGCTGTCGATTGACTGCTGCACCTGAGTAGCAAGATCCGCGTCGGGATCGTACGGCAGCCGATGATCCTGGCCGCGCGGCCAGGTAAATTTCGTCTGAAGGAAGAGCTGCTCGCGCGTGACGCTGCCTGACGCGACGGCGCCGCCAACGGCAGCGCCAACCCCCGCTTCGACGTAGTGTTTGCGCTGGTTCGCCGTATCGATGGCGCGGAAGCCACAAGCGATGGCGTCGGAGGTCAGCGCTTCGGTGCGCTCCTCCTTCCAGGCCGTGCCATACATGATTGATGGGACGGCCACGCCGCGCACTCGGCGCGTCTCCCCGATTTGCATGGAGCACATTATCGCAGGCTCTCGTACTGTTGGAAATCTATGGTGACGGTTAACGATTTGGTTAACCGTATGGTAGATTAGACTGAGCCGGGCTTTGCAGCGGTTGCCGCTGTTCGATCTGTCCGCAGCCGCGGGCCCATCCGAATGGTTTCCGGAGCTTCGGCCCCTCGAAGGCTTTCCGAGGCGCTCCCGGCCCCTACAGGGCGCTGATCGTTCATCGTGGGTTCATCCGACCACATAGTAGACTGGCAGCTGAGCGATTTTCCACGCGTCATCGCTCATATTCGAACCCGCAGCTCGCTGTGGTCTTTTGTGGTCGACATGGAATGAAATAGGCCGGGGAAGGGGGATGAGTGTCGTGGGGGCACATTACTGTTGCGTATGTGGCGGCGTCGGAATGCTGCTCTATGCCGGTGCGGCGCTTGCCCAAGCAGACATAACCGCGGGTTCAATCGGCACGAATTCGGTCGAGACAAGTTCGATCGACATGAGTGCGGTTGATCGCGTCGACGAGTGCATGGTGGCGCAGCTTTGCATCGACCGCTACCTCTGGTCGCTATACGCGCGAACGCGAAAAATCGATACGATCAGGGTGCCGGAACAGATAAAGGTGACGGTTAAGCGGAAAGGCAAAACCAGGATTGTCACAAAAACGATCACCAAGCTCGTAGACGAGGATTTCACCTGGAAGGATCCAAATGCCGCCGAAAGGGCCAGGATGTCGCCCGTGGATTACGTGATTCGCGGCCTGAACCCTAGTTTCAGGGTCACGCTCTATCACGCGCTGCGCGCGCTCGACGATGCCGGCCTGATGCCAGGTATAACGAGCGCGTTTCGCGATGATTATCGGCAAACCATCGCGACGGGCCAGAAGGCCCAAAGCGACAGGTCGTATCATGGTGGAAGCTTCCGCGGCGGCTACGGTCACGGGCTTGCGGCCGACATCGTGAGCGTAAAGGGCGAGACACGGGCAGAGCGATGGGTTTCCAGTGAGCAACTGTGGAAATGGATCGATATGCACGAAAAAGAGCTTGGAATCGGAAGACCCTATCTCGATCGAGACGCGCCGCATGTCGCTCCGATCGATGGCAAGGAATATGCGGCTCACCACGTCCAGCCGAATACGAAACAAGCCGAATCGAAGGCGAAGAGGCGCCAGCGGCTGGCTCTGCGCAACGACCACACCATGTCGAAGCGCCCAAGAGTGGCAAGACCTTCAAGGGCGTAATCCAGACCACAAACGCATTCGACTTGAGTCGGGTCCCTCGCGGGTACGAACCGCCGGCACGCGTTTGACTAACGCCTGCACGACCGGCATTGCAAACAGTCACAGGCATTTATCGTACATCGAAGCTCCGCCGGGTCATCTTCAACACTGGAGCCACCGCACAACCAGCGGTCGGTCTACCTCCCGCAACGGAAAGATCGATCTTACCTCGTTTGAGCCGTTCGGCAGCCGGCCTCGATAGCTGCCGGGGGCGGCCGGATGACGGCAACGGGGGAGAGGGCCCCCCCAACTCGTGCGGGCCGCGTTTTCAAGGCCTGCATGCTGGCACGTTGATTGCTTAGTTTGAATAATTGCAATCAATTCCCCGACCGTGGATGGGAGCCGCAAGCCATGTCGACCGTTGCGATTTCTGCGACTTCGGTTGCTGCGCCCACGGGGCGATCAGCGCTGTGGAAGTCCCTGTTCGTGCAGGTGTTGGCGGCGCTTCTTCTCGGCATCGTCCTTGGGATTGCAACCCCTGGTTTCGCCATCGAACTCAAAATCCTGAGCGACGCCTTCCTCAAGCTGATCGGGATGGTCGTCGCCCCGATTGTGTTCTGCGTCGTCGTGCACGGTATCGCGGGGGCGGGCGATCTCAAGAAAGTTGGCCGCGTCGGCGTCAAGGCGCTCATCTATTTCGAAGCCCTGACAACCATCGCCCTGGCACTCGGCATCGTGCTCGCTTTCGTGTTCGGGCCCGGACGCGGCATGAACATCGACACCTCGATGCTCGATGCCAATGCGCTCAATACCCATGCCGAAAACGCCCACAAGCTTCAAGGCGCCGGCATCGGCAGTTTCATGATCAACATCATCCCGACCACTTCGATTGATGCGCTTGCCCGCAACGACGTTCTCCAAGTGCTGTTCTTCGCCGTGATCTTCGGCGTCTCGCTGGCGCTGGTGGGCGGCGAGAAGGGCGAAAAGGTGACCACGCTGATAGACGCGGTCTCCGCCATCCTCTTCCGCGCCATGGGCCTGATCGTGCGCGTGGCGCCGCTCGGCGTACTCGGGGCCGTCGCTTACACGGTCGGCAAATACGGGGTGGGGTCGCTCCGGCAGCTGGTCTCGCTCGTCGTGCTTTATTATTTGGCGCTCTCGGTGTTCGTCGTGGTCGTGCTTGGCTTCGTAACATGGCTCGCCGGACTGAACATCTTCAAGTTCCTGGCCTACATGCGCGAGGAGCTCACCATCGTGCTGGCAACCGCGTCCTCCGATGCGGTACTGCCGCAGATCATGAAGAAGCTCGAGCGGTTGGGCGTGAAGAAATCTGTGGTCGGTCTGGTCGTGCCGACCGGCTACTCGTTCAATCTCGATGCCTTCTCCATCTACCTCACGCTCGCAGTGGTGTTCATCGCCCAGGCTACCAACACGCCGCTCTCGCTCGGTGACCTGCTTCTGGTGCTCGGCGTGTCACTCGTCACGTCCAAGGGAGCGCACGGTGTGCCGGGCTCGGCGATCGTGATTCTGGCCGCGACGCTCAATGCGGTGCCGACCATACCGGCGATCGGCCTGGTGTTGGTGCTGTCGGTCGACTGGTTCATCGGCATGGCGCGCGCGCTCGGCAATCTGATCGGCAACTGTGTTGCGACCGTGGTGATCGCGGCCTGGGAGGGCGATCTCGACCACGCGACCGCCACCCGTGTGCTCGACGGCAATGAGCGCGTTGACGTCACCACGGGATAATCCGAGTCGTATTGACTGTCATAAAAGCGAAATGATCGCGTCTATAGATTCGCACAGCGACTTCTCGCACAGAGATTTGGCGACGTTTGATGAGGCCGAGCGGGATTTGCGCAGAGGCTGGGGCGCAAAATGAATTTTATGTATCACGGCAATCCATCAACAACGGATCTGTGGCAATCCCTTGGCGCTTACCCAAGCCGACTCATCAGCCAACCCTTCATCGCGCTGACTTCTGTCCTGAACGTAGCAGTGGTGGGTATCGGTCTCGTCGCGGCCGAGCCGGGGCGTGCGGCGTCACTTGACGAGGGGGTTGAACATTACCGGGCCTATCTCATTGCGGATGTCGACCGCACTTTGACGAGCGCGAAGAGGCTGCGTGACAGCGCCGCCGCCGGCGATCTAACAGCCGCAAAGCAGGCATGGATCGAAGCACGAGTCGGCTGGGAACGTTCTGAAGTCTTCACCACGGGATTTGTGCCTGAACTCGATAGAGATATCGACGCATGGCCGAACGGTCTCGTTGGATTCCACGCCATCGAGGCCAGATTGTTCGGCGCCAGCCAGACTGACTTCGCCAATGAAGTGAACGGATTGCTGCTCCGTCTCGCGGAGCTGAGCAGCTCCGTCCGTGACATCAAATTGACTGCCCAGGGGCTGCTCAATGGTGTCGTCCGGCTCGCCTTTGAGGTTGGCGAAAGCAAGGTGGACGGCGGCGAGTCGCGTGTGAGCGGTACATCGCTGAATGACATGCGCAACAACGTGGACGGAATAGAACTCGCCTACCGGACCATCTTCGCGTCCGAGGTTGACGCCCGCGATCGGCAGCTCGGCGCGGGCTTGCAGCGCAGTATCGATGAATTGAAGACCATGGTCGATCGACCCGCTTTGCGGCATCTCGACCCCGATCAGTTGCGCGCCGCGACCGAGGAACTGGTGCTGAAGCTGCAAAGTGCGGCGCCCCTGTTGCGGCTCGAAAAACCTGCGCTCGAAGCAAGCGCTAAGTAGGGTCGTGCGCGCCGCGCCGGCGGGCAATCGAACCGGCTGTTTGTTGACAATTGCCGCTCAAGGGTGGTTGCGATCATGCGACGAGGAACAATTTCTGCAGTTATCTTGCTGCTGCTGGGCGCGTTGCTGCGCAATGCGAACTCGTTTCCGTTGAGTAGCGGCGATCAGACGGTGTTGCCGCCTGGCACGGAGTTGAACGAGGAATCGCTTGATCGGCCGCGCGAGGTTTTTCGTTCGGAGGCGATCGGAGGCGCCAAGTCCTATTTGGTCAATCTCGGCGACCTCGCGTTTAATTCCAACAATATCCTCGGTGATCCTGCACGGAGCGCCGGCATGAGTTGCGGCACCTGTCACGTCAACGGCGCCGGCAATAGCAGGCTCTATGTCCCAGGCATGTCCACGCGGCCCGGTAATTTCGATACAACCGGCCCGCTGTTCAATCCCAAGGCGCACAATGGCGTTCGCGATCCGGTCAGGATCCCGAGCCTGCGTGGCGCTCGTTTCCTGGCGCCGTATGGCAACGACGGCAGGACTTCGTCGCTACGCGATTTCGTGCGCAATGTCATTGTCAACGAGTTCGCCGGCCCGGAGCCGTCGCCGGCCGTCCTCGACGCATTGGTTGCCTACATTGAGGATATCGATTTCCTGCCCAACCTGAACCTCGCCACCGGCGGCCGATTGACGGCGAGAGCGGGCGCCGCCGCGCGTCGGGGCGAGGTGCTGTTCTCCAAGCCCTTCCCACAGGACCCGCAGCTCAGTTGCGCGGCTTGCCATATTCGTTCGAGCGGTTTCGTAGATCACCGGCAGCACAGCGTGGGTTCCGGCGGGTTGTTCAGGACACCGACTCTGCTGAATGCGAATTTCAACGCACCTTACTTCCATGATGGGCGATATGACAGCTATGACCAGGTGGTCGCCCATTTCGATCGCGCGTTCGAGCTCGGCCTTTCGCTCCAGGATCGCGCCGATCTCGTCGCCTATCTTGCGGCGATCGGCGACGGCTTGCAGCCGTACGAACGTGATGGAGTCACGGCGCAACTCAAGGAGATCAACGATTTCGCCAGTGTTCTCAATATCGCAATCCCGGCCCATGACACCGATGTGATTGCGCTCGCCGTGCATACCGTCGGCCGCGAACTGCGGGAACTGGCCGAGCAGTTTCCCAGCTTGAAGGATACCACGGTGGAGGGCGGCAGTGAGGAACGTCTCAGTGCCCGCAAGGAGCTGAAAAACCTGGTGCTCATGGTGCGGAGAATCGGGGTCGCAGCGGCAGCGGGACATTTTGACGAGGCCGTTGCCGAATATCAGAACTATCGCAAGTTGACCTTTGCGGCAGTCCCGATCGTGCTCAAGGCTGCGGAGCCCTGGTCCTTGTTCAATCCGGCCGTCCACAACGCGCATTTTGCCGAACTGCGCCAGTTGCTTCAGTCGGCTCAGAAGCTCCCGCGCTGACTGCTGCACGGTGAGCGACCGACTCATGGAAACAGAAAATTCGGTGCTTGAAACAATTCCCTAACGTCATTGTCATGTTCGGCAGGCACAAGAAAGCGGCCTGCAATCCAGCAGACTCTGCAATTCAGCCAGAGAGGCCACGATGCACACGAACATTCGCATTTGGAAACAAAAATGCGGACTGACGACACTCTTTTATACATCGATCCTTGCGGTGTCCGCTCTCGGGTTCGGCACCGGCGCCATCGGCGCACCCGACAAGAATAAAGGGGATTCTGATCAAGCGGATTCGATAAAGACTGCAAGCCCGATCAAGCACATCATCATTCTGATCGGCGAAAATCGCGGCTTTGACCACACCTTCGGCGTCTACATACCCAAGGGGAAGAAGCAAACAATCTCCAACATTCTATCCAAGGGTATCGTCAATCTCGACGGCACCCCGGGGCCGAAGTTCTCATTGGCCCAGCAGTACGCGGTCACGCCGCAAGCGTCGTGGTATTTCGGCGCGCCGGACGCCGCCAAGACGCCCTACAGCCCTACCAATCTGATGCCGCAGCCCAACACGAACGGGGCTCCGTCGGCACAAAGCACAACCGGCGCGCCGTTCACGAGCGTTGCGATTGTTCAAGCTGCCGGCGAGACGGATATCAACCCTGACGACCTCGATCTTCTCACGACCGGAGCTACCGGCCTGCCGACGGGCGTGCTCGATACCAGGGTGCCCGGCGCGGGCAGTCTTCCGCCGGGCCCGTTCCAGCTGCAAGGGCCGAGCCTCACGGACGACGACTATACCGGGGATATGACCCACCGTTTCTTCCAAGCGGCCCAGCAGCAGGACTGCAGCCTTGCCCATGCGACCAAAGCCAATCCGACCGGCTGTCTCAACGACCTCTTCGCCTTCGTGATGGCCACCTACTCGGCAACCAACAAGAGCCAAGGCAATGAGATGGGCTTCTACAACGCCGAGCAGGAGCAGGCGACGCTGTTGAAGCAGCTCGCCGACCGCTTCACCATGAGCGACAATTTCCATCAATCATTCCTCGGCGGCACCGCCGCAAACCATGTCATGTTCGGCCATGGCGATGGCATTTTCTGGAGCGACGGCAAGGGTCACCCGGTGACGCCGCCAGTGAGCATCGCCAATCCGAATCCGAAACCCGGCACCGTCAATCAGTACACAGTCGACGGCAATTTCGTTAACTGCTCCGACTTCACCCAGCCCGGCGTGGCCCCGATCGTTCGTTATCTCGAGGGCCTGCCCTACGCGGCCGAGCCGAATTGCAAGGAACGCGCTTACTACATGGTGAACAATGTCAGTCCCGGCTACCTGCCGAACGGCGCCCTGGCGGGAGGGAGTACCGTTCCGCCGTCATCCGTCAGGAACATCGGAGACGCGCTGATCGAAAAGAACATCTCCTGGGCCTATTTCGGCGGTGCCTACAATGACGCCGTGATCCTCGCAAATGCGGCTGTCAAGGCGAACCCGACCAGTCCCAACCTCACTGCGGCCGCCCTTGCCGACCCGGCTCATGCTCTCGGCGTCGCCTACTGCCAGATCTGCAATCCGTTCCAATACGACACCTCGATCATGGCCAATGCCGCCGTCCGCACGGCGCATATCAAGGATACTGCGGATCTGATCGCGGACATCCACAACAACACGCTCCCGGCGGTCTCCATCGGCAAGCCCGACGGATTGCTGGACGGTCATCCGCAGAGCTCAAAAATTGACCTCTTCGAGGGCTATATTCAACACGTCCTCGATGCGCTCGAGGCTAATCCGCATCTCAAGGCGGAGACGGCCATTTTCATCACCTTTGACGAGGCCGGGGGCTACTGGGATTCGGGGTTCGTCCAGCCGATCGACTTCTTCGGCGATGGTCCGCGCATGCCGTTCTTGATTCTGTCGCCCTATTCGACGGGCGGCCGGATCAACCACTCCTATGCCGACCACGTATCGCTGCTGAAATTCATTGAGCGTAACTGGCACCTCGCGCCTCTCACAGATCGCAGCCGCGACAATCTTCCCAATCCGAAGTCCAAAAAGGACAATTCCTACGTGCCGACCAATATGCCGGCTCTCGATGACCTGTTCGACGCCTTCGATTTTGACGCCAAGCCGGTCAATCAGCCCTACACCGAGTAGCCTGCTGCGAGAAAGCGCCGGCGCCATCGCGGTGCCGGTGCGGTGATGTTCCTGGCGTCGATCTGGCCTGCCGGCCCGGTTGACGCCAGTTGCGTCACCGTAAACACCATTCCGGGATTTCCTCCGATGTCCAAAATGCTGGTTTCTGCCGTGGTGGCATTTGAAGTCCTGTCGGCCCCTTGCGCCCGCTGTGGGGATCAACCGCACCAATTCTCGGCCGACCTCGTTTACGACAACGCCGGGGTCCGTACCGCTCATTCAGGCAAGCTCAACGTTGCGGACCACAGAATACGCATCGAACCCCCCGCTCTTGTGGTCGGATTTTTTATCGTACGCAGCGACGCCGCTGCCGCCTATTTCGTTAAGCCGGCGCAGCGCGTATTTATGGACGCGAAACAGTCCAGCGAGCTCACGCAACTCCTGGTGCCGGTCGATCCAGACGATCCTTGCCGCCAATGGCAAGCCATGGCGCAAATCGCCGGTGTGACCGATCAAGGCGCCGCATGGCGTTGTGAGCGCATCGGCGACGAGGCGATAGCGGGGCGCCGCACTATTAAATACCGGGCAATCTCGCCGCGCGAGGACCGGTATCTCATATGGATCGATCCCCGCATCGATTTCGTCGTGAGGCTCGAGGCCGATGACGGCTCCACCGTGGAGGTCGCGAACATTCAGGAAGGACCGCAGCCGGCGCAACTGTTCGAGATTCCGGCCGGCTACGTGAAATTCGATCCACAGAAGCTCATAGATCGCATCAAGCAGAGTGACGTGTGGGTCGAGTCGCCGCAATAACCCTCAGATGGCGGCGCCCGCCCGCATTGGGGTGGACCATCGGTTAATCGGCAGGCCAACGGAGTTCCGGAAATCAAACGTGCCGAGGGGGGGCATCTCCGCTCAGCGCGTGCCGATTGCGGGGATCGCTGCCCGCAAGGGCGAGGAGCTTCGGATTCCTCGCTGGCGCATTTCTGGCGGCTATCACTTCGGTGGCTGCACTTGCCTGAAATATCTCGAATCCGGCGGTGCCTGGTCCTTCTTGGTGGGCATCAAGAACCCATCCCCACTCAGGAAATACGTGTCCGTTCCGATGACCACGTAGTTGTTGCCCTCGGCGCAAGAAATTCGGCCCCAGTGAGGATAGGGATTGGGATTGCGCCGATACGTCTTGTCGACGCTCCATGGCTGCGTCAGCGCATGGTCGAATACGGTGATTTCCTCATGAAGGAGGTTTGGGTTGTTCTTGTCGAGGTGAAACCGCTCCTTGAAGGTCGACTGGTTGTCGAAGTGCAGAGGCAGCCCGGTTGCGTCGTAAGCGCGAGGCCCTTTGAAGGGACCGCGCGTTTCGACTTCAAGCACATCGTAGACGCCGTCGCCGTCTTCGTCGATCCAACGGCCGATCGAATACCCCTGATAGGTCGGCTCCACATCCATAGGCCAGGGACGGCCGTCGGTGAAAATGCGACGAAGGTCGGTGCCGACCGAAACATATGTGGTCTCCGGCGTGATGATGTACTCCTGCGCCGGAGCCGACATCATGCTCGGCATGCCCCCAGGGATGCACTTGGCATGGTCGATGAAATTGCCCTGCCCGCCTTTGGCCTGGTCGGCCATGCTTTCCTCATGGACCTTTTGGTACTCCGGCGTCAGCGGCGCTTGTTGCGCCGGCCCAAACCGCTTGGTCGGATCGAACTTGACGCCCTGGCCTCCGAAGGTCGGGTTGATCGCGTCCCATTGACCTTTCCAGTTGGGGTATTTCGACCCCTCGGCCGCCTGTGCGTTGCCGATCGCTGCGGTCAGTGCGACGACGAGCGCGAACACTCCGGTCGTGCTTGCACCAATCATTGATCTAGTCTCCCTGTTATCGGCGTTCTTTCAACGCGAAGAACACATGCCTCAATATGAGGATACATCGTCTATCGCAGGCCGCATTTAGCAAGATCTTATGGCCAAGGACGCGAATTCGATTGGCGTTGGCCAAGCTGTCGTGCCATCCGCAACCTGCGGATCATACTGCCAACACTAGCACTGCGCTTGGCCGCACGGGGTTAAGGCGAAGGGAGAGGCGTTCATGCGTCACCACGCGCTGTTGGGTGCACTCATGTCAGCCGCGCTTGCGGCTTCGATCGGCAGTGCAGTTGCGTGGGACGATGCCAAATACCCGGACCTCCAAGGGCATTGGGCGCGTTTCACCGTGCGGGGTGTGCCCGGACAGCCTTCATTCGATCAAACCAAGCCGTGGGGGGCGGGCCAGCAGGCGCCGCTGACACCGGAATACCGCGCCATCTTCGAGGCAAGCCTCGCGGACCAGGCCAAGGGCGGCGAGGGCAACTATGCCGGTCACGCGTCCGCACTCGGAATTCAGATCCGCAATGGCCGGAATACGTCTGTGCCGAAGGCAATTTGCAGGTCTTCGTCGGCGACCAGCATTATTTCATCAGCGGGGACGGATTGTTGATGCCGACCCGGAAGGATCAGCCGCCGCCCGACCCGCGGTACTTCCAGCGCAAATAAGGATCATGGGTTCTCGCTGTCTTGCGCACGACCGCAATGGTTGAAACTCCGGGGCGAGCGGAACTTTTGGAGGAATTGATGAAGCGTCGAAAGTTCATTAGCGCCGTCCCGGCAGCCATTCTGTTGGCCCAGCGGCCATCTGCGGCCATCGCTCAGACGCGGAAAAAGGGCGTCATGCTCATGAACCGGATCGGGTCGTCGTCCTCGCAGCTCTACATCGCCAACGCCGACGGCACGGACAAGCGCATGCTCACGGACAGCCTGTGGGAGGACGCGATGCCGCTCTATATCCCGGCGAAGGTCTACTGATCTCGCGAGGCGCTGGTTTCTTCGCGGACGCTCTTGGTCGCAGAACGCGTGAAATGCTGAATGCATCGGCGAATGGAGTAGTCCATAATATCCACTGGTTGTCATCGAAGAGGCTTGAATTGAGCGGCAAAAATTGCGCCACCGCGAGGAGGTATCCATGTTGCGCGTAGGTACAATCACGTTGCTGTTTGGGATCATCGCGGCTGCGATCACTTGGCCTGAAGCTGAGTTGTTCGCGCAAGCGCCGGCCGACCCGAATGGCGCCCCCAACCCATACCGTCTCGACGCGAATTGGCTGAAGATGCCCGATGGCCGCAATATGGGACAGGTGACGGGGGTCGATATCGGTCCCGACGGCAAAAGCGTCTGGGTTTTCGAGCGATGTGGGGCAAGAGACTGTGTCAACTCTACGCTTAATCCTGTCGACAGATTCGATGCCTCGGGAAATTTTGTGTTGGGCTTTGGCCAAGGTCTCTTCAACCACCCCCATGGCTTCTATGTCGATCGCGAGGGCAATGTGTGGGCGACTGACAATGTTGGTGGCAATGGCAAGGGCCATCAGGTCATCAAGCTCAGTCCAGAGGGCAAGGTACTGCTGACGCTTGGCAGACCCGGTGTCGCAGGTGACGGGCCCGACATGTTCAACGCGCCAACGGATGTCGCCGTTGCCGCCAATGGCGACATCATCGTTAGTGATGGGCATGGCGGCAACACAAACGCGCGGATCGTCAAGTTCACCAGTGGCGGCAAGTTCATTACGGCGTGGGGCAGGCGGGGCTCCGGCCCTGGCGAGTTCGGGGTCAATCATTCGCTGGCGATCGATTCGGCAGGCCGTATATTCGTCGCTGACCGATCCAATAATCGTATCGAGATATTTAGCCCGGACGGTGTGTTCCTCGCGGAATGGAAGCAGTTCGGCCGCCCAAGCGGCCTTTTCATCGACAAGAACGACATTCTCTACGTTACCGATTCCGAATCCAACATGGCGCAGAATCCGGGCTTCAAACGGGGCGTGCGAATTGGCAGCGTGAAGGATGGTAAAGTCACCGCCTTCATTCCGGAGCCTGCTCCGCCGAAAGAGGGGACTGGCGCTGCTAGCAACAGCTGGGGAGAAGCCGTGGCCGCGGATGATGCGGGCAATGTTTTTGTTGGAATGTACGAAGCTGGGACCGTAGCGCGGTACGTCAAAAAATGATTCGGATTTAGCGATTCTGGCAATAGCCGCGGTCTTAGCGACGCTAGTGCCGCGCATACAGTCGGTCAGGGAGGCACAGATTTTCATCCAACGATCAGCGGCAAGCGTCCCGAGTTGGCTCCGCGGCATAGCCGCTCTTGCGGCGCTTGCGTGCGTAGCCGCTGGGGGCGATGACGCCCAAGCGGCCGGCGACTATCCGCGCCAGCCGATCCGCATCCTCGTGCCCTACGGGCCTGGCGGCGCCGGCGATATGACCATCAGGCTGCTTGCAAACAAGCTCAGTCAAAACCTGAAGCAGCCGTTTGTCATCGAGAATCGGCCAGGCGCCGGCGGCATCGCCGCCATGCGGGCCGTATTGAGCGCTCCGGCAGATGGATACACGCTCGGCGAAATGGGGAACGGACAGGCGATCAGCATGAGCCTGTTCCAGAGCCTGCCTTACAACGTGCTCAAAGATTTTACGCAAATCTCCGTCGCGGCAAACTTCGCGATGCTGTTGGTGGTTCCACCCACCTCGCCCTACAAGACGGTAAGAGACGTGATTGACGCCGCACGCAAGGCGCCGGGCAAGCTCAACCTCGGAGCGATCAATCCCGGCAGCACACAGAATCTCTCGGCGTACTTATTCCAGCAGGTCAGCGAGGCGGAGTTCACCATCGTCACCTACCGCACTACGCCGGACCTGGTGACAGCGCTCCTGCGCGGAGATGTCGATCTCGGGTTCGATTATTTTGCCGGACTCGAAAGCACGATTGGTCCGGACAAGCTTCGTGTCATCGCCACCTCCGGCGAGGTGCGCGATCCTTTGCTGAAAGACGTACCAACCGCAAAGGAGAGCGGGCTGCCGGCTTATGTAGTGACCAGCTGGAATGGGGTCGGAGCGCCCGCCGGCGTTCCCGCCGAGATCATCGCCGCGCTCAGCGCCGAGATCAGACGGGCGCTAGAGGCGCCCGACGTCCGGGACCGGATGCTGCGGCTCGGCCTGGAAGCGCGCGGGAGCACACCGGAAGAAATGCGCAATCGGATGGCCGCGGATGCAGCCAAATGGCGCGAGGTCATCGAGAAGGCAGGAATTCCGAAGCATTGAACGTGGCTGCGATCCTCCCGCGAGAGCCGAGGCAAGACGAGATCACGATGCAGACCTGAAAGCGGTCCGATCAGCCACGCTGGACCGGGGGTCGAGTAGAGCCATCGGTGCGATCACGCACGTCGCCGATGACCAAGATCTCGCGGTGATGAAACCTGACGGCATTGATTTTGTTGGGAATTCCAAAATTAGTTCGTTTTGCCTCTTCGACAATCGTAGGTATTATAGTACCTATCGACTGCCGTCGGCGCCCGGCATAAATTTCTAGAGCTGACAGGCGTCCGGATAGCTTGGACGCCGCGATCAGGGTGCGACGCGGTCTGAATCAGCGCATCACCCCTCCAGCCGGTAAGTGCCTCATACCATTTGGAAACTCCTCCATCGCGTCATTGTGACGCAGATCAGTCCAAAAATTGTGGCCGGCGCCCGGGGATATAAAATCCCGCTAAGTCGGCCACGGGAGGAAACACAAAATGAATGGCTTGGACGCGGAACGAGCGGCCGTCTCGGTAAGCCTTCGACATCTTAAGCTGTTCGAGAGCGTGGCGCGCCTGTCAAGCGTTCGTCGCGCATCCGAAGAATGCCACCTTTCCCAACCCGCCGTCACGCAAGCAATCGCGAAGCTCGAAGAGCAGATAGGCGTCAGCTTGCTTGAACGAGGCGCCAGCGGAAGTTATCGCAACGAACTCGGCGCTATTTTCCAGCGGCGAACAGAGCGGCTGTTCGCGCAAATCGAACTGGCGCTTATTGAGCTCGGAGTGCCGGCTTGTCACGTCCCTATGATGGCCGGCCGCATTACGAGATCACAAATCCGCAGCCTGACAGCCATTGTGGAAAATGGATCATTTGCCCAGGCCGCACGTGCTCTTGGAATCTCGCAGGCAACGTTGAGCCGCGCCGCCCGTGATTTGGAACGCGATCTACGCAAGCCGCTTTATCACCGAACCGCGTCCGGGATCGCGGCGACACCGGCTGCGGCTGAATTTGCGCGCAGGCTCAAGCTTGCCGCACGAGAGATCGAGTGGGGCATTGAGGAGCTGGATTCGGCCAAGGGAAGTCTCAGGGGTCAAATCGTGATTGGCGCCATGCAGCTTGCCGGGAGCTTCCTGCTGGCGTCAGTTCTCAACGAATTCATTTCAACCTATCCGCATGCCAACGTTCGAATCTCGAACGGCAGCTCCGGCGCCATGCTGAGGAGCTTACGAGGCGGCGACGTTGATTTTGTGATCGGGTTGCTCAGGGATCCAGTCCCGGAAGGCTTGATCGAGGAGCCTCTGGCTGAGGCGCCTTATGTGATCGTCGCGCGGCGCGGACATCCGCTTTTCCGCAAGAGGAAAGTCTTGCTCGATGATCTTTCGGATTACGACTGGGTGGTCGGAACCCCCGGAGCTTGCCGGCGCGTTTGTTTCGACACGCTGTTTGCGGGCCGGCGTAAACCGCAGGCACGGGTGGAAACATCCTCCCTGCCGACAATCCGCCTCGTGCTTGCGCGCAGCGACTGCCTTACGCTGCTCACCTCCTATGAGCTGATGTACGAGGATGACGCGCTCGCCGCGGTGCCTTACGGACCAATCGAGCCGGTTCCTTCGATCGGGGTGACGATGCGGGACAACTGGTTGCCGACGCAACTTCAGGTGAATTTCCTTCGCCTCATGCG
>WNFG01006110.1_pt1 | contig 22271 bp, 19 predicted proteins | sample 5400431 | NCBI WGS metagenome assembly WNFG01 (sample SAMN13153346, study PRJNA577476) | soil metagenome | isolation source: 120 cm saprolite under Douglas fir tree site 2 hole 3 replicate 2 | place: USA:California | collected 2015-04-18 | reverse complement strand
CGAAGCCCGACTATTCAGATGTGATCCTGCCCGACGGAACGACCAAACCCCGGTCGCGTTAAGCCCCCCGCGCGTCGAGGATCGCCTTCGCCAGGATCCGGCTCCCTTCGTAGCACTTGTCCGGCTGCTCGTAGCTGAAGGCCAGGCGGATGTGGCGCTCGCCGCCGCGACCCGAAAAGAACGCGGGTCCCGGCGTGTACTGCACGCGCGCCTGGAGCGCCAGGTCTTCGAGCCGTGCGACGTCGGTGGCCGACGGAAGCTTGATCCAGATGAAGAACCCGCCCTGCGGCCGGCTGATCTCGACGTCGGTGTCCTTGAGCACTTCCCACAGGCCCCGCAGCATGGCGTCGCGCTTGGCGCGGTAGACGTTGACCAGCACCTTCACGTGCGTTTCCATGTGCTCGCGCAGGAAGTAGGTCGCCACGCGCGACATGAACGGATTGACGCCGCCGCCGAAGTTGAACCCCTGGAACGCCGGGAGCATCGCGCGCGGGGCGCAGAGCCAGCCGAGCCGCACGCCCGCGCCGAGGATCTTGGAGAGCGTGCCCGCGCGGATGACGCGGCCCGTGCGGTCCAGCGCGTAGACGGGTGGCTTGGAGTCGCCCTCGAACCGGAGCTCGTTGTAGGCGTCGTCCTCCAGAATGAGGGTGTCGTACTCCTCGGCGAGCTCGATCAGCTCCTGGCGGCGCCCGATCGACAGATCGGGCCCGGCCGGGTTCTGGAAGTTGACGATGGCGTAGATCAGCTTGCACCGGCGGCCCTGGCGGCGGATTTTCTCGAGGCTCTCGCGGACGGCGCTCGTGACCATGCCGTCTTCGTCCACCGGCACGCCGAAGATCTCGGGGCCGTGCCGCCGGATGTTGTTGAGCGAGCCCGAGAACGTCGGCGCCTCGATGATGATCGGATCGCCCGGGTCCACGAAGGCGCTGAACGCGAGCGAGAGCGCGGCGCCCGAGCCATTCGCGATGAAGATGTTCTCGGGGGTCACCTCGAGATTCTCGAAGAGCCGGTACTTGTGGCAGACCAGCTCGCGCAGGCCGCGATAGCCCTGCGCGTCGCCGTACGTCAGCGCCTCCGCGCCCTCGGCCTTCATCATCTTCGCCGTAGCTTCGACCAGTCCGTCGTACGGGAACGACGCCGGGTCCGGGTAGCCGCCGCCGAACTCGTAGATCGGGCTCGAGACGGGGCGCGACGTCGTGACCGAGCCGCCCCATCCGATGCGGGCGCGGCTCGACAGGAGCTCCTCGAAGCGGGCGGTCGGGTTGGAGGTCGTCATGACGGTTAGCATACGACAACCGCCAAGCCTATAATCACCCCACCGATGCTTTTCCGGTACTCGCGCTGGGACGGTACCCAGCAGCTCGCCGACCTCGACGCCGACGACCTGCTGGCGGCGATGTCCGACGATCTCATGTCGGACGGAGACCTCTGGAACGCGCTCCGGCGCATGTTCCAGCGGGGCGTCCAGAATCCGCAAGGGCCGCCGGTGCCGGGCATCCAGGACATGCTCGACCGGCTCCGGAAGCGGCGCCAGCAGCAGCTCGACCGCTACGACCTGGGCTCCGCGCTGGAAGACATCAAGAAGAAGCTGGACGAGGTCATCCGGACCGAGCGCGCCGGCGTCGATCGCCAGGTCAAGGACCAGGGTGAGCGCGCGAAGAAGCTCGAGACCCTCGGCCAGCTCCCGCCGGATCCGGCGGGGCGGATCAAGCAGCTCCAGGACTACAATTTCACCGACCCCGAAGCGGAGCGCCTCTTCCAGGAGCTCATGCAATCGCTCCAGCAGCAGATGCTCCAGCCCTTCATGCAGGGCATGAAGCAGTCGCTCGAGGGCATGAGCCCGGAAGACTTGAAGCGCATGCGCGAGATGATGCGGGACCTCAACCGCATGCTCCGCCAGCGCGCGGAGGGCGACGAGCCCGACTTCGACGCGTTCAAGGCGAAGTGGGGCCAGAACTTCCCCGGGGTCGAGAGCCTCGACGAGCTGCTCGAGCAGCTCGGACGGCGGGCCGGTCAGATGCAGTCGCTCCTCGACAGCATGTCGCCCGGGCAGCGCCGTCAGCTCCAGGAGATGATGTCGAGCCTGTTCATGAAGGACGAGCGGCTGGAGGCCGAGATGGCCCAGCTCGCCATGCACCTCGGTCAGCTCGGGCTCACCGAGGACATGCGACGGCGCTACGACTTCCGGGGCGACGACGAGCTGACGATGCGCGAGGCCATGAAGCTGATGGACGAGCTCCAGCAGATGGAGGAGCTCGAGCGCCAGCTGCGCCGCGTCCAGTCGCCGGACGATCTGGAGAAGATCGACCCCGTCGACGTCGAGAAGCTCCTCGGCGAGGAAGCCGCGCGCGACCTCGAGCGGCTGAAGGAGCTCGCGAAGAAGCTGGAGGAGGCGGGATACCTCGAGCGCAAAGGCGACCGGCTAGAGCTGACCGCGCGCGCGATCCCTCAAGCGCGACCGCTTCGGGCGGCACGTCGTGGAGCGCCGGGGCGCCGGCGGCGACCCTACCGACGAGGCCAAGCGTTACGAGTTCGGCGATCCGTTCCTGCTCGACCTCAAGGAAACGCTCATGAACGCGGTCGAGCGCAACGGCGCGGGGACTCCCCTCCGGCTTTCACCGGACGACTTCGAGGTGTTCCGCACCGAGCTTTCGACCCAGGCGTCGACGGTCGTGATGCTCGACATGAGCCGCTCGATGATCAACAACGGCTACTTCCTGCCGGCGAAGAAGGTCGCGCTGGCGCTCACCGCGCTCATCCGCGGCCAGTTCCCGCGCGACAGTCTCTGGATCCTCGGGTTCTCGCTCTATGCGCGCCAGTTCACCGCCGAGGAGCTCCCGCGCCTGGCGTGGACCGAGTGGAACATCGGGACCAACATGCACCACGGCTTCCAGCTCTCGCGACAGCTCCTGGGGCGGCAGAAGGGCGGGAACAAGCAGATCATCATGATCACCGACGGCGAGCCGACCGCCCACATGGAAGGCCTCGAGGCGGACTTCTCCTATCCGCCGACGCGCCGCACGTTCGAGGAGACGTTGAAAGAGGTCCAGCGCTGCACGCGCGAGGGCATCACCATCAACACGTTCATGCTCGAGCAGAGCCGGATGCTGACGGCCTTCATCGAGCAGCTGACCCGGATCAACAAGGGGCGCGCGTTCTTCGCCCGTCCGGAGCGCCTCGGCGAGTACATCCTGGTCGACTACGTCCGTAACAAGCGCCGCTCGATCGCCTAGCCCCGCGCCCCTCAACGCTGCAGGAGCTGCCGGACCACCCGCCGGATCTGGTCGAACTCGAAGGGCTTCGTCAGCGTTGGCACCCCGGTCTTCTGCAGGAACGCGCGCTTGTCTGGTTGGAGCACGTCGCCTGTGACGAAGGCAACGCATCGCCGAAGCTCGGGGTGCCGGCGTTCGAGCTCCGTGAAGAAGCCCTGCCCGTCCAGGACCGGCATCTTCGTGTCGGTGAGAACCGCGTCGAATGGTCGCTGCTCGAGCTTCTTGAGGGCCTCCGCCCCGTTCAGCGCCGTGTCCACCTCGTATCCTTCAGCCTGGAGCAGGTCGACCAACACGCCGGCCACGTCCGGCTCGTCGTCGACGACCAGGATCCGCTTGGGGCCGAGCGGGGTCAGGCTCTCGTCTTCCCGGGTCTCGGTCGGGCCGGGCGCCGACGGTGATCCAACCGGGAGATCGATGACAAACGTCGCGCCTTCGCCCGGCGGGCTCTGGAGCCGGATGGTGCCCTCGTGGTCCTGAATGATCCCGAAGCTCAGCGACAGCCCCAGACCCGTCCCTTGGCCCGACGGCTTCGTCGTGAAAAACGGATCGAAGATCCGGTCCTGGATGTCCGGCGGGATTCCGGGCCCGGTATCCCCCACCGTGAGCTGGGCCCCAGGACGGCTTGGCGTCGCCCGCGTCGTGAGAGTCAAGGTCCTCGGCCCCGGCGTCTCGCGCATCGCGTGATGCGCGTTCGCCACGAGGTTGACCACGACTTGGTGGAGCTGGTGGGGATCCGCGTTGATCCGCGGAAGATCTGTCGCAAGCGCCCATCGGATCTCCACGTTGTCCGTCCGCAGCTCATACGCGAGGAGCTCTACCGCATCCCGTGCGATCGTGTTGAGGTCCACGGTCGTCCGCTCGGGCGGTCGCTCCCGCGCCAGAGCCAGGAAGTTCCGGACGATGCGAACGCAACGCTCGGCGGCCTTCGAGATCTTCTGGGCCCGGACGACCGCGGAAGACGCCTCGGGAGACTTCAGGAACAGGTGGGCCTGCCCGCTGATGACGGCGAGCGGGTTGTTGAGCTCATGAGCGACGCCCGCGAGCAGCTGCCCCATGGCCGACAACTTTTCCATCTGGACCAGCTGCCGGGTGCGCTCCTGCACCCGCTCTTCGAGCACTTGGTTCTGACACTGAAGGGCCCGATGCAGAAAGCGCGTCTGCAACAGGTTTCGGATCCGGAGCATGACCTCCTGCGCGTCGAAGGGCTTTGTGAGGAAATCATTCGCTCCGGCGTGCAAGGCCCGCCGCAGAGCCTCGCCGGTCACATCCGCGGTCAGGACCAGCACCGGCACGTAGCTCCCCTCCGGGATCAGCAGCTGGAGCTCCTTCAGGAGCTCGAACCCGTCTCGGTGCGGCATATGCAGATCCAGCAGAATCAGGTCCGGTTGGAACTCCGTGTAGAGTGCGACCACGCGGCGCGAGTCCGTCGTGCTCTGCACGTTGGTGTACCCGGCCTGCAACAGCAAGCGCTCCAGCAGCCGCGCGTTGGCCTCCTCGTCGTCCACCACCAGGATCTTCGCGGTCAGGGGCGTCTCGTCGGGCATGGCTATCCTGTCTTCCCGGACACGTGCTGGTCCACGAGTGCGAGGAGCTGCCGGATGTCCAACGGCTTGGTCAGATAGGCCTCGGCCCCGGCCGCCAGTAAACGCTCCACTTGCCCGGGCGTCGCATCGGCGCTCAGGATGACCACCGGAATCCCTCGCGTCCGCGGGTCCTCAAGAAGTCGCCGAAGCACCTCGTCGCCCGGTACGTCGGGCAGGTGGAGATCGAGCAGGATCAGGTCCGGTCGGTGCTCTCGCGCCAGATTCAACCCCAGCTGGCCCTGCATCGCCGACAGGAGCGTGGTCTGGGGTCGACGACCCAGCACCTGCTCGACGAGGCGGAGATTGGAGACATTGTCCTCGATGTAGAGGACGACCATGCGACCTTCTTGCCGCTCTGCTTGAACCGTCGGCGATGCGCCCGGAAGCTTGAGAACGTCGACCGGGGCGGCCGTCAGCGGGAGCTCCACGGCGAACGTGGAGCCTACGCCAAGCTGGCTCGTCACATCCAGCGTGCCGCCCATCACCTCGACCAGATGCTTGGACAGCGCCAATCCAAGGCCGGTGCCTTCGATGCCGGTCCCTTCTGCACCGAGACGGTCGAAGGGGGTGAAGAGCCGCTCGAGCTTGTCGGGCGAGATCCCGTGGCCGGTGTCCGTCACGAGGATCCGAAGTCGTCCGCCCGGTCGCTCTTCACACGACACCGCCACGGCCCCTCGGGCCCGGTTGTACTTCACCGCGTTTGAGAGAAGGTTCAAGAGGACCTGCTGCAGCCGCTGCCGGTCGGCCAGGACGTGCCGGTAATCACCGGCGACCTTGTCACCCAGCTCGATGTCGCGCTGGGCCGCCAAGGGGCGGACGAGGTCGATGGCGCCGCGGAGGGTGTCGCCCACCGGGACCGGCTCCACCGAGAGTTGCAGGTGCCCGGTCTCGATCCGGCTGATGTCGAGCACCTCATTGATCAGCCCGAGGAGGTGCCGACCAGCCTTGAGAATGTGCGCGACACTCTCCTCCTGGTCCGCCGGGAGTGATTCCATCTCCAGGAGTTGCCCGAAGCCCAGGATCCCGTTGAGCGGGGTGCGGAGCTCATGGCTCATCCGCGACAAGAAGTCGCTCTTCGCCCGGTTGGCGCGGTCCGCCTCTTCCTCGGCCCGGCGCCGCTCCGCGATCTCGTGCTGCAGCTGCTCGTTGGCGCCGCGCAGCGCCAGCGTGCGCTCTTCCACGCGTTGCTCCAGCTCCTCCGCGTGGCGCTTCACGCGCTCGTAGAGTCGCGCCTGCGCGATCGCAATGGCGAGCTGGGCGGCCGCTTCCTGCGCGATGCTGATCTGCTCGGGGGGGAACTGCCCGATCGCGCCGCCGAAGCTCAGCCCGCCGATAAGCTCCCCGCCAGCGATCATCGGCACGACCGTGTACACGTGCACACCCGAGGCGAGCAGCGCCTGCGCTTCGGCGCTCGGGGGTAGCGCGTCGACGTCGATCACCTGCAGCTCTCCGCGTTTCAAGGCCTCCACATCGCCCATCAGCTGCAATGAATACCTGACGCCTGGCCCGACATGGACTCGGCTTCGGCCAGCTGCCGCCAGCCACTCGACCTCACCAGCCTCGAGGTCGAACATGTTCACGATCGCGCGGGCGACCCCAAGCAGGGGCCGCAGGCGCCGGACCACCGTCTCAGCGATTTCGACGGGTGGCCTCGCGGCGATGATGGCCCGATCAATTTCGTGAAGGATGCTGAGCCGTTCGGCGTACTGGGCGAGGGCTTCTTGACTCTGCTTCACTTCCGTGACGTCGATCGCCGCGGACAGCGACGCGCGTCGACCGGCATAGTCCAGGGAATGAGAGACGATATCCACGTCTATCACGCGACCATCCTTCAGCCGATGCCTCCAGCGGCCCTCATATCGTCGAACCCCCTGGATCGCCCCCTCCGCGCGGCTCTGCATGGATTCCTCGAGCTGCGGCACGTCCTCCGGTGGTCGGATGTCGCTGAGGCGCATGCGGAGAAACTCTTCACGCGAATAGCCATAGTGCGCGACCGCCGCGTCGTTGACCTCTAGAAAGGACAACGTAGCCAGGTCGTAGACCCACATAGACAGCGGATTGTCGGCAAATAGGAGGCGAAAGCTGGCTTCGCTGTCGCCAAGCGCCCTTTCGGTTCGCTTCCGTTCGGTGATGTCGCGCAGAAACGCGCTGAAGGCAATAGCCCCGCCGACCCGCAGCGGGGTGATCGCCAGCTCCACCGGGAACTCGGTGCCGTTTCGGTGCAGCGCGCTCAGCTCGATCCGTCGGTTGAGCACGGGGCCTTCGCCCGTCGCCAGGAAATGTCTGAACCCGCGTTCGTGAGCCTCACGATAGGCGGGCGGAATGATCGTTTCGGATAGGAATCGACCTCGGATCTCCTCTTCGGACCAGCCCAAGAGACGCTCCGCCTGCGGGTTCCAACCTGTGATCCGGCCTTGGGCATCGATCGTAATGATGGCGTCCAGGGCATGAGACACGATAAGGCGCGTGCGCTCTTCGTTCTCCCGCAACGCCTCCTCGCTCTTCAGTCGTGCCGCGACGGCGTCGGCACGCTGACGCGCCGCCTCCACCATTTCCCTCTCGACGGCGGCGATTTCGGCGATCTTCGATTTTTCGCTCAGCGACGGTATTTGGCCTTGCTCGAGCGCGCGCGCCGAGAAGGAAAGCGATTTAATCCCGCCGGCAATCCGCCGGCCAAACACGGTGGCGAACACGCCCGCCAACAACAGGAACAGGGCCCCGCCGCCGATAATGGCCCACCGGGACGTCCGTCCTGGGGCCTCCACGACCGCGACGGGCACTCCGAGACCGACCGTCCAACCAGAAGGGCGAGACCGTCGGTAGGCGCCATACACGGCGACGCCGTCCTTCGTGACGACGCGGTTCGCGCCTTCCTCGGACTGGCGGCTCTGAGTCACGAAGGCGGCCGGGGCAGGCTTGCCAAGCCACTGCTCGATGCCGCGCGTGCGGGCCAGGATGGTCCCCTGTCGGTCGAAGATCATGGCGACCCAATCCGGCGGCAGCTGACCTTCGGACAGGAGAAGACTCAGGGTTCCGACATCGAGCCGGGCCCCGAGCGCATATTTGAGCGTTCCGCGCCGCCGCACCGGCACCGTAAAGCCAACCGTCGGCACTTTGAGCACGAGGCCAGTGAAAAGGTTCGAGATCGCGGGCTCGCCAGTGTCGAGGGTGTGGCGAACATCCTCGAGATGTCCGATGGAGGGTAGCTGAGCGCCAAAGGGACGGTAAACATTGATGAGCTGTTGGCCAGAGAGATCGGTCAGGTTGATCGTGATCCAACCTGGACGGGTCGCCACCACCCGCTGAGCCTCTCGATAGAATAGTTTGAGGTCTCCAGTATCGAGGTGTTCGGAGGTCGCGAGCACCTGCAGCACTGAAATGGACGATGTGAGTTCGTGATCGACCGCGACGGTGAGAGCTCGGACCGTGTCTCGAAAGCTACGTTCGAGCGAAGTGTGTTGCTGTTTCTCAAGGAGCGCCGCGATGATGACCGCGAAGATCAACAATGGAACCACGGAGACGAAGACGAGACTCGTGAGATGGAAACGAAGGGTCCTCGGCTTCGAGGGTGCTGCCGTCACGCTCTACTTACCAATCAGCCATGGACGATCCGCGCTGGCCGAGGGGCCCAAGACTATACGGGCGGTCGCGCTTTGCTCACGCATCCCTCTCGAATGCTCGGCAATCGGCAACCATCCCATCTAATTAGAATAGCTGCTGGCTGCTGCCTCTCATTCGTTTTTAATATATGTTATATAAAGGCTCGGTGCCCTCAAGACACTCGCGCGCAGATCTCCTCGCATCCCACAGTCAGTGCGTGTCCGGAGCGCCCCGCCCCGCAACCTGTGGGGGATGATACGTCAGGCCCTCCCCACGATTTGCAAGAGGGAACGTCAAGGCGCTACAGCCGATGGCCCCGCCGCTCGCCTCGGCGAGTACATCCTGGTCGACTACAGGTCGGGCGTTGAGCAGGCGTGGCCAGTGACACTCCCGCCCGGGTTGAGTGAGATGAGGGGATCGCGCCGCCTACGACGTGGCGCCCACGGCGCGGGCGAGGTGCCGCCACGTCGTCAGCATCAGAGCGCCTTCCCGATCGCGGCGAGCACGTTCTTCTCCACGGATTGATCCGTCGTGGTCAGGGGCTCGTCCTTGTCGATCCACAGGATCCGCTCGCGGTTGAACAACTTGCGCTCCACGGTGACCGTCGTCCGGTTCGGCCCCGCCGCCTTGAAACGGATCGCCAGCCGATGGCGCGCCCCCTTCGCGTACACCCCGTAGTCCTCGCCGTTGACTGAGCGGGACTCGGTGTTGATCCAGCCGTTCGACTGGTCCGACTTCTCGATGTCCCAGCCGAGCTGCTTCAGCACGGATTCAGTGACGCTCCAGACCTTCTCGGGCGACGCCGCGAACGTCTGCGAGACGGGCTCGCCGGCGATCGCCGGCGTCGCGAGCAACAACAGCAGCGCAATGGCACCGAGCATTCGTGTCATTGAGCGCGGCCCCGGCCGAGTGGGCGCGGAAAGGTATAGTCGCCCACCGTCCACTGACTGGTGTACGCGCCGCGCGTGGCCGTGGGTCTGGGCGTCCGGTCGCGATAGGCGGGGTCCAGGTAGCGGTCGTAGAGATCTGACGGCTCGATGACGTGGAGATCGCTGTCGAGGACCCGAAACCCGGCTTTGCTCATGTCTGACTCCTTCCGGAGTGATCGGCGATGACCTGCGCCACGCACGCGGTCACCTTGGCGCCGGTCGGCAGGTGCAGGAACTCGTTGGGCCCGTGGGCGTTCGAGCCCGGGCCCATGGCGCCGGTGATGAGAAACTGGGCCCGGGGGAAGCGCTCGCCGAGCATGCTCATGAACGGAATCGAGCCGCCGAGGCCGTGGAACATCGCCGTTTTGCCGAAGTAGGTCGCCGACGCGCGGTTGACCGATTCGAGCAGCTTCGGATCGGTCGCCGGGGCGTTCCACCCGTTGCCCGCCTCGCCGTAGGTCTCGAGCGTGACTCGGGCGCCGTACGGCGGATCCGCCTCAAGAATCTCCTTGAGACGTCGTACCGCGCGTCCCGCGTCGCACGTCGGCGGCAGGCGCAGCGAGAGCTTGAGCGAGGTCTTCGGGCGCAGCACGTTGCCGCCGTCGGCGGGCAGCGGGAGCCCCGCGGCGCCGGTGATCGCGAGCGCGGGCCGCCACGTGTTGTTGAGGATCAGCTCGTGCGCGTCGGTACTCACGGACCGGGCGCCCGGCGGGAACGGGAAGCGGTCGTAAATCTCGGCGCCGAGCACGTTCGCGACCTCGCGCGCCTCGGCGACGCGTTCGCGCGGGATGTCGACGTGGAAGTCGCGGGGCAGGATCTCGCCCGTCCGCGAGTCCTCGATCCGATCGAGCAGCTGGCGCAGGATGCGGAAGCTCGAGGGCACGATGCCGCTCGCCGCGCCGGAGTGTACGCCCTCCGTCAGGACTTCGGCCGTGAGGACGCCGCCGACGACCCCGCGGAGCGAGGTGGTGCCCCAGAGCTGGTCGTAATTGCCGCAGCCCGAGTCGAGGCAGACGACCAGGCTCGGCGTGCCGAGCTTCGCCTTGAGCGCGTCGACGTAGTAGGGAAGGTCGTGGCTCCCGCTTTCCTCGCACGCTTCGATGAGCACGACGCAACGCGCGTGCCTCGAGCGCTGCTCCTGGAGCGCCTGGATGGCAGTGAGCGCGGCGAAGGCGGCGTAACCGTCATCGCCGACCCCGCGGCCGTAGAGCTTGTCGCCGCGGCGCACCGGCGTCCACGGCCCGGTGCCCTCGGCCCAGCCGACCATCTCGGGCTGCTTGTCCAGGTGGCCGTAGAGCAGCACGGTGTCGGTGCCGGTGCCGGGCGCCTCCATGAGGAGCAACGGCGTGCGCCCCTCGAGCCGGACGACCTCGATGCGCAGGCCCTCGATGGATCTGGCCCCCGCCCAGCCCCGCACGAGCTCCACGGCGCGGTCGATGTGGCCGTGCTCGCGCCACTGCGCATCGAACATGGGCGACTTCGCGGGGATCTTGACGTACTCGGTGAGCGTGGGGACGATGCTCTCGTCCCACGTCTTCTGGACGAAGTCGCGGAGCTTCCCGGAGTCGAGCGCCATCGCGCGGGTCCTCAGGAGGCGATGCGGAGGCCGGAGCGAATCTCCCAGAGCTCCTGCAGCTCGAGCGGCGCGTCGGCGATCCGTGCGAGCTTGCCGCACAGGCGGCAGTGGATGAACGCCGGCTCCCGGCCGACGTAGGTGCTGTCGCACTTGGGGCACCGGGTTTGAGGTCCCTTGAGGAATCGCTTCGCGGTCCGCTGCAGGGTGTGCTCGGGGGTGAGGCGGATGACGGCGGCCGCGGCCGGCACCGTCGGTTTCACCCGCTTCGCCTTCGCCAGTTTCATAAGCGAAGGCCATTGTACAGCAGGGCGACTCCTGCGCCGGCCGAGAAAGGCTTCGCGAACGAGCGGGGCCCGGAGGGGTATCTTGGGCCGATGAGGGTCGGGCTGGTCCTGGACGGGCGCCGGACGGCGGCGGAGATCGCCGAGCTCGCGCGGCTGGCCGAGACGCACGGATTTTCTCACGTGTGGCTCTCGGGCGGCGCCCGGACGAAGGACCATTTCGTGCGGCTCGCTCTGGCGGCGGCGGCGACGCGCCGGATCCGGCTGGGCCCGGTCGCACTGAGCCCCTTCGAGATGCATCCCGTGCGCATCGGCCTCGCACTGCTGACGCTCGACGAGATCGCGCCGGGTCGGGCCAGCCTGGTGCTCGGCGCGGGCGGCGATCTCGCGGCGACGCTCGGGCTCCCGCCGCGGGGCCGGGTCGAGGCGGTCGAGGAGTGCATCGATATCATTCGCGCCCTGGCGGCCGGTGGCGAGGTCAACTATTCCGGGGCTCATTACCGGGTCGCAGGGCTCTTCTCCCCGTGGAGTCGCGTGCAGATGGATCAGCTTTATCTCGGCGCCAACCGGCCTCGGATGCTCCGGCTCGCCGCGCGGAAGGCCGACGGGGTAATGGTGACCGACATGCCGGCGGGCTATGTGGGCCCCTTGATCGCCCGGGTCCGCGCCGAGCTTGCGCAGGCCGGGCGTGATCCGCGGCCGTTCACGCTCAGCAACTGGTTCGTGTGGAACGTCCAGGAGACCCGAGAGGAGGCCCTGCGCCTGGCCCGCCGGCAGCTCGGCTTTCGGCTCTACTACATTCGAGACGTGGCGTCCTCGATCGGGCTCGGCGAGCCCGAGGCGCGAGAGCTGGCGAGACGACAGCCCGAGATGCTCCGGGCGGTGTTCCAGGGGACAGAGCCCTGGTCCCCGCCGCCTCACGTCGCCGATCTGCTGATCGAGCAGCTCACTCTGACCAGCGACCTTCGGGGATTGGACCGCTGCGTGGAGCGGCTCGTAGAGTTCGAGCGGCTGGGGCTGAGCGAGATCGCGCTGGCTCCGCACGGAGATCCGGTCTCCGCCATCAAGCTGATCGTTGACGTTCCAGGTCGACAACGTCGAGACCAAGCATCGCGAGCTCGTCGCGGCCGGCGTGAAGTTCGGCCATCCGCCCCAGAAGACCTTCTGGGGCTACGGCGCCGAGTTGAAAGACCCGGACGGCTATCACATCTGGTTGTGGGACGAGAAGACGATGCGGGAGAAGGGCGAAGTCTGAGCGCCGAGCTTGTCTCGACACGCTGGGACGCCGAGTATCGCGACGGGCGGTACGCTGCGGAGCCGCCCCTGCCGTTTGCGGGCGAGATCGTCGCCACGCTGCGGGCACACCCGGGCGCGCTCGTCGGCACCGGCCTCTACGTCGGCTGCGGCAACGGCCGCAACTATCTGCCCCTCGTCGACGCCGGGTTGGACCTCCAGGGGCTGGACGTCTCTCGGGAAGCGATCGACCAGCTCACCGCTCGCCGACCCGAGCTGGGGCCACGCCTCGCGTGCCGGGACTTTCTCGACCTCGAGATCGGTGCGGCGTTCGACTACCTCGTCGCCATTCAGGTCTTTCAACACGGCGTCGCGGCCGACGCGGCCACGTACTTCGCCAGGGCGGCGGCGGCGCTGAGATCCGGCGGGCTGCTCTTCCTGAGAGTCAACTCGGCGGCGACCGAGATCCACTTCCGTCACACCGTGATCGAGCAGAACCGATTCGGAGGACTCACGATCCGGTACGAGGAAGGGCCTAAGGAAGGACTCCGCGTTCACTTCTACGCCCGCGAGGAGCTGCTCGATCTCACCCAGCACTGGTTTCGTCCCCTGGCCGGGCCGCGCGAGGACGTCACGCACCGCGCTCCGCCGAAGACGGGCAGCTGGGCTCAGTGGGAAGCCATCTGGCAGAAGCGGTAGGCTACTTGATCGGCGGCAGGGTCGGGCAGCCTGGTAAGATCTTGGTTGTGCGAGCCGCAGCGAGATCGATCGAGGGGAGCCGAGCGTATGCCGGTGCCGGCCGCTCACTTCGTGAACCGTCATCCGCTTACGCCGCCGTTTCCGGCGGGGCTCGAGATGGCGATGTTCGGCCTCGGCTGCTTCTGGGGCTCCGAGCGCAAGTTCTGGGAGGCGCCCGGCGTCTTCACAACGGCGGTCGGCTACGCCGCCGGCTTCACGCCGAACCCCACCTACGAGGAAGTGTGCACCGGCCTCACCGGCCACAATGAGGTCGTGGCGGTCGTCTTCGACCCCAAGCGCGTCGGCTATGACGGGCTGCTGAAGATCTTCTGGGAGAGCCACGACCCGACCCATGGGATGCGTCAGGGCAACGACGTCGGCACGCAGTATCGCTCCGGCATCTACGTCTACTCGCCGGAGCAGCGCCGCCAGGCCGAAGCCTCACGCGAGGCCTTTCAGCGCGTCCTCTCGAAGGCGGGCTTCGGCGCCATCACGACGGAGATCCTCGACGCGCCCGAGTTCTACTACGCCGAGGACTATCACCAGCAGTACCTCGCCAAGAATCCCAGCGGCTACTGCGGCCTCGGTGGCACCGGCGTCGCCTGCCCGACCGGCCTCTTCGAGTCTGCGGGCAGCGGCCGTTAGGGCGCGCCCGCCTTCAGCGCCTGCCAGACGCGCTCGGGGCGGAGCGGCATGTCGAGGCGCCGCACGCCGAACGAACGGAGCGCGTCCACCACGGCGTTGACGATCGCCGGCGTGGCGCCGATCGTGGCCGCCTCCCCGATACCCTTGGCCCCCATCGGGTTGCGGGGCGTGGGCGTCACCGTCTGATCGGTCACGAACGACGGCAGGTCGTCGGCGTGCGGCACCGCGTAGTCCATGAGCGTACCCGTCACGAGCTGGCCGTCCGCTCCATAGACCAGCTCCTCGAGGAGCGCCTGCGCGATGCCCTGCGCGAGGCCGCCGTGCACCTGCCCGGCCACGAGCGTCGGGCTGATACGCACGCCGCAGTCGTCGACCGAGATGAAGTCGCGCACGGTGACCCGGCCGGTCTCGCGGTCGGCCTCCACTACCGCGATGTGGGCCCCGAAGGGATAGACGAGCGCCGGCGGGCGAAAGAACTCGGTCGCCTCCAGCCCTGACTCGATGCCGTCGGGAAGCCCCTCGCCGTAGGCGCGCGCCGCGATCGCCTCGAGCAAGAGGGCCTTGTCGGGCACGCCCTTCACCTGGTACCGGCCGTCGGTGAAGACGACGTCGTCGGCCGCCGCCTCGAGCATGTGAGCCGCGAGCCGGCGCGCCTTCTCCTGGACCTTGAGCGAGGCCCCGATGATCGCGGACCCGCCCACGACGAGGCTGCGGCTGCCACCCGTGCCGTTGCCCATCGGCGTGTTCAGCGTGTCGCCGTGCCGTACCACGATCTTGTCGAACGGCACACCCAGGTGGTCCGCGAGGATCTGCGAGAACGCCGTCTCGTGTCCCTGGCCGTGGGCCGAGGTGCCCGTGTACGCTGTCACGGTGCCGCCGGGCTCCACGCGAACGACCGCGCTCTCGAAGGGGCCGAAGCCGCACATCTCGACGTAGCAGGACATGCCGATGCCGAGGAGGGTCCGGTCCTTGCGGTCCAGCCGGTCCTTCTGCTCCGCGCGGAGCTTCGCGTACCCCGCCAGCGCGAGCGCCTTCGTGAGCGCGCGGTCGTACTCGCCGCTGTCGTAGTTCTGGCCGGTGGGCGCCGCGTACGGGAACGCGCTGGGCGGGATGAAATTCTTCCGCCGCACCTCCTCGGGCGTCCGGGACAGCTCCGCCGCGATCACGTCGATCAGCCGTTCGAGATAGTAGGCGGCTTCCGGCCGTCCGGCGCCGCGATACGCGGCAACGGACGTCGAGGTGGTGAAGACGCAGGTCGACTGCAGGTCGACGTGCGCGGTCTTGTAGACGCCCACGCCCATACTCAGCGTGAGGTCGGGAATGAACGTGAAGACGGGGTAGGCGCCGATGTCCGCCGTCACCCGCATGCGGAGGGCCGTGATGGTGCCGTCGTCCTCGACGGCGGCCTCGAGGTCGGCGACCTGGGCGCGCCCGTGCGTGGTCGCCATCATGTGCTCGACTCGCGTCTCGGTCCAGCGAAGCGGCATCCGGTAGAGCCGCGCGAGCGCGGCGACGATCGCGTCCTCGGGATAGCACCCGAACTTCACGCCGAAGCCTCCGCCCACCTCCGGGGCGATCACGCGGATCAAGTTCTGCGGCATGCCGAGGGCCGTCGCCAGATCGTTGCGGAGCGCATGCGGCGCCTGGTTCGTCGCCCACACGATGAGCCCGCCGCTGGTCGGGTCGGGCGCGGCCAGCGTCGCCCGCCCCTCGAGCGGCACGCCGCAGAGCCGCTGGCTCAGCATGCGCTGCTTGACGACGCGCTTGGCTTTGGCGAAGGCGCCGTCGGGGTCGCCGGCCTTGATCGTGTTCTGGTGCTCGATGTTGTTCGGTGCGTCGTCGTGGATCTGCGGCGCGCCTTTGGCCATCGCCGCGAACGGATCGGTCACCGCCGGTAGCGGCTCCCAGTCGACGACGACATCCTCGGCCGCGGCGTCCACCGCGATCGCTTCCGACGTGGCGACGACGGCGGCCACGGCCTCGCCGACGTGCCGCACGCGGTCCACCGAGAGCGGGTAGTGCTTGCGCCCCATGTTGGCCGCCGCGTCGCCGCCGCCGCCTTCGCCCGCGCTGGCCAGCGGCAGCGGCGCGCAGAGCTTGCGGATGTCGCTGCCGGTGACCACCTTGAAGACGCCCGGGCGGCGCAGGGCCGCCGACGCGTCGATCCGGCGAACGCGCGCGTGGGCGTGGGGACTGCGCACGAACGCGACGTAGTGCATGCCCGGCAACGCGAGGTCGCCGACGTAACTCGAGGTGCCCGTGATCAGCCGGGGATCTTCCTTGCGCTTGACTTCCGCGCCCATCAGTCTTGGAGTCGCCATGGTCAGTTAGAATACCCCATGCGCTGTCGCCGTCCAGGACTCCTCGCCGTGTCCCTCGTGGGCCTCGTCCTGGCCGCCTGCGCCGCCGGGCTCGCCGGCGGCGGCGAGGCGCTGAACGGTCGCCGCGCGCCGATCGATCACATCGTCGTGCTCTTCCTCGAGAACCGCTCGTTCGATCATCTCTTCGGGACCTATCCCGGCGCTGACGGGCTGGCGGACTACCGCGGCAGGCAGGCCGACCCGCGCGGCGTGACGTACGCCACCCTGCCGCAACCCCTCGGGCGCGACCGCAAGGCCGATCCGCGCTTCCCCGCTGATCTTCCGAACGCGCCGTTTCTCCTGCAGAGGTACGTCGGGCCGTTCGCCGAGACCAACAATCCCGTCCACCGCTTCTTTCACATGCAACGGCAGTACGGCGCCGGGGCGGACGGTGTCCCGATGGGCAAGTGGGTGGCGGAGGGGACGAGCGGCGGGATCACTATGGGGTACTACGACCACGCGGCGAGCCCCGTGCAATGGCGCCTGGCCAAGGAGTTCGTGCTCCTCGATCGCTGGTTCCAGGGGATCCACGGCGGCTCCTTCGCGAATCATTTCTATCTGGTCTCGGCGGGCATGGCGCGGTATGCGGACGCGCCCGCCGCCGAGCGCGCGGCCGGCGTCGGGCCCGACGGTCGGGCCGACAAGGACGGCGAGGTGGACCCCGAAGGCTGGGTCGTCAACAATCTCGATCCGCCGTATCCACCGCAACGCACGGAGCACATCCTGCGCGCGCCGCAGGCCACGCCGACGATCGCGGATCGGCTGGACGCGGCCGGAATCACGTGGGTCTGGTACGCCACCGGCTGGGGCGGGGGCGCCGACGCCGTGAAACAGGGCCTGATGCCCCACCACAACCCGTTCCAGTACGTGCGGCGCATCATGGAGACGCCCGAGGGCCGCACCCACATCAGGGACGCGTCCGAGTTCAGCCGGGCGCTCCGCGACGGCGGCCTGCCATCCGTGGCGTTCGTGAAGCCGCACTGGAAGGACAACGCCCACGCGGTGTCCTCGACGGTGGGCGCGGGCGACCGCTGGATCGGCGAGATGGTGCGAGAGGTGATGTCGAGCCGCTACTGGCCGCGCGTCGCCGTGGTCATCACCTACGACGAAGGCGGAGGCTGGTTCGATCACGTACGCCCGCCCGCGGTGGACCACTTCGGGCTCGGCACGCGCGTGCCGGCGCTCGTCGTGTCGCCGTGGGCGAAGCGCGGCGTCGTCGGCCATCGAGAGTACGATCACGCCTCGGTCCTGAAGCTCATCGAGTGGCGGTTCGGGCTGGCGCCCTTGACCGACCGCGACCGGCGGGCGGCGGCGCCGCTCGAGGCGTTCGACTTCACCCAGGCACCGCGTGCCCCCGTGACGCTGCCGTGAACCGTCGTCCCGCGAGCGCCTGAGCGTGGCCGATCTGCTCGACGCGGTCGAGATCGAGACGTCGCCCACGCCGACCGCCAGCATCGTCTGGATGCACGGTCTCGGCGCCGATGGCCACGACTTCGTGGACGTCGTGCCCGAGCTCCACTTGCCCGCGCGCCCCGGCGTGCGGTTCGTGTTTCCTCATGCGCCGATGCGGCCCGTGACGATCAACGGCGGCCACGTGATGCGCGCCTGGTACGACATCCGCGATGACGGTGGCCTGCGGCGTGAAGACGCCGGTGGCGTGCGCGCCTCCCAGAAGGCGATCGAGGCGTTGATCGAGCGTGAGAAGGCACGCGGCGTTCCCGCGGCTTCGATCGTGCTGGCCGGCTTCTCGCAGGGCGGCGCCATGGCGCTCCACGCGGGCCTGCGCCACGCCGAGCGCCTCGCCGGCGTCATGGCGCTCTCGTGCTCGCTGCCGCTCGCCGACACGGTGGCCGCCGAGGGAGCGCCGGCGAATCGCGATGTGCCGATTTTTATGGCGCACGGCACGCACGACCCGATGATCCCGATGGCGCGTGCTCGCCGCGCGTACGAGACGCTGATGGGGCTCGGCTATCGCGTCGAGTGGCACGAGTATCCGATGCCGCACTCGGTGTGCGCGGAGGAGATCGCCGATATCACGGTGTGGCTCGGCAAGGTGTTTGCCGCGGTGCGTCGCTGACTCGTTGACAGACCGCGAGCGCGGGCGTTGACTGGAGTCGACGGGAGGGGGGCGCCGCCTCCTGGTCGTGGGATTAACCGCAGTGGAGGTGGAGATGGAGACACCGCCCGGCTCGCGTGGCGCGCCGCTGATGGTTCGTCACCGGTGGCGCGCCTAGCCCACTGATCGCTCCACTGGGTCCCGGCGCACGCCGGGACGCGCAGCCCTGGGGCTGCGCAAGACCACACAACGCTCGGGGGTGAAGCACCGGTCCTGCCCCCGAGCGTTCCTGTTTCTAGGGTCACGCCCCACCGGAGGCGACGGGCGGGTGCGGTAGGGGGCGACGGGATCCGTTCCCGCCTCGCCCTAGGCGGACGCGATGCGCCCGGATGGAGCCCAGCCGCACCCGGGCAGCGAGCGCGGGCCGCGTGGTCCCGTTGTCCCCTACCCCCTACCGCACCCGCCCGTCGTCTCCGCCTGCCAGCGAAGGCCTAAATATGAGTTCTGGGATGGACACTAGGCGGTCGCGACCAGCCGAAGGTCCTCCACCAGCATCTGGTAGAGCTTCGCCTCCTGCGCCGGGTCCTCACCGCGCAGCACGGCGGAGGGGTGCAGGGTCGCGATGGTCCTGGGCGCCCAGCGAGTCGCCGCAAAGCGACCGCGATCCTTCATGATCCGAAAACCGGCGCCGAAGATCGCGCGGGCGGCGGTGGCGCCGAGACAGACCAGGATCTCCGGCTTGATCGCCGCGAGCTCGGCTTCGAGCCAGGGACGGCAGGCGGCGAGCTCGTTCGCCCGCGGCGTCTGATGGATTCGCCGCTTGCCACGCTCCTCGAACTTGAAGTGCTTGACCGCATTGGTGACGTAGAGCCGCTCGCGCTCGAGCCCCACGTCGGCCAGCGCGCGGTCGAACACCTCGCCGGCCGGGCCGACGAACGGCGCGCCCTTGAGATCTTCCTGATCCCCCGGCTGCTCGCCCACGAGCACGATGCGCGCGTCGTCCGGACCGCGGCCGAAGACCGTCTGGGTGGCATGGCGATAGAGGTCGCAGCCCGTGCAGCGCGCCGCAGCCACGCGGAGCTCAGCGAGCCCGGCGCCTTCGGGAACAAGCCGCGCTGCGCCCTCGCCTTCCGGCTCGCCCTCGCTTTCCTGCTTCGCGAGTGCGCTGAGCCGCCGAACGCCGGGGTCGCGCGCGTCATTCAGAAGATCGTGATTCTCGTGGACCAGCCGCCAGAGCGTCTCGTAGAGGATCTGCCAGCGCGCTGGATCAGGCGCGGCCGCCGCCCGACGCGCGAGGTCCAGGAACCGGCGCGGCACCCGCACGGCGCCGGATGAAGGCGCCGTGGCGTCGGCAATGAGCGACGGCTGCGCGCCGGACGCGGTCTCGCGCCAGCGCACGTCCGCGGGCGGCACGCCTTCCCGCAGCAGCGCGCGCGCGGCCGCCTGCCATCCCTCGAACGTCGGCTCGAATTCGACCGCCCTCACAGACATGGGTCCTATCCGGGACCTCCTTCTAGCGCTTGCGGTCGAAGCCGAAGAAGCCGTCCTTTGGCCGGGCGTGCGCGTGGTAGTGGTCGGGGATGTTGCGCATGTGACCGTCTACCCAGAACTCGCCGAGCCGCGCCGTGGCGACCTCGCGCAAGCGCTCGCGCATGTGGGCCACGTGCGCCTCGGGCGGCGTGGTGCCGTGGAAGCGCCAGACCACCATGGGCGTCTCGCAGATCTCGCACTCGGCGATCCAGCAGATCTCGTCTTCCCAGAACCAGGGCGTGAGCTTCAGGGCGCGGCAGAGATCGCAGTCCGTCGCGCGAGTGAACTTCGGGCTGGACGGGGGAGTGACGCTCACCGCCCTACCCTACCTCATCCTTCGCGCGCCCGCGCCCGCGTCGGCGCCGCGAGGAGGCCGATCCCCGCCACCACGAGCGCCCCGGCGAGGAGCCAGAACACCGGCTCGTAGCCGCCCAGCGCCACCTGCAGGAGCGCGGCAGTGAAGGGCGCGACCGCGCGAGCGCCGTTCGCCCCGAGCGCGATCGCGCCGCTGATCGATCCGTAGTGACGCGGTCCGAAGATCTCGGCGATCGTCGTCGCGCGCGCCAGCGTGGCCATGCCGTTGGCCGCGCCCAGCATGATCACCATCGGCGCCAGGGTCGGCAGGCGCCGCACCAGGGCGAGCTGGGCCAACGACACCGCCTGGAAGACAAAGATCGCGACGGTGACGATGCGGTGGCCGAAGCGCGTGACGATCGGCCCGTAGATGAGGCGCGCCGGGAGCTGCATGGCGCCCATCCAGCCGATCATGGCGGCTGCCAGCGTGGGCGAGTAGCCGCGGTCGCTCAGGTACGGGATGAGATGGACGGTAACGGTGTTCGTCGTGAAGTTGCTGGCGAGAAAGGCGAGCCCCAGCACCCAGAACACTCCGGTCCGCGCCGCGGCACCGAGCGTCAGCCCGGGCACCGGGGCACCCGCCCGCGCCGCCGCCGCGTCGCGTGTGGCGAGCCGCGGCGGGCGCCGAAGCACGAGGGCGTGGATCGGAATCGTCGGCACCGCGAGGATCAGCGCGAGGGCGGTGAGCGCGCCTCGCCAGCCGAGCCGGCCGACCAGCCAAGCCTCGAACGGCATGAAGATGGTGCTCGCCAGCGCCGCCACGAGCGTCACGACGAGGAGCGCGCGGTCCCGGCCCTGCATGGGAAACCAGCCGACGATTGCCGCGAAAGCAGGCTCGTAGAGCGTCGCCCCCATGGCGAGACCCATGAGGGCCCAGACCGCGTAGAGCGCGCCGAGGCTCTCGACGCGCGACCACACGAGCAGAAGTGCCGTGCCCAGGATCGAGCCGAGCGTCATGATTTCACGGGCGCCATGCCGATCGATCCAGCGCCCGATGGGCAGGGCGCCGAGCGCCGAGGTCAAGAGCCCGATCGAGAGGGCGCCGGTGATCTCGACGCGCGAGAAGCCGAGATCGGCCTCCATCGGCCGGAGCATGACCGGGAAGCCGTAGTAGAGGATGCCCCACGACACCGTCTCGGTGATCGAGAGGCCGCCCACGATGATCCAGCCGTAGTCGAGGCGCGGGGAGGCGGTCAGCGGCTCAGCGCCCTTCGGCCTGCGCCGCTCGCAGGATCATGCAGGAGCTCACGGCATGCGCGAGCAGCTTACCGTCCGCGTCGAGCACGTCGCACTCGATGAGCCCGAGCGTGCGGCCGGCGTTCTTGACGAGGGCACGCGCCGCGATGCGGCCCGTGCGGGCGTCGGCGATCGCGGCAAAAATCCCGCCTTGCACGGTGCCCATCGGGTTTCCGTGTGCGGCGGTCGCGTCCAGCTGGACGAGCGCCTCACCGGCCGCGAACGACACGAGCCGCGTCCAGCATCTTCGCCATCGGCACTCCTCTCTCGAAATGTTCCTCCGCGCCAGCGGGTTCGTCACTCTAAGCGCCCTCGCGCGCCCTCGTCAACCGGGCGCGCCCGTCTTCCCGCGGCGCCCGCGCGTCCCGCCGCATCTCGCCTGAGTGCACCCCCTCCGGTGATACGATCGCTTCGATGAGCCAACGCGGCTTCGGCTTCATCGAGATCATCATCGTGGCGGCGATCATCGCCGTCGCTGGCTTTCTGCTGATGCAATATTTCACCTCGACGGCGAAGACCCTCGAGAAGCTGCAAGAGGACCGTCCCCTCGCGCGGACCAGGCTCGCCGCCGACCAGGCCACGCTGACGTCGGTCCAGGGCCTGGTGCGCGGCTATCAGGCCGAGAAGGGTCAGTATCCGCCCGACAAGGCCACCGTGCTCGGGCTCCTGGTCTCGCCGCCGAAGTTCCAGTGCTCCGGCAACGACTTCGAGTACGACCCGACGACGGGCGGGCTCAGTCTCACGATCACCGACGACTCGCGCTGCTGACGTCGGTCCGTTTCGCGGAGCTTCGGGCTGCCGGGCGGCGCCGCGGCGCCAGGGCGGGCGGGACAGGCCGAGGAATCGACGCGCTGCATGCGTTACACTCAACGGGATGA
>WNFG01001944.1_pt1 | contig 22277 bp, 21 predicted proteins | sample 5400431 | NCBI WGS metagenome assembly WNFG01 (sample SAMN13153346, study PRJNA577476) | soil metagenome | isolation source: 120 cm saprolite under Douglas fir tree site 2 hole 3 replicate 2 | place: USA:California | collected 2015-04-18 | reverse complement strand
GGTAATGCGCACAGAGGGCGATCCCATGAGCGCAGCACCGATGGTGCGCCGCACCATGACGCAGCTCAATAGCCAGTACGTTGCCTATGACCTTGAGTCCATGGACCAGGTCGTTTCTGACTCGCTTGCGGCACGCCGGTTCTCCATGGTTCTGCTGGGACTGTTTGCGGTCGTCGCGCTGGTGCTCTCGAGCATCGGGATCTACGGTGTGATTTCCTACCTGGTGGGCCAGCGCATTCAGGAGATCGGAATCCGCATGGCGCTCGGCGCCCAGCGCGTCGATGTTTTGTGTCTGGTGGTCGGGCACGGAGTCAGGATGGCGCTCATCGGCGTGGGAGTAGGAGTTGTGGCTGCCCTGGGACTGACGCGCCTAATGGCCAAAATGCTGTTCGGCGTGACTACCTATGATCCGCTGACCTTCATTGGTGTGGCTGGTGTGTTGCTGTTGGTGGCCGTTCTGGCCTGTTACATTCCGGCGGTTCGCGCTATGAGGGTGAATCCGGTGGTGGCGCTACGTTACGAGTGAATGATCGGAGGCGCCGCATAGTCAGGATTTTTTGCTAAGCCGCGCTGTGGCAGTTCGCTTTCTACTTTGGCGAGCCATGCCAGTTCGGTGCGGAACTTTTCGATCATCAGAGTAATCATCCACACAGCTTCGTGGTGCGGATGTCCAACTTCGCGCAGCACCGCTTCAAGCGTGAGCTGCTCCCGCGCCAGTTCGGCTTCAAGAAACTTGCGCCGGCGGCTGATCTGGTCTTCGAGCACGCCCGGTCTGGCCTGCCACGAAAGCGCCAGCCATGTGAGAAATGGTGGACGCTCGCGTTGCGTCGCCCAATCTGCGCGTTCGAGAGCGTCAGCCAGCGCGGTTCGACCATTGGCTGTGACCGCGTAAACGCTGCGGTCGGGACCAGCGGCAGGTTCGTGGTCTCTGCTGGCCCGGAGAAATCCCAAGCCCTCGAGTTTCTCGAGCGAGTAGTAAATCTGAGGGCGCGAGATTCCTGCCCAGTCGCGTACCTGACGGCGCTCCAGCACCAGGTTTGCCTGGTAGCCATGCATTGGGCGCTCGGCGAGCAGGCTCAGCAGGACCAGGTCCGGAGTAGTCAGGGAAGTCTTCGGTTTACGCGCGCGCACTCCTGGCCTTTCTCTGGCGGCTCCAATACCACCAGACACATTGTTCCACGGGAAGGTTGGGATTGCGCGCTTGCGCCACGGCGGCGCTGAATACGTCTTGCACGCAGATGTCCTGGTGCTGGCCGGTAATGCGGCACAGCTTCTTGTACAGCGCCTGCGGCTTCGCTCGCGCCAGCTGTTGCATGGTGCGGACGCCCAGCATTTCAAAGTCACGCAGCATGGCTGGCCCTACTGAGATCAGGTCTTCCAATTGGCGTTCGAATGCGGCAGATTTTTTTCTTGACATGATTGGCAGACCTCCGATATCGTGCACTAGTCTAATTGAGACTAGCATCAATTGCAAGCGAGGAATGGAAAATGCATAACTCAATTTTGCTCTTCGCCGTATTCGCTCTTACCAGCCTGGCCCTTGGCCAGAATAACGCCCAACACAAACCAGAGGAGATCAAGTCCATGAACGTGAAACGCATTACCCCGGTCCTGTATGTGAAGGAAATCGAGCCCTGCCTCAGCTTTTGGGTGGAGCGCCTGGGCTTCCAGAAAACCGCCGAGGTCCCGGACGGAGACCGTCTGGGTTTCGTCATCCTGCAAAAAGGGGACCTGGAGATCATGTACCAGAGCTTTGCCAGCGCCGAGAAAGACACTCACGCCGCGGCGAAGGAAATCAACGGCGGCCGGACTTTCCTGTATATCGAAGTGGATAAACTGGATGAGGTGATCGCAGCCCTAAAAGGCGTCAACGTGGTTGTGCCGTTGCGCACCACGTTTTATGGAGCCAGGGAGATCGGAGTAAAAGATCCGGCGGGGCACGTAGTACTGTTCGCGGAGATGACTGGATCACCGCAGCAGTAGATTAGTTAAAGGATGGGACCTGCTGCGCGCCCTGGCTGCCTTGCTTGGCAGCGCGCTCGGCAGGGACTATCTCCTTGGCGGCCGCGGCTGCCGCTTCGGCGGCAAGTCTTTCATCGAGAATGCGGGTCTGCTGCGCGGTGTAGATGATTCGGTGGACAACCGTGATGGTCGACAGCGCGGCCAGCACCCAGAGGACAGGCGCCATTGCGCCCCAGCGGGCGAAGAGCGCGCCAATGATGACCAGCACGATCCGCTCCGGGCGCTCCATGAAGCCGACTTTGCAGGAGCCGATCAGCGATTCAGCCCGCGCGCGGGTGTAGCTGACCATGACCGAGCTGACCATGACCACCGCAACCAGGACCAGGTAGAAAAAGCGGTTGGCGCGGGCGTAATAGACGAGCAGTCCAAAGAACAGGGCCACATCGCTGTAGCGGTCAATCACAGAGTCGAAGAACCCGCCGAAGGTAGTGACCTTGTTGGTGGCGCGGGCCACCCGGCCATCCACCATGTCAAAGATCCCGGCGCCGATAATTACCAGCCCGGCATACAGAAACATGCGAGAGTAATTCTGGGTGTTGGCGTAACCGAAAAGTATGGCGGCGATTATGTTGATCACCAGCCCAAGAAAGGTCAGAACATTGGGTGAGATACGGGTCAGAGCCAGGCCGCGGACAATGGCGTGTAGCAGCACGCGACATCCTCGTCCGAACGCTCCCGTCCAGGTCATTGCGCCTCGTCGTGAATGGTGGTTAGTTGCAGAACGTCCAGTTCGCGTTTGCCGTTTGGGGTCACCACTACGGCGGTATCGCCGACTTTCTTGCCCATTAGAGACTTGCCGATCGGCGAGGTGGTGGAGATAAGGCCCTTTGCGACGTCGGATTCTTCGCTGGTCACCAGGGTATAGATCAGCTCTTCTTCCTTGGTGTTGTCGAAAACTTTGACCTTGGAGCCGAAGGCGACACGGTCTTTGGGAATGTTGGTCAGATTGACCAGAGAGAGTTCGCCCATGCGCTTTTTGAGCTGTCCCAGGCGGGCATTGACGAAGTCCTGGCGCTGCTTGGCCATGTGATATTCCGCGTTTTCGCTGAGATCGCCCATGGCGACGGCCTTCTTGATCTCTTTGGGAAGCTCGTGCGCCAGCTCGTGCTCCAGCGCCCGAATCTCCTCTTCCAGCTTCTTTTTAACGTGCTCAGGCATGATTTAGCGAGATACAACTCCTCAGCGGCCACAGGCGTTGGCCCAGGCACGAATTTCTAATTATAACTCCAGCACCATACATATTTTAACCCTGTGGGGCACTATCCTTACTTTCGCCTGCTTCCAGGGGACTGACGCTTACTGAAATTGCGAAAAGGTCAGGATTGGCCTATAATAGCTACAGTCTGAACCGTTCCCCCGCAAACGATTCCTTCTGGGTGCTTCATGAATGGTCTAAGTTTTCAAATCGGCGACAAAGTTGTATATCCCAACCACGGCGTAGGCGTAATAGAACAGATCAGCAGCAGGACAATCGGCCTCAACGTCCAGAAATTCTACCTCCTCAAAATCAAAGCCAGCAGCCTTAAAGTGGAAGTTCCTTTCAACAATGTGGGCATGGTCGGGCTGCGTCCGGTGGTCAAAAATGGCGAAATTGCCAAGATTCTGGGCTTTCTGACGGACGGCGAGTGTGACAACAATGCTGACTGGAAGTACCGTTTCAAGGAAAATTCGGACAAAATGCGCACCGGCTCGCTTCTGGAAGTGGCTGTCGTGCTCAAAAGCCTGCTATTGCTCGCCAAGTCCAAGCCGCTTTCCTTCCGGGAAAAGAAGATGCTGGAGCGGGCCCGCTACCTGCTGGTGACCGAACTGGCCATGGTCAAGAATACCGAGGAAACGGAAATCGAAGATCTACTCAACAAAGCCCTGGCTAAGAGCAAGTTGAGGTTCCCTGAAGTTACGGCTGACGCCTAAGGGTCTTTCAATTCTTCCAACATAGTTCCCGCAAGTGTCCGGACTGCAAGCCGCAGCCCGGATATTTGCTTGCATCGTTACTTTGCTGCCCTCTGAACCGGCGGTTTTGTCATATTCAATCGCCATAACAGGAAGCTCAGTTCGTCGGCCATGTCGACAATCGACTTGGTGACGGGAGTCCCGCCGGAGTGACCTGCCTTGGTGTCATAGTGCAGCAGGATCGGATTGTCCGATCCGGTGGAAGCCTGCATGAGTGCCGCCATCTTACGGGCATGGAGCGGAGCGACTCGCGTATCGGAATCCCCGGTAATAAACATGACCGAGGGATACTTGGCGCCGGCCTTCACATGGTGGTAGGGCGAGTAGGCGTAGATGTACTTGAATTGCCGCGGATCGTCAGAGGAACCGTACTCAGGTACCCACAGTTTTGCGACGAGGAACTGGTGGTAACGCACCATGTCGAGCAGCGGGTAAGTACAAATTGCCGCTCCATACAGTTCGGGACGTTGCGTGACGGCCGCCCCAACCAGCAGGCCGCCATTGCTGCCGCCACGAATGGCTAGCTTGTCGGGCCGGGTGTACTTGTTCTGGATCAGCCACTCGGCGGCGGAGGTAAAGTCGTCAAACACGTTCTGCTTCTTTTCCAGCATACCGGCGTGGTGCCAGTCTTCGCCGAATTCGCCGCCGCCGCGCAGATTGGCCACCGCATAGACTCCGCCGTATGACATCCAGACCGCGGCCATGGAATTGAAAGTCGGGTTCTGGCTGAGGTTGAAGCCGCCATAGGCATAGAGCAGCGTGGGATTTGTGCCATCCAGCTTGAGCCCTTTGGCGTGGGCAATGAACATGGGAATCCTGGTGCCGTCCTTCGATGGATACCAGACCTGCTTCACCTCGTACTGGTCGGTCTGAATCGGCATTTTGGCCTGATACCAAACCGTCTGCTTGCCTGTCGCCAGATCGTAACGATACGTAGTTACCGGAACGTGGAATGAGCTGAAGGCGTAGAACGCTTCCTGGTTTTCCCATTCTCCAAATAAGTTGGAAAGCGTACCTATGGTAGGTGCAGGCACTTCGCGGATGAACTCTCCATGAATGTCATACAGCTTCAGGCTGGAGATTACGTTCTTCTTCGTAAGCAGGGCCATCTTGCCGCCGACGAAAGCAGCGCCATCGAGCACGGCATCGCTCTCCGGGACCAACTCACGCCACTTGTCACGCGCGGGATTCTTGAGATCAACCTCAAGGATGCGCCACTTGGGCGCCTTCCAGTTGGTGCGCAAGTAGAGCTTGTCACCAGCGAAGTAGGTGTAGAACGCCGCGTCTACATCGTTCACTATCGTAACCAGAGGGCCCTTCTTGATCAGGTCTTGAACGTACACCTCGGTCTTGGTCGCGGCGGAGCCATAGAAAACGACGATCTCGAGATAATGCCCATCGTCACTGATGCCGACGCCGATGCTCTTGTCCTGGCCATAGCCCTTGCCAAAGATCTCGGTGTCGCCGGCAACGTCGGCTCCCATTTTATGGAAGAACACCCGAGGACCTTCCGGCAGGAGCCGGCTGTAGTAGACGCCGCTGCGGTCGGGCAACACCTGGAACCCTGAGTAGCGGGCCCGGGGAAACTTGTCGGCGAGTTCCTTGCGGGTATCGATGTCGAGCATGTGCGGGACAGTTTCGTCTTCCCCACCCTGGCGCACGCTGTAGACAATGAGCGAACCATCCGGCACCACGTCGGCGAGTCCCACAGTGGTGGTGTGCTGCGGATTCATAGCCAGCGGGTCGACCAGCAGCTCGTCCTGGCCGTTGAGACCTTTGCGCATGAAAAGCTGGGATTGGTCCTGATCAGCGGCGCGCTTGGTGAAGAAATAGCGCCCATTACGGGCTGTCGGAGTTCCCATGGCGTCGATCTTGAGGAATTTCGAGATTTTTTCTTTCAGTTCGTCGCGGCCCGGGACCTTGGCCAGCAGAGATTCCGTGTAGGAATTCTGGGCCTCAATCCAGGCGCGGGTCTGCGGGCTGTTTTGGTCTTCAAGCCAGCGATAAGGATCAATGATCTCCACGCCCTGCACCATCTCTTTCACTTCCTCGACCTGGGTCTTGGGCGGTCCGGCCGGCGCGCTATTGATGGGAGCCTGGGCCGGAGTCGTGACGGCCAATAAGAGCATGAGTGCAATGAAAGCAACCCGGAAGAAGGGCTTGGTACGCATTTGGAGCCTCCAGGAGAACAAATCAAACGGCATGTGGGCGGGACTGCCGCAGGCAGAGCGGATGTACACTGCGAATTCTATTGCCCCGGCAAGGAGTGGTCAAGGAAATGACGGCATGAGGCTTGGAGACGACCCGGATTTCCCGCCTGTGATCGTAGTCTTCCTCGATGTTAACCATAGTTAATCCGTTGTAGTATATTATAGTTTACTACCGCCGTTCCATGGGCGGGAGCTGCCTGGTTTTTCGCCGATGAAAACTCTCATGCCTGATTCAATCCGCCAGGAATCAACGGCCGCCGCTGGGCCGCAAATCACGCATGAAGATATTGACCGCGCCCACGACCGCCAGCGCGTACTGCAGGCGCGCGCCGGACGCGGCTTTTTTTCCCGCACCCGTCTATTGTGGCTGCTGATCGGCCCGGGAATCCTGGTCATGCTGGGAGAGAATGACGGCCCCAGCATGGTTTCGTATGCGGCCACCGGAGCGCGCTTTGGGGTCGGCTTCTTCGCGCCTTTCTTTGTTCTCACGTTCGTGATGGCGATCGTGGTGCAGGAGATGACGGTCCGGCTTGGAGCAGCAACCCATCGCGGACACGCCGAATTGATCTTTGCCCGGTTTGGTCCTTTTTGGGGATGGTTTGCCATGCTGGACCTGTTGCTGGGAAATTTCCTGACTCTGATTGCGGAGTTCATCGCGGTGCGGGCCGGCCTCGGGTTTTTTGGCGTGCCGCCCTGGCTGGCGGTTTTGATCGCGATGCTGATTCTTGTCCTCGCGCTGATCACCCATCGTTACTGGACGTGGGAGCGGATCACGCTTGCGGCGGCGCTCTTCAATCTTATCTTTATACCGGTCGCGCTCTTTACCCACCCCGACTGGCACGCTTTCGGCAAAGCTTTCTTAACGTGGCATCCGCTTCCAAAAGGCGGTCTTACAAAGGACACGGTGATCGTCATTTTGTCTGACATTGGGGCCACGGTGACTCCGTGGATGCTCTTTTTCCAGCAAAGCGCCACGGTGGACAAGGGACTTACGCGAAGAGACATCGGCTTTGGACGACTGGACACCGTCCTGGGCGCCGCACTGGCAAGTCTCGCGGCCCTGGCCGTTATGCTGTGCACAGCGCCTCTTTTCGCACATCAGATGAGCGCGGAGAATTTTCAAGGCGCGGAGTTCGCCCAGGCCTTACGGCCGATCATCGGACGTTTGGGCGCTTCGCTCTTTGCCCTCGGCATCGTGGAAGCGGGGCTTGTGGCCATGATCACAATTTCCATCTCCTCGGCGTATGCATTCGGAGAGGTGGCGCGGCGTCCGCACAGTCTCAATCTTCCACTCAGTCAAGGCAAATCTTTTTATGGCGTGCTGCTCCTTTGTGCCGCGGCTGCCGGCGCGCTGGTTGTGATTCCCGGACTGCCTCTGGTTCCCGTGGTCCTGATCGTCAATGTGATTGCCGTACTGGCGATGCCTCCCGCGCTGGTGTTTCTGTATATGCTCGTGAACGACCGCGAACTCATGGGCGATCTGGTGAGTCCGCGCTGGGTCAATGTGCTGGTCACGGGCGTAGTCATCCTGCTGACGGCCGCCGGCATACTCTTTGGCGTGAGCGTGATCGCGCCCAGCGCGCTGGCGCATCTAGGTGGAGGTTAGGGCATGGACGCGAAGCACAGCGCGATGGATACGACACCTGCGGAGCAGGACCTTGTTACGAATGTCCTCGAACAAGACCAGCTGAGCCAGGCCAAAAAACAGCCTATTCCCCGCAAACATTTGCGCGGCCCCGCGCTTGCGGTCCTGTGGGCGCTAAGAATCTACGTCTTGTTCATGATCGCTGTGGTGGCCTATCAAGTGATCATCAGTGTGCGATAGCGGCCTGGCAAGTCGAGCCACCTAGATTTTGATACTATCGAAGGTTGCGCTTATGCTTGCGCTTCCTTCTGTGCCGGTCTTCGAAACTTCGACTGGCGCGCGCGAATCCAATAAGCAGGTGAATTCAAATGAATACATTTGGCAGCCGGTCCCAATTGCGTGTGCGCGGCCGGGACTACGAAATTTTCCGGCTCCAGGCGATTGACGCGCAGCTTTGTCCCACACACCGTCTTCCTTATTCTTTGCGCGTGTTGCTCGAAAATCTTCTGCGTACTGAAAATGGCCGCAGCGTGACCGCGGATGACATACGCTTCCTGGCTGAGTGGAAGCCGCTGGCCATTCCCGACAAAGAAATCGCTTTCACGCCTGCGCGCGTGCTGATGCAGGATTTCACTGGCGTCCCCGCAGTGGTCGACCTCGCCGCCATGCGCGATGCCATGAAAAAGATGGGCGGCAATCCGACATTGATCAATCCATTGCAACCGGCGGAGCTGGTCATCGATCACTCCGTCCAGGTTGACGAGTTTGCTACCAGCGGCGCCTTCCACGCCAACGCAGTCCTCGAGTTTCAACGCAACCAGGAGCGCTATGCATTTCTGCGCTGGGGACAGTCGGCATTTCACAACTTCAAAGTCGTGCCGCCCGACATGGGGATTGTCCACCAGGTGAACCTGGAGTATCTGGCGCGCGTGGTATTCGCGGAAGAGAAAGACGGCGTGACGCAGGCGTATCCCGACACGCTGGTCGGCACTGACTCACACACCACCATGATCAACGGACTCGGCGTGCTGGGCTGGGGTGTCGGCGGAATCGAAGCCGAAGCCGCCATGCTGGGCCAGCCGGTTTCCATGCTCCTGCCTCAGGTTGTCGGCTTCAAGCTAAGTGGACAGTTGCGCGAAGGCGCCACCGCCACCGACCTGGTCCTCACGGTCACTGAGATCCTTCGCAAAACGGGTGTAGTCGGAAAGTTCGTGGAATTTTTTGGCCCCGGTCTCGCTGCACTCTCGCTGGCCGATCGCGCCACCATCGCCAACATGGCGCCGGAGTACGGCGCAACCTGCGGCATCTTCCCCGTGGACGAGACCACGCTGGGCTACCTTCGCATCACCGGACGCAAGGAAGAAGACATCGCGCTGGTGGAAGCCTATTGCAAGGAGCAAGGACTTTTCCATTCGGCCAGCAGCCATGAGGCGGAGTACTCACAGGTAGTGGAACTCGATCTGGGCAACGTGGAACCGAGCGTGGCCGGGCCGAGACGTCCGCAGGACCGCGTGCCGCTTTCGCAGACAAAGGACTCGTTCGAAAAAGCTTTGCCCACGCTCATTGGTCCGCGTCTGGCGAAGGATGCGAGAAAGGTCGCGCCTCTGCAGGTCGAGCGCTTTGAGGGTGAAGGTGGAAGCCTCGTAGCCGTGGCTGAGGTCGAGACTCCGGGAGAGGAAGTAAAAGACGACGTCTTCGAACGTCTTCACGATGGCTCGGTCGTGATTGCCGCGATCACCAGTTGTACCAACACTTCAAATCCTTCCGTCATGATGGCCGCCGGACTGCTGGCGAAGAAAGCCGTCGAGAAGGGTCTTACTCGCAAGACATGGGTCAAGACGTCACTGGCTCCGGGATCGCGCGTAGTCACCGAGTACTACCGCAAAGCCGGACTCATTCCATATCTGGAGAAGCTGGGTTTCCATATCGTCGGCTACGGCTGCACCACGTGTATCGGCAACTCCGGCCCGCTGCCTCCGGACGTTTCCTATGCCGTCAGCGAAAAAGAGCTGGTGGTGGCGTCAGTGCTTTCCGGCAACCGCAACTTTGAAGGCCGCATTAACTCTGAGGTCCGCGCGAATTACCTGATGTCTCCGCCGTTGGTGGTGGCCTACTCGCTGGCCGGACGGATTGACTGCGATCTCGTCAACGATTCCTTGGGTAAGGGCACCGACGGCAAACCGGTTTACCTGCGCGACATCTGGCCAACCCAGAAGGAAGTGCAGGACGCGGTGAACAGCGCCATTGATTCGAAGATGTTTACCGATAACTACGAGAAAATCTTCGACGGCGACGATGAGTGGCAGCGCCTGAAAGTTCCGCAAGGCGAGACCTACCGCTGGGACGATCACTCCACATACATCAAGCGCGCTCCGTACTTTGACGACATGCCGGCCAGGCCCGCGCCCGTGCGCGACATCAAGGGCGCGCGAGTACTGGCGAAACTGGGACACAGCGTGACTACCGACCATATTTCTCCCGCAGGCTCCATCAAGCCCACCAGTCCGGCCGGAAAATATCTGCAAGAGCATGGCGTGAAGCCCGTGGATTTCAACTCTTACGGCTCGCGCCGCGGAAACCACGAAGTGATGGTCCGCGGGACCTTTGCCAACGTCCGCCTGCGCAATAAGCTGGCGCCGGAAACCGAAGGCGGCATCACCAAACACTTTCCCAGCGGCGAGATCATGCCCATCTTTGACGCTTCAGTGAAGTATCAGGCCGAAGGCGTGCCGCTGATCGTGCTTGCGGGCAAAGAATATGGCTCCGGCTCGTCCCGCGATTGGGCGGCCAAAGGCCCGAACCTGCTCGGCGTACGCGCAGTGATTGCGGAGAGCTACGAGCGCATACATCGCTCGAACCTGGTCGGAATGGGAATTTTGCCGCTGCAATTTCTCCCCGAGGAAGACGCAGACACGCACAGCCTGAGCGGCGACGAAGTTTACGAGATCATTGGACTGCCCAAGATGCTGGAAAACAAATTCGCGGGCGGACGCCAGATTTACGTTCGCGCCATCTCGCCCGACGGAACAGTGAAGGAATTTCACGCGCTGGTCCGCATTGATACTCCGCAGGAAATCCTCTATTACGAGCACGGCGGAATCCTGCAGTATGTGCTGCGGCAATTGCTGGGTGGAAAAGCAAAGCCGGAAGTGGTCAGCGCAGGATTAAGCACGGTGGCCGAACCCAAAACTGGCAGCGCTGTGACTTAGGCAGAACCGGACTCTTTACCGCGGATTAACGCGGCTGATCGCGGATCAGATGTCATTTCCTGTATGGGTTTATCCGCGTTCATCCGTGAAGATCCGCGGTAGAAACTTATCGCGCGGAAGCCGAGGGAACTGCCTCAGCCTTCTTCACTTCTTCTGCCGCCAGGTTCGGCTCGAAGCAGCGGCGGCAACGCGCTTCGTACATTCCTGCCGCTCCCACCACGATCAGGTCCTCATTCGCAATCAGGCGCTGTGTGTGCTTGGCGGGATTGCCGCATTGCATGCAGATGGCGAGCGTCTTGGTGATTTCATCGGCCACGGCGAGCAGCTCAGGCATGGGATGGAATGGGCGTCCCAGATAGTCGGTATCGAGGCCGGCAATGATGATTCGCTTGCCCATATCGGCGAGCCGCACGACCAGGCTGATGATGGTGTCCCCGAGAAACTGGGCTTCATCAATGCCGATCACCTCGGTGCGGAGATCAAGTTTGGCTTCCACTTCCGCTGCGGTAGTTACGGCTTCCGAGCGTATGCGGGAATCGTCGTGGGAGACAATGTGGTCGCTGGAATAGCGCAGGTCAAGAATGGGTTTGAAAATCTGCACGCGCTGGCGGGCGATCTCCGCGCGGCGCAGCCGCCGGATCAGTTCTTCACTCTTGCCGCTGAACATCGGACCGCAGACCACTTCGATCCAGCCGAGATTTCCCCGCATTGCGTTCATCTACAAGCTCCCTTGAGCGGATGCCACAGATTCTTTGGCAAATCCGCCGCTCGCAAATCCGCGAAATTCCTCAACACTCGTAAACACCTCGGCCGCACAGCCCAGAAGCCAACCGCTCATTTCTCCGATTGGAATCCCGCAAATCAAGTAAACCGGAATGCCGAGCCGGTGGGCAAAGGTCAACTCACCCTGCGTTCCGGCGCCGCGTCCGGCATTGCGGTCCCAAAAGCAGATCACGGCATCGCAATCGTGCTCGATCAGATCCAGATCATAAGCGATGATCTTGCGGATCGCCTGCTGAAAGCGCGGCAGATCAGTCACCTTCCAACTCCGAAACTCGCGTACCTCGACGTCCGTCAGGTTCTTCTGTTCATCTTCGGCGGGGTCGTAAACTTGGTGTCCCAGAGACTTGAGCAGCGGCGTAATTTCCGCGCGCCATCCTTTTCCCAAGTCTGGAGAGTACTCGATTGATCCCGCAAGATAGAAGAGCATGGCTTGCTCTGCATTGTCAGCGATTGAGCAGAAGGCGTCAACCGGTTATTCGGAGAGTTTGTGACGCGTTTTCCTCAGGTCTTGCACAGTTTTTCAGCAGACCGGATTTTATTCGCCTTCGACGCTCTGCAGTACACGTACCTTCCAGCGGTCTTCAGCGCCGGTCATGATGGCAACATAGTGAATCTGCGCCTGGTCGGAATGGATGACGGTTGTGCCGTCGAGGATCTGCGTCTCGATGCTGGCAGTATCGCGGAGTTGAATCGCGGAGCCATCGATGGAATAAAAGATCGCCTCCACTTTGTGGCCGTGGTCGACGATGTGCGTCTTCAGTCCATGGCTCTGCTGGTCTTTCACGCGCTGGCTGAGCCGGTCAAGCGCAAAGCCGACAAAGTTTTCGTTCAGCGGAGCGGTTGAGTTCTGCTCGAATGCGGTGCGGATACCCTGCCATGCGGCAGTGTAGTCGCGGATGATGGCCCTTTGCGTGTTGTCTTCAACCTGGCGTGGACCAGTGTTTTCTACATTGAGTTGGACGCTCGGCCTTGTATCGGCAAAGATAAGTAATAGGCGCACCGTAGTTATGGAAACTACTGCTGCAATCGCCACAACGAGAAGAATGGCTCTCCGCAACGAGGAATTCGGCTTCACTGGGCGCCTCCCACCCGCAATTCATTTCCCAGCACGACGCCTGCCGCGACTGAAATTGTGGCGTCACTAGTCCATGGCAGTTCCGCGGTGGCGACACCCTTTTTGATGCGCGCATCCACAGTGCTTCGGCCATCCTTGCCGGTCTCAATGAAGGTGACAATGGTCCCGTCGGGTACTGGATTGCCGGTGCAGTCGTGAATAGGACTGGTTTCGATTATCAAGGAGTGGGCTGCGCGTTTCGCGATATGCATTGAGAGATTGCACGGGTCAGAGGCCACCTGCTGGACTACGCGGCGGACAGAGGTATTCCCGACCGACGCTACAAACTGCGCTGCTCCCGCCTTGCTGGCCGATGAGGTACGTATCCATGCCAGCCCCTGGTTGCTGGCGATGCTGCGGGAGACGCCCGAGCCATTGACCGACAAACTGAAATTTACCGGCACCGGTTGCAGGACCAGGTTGCGAAATCTATCGAAGACAAAAGCCATGCCGCTGATGGCGTCGGGCCGCGCAACCGGCACGCGTGATGGCCGGGCGAGAAAACTCAATCCCTCGGGCTGCGCGGGCTTGACCCAGAAGGTCTGCGACTGCGAACTGCTGCCCGAACGCAAGATGGCAATCCAGCGTCCTGCGCTGCGCAGCTCTTCGCCTTTGATCTGTGCGTCGCTGCCAAGACGAACTTCGTGCTTTACCACCTGTCCCGGACCAACGAGATAGAGGGTTGCAGAGCCTGAACCGCTGGTCCCAATGGCCACTGGCTGGCCGGCAACGGGATTCTGTGGCAGACGCAGCTCGTCTCCGCGGGCGCAATCCGCGGCGAACCAGCATGCGGCAATGATCAAGAATGTGAGCGCGAGCTTCCGCATGATTACTCCTGCCGGTTAAGGCTGTACTGGTTTGCCGTCACGCGATAGGTATGTACGCGAGCGGCGAGATCGTCCCGCAGATCAACGGCAAAGGGCTGTGGGTTCTGCGGCAACAGCGCGTGGTCCACATATCCATCGGACACCCAGATGATTTTGCCGGCGTTGTCATAAAAAGTGGCCAACACATGTGGGATGTTGACCGTCTGTCCGCTTTCGTTGAGCAACTCACCCGCCAGTACCGAGCGGCCCTTCGCATCTTTCTCGATCCGCTGATGCAGGACGGCGATGACCGGGTCTGCCGAAGCGGCAACCAGCGCTGGATCAGGCTTCATGCGCACGGACTTGACAGCAGACAGCTTGATTCCGGGGAAATCAATCCGGTAAGGCGAGACCTCTTTGGGCAGCAGGGTGTGCGAAACTTTGTCGAAGCTGCTTTCCTGCGCCATGTCCTGCCCGTCTTTGCCGACCAGAGTCGCGCCTACCGAGACGAATGCAGGAACGGTGTCTTCGTTTTCCACCTCGCCCAAGATGATGAGGCCACCGGGGCTGTCCACCGGATTCATGGAAAGAATGCGGACGCGCGGGACCTCCACGTTCTGAGCGCCCCAATCGTCGCCGGCTCCGCGCCAGATCACGTCCCAGCGCAGATAGTTCACCGGGATCACCTGGGGCGGCACACTGACTTCTTTTTCCACTGGCCACTCGACCTTCCACGCGCTGCCGTCTTTCACGATTTTGACATCGCGGTTGTCGTAGAACGCGCCAACGGCAGTCGAGTACTTCAGCTCAGTCCGCACCAGAGCGTCATTGTCCGATTGGTGGAGAATCCGCGTGTGGATACTCTCAAGCTGGGAGTAAGTGCGCAAGCTGCTGTTGCGGCCCTGCAGATCGCGCTGAAATGCCGGCAAATCCACATTGCTCGACGGCGAGACGAACGAATATGCGCCTTTCCAATTGTGGGCTTTCACGTTTTCCAGCATGGACTGGACTGCTCCATCCGGCGTGGTGGCCACCGCGGCGGCACTCTTGTGAACGTTGCCGGCTGCGATCAATCCCAAAGTGAGCAGAGCGAAGATCAGAGGCAAAATGCGTTTCATTATTGCGCCTCCCGCAGGGCCGGCTCGGCGACGTGCGACGGAAATTCAATCGTTTCTGAGACCCGTTTCCGGTCCGGCAATCCGAGCACCAGGAAGAGAGCGAGTATGCTGCTGCCGATCGGCAACGTTCCCCACAGCAGTCCCTGGATCTCAGTAGGCGGAGAGCCGTACTCGGTCTTGTGCGCCGGCGGGATTCCGTCTTTTACCCAAAGCGCGACGCTGCCGCGGTCGTAAACTTCCGTTTTGCGCCATCCGGCAAACGCCAGCAGCGGCTCGTAAAAAGGATCGTGGACAAAGATGTACTTGAGTCCATATTGATCGGCATGCTTGAGGATGGCGCGCAGCGCCTCCATGCCGTTGGTGCCGTAATACTTGGAGTTGGTCAACTGGGCCGCGCCGTACCGGGTCATTTCCGGCAGCAAGCGCGCCGAGTTGTAATCTCCGTCCACGCTGCTGGCGTCGGCATAAGTGCTGAGTTCGTCCATTTTGTTGGCGCCAAAGCCCAGCGTGATATAGCGATACTTGTCATGGCCGTCACGGTTAAGGAAGGAGACCGCTTCCTTCACGCTGAAATCCGGTTCGTGCGTGGGATGGTAGACCGGCCAGGCAACAGCCAATGCCATGGTGAGAGCGGCCAGCGCTCCCATCCCGACCATCGCCGGGCGGCCGTACCGGTCAATCAGCATGACCGCCAATAATCCAACCAAAGGCAGAGCCAGCAGTGAGGCGGCCAGGGTATAGCGCTCGTAGGTGAGGATTTCAAAAACACGGTTGCCCAATAACATCCTGGGCAGCGGCGTGGTCCCGCCCATCGCGAAGATCATCGCCAGCCAGAACCCCAGAAACAGCGGACGCAGTCTGGCTTCCTTTAATCCCCTGATAAAGATGAACGGCAGAGCAAGTATCAAGGCCCCCCACGGAATCACGAAGTAGTTCAGGCTGTATTCCATGCTGGAGAGATAGTTCTCGCGGCTGGCGTGCGGGATCGGCATCTGCTTAATGGGGTGCTGATAGATGGCTATCCAGTAAGGTAGAAGGACGGCCCCAATCACGGCCAGCGCAAGCAGCGCAAAGATTCCCGCGCGGGCGACGACCGCTCCGGTGCTTGCGTTGACGCCGTCACGCTTACGGTCCTTGATCGCGAGCGCGAACAACGGCAGAACAAAGAAAACTCCAATGAAGATCAAGGTCACATGGTGGGCTGCGGCTGCCGCCATGATCAGTACTATGCCTTTGAGTAGCGAGCGCCATCTGCCTTCCCGCGACCATTCATAAAAGTACGGCAGCGCATTCAGATAGAGTGGCGCGGCCACAGTAGTCGAGAGCTGACCGGCGTCATAGACCAGGAATGAGAGCGAGCCGATAAAAACGCTTCCCAGCGCGGCGTAGCTGGCTGCTCGCTCGCCTACCCACAATCGGGCATAGCGGTACACGCCAATGGGCAACAGAAGAATGGCGATCATCTGCATCAGCATGTAACCGAGATTCAGCCCCATGAAGTGCGAGAAGAGGGCGATCCACTGGTGCTCGAGCGGCGGATACGTTGTCTGGGAAAAGCCGGTGAACTGCTTCTCATTCCATGGGTGGAACCAATCTTGCGCGTAGTGCGCCGCGAAAAACTTATGGAGAGAAGCATCATACGAGCTGTTGGGCAGTTGCATTATCAGCAGCGGACCGTGGACGGCAACGGCCAGCAGCAGGATCCAGGTCAGAGGAATCGGGCGCGCGAAAATAGATGCCTGACGACCAGGAACAACGGACGGGGAACTCATGAAAAACCTCCGCGACTGCGAGCGCTTGTGAGAATTCGAGTGAGGTCGAGCAGCAGTTTGGCTTCCGGAGATTTCGATTCTCAAATTGACCCTAGGGTTTTCTTTGCAGAGTCACTGACTCGATTTGTCCGGACCCGGAAATCCTCCAGCGCCCCAATGGCATCTTGATTCATCAGGAGAACAGAGCTGCTGATGCCGCTGTGGCGTTGCCGCTTCATTCATTGGCTCTCGTAAACACGCAGACCGGGACTTGCCTGGTTGTTCCCGCTGCCTACTTACTGTGACTATCGGTGGTCCCGTGAAGAAAAATCTGTTGGCTCTGGCCTTGCTGTGTTCCGTGTCCCTGGCCTGTTCCACTTACGCACAAACCTTTGAGATCAACGGCCAGTCCTCGGAGCAGAAGCAGAAACCGGGGCAGAAGAAGAAAACCGCGCCAAGCCAGTCGCAGGAGCAAGGCTCCTCCGGCGGAATGGGCTGGGGACAGAGCATTGAAGTCGGCCGCAATGCACGTGCGGCCACCGAGGCCTTGAAGAAAGGTAACTACTCCGCGGCCATGAACTATGCCCAGCGCATGACGCAGGCCGCGCCTAACGATCCGAAGAATTGGTTCCTGCTGGCATACACCGCGCGGCTCGCCGGAAAGTACCAGGCTTCGCTCGACGCTTCCACACGCGGCTTGCACATGGAGCCCAATTCCGTAGAAGGGCTCTGGAGCGAGCGACTGATTTGCTGCAACGTTCAGACGCAGTGCAGCCGTCGTCGCACGCAGAGGTGATGCTGGCCATCATCTACATGAAGCAAAAGCAGCCGGACAAAGCCAAGCAACTGCTGGATCGCGCTCGTGCCCGCGATCCCAAAAACGCTGACGTGTTCCGCGCGGTAGCGCAGTTCTATCGCGAAGCCCGCGACTACAAGTCGGCTATCGAAACTTTGAAGCAGGCGCCGCGTAAGACCCCGGATCTCATGGCCGAACTCGGCTATACATACGAGCTGGCCGGCATGAAAAAAGAGTCTGCCGTCACGTATGAGAAGGCGGCCGCTATGGCGCCGACCGCAGTAACCATCCAACTTGCCGCGGCCCAGGCGGAGATGCGCGCCGGCGAGCTGGACAAGACGCGGACGTTCCTGGCTAAAGCAGAGCAACTTGATCTCAAGCACTATCGTCTGCATGCCATCCGTGGCGATCTGGCGACATTGGAACGCCGGGACACCGACGCGGCCCGCGAATACGTGACCGCGCTGGCCGCCATGCCGGAAGTTCCCGCCGAAGGAATTCTTTATCCCACGCAACTGCGGCTGAACCTGGTTGAAACGTACAGGAACCTCAACGACCAAGCTGCTCTTGCGGCACAGTTGCAAATCGCACGGCAAGAGTTGGCGAAGATCCAGGCTGAAGGACCGCAGCGGGTGGAGTATCTGCGCCTGCGTGCCTCGGTCAAAGGTCTGGACAACGATTTTCCGGGTGCAGAAGCCGATCTGAAAGAGGCGCTGCAGATTGATCCCGCCAATGACAACGTAATGTTGCAGTATGGCAGCCTGCTGTGGAAGACAGGCCGCAAAGCGGAAGCACGGCAGATCTATGCCCAGCTTTTGCAGAAAGACGCCAACAATCGCTACGCCCTGGAGGCAATGGGCTATCTCTCGCGCGACGATGGCGACAACAAAGCCGCGGAACTTTATTTCAACCGGTTGGCGGCGGCTTATCCGAACGACTACGTTCCTTACCTTGCCTTGGGCGACCTGTATACCTCGGTCAGGGATTACGCCAAGGCCGATGCCGTTTATCAGAAGGCCTACAAACTGGCGCCGACGAATTCTCTGATCGTGGCCAGCGGCTCCAACGCGGCGATTGCCGCCCACAAAATCGATCTCGCCGGCGAGTGGATCGCGCGCGCGAATGGGCCGATGAAGAACGATCCGCGCATCATGCGTGAGACCGAGCGCTATCTCTTCCACAAAGGGAACTACGCGGAGTCGGCGCGGCTGGGAGCGGTTGCCATCCAGAAGCTCCCTCATGATCGCGACGCAGCCGTGTATCTGGCTTATGACTATTACAATCTTGGCCGCTACGATGATGTTCTCTCGCTGGTGAGCCGCTACGAGAGTGTTCTGCCCAAAGAGCCCAACTTCCCGCTGCTGGCCGGCCACGTACACAAGCAGAACCAGCTCTTGCAGCAGGCGATTGACGACTATACCCGCAGCTTGCAGATTGAGCCGCACCTGGCGGAAGCCCTGATCAACCGCGGCTACGTGCGCAATGACATGCAGGATGCCCAGGCAGCGACCAAGGACTTTGATCAGGCGCTCAAGCTTGTCCCCAACAGCGGCACTGCGCATCTCGGGCTGGCATTCTCCGATCTGCAACTGCATCGGTCGCGTCCGGCGCTGACGGAAGTTGAGATAGCGGAAAAGACAATCGGTGAATCCGGCGCAACCCACATGGCGCGCGCCACGGCCTACCGCCAGATGCGCGTGCTCGATAAAGCGGAGAAGGAATACCGGCTCGCGCTCAAGATGGCCCCGGACGATCTGAAACTGCACATGGCACTCGCGGACACGCTCTACCACGCGCGCCACTACAATGACGCAATTGCCGAACTGGAGAACGCGCTGAGTCTTTCTCCTGACGATCCTCTAATTTATGCCGACCTGGCCGCGTCCCACGCACAGCTGCGTCACCGCAACGAGACCTTCCGCTACATTGAAGCCGCAGAGAAGGAGTCGAACGGACAGTCCGGCATCTACATGGCTACCGGCGAAGCGCTCATGACGCTCGGAGACCGCAATGCCGCCATGGACCGCTTCACTCGCGCACTGGAAGCTCCGGACGCCAACCGCGTAGATGTGCGGATGGAATTCGCCAAACTATTTGTGCGCGAAAACAAGCTCGAAGCCGCGCGGCAGCAGGTGGCGCTCGCTTTCGCCGAATCGCGGGTTGGCGAAGCTTCGCCGGTCACGACTGACAACATGGTTGAAGCCGCAAACGTTTTTCTGGGTGTTCATGACTTTGATCTTGCGCTCAAGTATTTCGAGAAGGCGAAAGACATGGGCGCGTCTGACGACAGCATTGCAGTCGGCATCGCGGAAACTTATCTCGCGCAGGGCAAGGACCTGCTGGCGGAGCGTACGCTGACGGCACTGGGCGATCCTGGCGACTACCAGCAGAACTTTGATTATCAGCTCGCCTGGGGCAATGTCTATCACCAGCGGCACGACACTTTGCGGGCTCTCACCTCGTATGCGCACGCCAACCAGCTTGCAGGCGACGATCCTGTCGTCCAGCGGGCCGAGGTGGAAGCAGCGGGCGAAGAAGGCAGAGAGATAGAGCCAAAGTTCACCTACCAAAGTAACTTCTCTACCGTGGCGATTTTTGACGATGCCACGCTCTATCAGATGGACAACAAGCTTTTCGGCGCGCCGGTGGCGCCGCGTTCTTCACAGCAAACCCAAGCCGGTACTTCGTTCCGCTATCATCTGACCAACCGTTTGCCCATCAACGCTTACTTCGGCGAACGCAATACGCATGGAACCACTTCAGTTCCCAGCGAGCTGCTGATCATCAATCGCAATACGTTTGACACAATCTTCAACGTCGGTACCAGCGAAGTCGTGCGCCTGGGCGGAGTCAAGATGGAACTCACACCAGGAATCGAGTTCACAATCCGCCGCGATACCGAATCGCCGGTGGACATGAACCAGCATCTTTTCCGCCAGTTCCTCTATGTGAACACTTCGTCCATGCTCAACTGGCTGGTCATGCGCGGTGCGCTGATACATGAAACCGGACCGTTCACGCGCCGCAACCTGAATTCCACTGATCTCGGAGGCCATCTTGAATTTGAGGTGGGTCGCCCCTGGGGCCACACCGCGCTGGTGACTGGATACTCTGTGCGCGACCTGGTATTTCGTCCGCTGATTCGCGAGTTCTACACGACTGCGGCGTGGGCCGGCCTGGAACACAAGTTCGGAACAAAGCTTACCGTCACCGGACTGGCCAAGTATGTGCGCTCATGGCGAGTGCAGGACACTACGAGCGTTAATGCGCAGATCCTGGTGCCGGGTGCGCGCTTCGAGCTCAAAGCCAACGACCATTGGACCGTGGATGGCACGTTCGACATCACTCGCGGCCAGGGATTCCATTTGTATGACAACACCCAGAGCGGATTCCTCATCTCGTATATGAGGCCCATCCGGCGCAACCTGAATGACGGCGCCGGAGGCGTGATGGTGGATTATCCACTGCGTATTTCCGTTGGTTTGCAGCAGCAGACCTTCATGAATTACACCGGAGTGGGCAAGAGTTCCGCGTACCGCCCGGTCATTAGCGTGACGTTGTTCTAGTCTCGAAAGTCAAGGTCCCAGGGCCCAATGAAGATTTGTTTTGTCAGCGGATTTCCTCCGAGCAAGGTCGTGCTCAATGAGTACGGATACCATGTAGCGAACGAGCTGCAAGCAGACCCATTGGTCAGCCTGACCGTGCTGGGCGATGAGCTCGACGTCTCCGAGCCCGAGCTGCCTGACTTCCACGTGGAACGCGTATGGAAGATGAACCGCCTCAGCAACCATCGCAGGCTGCTCAAGACGATTCGCCAGTTACGCCCCGACGTGGTCTGGTTCAACCTGCTCTTCTCAAGTTTCGGCAACAAGGACAATGCGGTAGCGGCGTTTTCCGGACTCACGCTACCGGCCACCACGCGCATGGCCGGTTATTACACGCACGTAACGCTGCACCATCTGATGGAGCATATTGATCTGGGCGATGCCGGTGTGCGCGCCAAAACTGTTTTCCGCATTGCCGGACACGTTGCCACTCGCATGGTCCTGATGGCCAACTCGGTCTCCGTGCTGTTGCCGGCCTACCGGCGCACATTGATCGACAAATACCGGGGCGACAATATTCACTTTCGCGCGCATGGCATTCTTTCCGCACGGCCGGAGTATCCGGATTTTTCGCAGCGCGGGAATCCGGTGCATCGCATTCTTGCTTTCGGCAAGTGGGGAACGTACAAGCGCTGTGAAATGCTGATTGAAGCTTTCGAGCACGAGATCCTGCCCACACTTCCCAATTCTCGCCTGGTCATTGCCGGCGCGAATAATGCCAATGCTCCGGGATACATCGAGTCGCTGCAAAAACAATACCAGGGCAATCCGCATATTGAGTTCACCGGATATGTGGCCGAAGAAGACATCCCCAAGGTCTTCGGCCCGGCCTCCGTGCTGGTGTTGCCGTATACCTCGGCCACTGGCGCCAGCGGCGTGGCCCATCTGGCGGCGCAGTATGGCGTCCCCATTGTCTCGTCCGACATTCCGGAATTTCGCGAGATGTGCGAGAACGAAGGCCTGGCGATCAAGTTTTTCCCCATCGGCAACAGGTCAGCCATGGCGAAGAAAATTCTTTCCTTGCTGGAGTCGCCGGAAGAGCAGCAAGTTCTGGCGGAACAGAATTTTTCCGCGGCTTTGCGCATGACCATGCCGCAGATCATCCGGCAATATGTCCGCGCGTTTGATCGGCAGCAGCGTGCCCGCGCGCTTGAGGCCGTTTCGCGTTTCCGCCGTCTGCCTTCGTGGATCCCGTCACGCTCCACGATCTTCCGCGCCTCGGCTCCACGCTGGGGAGCTTGGGTGTAGCGGCGGACTCCACAATTCGGTACTGTCCTATCAGCCGTGTTGCTGGTCGCGGTTTTCATTGACTTATCCTCAGAAATTGT
>WNFG01001571.1_pt1 | contig 22286 bp, 17 predicted proteins | sample 5400431 | NCBI WGS metagenome assembly WNFG01 (sample SAMN13153346, study PRJNA577476) | soil metagenome | isolation source: 120 cm saprolite under Douglas fir tree site 2 hole 3 replicate 2 | place: USA:California | collected 2015-04-18 | reverse complement strand
GTGGCCCAAAAACCGACCATCCCGGTCAGCGCTGGAATGAAGAAGCGCACAAATTCCGGCGTGTCATGAAATTTGCTCGGCGTGTGTAACACGGGGCCGAATCCACCCGCTTTGCGTGTAATCCAAAAAAGAAGAAGCAATCCCACCACGAGCATGAACGGCGCGCCAATCCCTTCGAGGAACTTGATCGTTTCGATCCCGCGCCAGATCGCCATCATGTTGATGGCCCAGAAGAGAAAGAAACAGATCCAGTTGCTACCGGGAAGATTTGCTGCGCCGGGCCATACGATTCGCAACATCGAGTAGATGGCTTGCCCGCCAATCCATGCCTGGATGCCGAACCAGCCACAAGCTACGAGCGCGCGCAAGATTGCAGGAATATTTGCTCCACGCACACCAAACGATGCGCGCACGAATACGGGAAACGGGATGCCGTAACGCGTGCCCGCGTGCGCATTCAGCAGCATGGGAATCAACACAATCAGATTCCCCAAAAGTATGGTGAGCACCGCCTGAATCCAACTCATGCCGCCCGCAATCAGGCCAGACGCCAGCATGTACGTGGGAATGCAAACGCTCATGGCTACCCATAGCGACGCATAATTGTAGATGCCCCAAGAACGTTTGCCCGGGGGGATCGGGGCTAAATCAGGATTGTAGAGAGACGCGTCGACCCGTGTGAGTTCCATCCTCTGTCCCTGGAAAATCGGAATGAGGCGTCAGCCTATAGCAAGTGTTCCGGAAATTCCACTGTTGGAAAGAGTGACTCTAAGGGAGTGCTAATCGCTGCGGAGAAACGCGTAGCACAGAAAAAAGAGTCCGCTCAGAACCCAGTTCCAGGGAGCTGATTTCGCGGTGCCCCAAACACAGCAGCGTTATCGCTCGCAGCAGAAAGTTCTATTCTTCGCCGATGTCTTCATTCCACACGGTAGGATAAGCGCGAATATAGTCTGCCAGCAGCGAAACGCACTCCTGCGAGTCGAGATCGATCACCTGCACTCCCAAGGAACGCAACCAATCTATTCCACCCTGAAAGTTCCTGCTCTCCCCAACTACCACGGTGCCAAATCCAAACTGGCGAACCAAACCACTGCAATACCAACAGGGCGCGAGCGTCGTCACCATGATCAGCTGGCGGTAGCTTTTTTGTCGGCCTGCGTTTCGGAACGCATCTGTCTCTCCATGTACGGACGGATCGCCTTGCTGCACGCGGCGATTGTGTCCAGCGCCGATCAACTTGCCCGCCTGATTGAAAATGGCAGCACCGATGGGAATGCCGCCTTCTTCGAGGCCAAGGCCCGCTTCCGCAAGGGCAACCGCGAGCATGGAGTGGTAGTCCATTGTTTTCGTCAAGCGATTGTCATCTTTGTCCATCGGAATAGACACCAAGAAATGTAAAATAAAGAAAAGCAAGATGTTACAGGCGTGGCGGAGAGGGGGGATGCTACTCCAGTCCTTCCTACTATGTCGTTGGAAACGTACGAATTGCTCCTATCTCAATGTAGATACGGATCTTAGATGAATTTCTATTAGGTCTATCTGTTCCAGCTAGTCTGCCTAGTGCCCTATAGAAACCGACACCAAATGGACACCAAGGAAAGCTACCCAGCTGGCGCTAACAGTTATCTAGCTTAATCTAGATTTGTCTTGACATCCCTGGCACAGGGCTTAGAATGGAGTTCAGAGGCGCATCATGGCTAACCGGGCGACGGTCAAGATCGGTCCTGCAATCAACGCCAAGCTCTATAAGGAATTCGTTGCGGTCGCGAAAGAAAACGGACACTCACAGAGATTCCTGCTGGAGAAGGCCATCGAGCATTACATTCACAACGTGGTTCCCTCTCAGCGCACGGTGCGACCGGAAGTGATGGAGGCATTCCGCCGCTCCAACGAAAAATTCCGGGAGCTGTATCAGAAGTTGGCCGAGTAAATGGGGGAACGGGTCTACCTAACCGTAGGCGAAGTCCTGCAGATCCATCATCAGCAAATCGACAATTACGGCGGCGCTCATGGACTCCGAGATACGGGGCTCCTTGAGTCCGCCGTTTTCCGTCCACAGATCGGCTACTACAACTCTATCGCCGAGGAAGAAGCAGCGCTGATGGAATCGCTAGCCAACAATCACCCATTCCTCGACGGCAACAAGCGCGTCGCTTTCGCCGCTGCGCACACTTTTCTGCTAGTCAACGGATATGACCTCGAAGTGAAACCACTGGCCGCGTACGAGTTTATGATGCAGTCCATCACCAGAGGGGAGTTTCGTTTCGGACTAATTCTCGAGTGGATCAACAATCACATTCGCCAAGAATAACTTACGTTTCAGCCAGAATCGCCTGTGTACCATGCGAAAGTATATTTACACCTGGTAGCACTAAACGCAAATACAGCTAGCCGCGAGCCCACGTGGGATTCTCAGTGCCATGGCTTTCATTGTAGCCGCTTCACCAGCTGCGTCGACGCGCGCCCGAGATTACTAAATTGAGCGAAGAGCGTCGATGGGGTCGGCAGAATCCGCGCGCATCGCGGCGAGCGCTGAGGCGAGAAGCGCCATCAACATCATTATCAGGATAGCTGCCAGATGCACGAGCGGATCGGTTGCCCTGACTCCGAAAAGGAACGAACCGACCAGGCGTGATGCGGCCAGCGAGCCAAGCACACCGAGGCTGCATCCGAGAAGCGCGAGCTTGGCGCCAGCAATAAGTACCAGCTTCGCGATACCCCCGCGTTGAGCGCCCAAGGCCATGCGAATGGCGATCTCCTGCGTGCGCTGCGAGACGGAGAAAGCCATCACCGCGTAAATGCCAGTAATAGCCAGCAGCAGCGCGCCCGCCGCGAAGGCGGTGATGAGGTCAGTGGTGAAACGCCGCGGCTTTTCGATCTGAGAAATAGCATCCGTTAGAGGCCGTACCTCCTGGAGAGCCAGCAAGGGGTCGATCTCCGCGATAGTCGAGCGCAGGGCCTGGATCATGTGCTCCGGATCTAGGGCTGAGCGCATGCTGATGTACCCTCCGGGCGGACCGCTGAGATTTCCTGGAGTCCCCGAGCCGTATAGTGTGGCGGGTTGGCTCATTGGGGTGTACCACTGGTCTATGCTGGGCACATCGCGAGGCATCTTAGTATCAGCAACCACCCCGACGACGGTTGCCCAAGGGAGTCCCTTCTTTGGGTTGCCGACGTGCATGCGCTTGCCGAGCGGGGTCTGGCCAGGCCAGCAGTCCTTGGCCATCGCCTGGTTCACAATCACGACAAGAGGAGCGTTGGAATCGTCGTTACCCATAGCGCCGAAGTAGTCCCCATACACGCTGGTGAACGCGGCGAATTTCAGCTTCCAGTTTTCTGCCGAGACGCCCTCAATGGTGTACGCGGACTGTGGGGAAACGTCGGACGCCGCGACGGCGTTGCTGATGGCTACCGCGATCACTCCAGGTTTGCTCGAGAGCTGATCGACAACCGCCTGGTTAAAGACCTGGACAGATCCATCGGTGGGATATTGCCTGAGAGGAAGTTGGTAGCCCGCAAAGAGAGCGTGGTCGGCACGGAAACCGGGGTCAACCGCGTACATCTTCTGTAGGCTGCGCAAAAAAACACCAGATACGGTGAGCAGCACAAGCGCGATGGCGACCTCCGAAACGACCAGGGCGGAGCGTAGCCACGTATGGCTAGCACTACCGCTGCCTTGCGCGACCTCTTTGAGGCTTTCTATCAAGTTCGTGCGCAAGGCTCCGAAAGCGGGCGCAAGACTGCACAGGGCACCCGTGGCGACGGCGACGAGAAGAGCAAAACCGGCGACGCTTGGATTTATCGAGACAGAATCGATGCGAGGCATCGAATCAGGCAGTAGGTGCAAAGTGGTGCGGATCGCAATTGTCGCAAAGGCTAGACCGAGTAGGCCACCTGCCAGACTCAGCAGCAGGCCGTGCACCACGGATTCGCGAATGATTCTGCTAGAACTCGCGCCAATCGCAACGCGAACGGCATATTCGCGGCGCTGACGAATAGCCCGGACCAACAGGAGGCTGGAGACATTCACGCAGGCGATCAACAGCACGATGGCCACCGCCAGAAACAGCGTCTGCAACACGGGGCGAACGTCTGCGACCACGGATTCCCGCAGTTGCCTAACGTCACCCTGAATATGGATCGCCGACATACTCGCGGGAAAATCGCCCATGATTTGGCGCGCCACGCGGTCCGTATCCTGAGCGGCTTGCGGAATAGCGACTCCATCCTTCAGGCGCGCGATCATGTGGTATCCCCAGAAGCCGGAATGTTGCTCGGAGAGTTCGTCGGGAGTCAGGCTCAAAGGAACCCAAAGCTGCGCTTGATGGAGGCGGCCGAACTGTAGCGGAAATTCAAAGCCACGCGGCATCACGCCAATAATTGAGTAGGGTTTGCGGTCGAGCACAATGGACCTGCCAATCACCTGAGGATCGCGACGGTAGCGGTTAGTCCACAGCGCATAGCTGATCACCGCGACCGGCTGGCGGGCGTCCTCTTCCTGCGCCGTGAAGACACGCCCGACGATAGGCTGAACGCCGAGCGTCGGAAACATTACGGAGTTAAGGCGCCCCGCATTGATTTCTTCAGGCTGTGCGCCACCAGAGAGCTCAAAGGATGCAGTGATGTAGCCGCCCAGAAAGGAGAAAGCTTGGGTCGCACCGGAATAGATTGCGATTTCGCGAGCCCTGACGGAAATGCCTGGGCGGCCTCCCAGGTGATCCCCCAATAAAACAAGCCGGTCGCCATCCTTGAAGGGGAGCGGGCGAAGCAAAACGCCTTCCACCAGCGAGAAGATCGCCGTCGCGGCGCCGATGCCCAGGGCCAGCGTGAGAACGACCGTCAGAGTGAAGCCCGGTGTTTTGCGTAGTTGCCGGAATGCGAAGCGGAGAGTCTGTGAGAGCCCGTCCATGCTTCCTCCCCATCCGCTACTCTCAGTGGGCAGGTTCGTCACCGACATTAGAGAACTTTGTGCCGGCTTTTGCAATCAGCAAAAAGTTTGGTTTTCTACGGGAACGACTTATTTGGTGAGTGGGAGGTGAGGGGTTGGTGAGCGTTGGCATGTCTCTTGTTTTCGACACGCCGTTTCCATTTGTAAGAATCGCCAGTGTTTAAGCGGGTCTCCAGACACCCCAAATCGACCGGGAGTAGTAGCAAAATAGCAGCGCAGAAGCACGTCTAGGTTCTTGCGAATGGGTTTGGATGAGAAGCGCATCGTGGCCTTGACGATGCAAGTTTCAGACTGTCTCCGAAAAGAGAACGAGCCCCCGACCATCGAGTGATGGTCATGGCTTTGGCAGGCGGGGCAGTTTTCCGGAAGGAAAGTCTGGGGAAATTTTCTTGGATTAGCGCCAGTTCCGTCAAATTCTGATAAGATCAACTGCGTGACTGCCAAACCGAAGGGTTCCTAGATCGAATCCCCCCGGCGGGAGGTCGCTTCAAGATAGATGTGCATTCTGCACCGTAAGCAGGGCCTTCTTCATGTCTGGTGGGGGCGCGTAATATAGAGTTCGATACGCGTCGACGAAGGGGAGCCAAATCCTTTGAATTCATCGCTTGTGAATTTGCATTCTCACGATTTGCTTCCAGAAAATCATAGTGTCATGTAAGCGTGTTCTGGCAACCTGAAATAGGAGCTTCTCTGCATTTGAAAAGGCAATAAGTTCAAAACTTGGAACGGACCGGGATATCAACTTTGTGCCCGATCGGATCACGATCAAACTACACTGGACATATCGTCTGTGGTGTCGGAGAGCGCAATGAATTCCGAACCGAGTCCCCTCGTTCTAACCAATCAAGACAAGCGATTGGAAATGTCCGGGTTTGTACTCACCCAACGCTTCGACCTTCAGGCACATCGGGACGTGCAGATACTGGAGTCAAGCTTCAGGCTCGCGGACGCCAAGAGCTTGTCGCACGGCAAATGGGGTTCGACGGATGGCAGGCGCTCAAATCAGGAGCAGATGCCATGACCGATGAACCTAGACAGACGACGCCACGCCCCATTCTCAGCTCAATCTCGTCGCAACTCTTCGTTGCGAACATCAAGAGTTCCTGTGATTTCTATACAAACAAGCTCGGCTTCGCGGTCGAATTCATCTATGGCGATCCGCCATACTACGGGCAGGTCATCCGCGACAATGCGCGACTCGCCTTGAGGCTGGTCTTCGAACCTGTGTTCGTTGCCGATGTTCGCAAGCGCGAACATCTGCTCTCCGCTTCAATCACGGTTGACACCGCGAACGAAATCAAACAACTGTTTCTGAGTTATCAGGCTGCAGGAGTCTCCTTCCATCAGGCACTTAAGAAGGAGCCATGGGGTGCCAGAACCTTCATAGTCTCGGATCCAGATGAGAATCTCATCCTCTTTGCTGGCTCGGCAGCCGACTGAACTACTCCGATTTAGTCATGGTGGAAATAGAAGAGGTTCCCGTCCAGATCCTTTACGGCGAATTGCCCGTAATCCCCAAAGCTTCTCTGCCAGAGGATCCACGATGTTCGCACCTAACGACTTCAGTTCCTGGTACGACGCATCGATATCTTCGGCGAACACCTAGTGAACGGCAGGTTCGGGAGGCTTCCTCTTCCGAAAGAATATCGCCACATCACCGCGTGACACGGCTCCAATTTCTTTGCCTGGGTAAAACCATCCAATCTCAAAGCCGAGTGCATCTCTGTAATGCTGTTATACACGTTCGACATCAGCGACCGGCAACTCCGGCACTGGCTGGCCAATTGAGCTCATTTTCTCTTTTGCGCCCACAGAGCTCTCCCCTATGCAACAAAACCGCCCACGGGTCAAATTAGGACACTACCGGAAATTTATTGCAATGGCAGCGACTGCAAACAAAGACTACACTCACTGGTTTGCCAGGGTGGCGATCGTACCCAAACCCAACAGTCGACGATCGGCGGTCACAAGCGTCAGGCCAAGCACTTCCGCTGTGGCGGCCAAAAAGCGATCCGCCGGATCCGGATGCTGAAGCGGTAATTCTTGTGCTGCAACGACGATTTCGTGTGTCAATGGAGCCTCCCGCATGTGCATCGTTGCTTTTGTCACCCAGTCTTGGATAGTACCGTGCAACCGTAGATGACCCTTGGCACGCAACAGCAGCGCTTCCCAGGTACTCACGGGGGACAACCACAGCTCGTTCTTGCCGTCTTTTAGTTCATATTGCACACGCCGCGAGAGTCGGTTCGGTTCCGCCAAACTCCAAAGCCAAATGTGGGTATCTAGCAAGAGTTTCAATTTTTCAACGCCTCAATTTCCTGGATTTCAATGACCGGAGACACTACGTCGCCCGCAATTTCCATGCTGTCGGACATCGAACCCAGCCAGTTTCGCTCCTCCATGTTTGGAGATGTGGGAATCACCTCGGCAATCGGCCTACCGCGTCTGGTTACTCGAAGCGAAACTTTTGTTTTATCAACTTCGTCGAGCAACGCAAGACACTTTGCTTTAAACTCGGAAATTGCGACCTCCTGGATCGGCTTCTTGCCCTTGCCTAGTTTCACGCGCCTTCTCCTTTGACCAATTCACTTTACTATGGTCATCTGAAATAGTCAACGCGTTGGATCGCTGTGGAAACATCGAGCGCCGAGATATGGGTGTACAATTGCCGCGCTCTCGAAGTTACGGAAGACGAAATTCCGAGCGCAACTGTCGATACAACCCGAGCCATAGCTATGAACAAGAGGACTTTCCTAAGGTTTTCTGCGGCGGTGACCGCAAGCCCTGTCATTGGGCCGCTGTTGGCTTGGGCGTCAAAAGATAAATTGAAGAATTGGGCGGGCAATCTCGAATACAGCGCGGACCGATTGTACTCCGCCAATTCGCTTGAGCAGGTGCGGAGTTACGTCAAGAAAGAGAACAAATTAAAGGTGCTGGGAACGCGCCACTGCTTCAACAACATTGCAGATAGCACAGATAATTTTCTGTCCCTGAAGACAATGGACGAAGTCGTTGCGCTGTCGCCGGAAACGCGCACCGTGACGGTCGATGCAGGCATGACATATGGCCAACTGTGTCCGCTCCTTCATAGCAAGGGCTATGCCTTGCACAATCTTGCGTCGCTGCCACATATTTCGATAGCGGGAGCGATCAGCACGGCAACACATGGTTCAGGAGAAAAGAATGGCAATCTGGCGACGGCGGTGTCAGCACTTGAAATCGTCACGGCGGCCGGCGAGGTGGTTAAGCTATCCCGCCAACGAGACGGCGAAGTGTTTCGGGGAGTAGTTGTTGGGCTAGGAGCGCTGGGCGTAATCACAAAGGTTACGCTCGATATTCAGCCAACCTTCCTGATGCGGCAGTATGTGTACGAAAACATGCCACTTGCTGAAATGAAAGATCACTTTGATGCAATCCAGTGCTTATAGCGTCAGCCTGTTTACTGACTGGCAGAACCAGCGTATCAACGAAGTTTGGTTCAAAAGCTCCATGGAAGAAGGGCAAGCATTTGACGCAACCCCGGAATTCTTCGGGGCGAAACGTGCTACTAAGAATCTGCACCCCATTGCTGAACTGTCCGCTGAGAACTGTACCGAGCAAATGGGCGTTCCTGGTCCGTGGTATGAACGACTGCCGCACTTTCGCATGGGCTTCACGCCGAGCGCGGGTAAAGAGTTGCAAACGGAGTACTTCGTGCCCCGCCAGCATGCGGTCGAAGCAATTCTGGCAGTTGAACGACTGCGCGATCAAGTCAGTCCGCACTTAATGATTTCGGAAATCCGTGCGATTGCCGCTGACAATTTGTGGTTGAGTCCCTGTCACAAACAGCCTTGCGTGACCATTCACTTTACCTGGAAACAGGACTGGCCAGCGGTCAAAATGCTAATGCCAATCATTGAAAAAGAATTGGCTCCATTTAGGGCCCGGCCGCACTGGGGAAAGCTATTTACAATGCCGCCGGCAGAGCTGCACTCTATTTATGAGAAATTGCCCGACTTTATCCAATTGAGCAAGAAGTACGACCCACACGGAAAATTCCGCAATGAATTCCTCAGCACGCACATCTTCAGCAGTTAATGCTCGCTTCGCCTTGTGCCATGCGGCCTTCAATGATCTCAAATCGCCCTAGATTAGTAGCAAAGTAGGGACAAGGACTGATTTTTTCCCGCGTTCACATTTCACGCTGATTTGACCAGACTTCCGTGGCAGACAGACGTATCCGCGCACACCACATTGCGTTCAGTGATGATTTCGATGCGCGACCCGGAGGTATACTGTGCATCCCGCATGGCAACCGGAACCGCCATCCCGTCGATGTCATCAGACGCCTACGAATCCTCGCGCTATAATTTAGAGCTAGGGAAATGAACCACGGGTCCCCACTACCGCTCGCCTCCCGTCTGGAATGGGCGCATCCGATCGTCCGCGACTGGTTTGTCGGTCGCTTCGGCACGCCTACGGAACCTCAGCAAGAAGGTTGGCCACAGATTCTTGCGGGCAAAACTACGTTGATTTCGGCTCCAACTGGATCTGGAAAAACGCTGGCGGCCTTTCTGATATGCATCGATCGCCTGGTGCGCAAAGCGATCGGTGGGGAATTGACTGACTGCACCGAAGTCCTCTATGTGTCCCCGCTCAAGGCGCTGAGCAACGACATCCAGAAAAACCTGGAAATTCCTTTGGGCGAAATTCTGCAGCTCGCCGGGCAGCGTGGGGTTTTGATGCCGGAGATTCGTACTGCAGTGCGCACGGGCGACACGCTCGCGCACGAGCGTCGCGCCATGCTGGCTCGTCCGCCCCACATTTTGGTAACCACTCCGGAATCCCTCTACATCCTTCTTACTGCCGCGAAGAGCCGCGAAATCCTGCGCACCATTAAGTACGTCATCGTGGACGAAATCCACGCCATGGCTGACGACAAACGCGGCGCCCATCTAGCACTTTCGCTGGAACGCCTCGATCATTTGACTGGCAAGCGCCTCACGCGCATCGGCCTCTCCGCAACGCAGAAGCCGATCGAACTCGTGGCTCATTTTCTGACCGGGAACGATAGGCCCGACCCCACAGTTGTCCAAATAGGTCATCGTCGCGAGATGGACCTGGCAGTCGAAGTTCCCAGCAGTGAGCTTGGCCCAGTCGCGTCCAACGAAATGTGGGTTGAAATCTACGATCGGCTTGCCGCTCTCGCCACGCGGCACCGCTCGACTCTTATCTTCGTCAACACGCGGCGTCTGGCAGAGCGCATGGCGCATCATCTTGCCGAGCGCTTGGGCAAAGAAGCCGTCGCCGCGCATCACGGCAGCTTGTCGCGCAAGCTGCGTCTTGTAGCCGAGAGGAAATTGAAATCTGGTGAGCTCCGCGCCATTGTAGCGACGGCTTCTCTCGAGCTCGGGATCGATATCGGTGCGGTCGATCTGGTTTGCCAGATCGGTTCGCCGCGTTCGATTTCCGTCGGTTTGCAGCGCATCGGCCGTGCGGGCCACTGGCGCGGAGCCGTACCGAAAGGCCGGATCTTCGCGACGACGCGCGACGAGCTTTTGGAATGCGCTGCGCTGGTGCGCGCAATCCGGCAGGGGGATCTCGACCGCATCGCGATTCCTGAAGCTCCGCTGGACATTCTGGCACAGCAGATTGTGGCCATGTGCGCCGCCGAAGATTGGAATGCAACAGAATTGTTCCAAGCGGTGGGCCGTGCATATCCTTATCGCGATCTTGCCCGAGCGCAGTTCGACGAAATTCTCGAAATGCTCTCCGAAGGCATCGCGAGCACGCGCGGACGTTACGCGGCATATCTTCATCGCGATCGTGTGAACGGCATCGTCCGTGCCCGACGTGGCAGCCGTTTGGCGGCAATTACCAGCGGCGGTGCCATTCCGGAGAATGCGCTGTACACCGTACTTGCGCAGCCTGAAGGCGCACTTGTCGGCACAATTGACGAAGACTTCGCCGTTGAAAGCCTCGCTGGGGACATCATGTTGCTGGGAAACACTTCCTGGCGAATCCGGCGAGTTCAAGCTGGCAGCGTTTTGGTTGAAGACGCGCAAGGCGCGGCCCCCACCATTCCATTCTGGCGCGGCGAAGCGTCGGCACGGACCGATCAACTTTCAACGCACGTTGGCGCGTTGCGAGAACAAATCAGCTCGTTTGTTCCTTGCTCGGTCTCTGATCCCAACGGGAAGTTGCCTCCAGAGGCTTCCGCCGCAATGAGTTGGCTAAAACTTGAATGCGGCCTGGACGACGCTGGCGCCGAGCAGGTGGTCGAATACATACTCGCTGGCCGTACGATCTTGGGAGCGGTCCCCACGCAAGAGACGGTCATCGCCGAACGCTTCTTTGATGAAAGCGGCGGCATGCAACTTGTGATCCACGCGCCGTTCGGCGGTCGCATCAACAAAGCCTGGGGTCTCGCACTGCGTAAGCGTTTCTGCCGCTCGTTCAATTTTGAGCTGCAAGCTAGCGCGACTGACAACGGACTGAATATTTCGCTGAGCGAGCAGCATAGTTTCCCTCTTGCGGACGTTTTTCATTTCCTTCATCCGAATTCCGTTCGTTCTGTTCTCGAGCAGGCTGTGTTGGCTTCTCCACTTTTCACTACCCGGTGGCGGTGGGATGCGGGGCGTGCGCTGGCGTTGCCTCGCTTCCGCGGCGGCAAGAAAGTTCCACCGAATATTCAGCGCATGCGCGCCGATGATTTACTGGCGGCCGTCTTTCCGGAGCAGCAGGCGTGCCCGGAGAACCTTGCGGCGGGCGACATCAACATTCCCAATCATCCGCTGATCCGCGAAGTGATGAAGGATGTCCTTACTGAAGCGATGGACATTGAAGGCCTCGAACGCGTGTTGCGCGGCATCGCTGGCGGCGAGATCAAGTGTTTAGCGGTAGATACGCCGGTGGCGTCGCAATTTTCTCACGAGATCCTGAATGCCAATCCGTACGCATATCTCGATGATGCACCGCTCGAAGAACGCCGCGCGCGTGCCGTCGAAATGCGGCGCGCTTTGCCGGACTCAGTGCTCAAAGAAATCGGCCGGCTCGATCCCGCGGCGATCGCCGAAGTATGCGATGAAGCCTGGCCTGATGTTCGCGATGCCGAAGAGTTGCACGACGCTCTGCTCACTCTGATTGCATTACCGGCTTCCAGCGAAACCAAGCGAGGAAACAGTAGTTTGTGGACGAAATTGGGCGATTCCCTGCCTGCGTGGACTCCTCTCTTCGAACAGCTCGCGGCAGACCGCCGCGCGGGCCTCGCTCGCGTTCGCAACGAAACATATTGGGTCGCCTCAGAACGCGCGCCCGCGTTCATGCAAATATTTCCTTCAGCAAGTTTCGAAATGCCCGTGCCGCATGTCGAGTCGCAAGAAGTTTCTCGCGAAGATGCTTTGCTGGCCTGCGTCACGGGATGGATCGCTCACAGCGGCCCCATCACTGGAAATCAGCTAAGTAACGTGCTCGCACTGCCCACCCCGGACATAGAAAAACATCTGCTGCACCTGGAGTCCAGAGGCGTCGTGCTGCGCGGTAAATTTACCGGCACCGCTTCCGGCGATATCGTTCTGGGTTCGACAGAATGGTGCGAACGCCGCCTCCTTGCCCGCATCCACCGCCTTACGCTTGGACGGTTACGGAAAGAAATCCAGTCTGTGACTCCTGCGCAATTCATGGACTGGCTGCTTTGTTGGCAGCACGTCGCACCGCGCACGCGGCTGCTCGGCGAACGCGGCACGCTCGAAGTGATTCGCCAAATGCAAGGCTTCGAAGCGCCTGCAAATTCATGGGAGCGCCAGATCCTCCATCGCCGCATCGCCGATTTCGATCCCAAGGTGCTCGACCATCTTTGCCTAACAGGCGCGGTCGGCTGGGGCCGATTGTCGCCGCATCCCGCCACCGTCGAGACCTTCACGGACGGAAAGCGGCGCGTCATTCCCACGAGCGTTGCGCCGATTACCTTTTTTGTGCGTGAAGATAGCGATTGGATGATTCCGCGGCGTGAAGCAGGCGAAATGCAGCCGAGGGGTCTGAGTGCGGACGCCGCAACGGTCTTACAGTTTTTGCGGCAGCGCGGGGCTTCCTTCTTTGTAGAAATCGCGCGCGGCACGGGCAAACTGAAGGCTGAAGTAGAGACTGCTCTCTGGGAACTCGTCGCCGCAGGATTGCTGACAGCGGACGGCTTCGACAATCTGCGCGCACTGGTCGACCCCAAACGGCGCTCCGGCCAAGGCCGCGGACGAACTTCGCGTCCGCGGCACAGTGCTGGCCGCTGGTCGTTGCTTTATTCCGGTGATGCCCAGGACCATACTCGGGCGCTCGAAGCGACGTGTTGGATGCTATTGCATCGCTACGGGATCGTCTTCCGTGAACTCCTAACGCGCGAAACCATTCTTCTGAAATGGCGTGAAGTACTGATTACTCTGCGACGTCTGGAAGATCGCGGGGAAGTCCGAGGCGGCCGATTCGTCAGTGGGTTCTTGGGCGAGCAATTCGCTTTGCCCGTGGCCGTTGAATCGCTGCGAGCCAGGCGTAAACAGAATCTGTCCGGCGAAGTTACGACAATTTACGCAGCAGATCCGCTGAATCTCGTTGGCATCGTAGTTCCTGGCGAGCGTGTTCCAGCGAACTCCGGAAGCGTTGTCGCGTTTCGCGATGGTGTCGCTGTCGCACCAGACGACCGAGGACTCGAGCGGGCGAGCGTTCTCCCCATGCCTGTGGCGCGATGGGAGCCATGAGAAATAACTGAGACGGCAATTTCGAATAAATGGAGCACTAGGGAAAAGTAGTAGCAAAGCACAAATCGCCGCATTGTTATTGGCGAAATGAACTGTGGCGGAGAGGGGGGGATTGTAGTCCCCGTTGCTGAGTTTCAATGTGCATTTTTGATTGTTTCTAATCGCCAGATTCCATGGAGGATCTAATACCCTCAAATCAGCCAAAACTAGTAGCAAGTAGAGTCACGAATTGTCTGCTTCTTGGATGGGTCCGCAATCCCAGTTCGCCCTCGTTCGGTCTTGTCCTCATCAAAGCTGAATCCAAATGCGGATCTCTGTCCGAGCCGGCCGCAGTGTCGGCATCACTGCAGTAGTAAACGTGGCTGCAGAAGCCTGTTGTTCAAGTCTTGTTTTTGCCCCGGAACGCGTTTTGCATTCGGGATGAGGTTCGCAAGTTGCTGCGGTTTGCTGCGGTGCGCTGCGAATCGCTTCATCCAGGGTTGGCAGTTTGGTCTGATCTTCGAGAACGGCAACATACGATGAAATAATCCGGGTCAGAGCTGTGGATTTGACTGAGTCTCCTGGGTATTGACCGCGAAGACCTTCCAGATCAAGCTTTGCCGCCGTTCGCCAATCAAGTCCTTCCCCCTATCGTCTAACGGCTTCCTGCAACCGCGTTCTCTGAGCCGCAGAAAGCTGCTCCAGGTGGGGTACGTCGGCTACGGCTCTAAGGTGATTGACGAGAAGATCTTTTGCCATAAGCGTTGCAAAAAGCGATCCACCATTCCCGACATCCTGCGAAAACCTCAGTCCCGCCGCGAGAGTGCGCACTCCTCCATCTTTGTTGCCGGCAATAAACAGGTGAAACGCATAAAGAACGTTGAGCCGCCCGAGCACCAACGCCTTTCGGGCATAGTCCACAGGCACGTCTCCCCCAAGTCCATAATCCAAGTCCCAGTCACAGTTAGCGAGAGACGTTGCTCGGACCATGATTTCGAGGGCCAATGTGTTTTTCTCAAGCAAGTCTTTATATTTGGAATCATCGTACGGAACTCTACCCTCGAGGACGGCGTTCAGTTCTTTTGCTTGCTGCTCGGTTATGGCGGAGTCTTGCACTTGCGAGAACGCGAACCAATATCGCAAAGCCGCGTTGTCCGCAAGAGACATATTTCTCTGGGCGGATACAGAAACACCCGAGAGTAATACAACAAGGATCATCGATGAAATTGCCGTGATGTGTTTCATAGCTTGATCTTCTCCTTGCCTAGCACGGCGACGGCGCTACGTTTGCCCTTCGGGAGTGGGATGTTTTGGGAACGAAAAGCCATTTCGTCGACCATCGCCTCAAAGGACGGCGCGGTTTTCATGTCTTGACCCTCAATAATTAAGACAATCGAGTCCAGAGGATTTGTCTACGGGAACTCGTGACTTCGTTGTCCCACGTCGGACCCGGCCACGTTGGCCGGCGTTACACTAATATTCGGCGGTGTATCGCTCGCCGCTCTGTACTTCCCGGCTCGGCGTGCAACGAGGATCGATCCACTCGTTATCCTTCGGACAGACTAGATGGGTCCCCAGATCGCTACTGATGTTGCCGACAGTTATATTCTCACAGAAATCAATAAATATACATTATTAGTGTGCTATTATATGTGTGTATGAGAATGCAGCGCCAAGTAATTCTTATATAAGGTCAATATAACACACCAATAGTGTGTGTTTAACGGTCTATGTGAGAATGCCATGAACGTCCATGTTTCTTTCACCCAATTCGCTCAATCCACGCCGCTCTTCACACTGAAAGAGGCCCGCGATCGCTATGGCAGGGACGCGCAGAGCCGCTCCATCCTTAATATGCTGTATCGTCTGAAGCGCCAAGGCCGCGTCCGACAACTGGCGAACGGCGTTTATGCAGGAGCTCTCGCGGGCGCGCCGCTCAATCGCTATCTCGTTCCGGCCGCACTTCGCGACGATGCCGTCGTCGCGCTTCACTCCGCGCTCGAATGGCACGGCGTGGCAAACCAGGTATTTCAGACCGTCTACTACTTCTCCACGCGTCCGCGAAAAGACGTAACCTTCGACAACGTGACCTACCACCGCGTCGCTCCGCCCCGCGCTCTCAATAACGAGCAGCGAAAGCTCCTTCACGTCACCCTAGGACCCGACCACGTCCTTCTGACCGACAGGGAACGCTCCTTCGTCGATTGCCTGCTGTACCTTGACTACAGCGGAGGTGTCGAAGAGCTCGACAAATCGCTCGGTATGTTTCCGTCCTTCAACTTTAACGCCGCGCTCGAATATCTGAAACTCCTGCGCAAACCCTGGCTATACTCACGGCTGGGTTTTCTCCTGGACAGGCACGCGGACAAGCTCTTCTTTCGCGGAAAACCACGCGATACGTTCATGCGAAAACTTCCGTCGGGCGTCGCTTACCTCGGAAGCAAGCGCCCCGGGAATCGCTGGGTGCCCACCTGGAAGCTCATGGTACCGGAAGCGCTCGCGCCGCCCGGGAAACGGCACATACCAACATGAAATTCGATCCATCAAGCTTTCCCGCGGCTGCAAAAGCCACGGGCTTTCAATCCGACAACCTCGAGAAAGTCCTCCGACTGCGCGAACTCCTCACCGAGTTCCAGAAACACTCCTTCCTCGTCGGAAGACTCGTTCTGAAAGGCGGCACCGCTCTTAACCTGTTCTACCTGGGCCTGACGAGGCTCTCCGTGGACATCGATCTCAACTACATCGCTCACCTCGAACGTGAAGCGATGCTTGCCGAGCGCTCCGAAATCGTCAAGGCTGTCGAACAAGTCTCAGCCGGGCTCGGCTACAAAGTCCAGAATGGCACCGATGACCACGCCCTGCGCGAATGGCACCTAGGCTATGTCAATCATGCCGGCGCGCAGAACTCCATTCAGGTGGAGATTAATTTCCTGATGCGCGCTTGCGCTCTCCCGCCGCGAGTGCTCGCGGCCGTGCCCGCCATCGGCTCGCCGCCTTGCGAGTTTCTCGTCCTCGCCGCCGAGGAAGTCTTTGGCGGAAAGATCAAAGCCATGATCGACCGCCGCCACCCCCGCGATCTGTACGACCTCTTCCGCTTTGCGAAGTCCGCTCTCCCGCATGATGCCGAGATTCTTCGCAAGCTCGCCGTGCTCTTCTGCAGCACCATGGATCGTGATTTCAGAACCTACACGGTCGAACGGATTTCCGCAGTGGACGAGAAAGAACTCGGCCGGCTTTTGTACCCGCTGCTCAAGGCCGATGACCGGCCCAAACCTGCCGAGATGCTCGCGGCCACAAGGCCTCTTCTGGAGGGCGTTTTGGACCACACCCGTGAGGAAGCCTATCTCGTTGCCATCGCTTCCGGGAAATATCAGCCCCAGCTTCTTTTTTCGAAGCATCCCGAGATTGTGGAACGGATTCGGCTGCATCCTGCGCTGCTCTGGAAAGCGCAGAACGTCGCCGAGTATCTCGCGCAATCCAGGAAACCCTCCTAGCGCAGCCGTTCCGAACGACTGAAATCAACTTCGGTTCCAACACCCTTGGCTGATACCAGAAGTCTCATTCGCATGCCCTTCCTGGCCAAACCCTGCGCCTGAGAAAATTTCTTGGTACGGCTGGCACGCGTTGAAATAGGGATGCCACTCGGGGCGATACTGGCAATTTCAAATAAACGCTGCATCGGGAAAAGTAGTAGCAAGGCGCAAACAGCCGCATATTTACTGATGATTTTAGCTATGGCGGAGAGGGGGATTCGAACCCCCGTTAGGGTGTTTATTCCCTAAAACGGTTTAGCAAACGACACCGTCTTGGGCCCTGTTGTTTGGATTCAGCAACTTAGGTCGGACGGAAAGCCCGTATTCGGGCATGAATAACCTTGTGCGGGAACAACTGTGCTCCAACTGTGCTGCAGCGGGATGTGCAATGACGGAACACAATTGCAAAACCAGGGCGGGGAGAACCACAATCCGTTGTTTGGAGTTGCCTTGGTCATCAGCCCATCAGCCGAAATGATCGAAAATCCTTGTGCCCTATCTGACCTTGCGGCGTCGCGGACAAGGAATACCGAGACTCTTGCTCGCTTAGCATTCTCGAGAGGAAAGGAAGAACAGCTGCTTCGGTTTTTCCGGCGGCGGTAGGTGCAAATCAGGAGGCTTTCGGCAGCTCCCCATTTACCTGTGCAAGGACTGCGGCGGGTACTTTTCGTCCTAGCTGCATCGCTTCGTTATACCGTTGTCTAGATCACCTCGACAAAGGCGTGATGGCCCGGCGCAGACGCGATCTTGGCGTCACACGTCACCAGAGGCGCGTTGACCACTTCCGCGAGCGCCACGTAAACGGCATCGTATGCGGTCAAATTCGGGCGGAGCTCCCACACACGTTGTATCAGAAAATCGTGCGGATAGCGATGGAGGGAGAGGTCGCTGAGGTCTTCTAATGCTTCCTGCCCCCGTTGGACTGTAATGATCCCGTCCCGAGCGTACCGTCGCAGCACCTGGGCTACCTCTATATCGAGGAGATGCGGCGCGTGAAGCGTCACCGGCTTCGAAAAGAGGCGTTGATCTATCCGTATTCCACGGGAAGTCCAAAGAAGCCATTCGATAACCGCCGATGCGTCGAGCACAATCACCGGGCCTCGCGCTCCTCGCGAACGGCATCAGCGGCCGTCAAAGGAGAGGTGACACGGGTGCGACGGTGTAGGCGCTCTCTGAGTTCCGTTATGGGTGGGCGTTCGGCAACCTGGCGAATTTCCGCGACAAGATAGTCCGAAAGCGACATACCTGCCATGGCCGCGCGCGCCTTTAGCGTACGATGCAAGGTTTCGGGAACGTTCCGAAGCTGAATCATGCGTGACATGTTAATAGCATGCCTGCATGTGGGTAACATGTCAAGCATAAATCATTCGACTTGGGTACTTGATCTTTGGGATTGCGCAGTATCCAGTCGAGCTAAGACAAAGGCGGGGCGCAAACTTGACGCGTCCGGACCCCGGTGCTACAGTGCCGTTTCCGCAGAAGAATTCCAGGGAGCACCAGTCTGAGCGGGTCTTGGAAGAAGCGCAGTCCCGTCGATCTTAGCCGCCGCAAATTTCTGCAATACTGTCAGGGAGCCTCGTTAGCCTTCCTTCCCGCAGGGATTCCTTTTCGTTCTTTTTTTCCCTTCGTCTCACGAGAGCAACCTGCAACTCATGACGAATTGCAACTTCACCCTGAATACCGCTTGAAAAGAGGCATTGAAGCGGTGTTACGCAAAGTCCCGGCCGGCTTCGACGATTTCGTTTCAGAGAAGTATCAGGATCAGATTGATGCTATTTTCAAGGAGTGGACTTCGCAATTACTGCAGTTCCCCCAAGACACAGCGGCATTGGGCAAGGTGATGTCCGTTGGCTTTTTGGGCAGCTCTCTGAAAGCTGGTCGATTGAGGGCTGTCAACGATGCATCGCCGCTCAAAGTGTGGCTGGTCCAATACCCACCAGAACCTACCCTCGGGAGCAAAGCTTTTCTCGCCGAATTGCGTTCCTCCTTGGCCACTTTTTCGAAATTGATGACGGCGAATTTTCTGATAATCAGTATCCACTCCGAATCTCTCCCATCCTCCGCGGGAGGAGAATCCGCTTCGCTTGTGACGATTGTCCGCTTCGAGTTGGTGGGTACAGGCGCCGGCTTCCATCGTGGGCAACGAGTGGGGCATTGGGAGCTCAGTTGGGAGAGGCTTCCCTCCGATGAGATGCGGCTCCGGAAATGGCGGGCTCTTGACGAGGAACGCAGTCGCTCTTTGGCTCCTGTCTTCCTGGACATTACATCACACGCGTTTGGCAGCAATCGCTCGTACGCTTCGCAGTTGATTCCCGGGACAGACTATTGGCGAGCCGTCCTCGATGGTGCCAGCGGCATTGATATCTACGGGCACAACGGAGTCTCCGTCGCAGATATTGACGGGGACGGCCGCGACGACCTCTACGTCTGTCAGCCTGCGGGACTCCCCAACCGGCTTTTTCGAAATCGCGTAGATGGCACCTTCGAAGACATCACGGACTCATCGGGACTCGGTGTCCTGGAGAACACAGCTTGCGCCTTGTTCGCCGATATCGACAACGACGGCCGCCAGGACCTGATTGTCGTGCGTTCCACGGGCCCATTACTCTTTCTCAATCAAGGAGGCGGAAAATTCCGCCTCAAGCCGGATGCTTTCCAGTTTGCCAATCCTCCCCAAGGCACCTTCACCGGCGCCGCCATTGCGGATTACGACCGCGACGGATGGCTGGACATCTATTTCTGCCTTTACGCCTATTACCAAGGCACGGATCAATACCGCTACCCCATGCCTTATTACGAGGCAGAGAATGGTCCGCCCAATTTCATGATGCGCAACAATCGGGACGGAACCTTTCGCGACGTCACAAGGCAATCCGGCCTCGATCAAAACAACACCCGCTTCAGTTTCTGTTGCAGTTGGGGTGACTACAACGGCGATCTCTGGCCAGACCTCTACGTGGTCAACGATTTCGGACGCAAAAACCTTTATCGGAACAATGGCGACGGCACCTTCACCGATGTAGCCCGCGAGGCCGGTGTGGAGGACATCGGCGCCGGCATGAGTGTTTCGTGGCTTGATTTTGACAATGACGGCAGGGAAGACCTCTACGTTGCCGACATGTGGACGGCAGCCGGTATCCGCATCTCCGGGCAGGAGATTTTTCACAAGGATATCGATCAAAAGGTCCGTGCACTCTACCGAAAGCACGCGATGGGCAACTGTCTGTACCGAAACCTCGGCGGCAGTTTTGAAGACGCCGGTGCACGGTCCGGAGCGACCATGGGACGCTGGTCGTGGTCGAGCGACGCCTGGGATTTCAATCACGACGGTTTTCCGGATCTGTACATTGCCAACGGGATGGTTTCGGGAACGATACGAGAAGACCTCAACAGCTTTTTCTGGCGACAGGTGGTGGCCAATTCACCGAATGAGGCCAGGCCAAGCCATGCGTACGAGCAAGGTTGGAATGCCCTCAACGAGCTTATTCGGTCTGACCACACCTGGAGCGGGTTCGAGAGGAACGTCTTCTACATGAACAATCGAGATGGAACCTTCTCTGATGTTTCAGGAATTGCCGGACTGGACTTTTTGGAAGACAGCCGGACGTTTGCCCTGGGCGATTTCGACCAGGATGGCCGGTTGGAAGTTGTCTTGAAGAATCGCAACAGTCCGCAGTTACGATACCTGAAGAATGTGCTGCCAGAACTGCCCCCGGTCATCTCTTTTCGCCTTTCCGGGAAGGAGAGCAATCGCGACGCCATTGGAGCCAGGATCACGGTGGAGACGGAATCGGGCCGCCAGAGCCGCATCCTCCGAATTGGTTCCGGGTTCCTCGCGCAACACACGAAAGAGATGTTTTTTGGTTTGGGAGCTGCGAAGTCGCCCGTTCAAGCCACAATTCAATGGCCCAGCGGACTCTCCCAGAAGCTGCACGACTTGCCAATCAACCACCGGATTTGGGTGGATGAAGGGCTGCCGCCATCGCGAATGGAGCCTTTTGCCAAATCCTCGAGTTGGCCGGCAACCGCAATAGCTCCCTCCACCAATGAAACTTTGCCGCATTCTGTGGAAACTTGGCTGCTTGTGCCGGTTCTAGCCCCCGATTTTTCTCTTCCTGATCTTGCCGGACAGTTCGAAACCCTATCTGCCCATCGCGGCAAGCCGGTGCTTCTCCATTTCTGGTCCGCATCCCTGTCAGGTTCCCAGAAAGATCTGGAAGAATTTGAATTGTCGCACGAAGGGTGGGCGAGAAAAGGATTGCAACTGCTCACGATCAATGTCGATGGCGCGCAGAACGAAGGCGAGAGCCATGCGCAATTATCCTTTGCGCGACATTCTTTCCCGATTCTAAAAGCTTCTCAAGATGCCATAGCCGCGTATAACATCATCTACCGTCAGTTGTTCGATCGCCATTGCGACCTCAGCGTTCCCCTTTCATTCCTTGTCGATCCGGCCGGATACATCGTCAAGATTTACCAGGGCTCAGTGTTGAAGGAGCAGTTTCGGGCGGATTTCCAAAGCATCCCGCAGAATGTCTCAGAGCGATTGGCCAAAGCGCTTCCTTTTGCCGGAGTAAGCGAGTCCTATGATTTTGAGCGGAATTATCTTTCCCTTGGTTTCGTCTTTTTCGAACGCGGCTATCTTGAACAGGCGGGGGTATTTTTCCAACAAGCCCTCAAGGACGATCCGAAAAGTGCGGAAGCATTCTACGGACTTGGCAGCACGTACTTGCAGCAGCAAAAATCGAATGAGGCGCGCGAGTGCTTTCAGCGTGTTCTCCAACTTCATGCCAGCTATCCTGGCACGGTGCCCAACGCCTGGAATAACCTGGGAATATTGGCAGCACGTGAAGGGAACACCGATCTTGCCATCCAGCAGTTTCAGCGTGCCCTTCAGATCGATCCCGAACACTCCATTGCATTGCAGAACCTCGGTAGCGCCTACCGGCAGAAGAAGGATTGGGCGCAAGCCAAGCGCGTGCTCGAGCGCGCCATTGCGTTGAATCCCGATGATCCCGAGGCAAACTACAGTCTCGGCATGGTGTATGCCCAACAGAATGACACTGAGCGTGCCTATGACTATTTGCAAAGAGCTCTGGCGGC
>WNFG01001154.1_pt1 | contig 22299 bp, 21 predicted proteins | sample 5400431 | NCBI WGS metagenome assembly WNFG01 (sample SAMN13153346, study PRJNA577476) | soil metagenome | isolation source: 120 cm saprolite under Douglas fir tree site 2 hole 3 replicate 2 | place: USA:California | collected 2015-04-18 | reverse complement strand
AAGGGCGTCGCAAAATAGCTGCGCAGTTCGCGCCGGAATACCACGAGGACTTTACTCACGCACCGGCTCCTTGCGCGGCGTCGGGTACCGCGATGCCCGGCGGTTGCGTCAGCGAGCGGAACACCTCGTCGAGGCGCCCCGATTCGAGATGCAGCTCAGGTACGTCCCAATTGTTTTTGACGATGATCGCGCTCACCGCCGACAAGGTATTGGCGCCCCGCTTCGGCACCGCCGTGAGCCTGAGCTCGCGCGCATCGAATTCCACGGCGGCGACCTCCGCGAGCAGGCTGATCTCGCGGCGCGCCGCATCGAGTTGCTCGGGTTTTTCGAAGCGCAGGCTGACCGCATGGTGGTAGCGGGAGCGCGCTTCGAGCGCAGTCGGGGTTTCGTCGGCGACGATGCGGCCGTCGGCGATGATGATGGCGCGCGTGCACACCTCGTGGACCTCCTCCAGGATGTGAGTGGAAACGATGACCAGCTTGTCCTTGCCGAGGTCATTGATCAGGCGCCGCACTTCATGCTTTTGATTCGGATCGAGGCCGTCGGTCGGCTCGTCCAGGATCAGGACCTGCGGGTCGTGAATCAATGCCTGCGCGAGGCCGACGCGGCGTCGAAAGCCCTTGGAGAGCGTCTCGATGACCTGCTGGATCACCGGGGCCAATCCCAGCCGGTCGACGACGACGGCGAGCCGCTGGCGTCGCCGCTCTCCCGTGAGGCCGCGCATGTCGGCGACGAAATCCAGAAATTCGGCCACCGTCATTTCGCCGTAACTGGGAGCTCCCTCGGGGAGATATCCCATGCAGGACTTGGCCGCCACGGGCGCATCCTCGATGTCGTGCCCGCAGACCGAGACCTGGCCGGCGGAGGGCGCAATGAAGCCTGCGATCATGCGCATGGTGGTGGATTTGCCCGCGCCGTTGGCGCCCAAGAATCCCAGCACTTCGCCCGGCGACACGCTGAACGTCAAATCATCGACGGCCAACTTGTCGCCATAGCGTTTGGATAAATTTTTTGTCGTAATCATGGGTGCCTTTGAGCATTCATGGACGGAGGAGGTTCAAAAATTTTGAGCGCGATTTTATCGCGGATATTTCAGGTGGCAACCCATTATTCCGCGGTCGCCCGCAGAGCGCCGCCGGCTAGGCGCCCCCCGCCTTTGAATCGATCGCAGGTTTATTTTCTTTGAGTATACGCCGTACCTCGGGCAACGTCGGCCGGTCCGCCATGCGCGCGATGAGTTCCGGCAACTCGTACCACTTCCGTCCCCATTGCACCAAGCGGGCCGCATCGGCAATGACCTGCGCGCGTGCGGCATCCGAGGGCCCGCCGCGCTCGGAGGGTGCGCCGGGCGTGATTTTGGGGGCTGGTTTACCGACGGGGCGTGCGGGCTTCGCCGGGTGTCTTGCGGCGGGCTTTGCGGCCGGTTTGGCGGCCACGGCAGCCTTGCGTTCGGTGCGGGCGACCTGTGCGGTACCCGAGGGCGGCGGCGTGCGTTTGGCGGCAAGAAATTTCGGCATCTCCCGCGTGGCCGTAACCGAGACCACCGGGGTTCGGGCGGAGTCGTCCGGCGTGCGTTTGGCGTCGGGGAATATCGGCATTTCCCGCGTGGCCGTGTCCGCCGGTGGGGGAGCGGTGTCGTCCGGCGCCCCGGCCGTCAAGGAACGCTCGCTCTCGGCATCGGCGAGCGGGATGAAGCGCTCGATGTGCTCGGATCCCACGAGGTTGGCGAGGAAGATCATCAGTTCCAGCGAATCCGAATACTTCGCGTCGCCCGTCTTGACGCGTTCTTCGACATGGGCCTTGAGCGCGAGAGTCTTTTGCTTCGCTACATCGATGATCCACCGGCTCGGCCGCTGATGTTCCACCCAGGGCTGGATCTTCCAATAGCTGTCGTCGTCGAGGGAACAATACTTGGCATGGAGCTCGAGGCTCTTGAGCCATTTTTCCAGTAGTTCCAGCAGTCGTTGATCGGCGGGTGTTGCCATGGTGTTTGGGACTCCAGGACGCACCCTAAACGAACCGCCGCCCGATGGCTAGCGGTACATCGCCCGTCGGCCGCGTTAGACTGCCGGCTATGTGTGGAATAGCCGGCATTGTAGGTTCGAGGGCGAGCGTCGAGATCGCCCGCAGCATGGCGCAGCGTCTGCGGCATCGCGGTCCGGACGGCGAAGGGGACTGGGTTCAACCCGGAGTTGCACTGGCTCATCGCCGGCTGGCCATCTTGGACTTATCCGAGGGCGGTCACCAGCCCATGGTGTTCGATTCCCAGGTGCTGAGCTACAACGGAGAGATTTACAACCACGCGCAATTGCGCGCCGAGCTTCCGGGACCATGGCACTCGACCGGGGATACCGAGGTGCTCGTCCATCTTCTGGCGAAGCAAGGCAGCGCCTGCCTGCACCGTCTGGTTGGGATGTTCGCGTTTGCCGCTTGGGACATGCGCGAGCAGCGCCTGCTGCTGGTCCGCGATCGCTTGGGCATCAAGCCCTTGTACTACCAGCTGTTGCCGGACGGTATCGCGTTCGCTTCGGAGCTCAAGGCGCTGTTGGTTCTGGGTCAGCCTGAGATCGATCAGAGCGCCGTGCGTGATTTCCTGTTCCATGGCTATATTCCCGCACCGAAAACCATTTATCGCGGTATCGCGAAGTTGCCCGCCGGACACGTGCTCACTTGGGCTGCGGGCCGCGTGCGCATCGACCGTTACTGGAACCCGTCGCCCGAGATCATCGCGCGCAGCGCCGCAGACACCGTGCGCGAACTCGATGCCTTGCTGGGCGATGTCGTACCGGCGCATACATTGTCGGATGTGCCGGTCGGGGTCTTTTTGAGCGGCGGCATCGATTCGGCGCTCACGGCGTACTACTTGGATACCCCGCGGACCTATACCCTGGGATTCGATTCGGGCGCCCGAACCGAAACGGCGGCCGCGCGCAGGGCGGCGGCGCATTTGCAAACCGAGCACCTGGAGATGACGGCGCCGCTGGCGGATTTTGCGGAGGCTCTTGACAGAATTCCCGCGCTGTTCGATGAGCCTTTCGGAGACAGCGCCGCCTGGTCGAATTATCTCATCGCCCAATTTGCGCGGCGCGAGGTGACGGTTGCCTTGAGCGGCGAGGGCGGCGATGAAATATTTTGCGGCTATCCGCGGTACTGGTCGAGGATCGGCGCGCGCTCGACCCTCTTCAACAGATCGCTCGCCCGATACTTGCCGCCGCTGTCGCGCTTGGGCTCGTCGATGCAGCGGCACTCCTACGTGGGATTGCCTGCCTATGCCGCGGCGCTGGGAGGCCTGACGGCGCAGCAGATCGATTCCTTGTTGACGGAGTCCTGGCGGGAGCCGGAGTACGACTATCTGTGGTTCTATCGGCAATATTGGCGTGAGGATCTTGGCCCGCTCGCTCAATTGCGCTGGCTCGATTTGAATACGGATCTCGCGGAGGGTCTCCTGACCAAGGTCGATCGAACCAGCATGGCGCATTCGCTCGAAGTACGGCCGCCGCTGCTGGATCATCGCCTGGTCGAGTTCATGCTGAGCGTGGATCCAGCGGTGCTCGTCGATCAGCAGCGGCGGCGCGGCAAGTTGCTGGTGCGTGAGCTCATGGAGCCGAGATTGCCGCCGGGTCATTTGAATCAGCCGAAATCCGGCTTTGGTCTTCCGGTGCATCGATGGCTGCGCCATCACCCGCAGGTATTGCGCGAGGCGGTGGGACGCCTGATGGATCGCGGACTATTGCGCCGTCCGGTGGGAAGCGAATTTCGCCGCGCCTGGTACCTCCTGGTGTTGGACCGCTGGTTCACCGCCTTTGCTTGACAGCGTCGTGACCGACCCAGCCGCCACTGTCTCCGCCGTGACCGACCCCGCAGGCAGCGTCTCCGCGGTGACCGACGCGCCGGGTCCGGGGCAAGCGCCGCGAATTCTCTTCGTGCCGGTGTCGGGGACTTACGGCATGGGCGAATATGCGCGCTCCATGGCGATCGCGCATGCTGCGAGCCGGCGTTGGCAGGACGCTGCCATACACTTCGTGTTGAGCCGCGAGGCTCCGTATGCGGCCGATGCGCCGTTCCCCGCGACCTTGTTGGCCTCATCCCCGACGTTTCATTCCAAGGCCGTCATCGAGTTGCTCGAGAGGTGGCGGCCCGGCGTCGTGGTATTCGACAACGCCGGGCGCACCGCGCAGCTGCGCGCGGCGCGGCGGCTGGGCGCGCGCGTCGTCTATATCAGCGCGCGCCCGCGCCAGAGACGCAAGGCGTTTCGCTGGCAATGGATGCGGCTGATCGACGAACACTGGATCGCGTACCCGGAATTCAGCGCCGGCTCCTTGAGGTTCTTCGAAAGACTCAAGCTCAAGCTGGTTGGCCGGCCCGTCGTGCGCTACTTGGACGTCATTTTGCCGCGCGCGGACTTGGGCCGGCGCCGCGCCATTCTGTCGCGCGCCGGCTGCGGAGCGGGAACGTTCGTGTTGCTCGTTCCGGGCGGCGGCACCGGTCATCCGGGCGCGGACGATGCGGTGGGTCGATTCACGGCGGCGGCGCGCACTCTCGCCGCACGCGGAGTGCCGACGGTGTACGTAGGTCCCACCGGTGCGGGCGCGGACCGCTGCACGAGCGGCGGCAGCGCTGCGACCGGCGAGGCCGGCGAGCCGAATTGGCATCCTCTCGGGCCGCTGCCGCAGGCTGACTTGGCGGAACTCATGCGCTCGGCGCGGTTGATCGTCGCCAATGGCGGCTCGACCTTGCTGCAGGCCATAGCCTGCGGCGGCGCCTGTATCGCGGTACCCATAGCCAGGGATCAGATCGAGCGCACGCGGCGCTGCGTTGCCGCCGGTGTGGCAGTGGCTGCGGCTCTCGACGCAGCCGGCATGGTGCAAGCCGCGGACCGGCTGCTGCAGAACGAGCCGCAGCGCGCGGCGCTTGCCGAACGCGCCGCCCATCTCGAGCTCGCCGACGGTGTCGAAGTCGCGATCCAGGCGCTCTGCGCTCTCGTCGAAGCGGCGCCTCACGCGGCGCCGCGGTAACGGATCGCTCGCGCAAAGGGAATCCATGTCGACCGTCGTTCTGTTGGGCTACGATCTCGAACAGCCATCGTTCCGGCATCGCATGCGCACGCTCATCGGCACGCTCGACGCCGCCGGTTGGCAGGTGCGGGCGGAGCGTTTTCCCAGCGGCCGCTATGGGATTCGAACCTGGGAGCGCCGCTCGCTGCTGCGCGAGGCGGACGTGGTGGTCCTGCACCAGATCAAGTTGAGCGCCATGGAGGCGCGCCTGTTCGCCTCCTTCAGCCGGCGGCGGATCTTCGACGTCGATGATGCCATTTACGTGCGCAAGCCGCGGCAGCTCGGTGACGCACCGGACGATTCGCGCTGGCGCAAAAGAAAATTCGCCGCGACCTGCCGCTGGGTGGACGTGGTCGCCGCCGGCAACGACGTCTTGGCCGGGGTCGCGCGCGCCTCCGCGCGCGCCGTCATGGTCCTGCCCACCTCGATCGACACCGCCGCCTATCAGCCGACGACGGCCACGGCGGCCGATCCGCCGACCATCGTTTGGATCGGCAGTCCGGAGAACCTGGTCTATCTGGAGATGATTCGGCCGGCGCTGGCGCGCCTGACCACCCGGTATCCGACACTCAAGATGCGCGTCATCTGCTCTCGGTTTCCGGACTGGCCCCTAATCAACGTCGAGCGCATTGCGTGGAGCTCGGCGACCGAGGCCAAGGAACTCGCCGCGGCGCATATCGGAGTCATGCCGCTGACCGACGACGAATGGGCGCGCGGCAAGTGCGCGTTCAAGCTGCTGCAATACATGGCCGCCGCATTGCCCTGCGTGGCCTCGCCGGTCGGTGCCAACACCGAGGCCGTGATCGACGGCTTCAACGGGTTTCACGCCCGCACCGTCGATGACTGGGAACGGCATCTGGAGGCGCTGATCCGGTCGCCCGAGCTGCGCGCGCGCTTCGGCGCAAGCGGGCGTGCGCACGTGGAATCCCGCTACGCGATGCGTACCTACCAAGCGCGGTATTTGGAATTGCTGCAGCGGCTGGCCGCGGGCCAGGATTGAATGCGTCCGGCCTCCGAAGCCGGTATCCTTCCGCCATGCATGCCATGCATATTTATCAGATCCTGAACCACTATACCTCGCGCCAAGAACTGGATCCGGGCTTCAGGGTCTTGGACAACTCCACGAATGAGCGGCCGGATTGGTTCGAGTACTGGCCGATCCGACGATTCTTGCTGAACGAGGCACTGGATGAGGATGCCTTTTACGGGTTTCTGTCGCCGAAATTCAAGCTCAAGACCAGCTTGAGCGCCGACGTGGTGCGCGAGTCCGTTCTCGCCGCCGACTCTGCGACCGACGTCATCCTGTTGAGTCCCAGCATTCACAACAGCGCTTACTATCTGAACGTCTTCGAACACGGCGACGCCGAGCACCCGGGCCTCAAGAATGTCGCCGGGCGCCTATTCGAACGGCTCGACATGCAGAGCGACCTGGACTCGCTCGTGTCCGATTCGAGGAACACCGTGCATTCGAATTACTTCATCGCCAAGCCGCGTTTCTGGCGAGCGTGGCTCGCGGTCAACGAGAGGATGTTCGCGATTGCGGAGACCCCGTCCGATGCGCTGGGCGAAGCATTGCGCACGCCCACACGCTATCGCGGCGGCTCGAACGTGCAGATGAAGATATTCATCATGGAGCGGATTGCCACGTGGCTGCTGACCCGCGACCGCAGTTTCGCCGCGCAGGTCCGCGATCCCTTCGTGGCGCGCGCACGGATTTACAAACTGCCGGTCGCCGTTGTGTGCGATGCGCTGAAAATCGCCTACGCCACGCAAGGCCGTGCCCAATACAAGGAAGTTTTTCTGTTGGTTCGGGGTTTGCGAAGATTCTTGAACTTGCAGATTCGCCTCGGCGGCGCGTTTGGATTTCGGCACGTCCGGCCGTACCTGCGGGTTTTGAAATCCTACTGGCTGGATGGGCGCTAGCGGTACATCGATGACGGAGGCTCACACCATGACGGATTTCTGGCTCGGCCGGCGAGTACTGCTGACCGGGCACACTGGCTTCAAAGGCGCCTGGATGACCCTATGGCTCGAGAGCTTGGGTGCCGAAGTCACGGGATACGCGCTGCCTCCGGCCGGCGAACCCAATCTGTGGAGCATAGTGGCCGCGCCGGCGCGTGAGGGCCGCGCGCTGCACTCGGTGATTGCGGATATCCGTGATGCCGAGCGCGTGCGCGAAGCCGTGGCTCGGGCCGACCCGCAGATCGTGATTCACATGGCGGCCCAGGCGCTGGTCCGAGAATCCTACCGCGATCCGCTCGCCACTTACGCCACCAATGTCATGGGCACTGCCGCGCTGCTGCAGGCCTGCCGTCCTCTGCGCCGTCTCGAGTGTGTGGTCGTCGTTACCAGCGACAAAGTCTACGAGAACCACGGCGAAGGCCGCGCCTTCGACGAACGCGACCGGCTGGGCGGTCATGATCCCTACAGCAACAGCAAGGCCTGTGCCGAACTGGTCACCGCCGGTTTTCGCGACAGCTTTTTTGCCGACGGACCGCCGATCGCCAGCGCCCGCGCGGGCAATGTCATCGGCGGCGGCGACTGGTCGGAGGATCGCCTCATTCCCGACTGTGTCAGGGCGCTCGAGTCCGGCCGATCCGTGAATCTTCGCTATCCCGATGCCATTCGGCCCTGGCAGCACGTGCTCGAGCCCTTGTCCGGCTACCTGGCTTTGGCGGAGTCTCTGGTGACGGCGCCGAAAAAGACGCCGCGCGCTGTCAATTTCGGCCCGGACCCGGCATCCTTCTGCACGGTGCGCGAGGTAGTGGATGCCTTCGGTGCGCGGTTCGCGGGCAAGCCCGGCTGGGTGCGCGATCCGTCGCCGCAGCCGCCGGAAGCCCAGGCGTTGACCCTGTCCTCGGGATTGGCCGCGGATACTCTCGGCTGGCATCCGAGGCTCGACATCCGCGAATCGCTGTCGTGGACGGCGGACTGGTATTTGGCCCATTCGGCGGGGGAGAACATGGCCGCATTTTCCGCAGCGCAGGTGGCGCAGTATGGTGAACTCATGAAGCGATCGCCATGAAGTGCGTGATTCTCGCCGGCGGCAGGGGCACGCGCATCGCCGAGGAGTCGAACACTCGCCCGAAACCCATGGTGGAAATCGGAACGCAACCCATCCTGTGGCACATCATGAAGCTGTATGCCTCATTCGGCGTGCGGGAGTTCGTGGTCTGTCTCGGCTACAAGGGATATGTCATCAAGGAATATTTTGCGAATTATTTCTTGCATCAGGCCGATGTCACCTTCGATATGACGGAGAACCGGGTCGAGTATCACGATTGCCGAAGCGAGCCCTGGAAGGTCACTCTCGTCGATACCGGCGAGGACAGCATGACCGGCGGCCGGCTCTTGCAGGTGCGAAAATACCTGAATGCCGGCGAACCATTTTGCATGACCTACGGAGACGGCCTGGCCAACATCGACATCGGCGCAGAGCTTGCCTTCCACGCCGATCACGGCCGCAAGGCCACGGTGGCCTGCGTGCGGCCGCCGGCGCGATTCGGCCGTATCGTCACCCAGGGCACTCAGGTCCTTTCCTTCGAGGAGAAGCCGACGGCGGAGGGCGGCCTGATCAACGGCGGCTTCTTCGTCCTGGAGCCGAGCGTGCTCGAGCTCATCGACGGGCATGACACGGTCTGGGAAAAAGAACCCATGGAGAGTTTGGCCGCGGATGGCCAGTTGGCCGCCTGGGTCCACCGCGGGTTCTGGCAGCCGATGGATACCCTGCGCGACAAGCAAAACCTCAATTCGTTATGGGACAGCGGAGCCGCTCCCTGGAAGCTATGGGAAGGATGAACGCGATGGGAAGGGTGAACGCGATGGGAAGGTCGGCGATGAGTGGGCCGGTGCGATGGCGGGCCTCGTGACGGGCTGCCGCGCATGCGGCGGCCGTTTGACCGTGACCATGGCGGACTTGGGATTGCAGCCGGCGTCGAACGCCTTCATCACGTCATTGGAGGCGGCGCGCGACGAGAAGCGCTATCCGCTGCGAGCCAAGGTCTGCGAATCCTGCAAATTGGTGCAAGTGGACTATGACGTTGCGCCGCAGGAACTGTTCGGCAACTATGTCTACTTCTCGTCCTATTCCGACGACTGGCTGGCCCATGCCAAAGAGTACTGCACCATGGCGCGCCGGCGGTTCGGCCTCGACGCCGGCAGCCTGGTGGTTGAACTCGCGAGCAACGACGGCTATCTGCTAAAAAACTTCATCGACATGGGGGTGCCGGTTCTCGGCATCGACCCGTCCGGTACCGTCGCGGCCGCGGCGGAAAAGATCGGTGTCCCCACCCTGGTCGAGTTCTTCGGCGAGCGTCTGGCGAAGGAACTGGCCGGCAGCGGCCGGCAGGCGGACCTGATCATCGGCAACAATGTGCTGGCGCATGTCCCGCTGCTCAATGATTTCGTCGCCGGCATAGCCTTGCTGCTGAAACCCAAGGGTTCCGCGACGATCGAGTTTCCGCACCTTCTCGAGCTGATCGAACATGTCGAGTTCGATACCATCTACCACGAGCATTACTCGTACATTTCACTCTACGCCATCGAGCAGGTGTTCAGCCGCCACGGCCTTCGAATCTACGACGTGGAAACGCTGCCGACGCACGGCGGGTCGCTGCGAATCTTTGCCGCGCACTCGAACCGCACAGACCTCGAGGACAGCGCCTCGCTGCGCCGGGTGCGGGCGCAGGAGAGCGCAGCGGGCCTGGCCGATCTCGGCACCTATCTGCGCTTCGCGGAACGCGTCGAGAACTGCCGGCGATCTTTGCTGGCGTTCCTCGCCGAGGCGAAGCGCGAGGGCAAGACGGTCGCGGGCTACGGCGCGGCGGCGAAGGGCAATACCCTGCTCAATTACTGCGGCGTCACGCCGGCCGACATTTCCCAGGTGGCGGACAGGAACCCCCACAAGCAATCGAAATTCCTTCCCGGCACGCATATCCCGGTGGTTTCGCCGGAGGCGTTGCTGCAATCGAGGCCGGACTACGTGCTGATTCTGCCCTGGAACCTGCAGCACGAAATCCGCCAGCAATTACAGGCAATCACCCAGTGGGGCGGCCGGTTCGTCACTCCGGTACCCGAGGTTCGTATCTACCCATGATGCGCAAAGCCCGAACGATGTCGGCCGGCGTCCAAACGAATTCGGCCGCGACCCATGATATTCACTGAATCGCCTTTGCCCGGGGCTTATGTGGTCGACATGGAGCGCCTCCCGGACGAACGAGGTTTTTTTGCCCGCTCGTACTGCGCGGATGAATTCTCCGCGAGAGGCTTGGGTCCCGAGTTGCGACAGTGCAGCGTGTCGTACAACGCGCGCAAGGGCACGCTGCGCGGCATGCACTATCAGGCCGCGCCCCACGAGGAGCACAAGCTGGTGCGCTGCACGGCGGGTGCGATCTTCGACGCCATCGTGGATCTGCGCACCGCGTCGCCCACTTACCGGCGCTGGTTTGCAGCGGAGTTGACGATGGACAATCGCCGTTCTCTGTTCATCCCCCCGGGATTTGCCCATGGGTTCGTGAGCCTCACCGACGACACCGAGGTGTACTACATGATCTCGGTGGCGTATGCGCCGACGTTCAGCCGTGGGGTCCGCTGGAACGATCCGGCATTCTCCATCGAGTGGCCTTTGCCGCCGGCGGTGATCTCCGAGCGCGACGCCGCCTACCCGCTGCTCGACGTGCCGGACGGCGTGTGACGCAGGGCAAGCGCGTGCTCGTCAGCGGAGCCGGCGGCTTCATCGGCCGCTGGAGCGTCCCCGCGCTGCTGCGCCTGGGTTACGAGGTGCACGCAGTACTCTCTGGGAAGGCGAGTCGCGACGTCCCTGAGCAACTGCGGGGCGCGAAGCCACACTTCGCGGATCTGCTCGATGACTCGGCCATCGATGAATTGACGCGCGAAGTGAGGCCCACTCATTTGCTGCACTTCGCCTGGATCGCCACGCCCGGAGTGTACTGGAACAGTGAGGAAAATTTTCGCTGGCTGGCGGCGAGCGAACGCCTGCTGCGCAGTTTTCGCGCGCAAGGCGGCAGCCGCGTGATGATGGCGGGGACCTGCGCGGAATACGACTGGTCCCGAGTGGAGGTGTGCGACGAGCTGTCGAGCCCCCTGGCGAAGACAAAAGCCGCTACCCTGCGAGGTGCAGGCGCGACGCGCCATGATGCAGCCACTGCCGCGAGTGATGCAGCCACTGCCGCGAGTGATGTAGCCACTGCCGCGAGTGATGTAGCCACTGCCGCGAGTGATGTAGCCACTGCTGCGAATAACGCTGTCACTGCCACGAGTGATGCGGCCGCTGCCGTGACTCGCTACGCCGCTTGCAAAATCGCCTTGCAGGCGATACTGGCCGACTTCGGGCGCGAAGAGCGTCTGTCGACGGCATGGGGGCGCATTTTTTTTCAATTCGGTCCCCATGAGCACCCGGATCGGTTGGTGCCGTCGGTGATCCGCAATCTGCTGCTGAACCGCGAAGCGCCGTGCTCGCACGGAAGACAGATTCGCAGTTTTCTGCACGTTGCGGACGTCGGGGAGGCGTTTGCGGCGGTGTTGGACTCCGAACTCGAAGGCCCGGTGAACATCGGGTCCGACGAGCGAGTGTCGCTGGCGGATCTCGTCGATCGAATTGGCCGGCAGATCGGCCGTCCCGAGCTCCTGCGGCTCGGCGCCCGGCCCGCGCCGCCGGGGGAACCATCACTGCTGGTGCCGGAAATTCATCGCCTGCGCGACGAGGCGCGATGGCGGCCGCGCTTCACGTTGAATGAGGCCTTGGGCGACACCATCGCGTGGTGGCGCGGCCGCTTGCTCGACCCTGCCGGCGCCGCGAGGCATGAATGAGCCTCGCCACGCCAGCAGCTCGTGAGCATGCGGGCTCCGCTCATGACTAGTGGTCCGGGCTGGCATCCCATGGTCGTGCATTTTCCGCTGGCGCTGGTGGTGACCGCGGTGTTGGTCATGACCGGTTATCGAGGTGGCCAGAACGTGTATGAATACGGGGTTGGCGTGCATCATTTTTGACTTTTAGAACATTCTGTAAATTATTAATAGTAAACATATTAATTGCCAGTATTCGGTGGTAATTTGCAACGGCGTCCGCCCATCTTCGGTTGACGTGTTCTTTGCGTATTTCTCACTGAATCCACAACTTCTGCTGTGGTCGATTTGTGAATGACCGGCCAGGATGGGTGCTCGTCCTTGGTTGTGATTGCGCGGAAGACTATGATCAACATTGAAATTGAACTCTATGAGGCGCTGGTTGAGGCCGGTGTCTCGAAAGACAAAGCGCGGAATGTGGCGCTCGCGCAAAAGGACACCATGGACCAGATCCTGACGACGCTTGCGACGAAGACCGATATGGCGGAGTTTCGCACTTACGTCGATGGACGCTTCAACCTCACGAAGACCGATATGGCGGAGTTTCGCACTTACGTCGATGGGCGCTTCAATCTCGTCGGCGAACAAATGGCTTCGATGACGAATAGGATTGTCATTCGTCTTGGTGCGCTGATGGTCGTGCTGACCGGTTTACTCGGCGCGGTTCTCACGCGCTGACGCACCGGTAGTTGGTGCAGCGCCCGGCGCGCTATCTGTTGCCGGCTGAGTTCGGAATCGGGCTTCCTGTTCCTGGGTTCCAGCTCCCTCCCAAGGATTTGATCAACGCGACGCTGGAAGCGAGTTGCCTCCCGCGGACGGTCAACGACGCGCGCTCATTGGTGAGTGCCGCGGTCTCCGTGCTCACTATCCCTTGACTTAACCATCATGTTAATTAACAATGAAGTTAAATGAATGACCTCGACACGACATTCGCCGCGCTCTCGGACCCGACGCGCCGCGCCATCCTGGGCCGCCTCGCCGCGGGCCAGTTGACGGTCGGCGAACTGGCGGAGCCCTTCGATATTTCTCTGCCCGCGATTTCACGTCATCTGCGGGTCTTGGAGGCGGCCTCGCTCATCGTGCGTGAACGCAGGGGGCAGCATCGTGTGTGCCGCTTGGACGCGGGTGCTTTGTCCGCGGCCAGCGAGTGGCTCGATTTCTATCGCCGATTCTGGAGCCACAGCTTCGATCGGCTCGACCGGCATCTGAAACGCAAAAAGAGGATCTCAAAATGAGCAGTGTCGCCGAACCGCAGCCGTCATTGGAATTGTCACGGCGCTTTGACGCGTCGCCGGAACGCGTCTTCGATGCGTGGCTCGGCAAGGAGTGGGGCGAATGGCTGCCGCCCGGCGGCTCGCGCTGCCGGGTGACGCTCATCGAGCCGCATGTCGGCGGCAGCTATCGCGTTCAAATGAGCATGGCCGATGGGAGGAATATCGAGATATCCGGTGAGTATCGTGAGGTGATGCGGCCGACGAAGCTCGTGTTCACGTGGCGAGGCCATTACAACGATCAGCAAACGCTGATCACCTTGTTTTTTCGACCCGATGGCGACGGGACGGTGATGACGTTGCGGCAGGAGGGGTTTGGCAGCGCGCAAATGCGCGATGGCTACGGCAATGGCTGGAATGGAACAAATGGATCGTTCGCGAAGCTGGACGCGATCCTGGCGCGGGAATCGGGGGCGGCAACCGCGCGGGCGCGCGGCTGATATGCTGGAAATTATCGGCGTACCGCAATCGACCTTTGTCCGCACGGTGCGCATCGCGTGCGAGGAGAAGGGAGTGGCCTATCGGCTGACGCCGGCGATGCCGCATTCAGCTGCCGCGTCGGCCGTTCACCCTTTGGGGAAAATTCCGGTCATGCGGTGCGGCAGCATGGAATTGTTCGAGTCGAAGGCGATCGCTACCTTTGTCGATCGCGCGTTCCAGGGGCCGCGGTTGTTTCCGGAGGACCCTGAATTGCTCGCCAAGGTCGAACAGTGGGTCTCCGTGGCCAATGCGGAGATGTTTCCGACGATTCGGGTGTACTTGCAGGGTTATTTCTTCCCGCGCACCGGCGACGGCACGCCGGATCGAGCCGCCATCGAAAGAGTGCTGCCCCGGGTCTTGGAGCACCTTCAGGTGTTCGAGCACGCGATAACGCCGTCCGGCCACTTGGTCGGAGACACGTTCAGCTATGCCGACATGAATCTCTTGCCGGTGCTCGCCAATTTGCGCGAGTGTCCCGAGACTCGAGAGATGCTGGATCAGTCCAAATACCTCGGGAAATATTTCGATGGGCACAGCGGCCGCGCCAGCCTGCAGGCGACGCTGCCACCCGCCGTTCAGCGAATTGAGCGGCAGGTCGCGCTAAGCCGCGATCATTCGAAATTGTAGTCCACCCCAAATCCGATGGGGCGCGGATGCATCTTTGCAAGTGCACGCGAGTGCCCTAGAGTGTGGTGATCACACTTGGGGCGCCGGGCCCCCATTCGGAGCGAGACTTGCACCAAAATGATTCCACGACGATTCGGCGGACGACTCGGCCGCGCGCATACCGCCTTTGTTGGGTGGTCCTGATTGGCTTATTGGCGGCCGGCGGCGCCCACGCGGAAGAGCAGCCGACTGCTGCGATGATGGAGCCCTTGCGGGGCCTGGTCACGTTCATGAGCACCTTGCGCCGCGGCGAGCAGCCGACGGTGTTTGCGCGCCGCGGGCCGTGCATCGTCGAGAATTTCGCGCCGTTCATATTCTGCGGCTTGGAAGCGGCGGCGAACTGGTCGGCGGGGCTCCGTGCGCACGCCGCCGAAGGCGGCCTCAAGAACCTGGCTGCGACCTTCGGCGAAGCCCATGATTTCAAGCGCGCGGGCAATCGCGTTTATTTCTCTTTGCCGACGACTTGGACGGGCCTGACCCAGGGCAAACGGTTTGAGGAGCACGGGGCGTGGTCGTTCGTGCTGGTCCAAGAGGAGGTCGGCTGGCGGATCGCGGGATATGGGTGGGGAGTCACGGCTTATTCGGAGACGCCGCCCTGATCTCCTAATTGCTCCACGGTCTATTTGGTGCTAGAAATAAACCACGCCGTGGCCAAAGAGCCTGCGCGAGACCGAAAATTCGAATAAAGAGGGGATGAACGATGAATTCCAAGCTGTCCATAGCGATCGCGGCTGTCCTGGGCGCTCTGTCGGGCGCGAGATCCCTGGCCGCGACCGTGGAGGGGGGGAGCGACGCACTCGAGGAAATCACGGTGACGGCACAGCGGCGCGCGCAAAGCATACAAGACGTGCCGATCTCGATGCAGGCCTTTACCGGCCAAGCCCTGCAGCAGCTCAACATCCAGACCTTTGACGACTACATCAAGTATCTGCCGAATGTCACCAGCGCCAACAACGGGCCCGGGCAGAACGAAGTCTTCATGCGCGGCTTGAGTGCGGGTTCCCAGGCGAGCCAAGGCAGCTCCTCGACCGGGCTGTTTCCCAACGTCGCGATCTATCTCGACAATCAATCGGGCCAGCTGCCGAACCGCAATCTCGACATCTATGCCGCCGATTTGAACCGCATTGAAGTCCTTGAAGGCCCGCAGGGCACCCTGTTTGGCGCCGGCGCCGAAGCGGGCGTGATTCGCTACATCACGAATGAGCCCAAGATTGACGTGACCGAAGCCAACGTCAAGGCGGGCTATGGGACAACCGCCCATGGGGATAATAATTCCGACGTCACTGCGGTCCTGAACCTGCCCCTGATGCCTGAGCACATGGCGGTGCGCGCCGTCATCTACAACGATCAGCGCGGCGGCTACATCGACAACGTACCGGCGACTTTCACGCGCAGGAACACCGATATCGGCATTCATTATGCGGGCTATCCGGCCGTCAACGGCATATGTCCGGACGGACTGCCGAACAATGGCTTTTGCGTGCCGCCCGGCAGTCCGACGCTCAATAACAACAGTATCGCGGGACGGGCCATCAATCCGGTGACCTACCAAGGCATTCGGGCGCAGCTGCTGTACAAGTTCAACGACGATTGGGACGTGCTTCTGGCGCAGAGCTACCAAGACCTGCATTCGCAGGGGGTGTTCTACCAACAGCCGAACGCCTCGGATGGCGCCCCGTTGCGGCCGCTCGAGGTCACGCTGTTCAACCCGGCCTACAACAACGATAAGTTCGAGATGACGTCCTTGACGATCGACGGAAAGCTCGGCTTCTTGAAGGGCGTCTATACGGCCGGCTACTTGTCGCGGAGCGTCGAGCAGTCCGGTGATTACACCAACTATTCCCGTGCCGTCTACGCCGAATACTATCAGTGCTACGGCGCTTTCGATTTGACGCCGAAGTGCTTCTCCCCCAGCGCTTACTGGCACACCAGCGAGCAGAACAAGCACACGCAGCACGAATTTCGAGTGAGCACTCCCGATGAGTGGCGCGTGCGCGGCATCGTAGGCGCGTTCTACGAGGACAACAAACTATTCGATCGGACGGCGTGGAGCTACAAGGGCGGGATACCGGAATGTACCGCAACCGTTACCACGGGCTGCTTCGGCGACTTAGGCACGTTCCCGGGGAGCACGGTCAACCCTGCCGGGATCCGACCTGCGAGTGAATCGTTTTATCAAGACACCCCGCGTGAAACGAAGCAGACCGCGTTCTTCGGCTCGGTCGATTTCGACTTGATACCCAAGGTGCTGACACTCACCGCGGGCACGCGCCATTTCTCGTTCGATAATTCGTACAAAGGGAGTGTCATGTCGAGTTTCGGGTGCTACGAGGCGCCCGTGACGCCGGTCGGCTGCACGTCGTCGTACTCGTACAATCTCGATGCGCAAAACCTCCGGGGCACGGAAACGGGGTTCAAGCACCGCGCCAATCTCACATGGCACATCATGCCGGACGTCATGGTGTATTACACCTGGTCTCAAGGATTCCGGCCGGGTGGTTTCGACGAGAATGGGGGCATAGGGCATATCTACGGGACGGACGGCCAGCATCAATACTTGCTTCCGCGCTCATGGAATTCCGACAAGCTCACGAACAACGAGATCGGCTGGAAAACGGAGTTCTTCGACCATCGCTTTCAGTGGAATGGCGCCATCTACCGTGAGAACTGGGACGATGTGCAGATCTCCTTCTTCGATCCCGGCTTGTTGGGCAACTTGTTCTTCAATGCAAACGGGCAGAACTTCTTGGTCAAGGGCATCGAAACCTCGATGATCGCTCGCGTGACCGGTGGACTCACTGTTCAAGGGGCCGCCTCCTGGAATCAAACTCGACAGACGAATTCGCCGGCGCTGATCGACAACAACCCAGCGAGTGCCAATTTCGGTCATGCCATCACCCAACAATGCGACTCCACCGGCGCCAACTGTACGGCCATCACGAATCCATTCGGCCCGGTCGGATCACCCACGGCGGATGCGCCGCCGCTGCAATTCAGCCTGCGGGCCCGCTACGAATGGTCGTTTGGAGACTACAACTCCTTCGCACAGTTCGGCGCCACGCACACGGGGCATTCATTCACGCAGGCGGGCTCCAACCCTACCTTCGCGGGCTCGAGCAGCATCGGCACGTCGCGGCTGCGCTTCGAGAATGCCGCGTATTCGACCTTTTCTGCTTCGGTCGGAATCGCCAAGGATGCTTGGAACGTGATGCTGTACGGTGAGAATCTGGGCAATTCGCATGCAGCCACCTTCACCAGCACCGATAATTTCATCGTGGAACAGACGCCACTTCGCCCGCGCGTGCTCGGAGTATCCTTCGGCTACAAAGTTCCTTGATGATGCGCGGGGTGACTAGTGCGCCAGTTCCGTAACCAGGCGATCGGCGTGATAGATGTTCTTCAGCGCCTCGGTGATGCCGGCCACGTCGACGGCGATCGCCCGGTTCTGGCTGCCGTCGTAGCCGAAATCTCCGCCGAGCGACTGGATGTTGCCGTCGAAAATCAGGCCAATCGCCTCTCCGTTGCGTCCTATCACGGGCGAGCCTGAATTGCCGCCGATGATGTCGTTGGTCGAGACGAAATTGAGCTGCGCGTTCGGATCCACTGACTTTTGCGCTTTTACCCAGCTGTCCGGCAGCTTGAACGGATCTCGCCCGGTCGCGTGCGCGTAGGCGCCGGCGAAATTCGTCGTCGGTTTGACCGTGCGTCCGTTCTCCTCGTAGCCGGCCACTGCGCCGTACGATAGCCGCAGCGTGAAGGTGGCATCCGGGTAGGCGGCCTTGCCTTCCAGCGCGAAATGCGCTTTGGCGATCAGCGCGGCGTTCTTGGTGATTACCGCTTTCACATGGTTCTCGCTATCGGTTCGAACCGTGCGGGCGGGAACGTCCAGCGTGCGGGCGAAATCGATCAAAGAGTCGTGATAGGCCTTGATGGCGTTCGCGCCGCCCTCCAGCAACTTGGCGCGCAGCGGCGCGTCAGCCAGCTTCGTGCCGGTCACGAGCATGTCTGCGATCTCCTCCGGGCTATTGTTGCCGAGAAGCGCGCGCACATCGGGGTCTGAAGTGCCGAGGTATTCGCGTACCTTGGTGAGCCACCAGGTCAGCACGGTTTTCTCCAGATCGCCGTGAATCGGTGCGGGGGAGACAATCTCCTGCCGCAGCGCCGGGAAGTTGGCGTCCGCGAATTCTTCCAAACGCTGACCGTCCGGCTTTCCGATTTCGGCCGAGTAACGGTTCAGAGCCACCGCATGGCCCAAGAGATCAGACATCCGGTGCGGGACTCGCTCCAGCAGGAAGCCGCGCACATAGATATTCCGTTCATGCGCCACCGCCGCCGCCACCGCATCCCAGGCGCCCCCATATTGTTTCGCGAGCTTGAGGTCGGCCGCTACACGCCGGCGGAATTCCTTTTCGGCGCGAGCCTTGTCCGCCACCAGCGGCCCTTCCACCAGTGCGAGCTGTCGGCCCTTGATGGCTTTCAGCGAATTTTCAACTCCGAAGAGCAAGGTCTTGGACGTGCGCGCCTGCTCGGGTCCCTTCGTGGCGAATTCGGTCAGCACACCGCGCAATTCCGAATATAGGTTCAAAATGAATGGCTGTGCCGCATCGCGCTGAAATATAAGCTCCGCCAGCGTATCGTCGCGCTCGGTCGAACCGGGGTTGCCGCTCGTGAACGCAATGTCGCCCTGTTTGACGCCCTTGGCCGCAAATTTCAAGAAAGTATCCGTGTGCAGCGGCGCACCGCCGTCGTAAATGCGCACGAATGCCGCGTCCAAGTCGTAGCGGGGGAAGGTGAAATTGTCGGGGTCGCCGCCGAAGAAGGCCGCGGTTTCCTCCGGCGCGAACACCACGCGAACATCCTGATACCGCTTGTATTTGTACAAATCGTATACGCCGCCCTGATACAGCGTCACCACTTCGCAACGCACGTCCGCCGCCGTACCACAGGCGCTTTCGATCTGCGCCTTCGCCGCCCGCTCCGCTTCGTGGAATGCGCGGTCCGATTTACCAGCGGTGGCCGCCTCGACTTGCTTGGTGACGTCGGTGATCTTGACCAGCTGGTTTGCCTCCATCGCCGGGCATTTCTTCTCCTCCGCACCCGCCGCGGCATAGAATCCGTTGGCAATGTAGTCATGCTGCGCATCCGCCAGATCGCTGACGCACTCGCGCACACAATGATGGTTCGTCATCACCAGGCCGTCGGACGATACCAGGCTGGCGGAGCACCCAAGGGTCAGCCTGATGCTGCCCAGCCTTGCATGCTCGAGCCATGCGGCATCCGGCGCCCAGCCGTATTTCGCGCGCATTTTGGCGGCGGGGAAATTGTCGTAGGTCCACATTCCCTCGTCGGCAAGGGCAGGGGCAGCGATGCTCGCGGCGGCGAGCAGCAATGACACACGAATCAAGGTGGGCATCCGAACTCCTTTCTGAAGATACATGGTGTCGCTCAGTCCATCGGCGATCGCGGCGCAACGGATCGGCGGCATGTTATCTCACCTGCACGCCGTATCGAAGTATTGACTTCGTCTGGATCATCGTTCCGACGATGAGATCGAAGGGGCTTGCGTTCATTGGGCGGTCGGGGGAGCGAACGCCGGCTCGAATTTCCCGTTCAAGCAACTCATCGCCGCGCTCAGACACCCGCGCGCAACGATGCAGTCCCAATAGGCGCCCTGCTCAACGGTAAAATTCTTTTCTCCGAACGGCGAAGTCCCAGGCCCGCAGGTGCTCCCGCTCGCCGACGAGGTGGTCGGCATCCTGAAGCAAGGCCAGCACGCGCGCCGTCGTGAGGTAGCAGCAGAGACTGGTCTCGCGCAGCGGAAAGCCCAGCAATTCGCGCGCCGCGAGATCGACCATCACCACATGCTCGAATCCCGCAAGGTCATCGTCGACTGCGGCGAGAAGCGACAGGGCGACTCCGGCCCACAAGGCTCGCGAGGGGGCGCCACGCCGGTGGCTGGTCGCAAAAGCACGGCATAGCGAACTCGCATCCCCGTAGGCCACGCGAAGAATCGCGCTGAGCGCCCCAGGGGCCAGGCCGGCGGCCCAGGAGCGCGGCCGATGTGTAAAGCCCACGTCGCGCAAGGTGGCGTCGATGACTGCGGGATCACCGCCGCACCGTACGAACTCGGCCAGCGGCGAGAGGAATGCTCGAATCAATCGGTCCGACGCAAACTCTCCGTACGCATGCGACAACGCGACTGGGACGTGTGCACGCCCGAGGTAGGCGGCGAAGCCCCGGGCGAGCGGCCGTCCTCCCGGTTGATTCCAGGCGTGCACTGCCCGAGAGTTGCGCGGCCATCTGGCGCAGACAGGAGAACCCGAACGCCGCCTTGCCCAACGCAGAGGTGGCCGAGTCCGCCCAGAGCGCCAGTTCCAGCGCCAGATGCTCATCGAGCGACGTGCGGCGCTGTGCTCCTCGGACGAGCAGCGCCAGCGCGCCGTCGTACACGACCCGGTGTGCGGGCGGCAGGTCATGGAGCCGGGCCTGGGCGCGCGCCACGATCGCCTCTTCTGGGGCACCGAAGTGAACGCGGCGCTCGGGTCGGGCGCCAAGCGCCACGCTGCGCGCGAAGGCGTCGACGCGTTCGTCCAACTCGCAGGCCGGGACCACGGCATCGAGCAGCCCCGCAGCCAGCGCGCTTGGCGCCGACCAGTGCTCGCCGAGCAGGAGCAGGTCGATCGCCCGTTCCAATCCGATGGTCGCCGGCAGTTCCCACGTCGATCCGAAGAGCGGCAGACAAAGATAATCATTCACTTCGGTCATGTAGATCTGCGTGTTATCCGCGTCAGAGGCGATGCGGTAGTCACACTGCAGGGCGAACGCGACGCCGCAGCCCCAGCAGCTCCCTTCTATGGCGGCGACCGTGGGCACCTTCGACTCGCGGACGGCCCGATAGGCGGCGCGCGCGGGGGCGCTCGCCGCTGCGACGTCGTCTTCGCCGCGCGCTGCACGCGCCGGTGGAACACTGACGCCGTTGATGAAACTATTCCGCTTTGCCGTGCGAAAAACGATCGAGCGAGTGCGCGCGGGATCCACCTCCGCCATGATGCGGCACAACTGGAGAGCGGTCGGTCGAGTGAAGATGTTGACCACGCTCTCCGGCGTGTCGAAAGTCAGCGTGAGCACGCCATCGTGCTCGCGGACTTCAATGGGCATCTGTATCCCATGGAGCGCGCGCTCGGTGCATAAAACTTTCTGTGTCACCGCATCTTCCGACGCCACGTGGTCTTCGGCCAGCATGTTCAATTCCTCTGGTTGGTTTGAACGCCTCTGAAGGTTCCGATCAACGTGCTCTTAAGACATTGACAAACAGCTGGACCCACAAGAGATAAAATTGCGGCATCGCGATCACCTGCGCAGGCGGGTAACCGAATTCCGACGGGGTCGCGACGCGCCCGGGGCCGGCCATAGGAATGTCGACCCCATCAGTGTCCTTCTAGTGGAGAGAACGTATTTGTTCGTCAAAAAGGGACACCCCTCGGCTGGACATCCTTCGACGCCGCGAGCGCTGCCCGCACCGGTCCGATCGTGCGTAGCCATGTAGTGCGCTCGGGATTGGTGCCGCCACCCACCGGATGCGTTAGATTGCCGGTGAAAGCGCGCAGCCTGCCGGGGCAATCCATGGGTCAGCTTACGGTGCTTCTAGATCGGATACACGCCGGCGACAGTACGGCGCGCGATGCATTGTTCGCTGCCGCATACACGGAACTCCATCGGCTTGCACAGGCGCGACTGCGCGCCGGAGGACGCAACCCCGTGCTCGACACGACCTGTCTCGTGCACGAGTCCTACCTGCGTTTTGTGGATGCGGGCGAACTTCGTCCCGAAGACCGCCGGGCTTTTTTTGGCTACGCCTCGCGTGTGATGCGCTCCGTCGTCGTTGATGCGGTTCGCGACCGGCTCGCGAAAAAGCGCGGCGGCGATTGGATGCCGTTGACCCTATCGACCGGGCTTGCGGCCAA
>WNFG01001148.1_pt1 | contig 22354 bp, 24 predicted proteins | sample 5400431 | NCBI WGS metagenome assembly WNFG01 (sample SAMN13153346, study PRJNA577476) | soil metagenome | isolation source: 120 cm saprolite under Douglas fir tree site 2 hole 3 replicate 2 | place: USA:California | collected 2015-04-18 | reverse complement strand
GATCCCCGGTCGGCGGGGGCTGCCGACCCCGGCCATCTCGGGCGCGTGAGCGAGCGCGGCCGCGGCCAGCGTGCCGGTAGGCCGCCCGGCCCCCGGATGCGTCACCATGCCCGCCGGCTTGTCGACGACGAGCACGTGCTCATCCTCGAATACGATGCTGAGCGCGACCGGCTCCGCGGCCAGGCCGTCCTTCGGCGGAGGCGGGATCGACACCTCCACCCGCTCCCCCGTCTGCAGCCGGTACGCCGCCTTCACCACCCGCCCCCCCACCACTACCCGCCTCGCCTCGATCAACCCCTTCACCCGCATCCGCGACACCCCCCCCACCCGCCCCGCCACCCAAAGATCCACCCGCACCCCCCCCTCCCCCACCCCCACCACCCCACGCCACTCCCGAGGGAGATCTTTCTCCGATTCGTTCATCAGGCTGTATTCGTCCTGGGCCGGTGGTTCGAGCGGCGAGCGCGGAATCGGCCGGGTGGCGTCGGAGCGCCCTCCGGCCGCCCGCCGGAGTGGGCCCCCCTCGACCCCTCGCCGCTCGAAGAGCGGCGTGTGGGGTCGAGCGGGTGGCGAAGGCGAGGCGGCCGGAGGGCGCTCCGACGACAGGACCCGGCCCCTTCCCGGGCAACCGCTAGGCACACGGAGTTCAGCGGGAAGAGGAGGGCGGCGCCGTGAGCATGCGAAGTGCGAGCACCACCACGCCGACGGAGATCGACGCATCCGCCACGTTGAACGCCGGCCAGTGGTACCCGCGCCAGTAGAAGTCGAGGAAGTCCACTACCGCGCCGAAGCGGGCGCGATCGATCAGGTTGCCGACGGCGCCCCCGAAGATGAGCCCCAGGGCCAGGGGGGTGAGACGCCCGCCCGTCGGCAGCATGCGCAGGCCCACCACCGCCAGCACCGCGAGCGCCCCGATCGACAGCAGGGCCACGAGCCAGCGCCAGCCCGCGGGCGTGCCCGCGAGCATCCCGAAGGCGAGGCCGGGGTTCATCACGAGGGTGAGGGAAAAGAAGCCGTCGATCACGGGGACCGGGCGGCCGGGCGGCAGGCGCTCGAGCGCCAGGTGCTTGGTTACCAGATCCAGGACGAGGATGACGAGCGCGGTGAGGGCGGCCGACTTCACCGCTGGAGCGCCGTCACGACCGGGGTGCAGCGCTCGCAGAGGGTCGGGTGCGCGGCATCCTCGCCCACGCGCGGGCTCCAGGTCCAGCAGCGCTCGCACTTCTTCCAGCCGAGGGTCTGCGCGGGCACGACCTCGAGGACGAGGCCGGGGATGTCCTGGCTCTCGTAGCGCACCGCCACCCCGGGGGCCCGCCGCTTGAGCCGCGTGCCCGAGACGTTGAAGAGGGTGGTGAGCAGGGCTTCACCCTTGGCCTCGAGCAGCGGGAGCCACTGCTCTTCGGGGACGCTCGGGACGTAGAGGACCGCGTCGATGCCCTTGCCGATCTTCCCCTGCTGCCGCGCCGCCTCGAGCGCGCGCGAGACCTCGCCGCGCACCTCGAGCAGCCGCTCCCAGTCCGCGCTGAGCCGCTCGTTTAGCCACTCCCCACGCTCCTCGGGGAAGACCACCAGGTGCACGCTCTCCGGCTTGCCACGCCCCGGGATATGGGACCAGACCTCGTCGGACGTGAAGGTCAGGATCGGCGCCATCAGCCGCGTCAGCGCGGTCAGCACCTCGAAGCAGACGGTCTGCGAGGCGCGCCGGTGCGCGTCGTCGGGGGCCGACACGTAGAGCCGATCCTTGATGATGTCGAGGTAGAGTGACGAGAGATCCACCGCGCAGAAGTTGTGGATGGCGTGGAAGGCGGCGTGGAACTGGTAGTCCTCGTACGCCCGGCGCACCCGCGCGATCAGCCCGCCCAGCCGCAGCAGGGCCCAGTGGTCGAGCTCGTCCATCTCCCCGTACGGGCGCCGATCGCGCTCCGGGTCGAAGTCGGCCAGGGTGCCCAGGAGGAAGCGGGAGGTGTTGCGGATGCGCCGGTAGGCGTCGGCGAGCCGGTTCAGGATCTCGTTCGAGAGCCGGATGTCCTCGGACGAATCCTCCGCGGCCACCCACAGGCGCAGGACCTCGGCCCCGTACTTCGGGATGAGCTCGTCGGGGGTCACGTTGTTACCCACCGACTTGGACATCTTGCGCCCCTCGCCGTCCACCACGAAGCCGTGGGTGAGGACGGAGCGGTAGGGCGGTTTGTCGCGCGTGCCCACCGCCTCCAGCAGCGAGGAGTGGAACCAGCCGCGATGCTGGTCCGAACCCTCGAGATACATCTCGGCGGGCCAGCGCAGCTCCGGCCGGGTCTCCAGCACCGCGGCGTGGCTGCAACCGGAGTCGAACCACACGTCGAGGATGTCGGTCTCCTTGCGGAACTCCACGCCCCCGCACTTGGGGCAGCGCGTGCCCGCGGGCAGGAGCGCGGCCGCCTCCCGCGTGTACCACTCGTCGGCGCCGGCGCCGGCGCGCATGATCCCGGCCACGTGCGCGACCAGCGCCTCGTCGAGCAGCAGCCCCTCGCAGCTCGTGCAGTAGAAGGCGACGATGGGCACGCCCCACACGCGCTGGCGGGAGATGACCCACTCGGGCCGGTGCGCCACCATGTTGTAGATGCGCTCCTCGCCCCACCCGGGGATCCACGTCACCTCGTTCCGGATCGCGTCGAGCGCCTTCTGGCGGAGCCCGTGGCGGTCCAGCGCGATGAACCACTGCTCGGTGGCGCGAAACAGCGTCGGGTTCTTGCAGCGCCAGCAGTGCGGGTAGGTGTGCTGGAGTGGAACCTGGGCCACGAGCGCGCCGGCCGCGCGCAGGTGCTCGATGATCCGCGGGTTCGCCTCCCAGACGGTCTGGCCCGCGAAGTGCGCCACCTCCGAGATGAAGCGCCCGTCGTCGTCCACCGGGTTGTAGATCTTGAGGCCGGCCCGGCGGCCGAGCTCGTAGTCTTCCTCACCGTGGCCGGGCGCGATGTGCACCAGGCCGGTGCCCGCGTCCATCGCCACGAAATCCGCGGTGAGCACCGGTACGTCGCGATCGATCCACGGGTGCCGGGTCACCACGCCCTCGAGGGCCTGCCCCGGCACCGCGAGCGGGAGCGCGGTGCCGCGCCCCTTCACGCCGGGCAGACGCAGGAAGGCCTCGACCAGCGGCTGGGCGACGACGAGGGCTTGGCCGTCGAGCTCCACCGCGGTATAGGTCTCGGTAGGGTGCACCGCGATCGCGAGGTTGGCGGGCAAGGTCCACGGCGTGGTCGTCCAGATCACGAGCGAGGCCGGCCGGCCGCCGACCGCGCGGGCAATCTCCGGGGGGACCGTCTTGACCGGGAACTTCACGTAGACCGAGGGCGTGGTCTGGTCCTCGTACTCCACCTCGGCCTGGGCCAGCGCGGTCTTGCAGTGCATGCACCAGTGCACGGGCTTGAGGCCCTTGTGCACCAGGTCGCGGCCGACGAATCGGCCGAACTCGCGCACGATCACCGCCTGGTAGGCGGGCTCCATCGTCCGGTACGGATTGTTCCAGTCGCCGAACACGCCGAGGCGCCGGAACTCCTCCCGCTGGATGTCGATGAACTTGGACGCGTACTCGCGGCAGCGGCGCCGCTTCTCCATGGGATCCATGGCCTGGCGGACATCCACGCTCGCCTGGTCGAGGCCGAGCTCCTTGTCGACCTGGTGCTCGATCGGCAGCCCGTGGCAGTCCCACCCGGGCACGTAGACCGCGTTGTAGCCCAGCATGGAGCGTGATTTCACGACGAGATCCTTGAGGATCTTGTTCAGCGCCGTCCCCATGTGGATGTGGCCGTTCGCGTAGGGCGGTCCGTCGTGGAGGATCCACCGCGGACGGTTCGCCGAGGCCTGCCGGATCCGCCCGTAGATGTCCATCGCCGCCCAGCGCTCGAGCCATTCCGGCTCCATCTTGGGCAGGTTGGCCTTCATGGGAAAGGCGGTCTTGGGCAGGTTCAGCGTGTCCTTGTAATCCATGGAGGGCCAAAGCTAACACTCATCAGGGGTCCCGGCAAGAACGGGGCCCCCGCGAGCGGGCCGACGGCGGGCTACTTCTTGGGGGTCAGCGTGACGACGCGGGCGGCGCTGTCGATGGTGACGATGAAGTTGTCGAGGAAGTCGCGACCGAGCAGGCCGTCGCGCCCCGATCCGAGGCCGGAGTCGTGCGAGACGACCATCAAGGGGCCGAACCGGGCGCCTTCCACCTCGATGCTCTCGATCCTCACCGCGAGGACATTGGCGTCGCCGGTGACGCCCTTGATGGAGCCGCGGACGGCGTTCCGGTAGCTGATGCCGAGCGCGGCCAGGGCGGTCGGGCTGATCAGCGTGCCCTGGGCACCCGTGTCGAGGATGAGCTGGGTGCTGCCGCCCCCGTTGATCTTGGCGGACACCATGATCGGCTGACCGGGCGTGAACGGGATGCGGGCCACCCCCGCGGGCGGGCTGCTCGCCGCCGCCGGCTCGGGCGTGGCGGGCGCGGGCGCCGCGGGCGCGCTCGGCGCGCTCATCATCACCGCCCCACCGCGGAACTGCGGCGGCACGCTCTGGATGCCCTGGGAGAAGCGAACCTCGCCCCGCTCGTCGGTCCAGCGGTAGATCTGCGCGGACGCGGGCGTGAGCGCGCCCGACAGCAAGCCGCCGAGCACCAGGCCCATCGCGAGGACGGGGTGGAGACGCTTCATGGATACCTGGTGGCGATTATACGATTCCCGGGCATTTCCGCGGGCGGCTCCTGGGAGGTGCCTGGGCCCCGGGCCAGGGCTCCCGGACAGGGTCGCCGGTCGGGGCGCCACCGGCTCCAGGCGGTCTCGTAGACCACCAGCTCGTCGGCGCCCGCCACCTCGTTGTGATCGAGCCGGACGCGGTACACGGGATGGAAGCGATCGGCCATCTGCGAGATGGCCGGGAACCAGGCCGGGAAGACGATCAGGTAGTCGGGGCAGGCATGCTCGAGATAGCGCAGCACGCCCATCTCGCCGTCCCGGCGGAACGGAATGATGGCGGGCGTGACCAGGCCCATCACGTCCACGACCTCCCGGCGGGAGATGTAGGCGATCGCGCCGACGTCATTCAGGCCGATCCGCGCCGTGGGGGGCGTGTGGCGCGCGACCCAGTGACCGAGATGCACCTGCATCGCCTCGATGTTCTGGACCGCCCAGCCGTAGCGCGAGGCCGCGGACGGCAGTGCCGCGACCCCGCCCACGAGCAGCGCGCCGGCGGCGAGCCACCCGAGGCGCCCTCCCCTCGCCCATCGCCCCCCAGAGGGGGAGAGGGTGGAGGAGAAGAGCGTGGCGAGGGGGACGACGGCGACGACGAGCGCGAGCGGAAGGAGGTGGATGGAATAGCGGCCCTCCTGGAAGGACGGGGCGCGGTAGGGCGCGAGCATCGCCATCGCGAGCGGATGGAGCACGAGCACGGAAGCCGGCACCAGCGCGGCGCGGCCGGCGTGGCGACCGAGCCACCAGAGCCCGGGCAGCAGCAGGATCGGCAGGAGCACGTCCACGCGCCACAGCCAGCGGGCCCATTCGGTCTCGAACTGCCACGGCCGCTCGAGGAGCGTCGTGCGGAGCGGCTCACGGACGCCTGCCAAGTATCCGAGGAGGCCGCCCTCGATCTTCGCCGCCGCGGGGGCGGGCAAGGGGCTCCCGGTGGTCGCCAGATTGAAGGCGATCCACGGGGCCAGGAATCCCGCGACCGGAAGACCCCATGCCAGCGCCCGCCGCCCCGTCAACGGGCCGGCCAGCCAGAAGAGCGGCGGCAGCACGGCGGCCTCGGGTCGGGCGAGCGCGGCGAGCCCGAGCGCGGCGCCGGCGGCCCAGGCGCGGCCGCGCGCGTGCAGCACGAGCGCGGCGGTCACCAGCAGGGCGGCCAGCGCGACTTCCATGCCGGAGAGAGCGCCCCACACCATCGGCCCGGCCAGCGCCACGAGCACGGAGGCGAGGAGGGCGACGTCGCGGCGGCCGGCCCAGATCAGCGCGAGACGGCCGGCCAGCCACGCGGTCCCGAGCGTGGCGGCGATCCCGAGCGCCTTGGCCAGGACGGGGTGGCTGCCGAGCACCGCGAACACCCCGCCGAGCGCGAGAGTCCAGAGTGGTGCGGTCGAGCCGGACACCAGTACGCCCGGGTTGTAGGAGAAACCGCGCCCCTCGGCCAGATTGCGCGCGAACTGCATGTGAATCCACGCGTCGTCGAGCGGGAAGGCCTCCACGCCGAGCACGCCCGCGAGCTGCCGCGTCTTCAGCAGGAAGAAGCCGATCGCGAGAGCGAGCGCGGCGACGGGGGCGGCGACGGCAAGCGCCCGCCCCCTCACCGCGCGGCGCGCTCGAAGGTGTAGCCGGCGTACTCAGCGGGGGTGCGGGTGAGGGGCAGGACGTAGAGATAGCGACCGTACGGGAGCTGGACTTCGCGCAGGCCTCGCGGCGGCGGCGTCGCCGGATCCCAGTGATCCACGAACCAGACGAGCCGGCGGATCTCCGCGGGCAGCCGGATCCACGAGCCCTTCGTCATGATCATGGTGGCGGAGGATTGCGGCGCGTAGAAGCCAAGGGGCGTCGGGCCGATCTGCACCTGGTAGATGGGGTACTCCGGCATGTAGAACATCGCGTGGCGCAGCCACGGGTAGGAGCGCGGATTGCCCAGCTCGGTCACGAGCGCGGTATCGGAGGGCTCGTAGACGGTGCGGATGGTCTCCACGTAGGTGCGGATCACCGCCTCGTGCTCGCGCAGGGCGGCCGCGGTGCGGCTCATGATCCAGTCGTGGAACTCATCGCGCGCCCGCCAGAACCATGTGTCGCCTCCCGCCCGGTGGTCGAATTCACGCGGCAGCGGACGGGCGCTCACGAAGAAGCCGGTATTGATCAGCAGCAGCGGCAGCACCGCGGCGGCGGTGAGCGCCCAGCGCCAGTTGGGCCGGCGCAGCCGCTCGGAGCCCGCCGCGACCACCCACACGAGCACCCGGCTCAGCAGGATCACGAGGGCGGGCAGAAAGGTCAGCACGTAGCCCGCCTGCCCGAAGTGAACGAGCGTGTAGAAGATCCCCGCCGGCAGAATCCACGCGAGCAGGAAGAGCTCGGGCGCGCGCCAGCCCGCCCAGCGCGCGTACGCCGGCAGCGCCAGCACCACCAGTCCGAGCGGGCCGAGCCCGACCAGGGTGGACTCGAGGAGGTAACGCATCTGCGCGAGCGTGATCTCGAGCGAGCCGCCGAGCACCGAGGTCGGGAAGAGCATCGAGCCGTAGAGCTGCGTGGAAGCGGCCAGGTAGGCGGCGGGGCCGCCGCTCAGCCACACCATCGGCACGAGCCAGGCGAGCACGGATGCCACCAGAATTCCACCCGCCAGCGTCAGGCGGCGCCACGAGCGGACGCCCACCAGGGCACATCCGAACCAGAGCGGCAGGAGCAGGAGCAGCACCGACTGCCGCACGCCGCCGGTCAGCCCGAGAGCGAGCGCGCCCCAGTAGAGATGGCGCGCGCTCCCGCCGAGAGTCGCATAGGCGAACCAGGCCACCACCGACGCGGCGAACGCCTCGCCGGCATAGGTGAGGCCCACCGAGCCGTAGAACCAGAAGAGCGGGCTGACCGCCAGCAGCGACGCCGCCACCAGCGCGGTGGCGCGATCGTAGAGCCGGCGCGCCAGCGCGTAGAGGACGAAAGTGGAGCCGGCACTGAAGAGCATCGCGAGCGCCACGTAGGCCAGCGTGGGATCGCCGAGCGAGGCATTGAGCAGGCGGCCCAGCCCGACGTAGAGGAGATACCCCGGCGGATGCGGCTGGTGCTTGGCGACGTCGAACTCGCGCAGCGCGAGGGCGAACTGGACCGCGTCCCAGTTGTAGAGCATGCGCGCCCGGTAGGGCCAGCGCGAGAGCAACGTGACGACGGCGAGCCCCAGCGCCAGGCACAGGTCACCGTGGCGCGCCACGCAGGCGATCTGCGGAGAGTCGAAGAGGCGGGTGACGAAGTGCTTCAGGGAGCGGAGCTACGCCTTCTTCTCGTCGTCCTTCTTCACCGCAGCGGCCGTGTCATCGTCCTTCACCTCGGCCACGCCCTTCTTGAACTCCTTGATGCTGCCGCCCAGCGAGCGGGCGAGATCGGGGAGACGCTGGGCCCCGAAGAGAATCAACACGATGACCAGGATCAACAGCAGCTCTTGATATCCCAAGCCGAACATTGGCGGGACTCCTTTCCTTTTCCTGACGCCCCCTTACACTACGCGCCCGACCCAGGGTTGTCAACGTGACCATGGCCCTCCCGGAGCACCCGGCGCTCCCCAACGCGCACCGTCACCCGCTGGGCATCGAAATACTCCATCAGCGGGATGGCGTACTTGCGACTCACGCCGAAGAGATCCTTGAAGTCGGCGGGACCGATCTCCTTCTTCTGGCGCAGGAGGGCCACGAGCTGCTCCTGGACGGTCCGGAGCGCCTCGGCGTGGAAGAAGAGCGACTCCTTCACGCGCAGCAGGGTCCGGTCCGCGACCAGGACCTGGAAGAGCTCATGCTTCTCCGTGCCCTTGACGCCCAGCCGGCCCAGGGCCTCCTCCGGGCTCGGGGGCGCGGCGCCCGCCGCGCGGAAGTCGGCCTCGAGCCCCTTGACCACCCGGTCCTGGTCCGGGCTGAGCCGGATGCGGTGGGAGGCCAGCCGCACCTGGTCCCGCTCGCTCTTGACGACGCCCTCCGTCTCCAGCGCGGTCAGGAGCTGGGTGAAGACCCGCTCCTGGGCGTTGCCGACCCGGCTGCGCAGCTCCTCTCGCGAGATCCCGCCGCGGAGAGGGTTCTCGGCGTGGAAGGCCTCGAGCAGGCCGAGCGTCTGGGAGCGCAGGCGATCGCTCGCGTCGCGATGCAGGTACCATTCGCGATCCACCGCGAGGACGCGGCCGGCGTGCTGGAGCCGGTCGAGGAGCTGCCGGAGCAGCGAAGGCCCGAAGGGCGTCCGGGCGCGGAGATCGGCGACCCGCGCGCCCTCCGCACCGGCCTGCTTGAGGTGCTCCTCCAGCACCACCGGCGCCTCGCCGGTGGCGAGCAGGGCCAGGTGGGCGGCGAGCGCAGGGCCCCTGCGCTTGAAGCGCGGCGGCGCGATGTCGAGCACGGTGCCGCCGCCGATGGTCACGATGGGCGAATAGGACCGGACCACGAAGCGGTCGCCCGGCAGTGCCACGACCGGGGCCTCCAGCCGGAAGCGGGCATGACAGGATCCGCCGGGCTCGAGCTCGGGCCGGTCCACGGGCAGGACGCGCGCCATCACCTCCTGGGTGCCCACGTGGAAGCGGACGCGGGTGCGCGTCTTGATGGGCCGCGGCGCGTCCTCCAGGAGCTCGAGCGTGCCGTCGAGCAGGAGCGTGGGCACCAGGGTGCCGGCGGGCGCCAGGACGTCGCCGCGCTCGATGGCCGCCCGCTCGACTCCCTGCAGATTCACCGCGGTGCGCTGGCCGGCGGTGGCCTGCGGGACGGTGTGGCCGTGCACCTGCAGGCCGCGCACCTTCGACTGGACTCCTCGTGGATACACCTCGACCCTATCGTCGACCGCGAAGCGCCCCGCGACCAGCGTGCCGGTCACCACGGTGCCGAAGCCCTTCACGGTGAACACGCGATCGATCGGCAGGCGGGCGGTGCGATCGGGATCCTTGGCGGGCACGGAGCGAGCCAGGTCGGCCAGCGCCGCGCGCAGCTCGGGCAGGCCCGCGCCCGTCTTCACCGAGGCGGGGACGATCGGGCAGCCCGCGAGGAAGGTGGGGGCGACCGCGCGGCGCACGTCGTCGCGCACCAGCTCGATCCAGTCGGGCTCGGCCAGATCGGCCTTGCTCAGGACCACGAGCCCCGACTTGATGCGCAGGAGCTGGCAGATGGCCAGGTGCTCGCGCGTCTGCGGCATCACGCCCTCGTCGGCGGCGACCACCAGGAGAGCCAGGTCGATGCCGCCCGCACCGGCCAGCATGTTCTTCACGAAGCGCTCGTGGCCGGGCACGTCCACGATCTCGATCACCAGCCCGTCGGGCTCCTCGAGGAAGGCGAAGCCCAGATCGATCGTGATGCCGCGCGCCTTCTCTTCCGGCAGGCGATCGGTGTCGGTGCCGGTGAGGGCTTTGACGAGCGAGGTCTTGCCGTGGTCGATATGGCCCGCGGTGCCGACTACGACGTGTCTCACGCGCGTGTCGCGGACACGGGATCCGCGGCTCTATCAAATGCGGGGGCCCCGAAATGGCCCCCGCACTCCCCCAGATTGCGGACACTCGGATCCGCCCCTCTATCAAATGCGGGGGCCCCGAAATGGCCCCCGCACTCCCCCAGTCGGCGGACATCCGTCTCGGCGGCTCTCATCGCTGAAGCCTAGAGGGTGGCGAGGCGGGCGGCGAGGGGGGCGATGTCGGAGGCGAGGATCGTGCGGCAGTCGAGCAGCAGGCGGTCGTCGAGGAGGCGGCCCAGCACCGGCGGGCGGCCCGAGCGGAGCGCTTCGTCCAGCCGCTCGGCGGGGCGTTCGGGCGTGCCGAGGGTGATCGCCGCGGTGGGCAGCTCCACGGTGGGCAGGGCGCCGCCCCCCACCTGGGACGTCGACTCGACGAGCTGCGCGCCGAGGGCCCGCTGCGTCTCCGCGGAGAGACGGCCGAGGAGCCGCCGCGCGCGCCGGCGCACCGACAACACGGGCTCGGTGAGCATTCTCAAGGTCGGGATGGACTCGATCGCGGTCCCCGCCTCGTAGGCGTAGAGCGTGGCTTCCAGCGCCGCCACCGTGAACTTGTCGATGCGCAGCGCGCGGTTGAGCGGGTTCCGGGCCAGACGCTCGACGAGCTCGGCGCGGCCCACCAGGATGCCGGCCTGCGGGCCGCCCAGCAGCTTGTCGCCCGAGAACGAGACGAGATCCACGCCGGAAGCGACCACCTCGGGCACCGTCGGCTCGTAGGGAAAGCCGTAGCGGGTCAGGTCCACGAAGCAGCCGGAACCCAGGTCCTCCATGACCGGGATGGAGCGGGCGCGGCCCAGCTCGGCGAGCTCGCGAGAGGACACCGCGGCGGTGAAGCCGACGACGCGATAGTTGGAGGTGTGGACCTTGAGGATCAGCCCGGTCTCGGGCCCGATGGCGGAGGCGTAGTCCTTGAGGTGCGTGCGGTTGGTGGTGCCGATCTCCCGGAGAATGCCGCCTGACCGGCGCATGATGTCGGGGATGCGGAACTCGCCGCCGATCTCGATGAGCTCGCCGCGGGAGACGATCACTTCCTTGCCGCGCGCGAGGGACTCGAGCGCCAGCAGCACCGCGGAGGCGCAGTTGTTGACCACGAGCGCCGCCTCCGCGCCGGAGAGCCGGCGCAGCAGCCCGTCCACGTGTGCGTAGCGCGAGCCGCGCTCCTTGCGGACGAGGTCCATCTCGAGGTTCGAGTACGCGGAGGCAACCTCGCGAAGCCGCTCCTGGGCCAGCGGGGAGAGGAGCGCGCGGCCCAGGTTCGTGTGGAGCACCACCCCGGTGGCGTTGACCACGGGGGCCAGCGAGAAGAGGCCGCTCTGGGTGAGCGCGGCCGTGACGCGGCGGCCGAGCGTGTCGGCGTCCGCGGCGGGCCCGCCCGCCTCCAGCAGGCGGCGCCGCTCGGCGGCCAGGGCCTCCCGCACCGCCGCGGTCAGGCGGGGACGCGGGACGCCCTGGAGCGCGTGCTGTCCGGCGAGGGCCCCGATCAGCGCGTCCACCGAGGGCAGCCCGCGGAGCAGGGCCTGCGCGTCCGCCCGGCCGCCCCTACCCGCCCGCGGCAAGCTCGGTCTCCACGCGCTCCTTGACCCGCGCGATGACCTCGTGGGCCTCGCGCCGGATGGCCTCGACGCTGGCGCCCTCCGCGCGCGTGCGCAGGAGGCGCCGCACCGCATCCTCGGTGAGGCCCGCCCACAGCTCGTCCAGGTCGCGCGGCGAGAACCCCTGGCCCCGGAGCGCGGCGCTCCACTCGCGCGCCAGCTCCTGCACGAGGCGGTCGCGCTCGTGCGCCAGGCGGCGCGCGCGCTTGATCAGCTCGGGAAGCCGGGGGGCCACGGCCGCTCTACTCCTTCACGAGCTGGCGGACCGAATCGAGCAGGTTCGCTTCCCAGCGCCCGGTGGAGACGCACTGGAAGACGCGATCGGTCTTGAGCTTGCCGGAGCCGCCACGCCGGTACGCGTGGGTGTTCAGCTTGGAGTTGACCTGGATCAAGGTGGCCCCGTCGCGCCCCGGCTGCACGAAGAGCGTGAACGAGCCCATGGTTTCGCCCTCGAGCTGCACCTCGCCGATCCGGCCGCAGTCGGCGTAGACCCCGATCGGGGAGATGAAGTCGTCGGTCGAGATCACGCCCGAGTCCTTGGCCACCACGCGGAGCGGCACGTTCTCTCCCGCGAGCGCCCGCACGAGCGCGCGCCACGTCGTGTCGTAGCCGGCGGCCGCCTCGTCGCGGTAGGGCGGCGGCGCGATCGGCGAGACGACCGGCCGCGAGCACCCGGCCAGCGCGACCATTGAGAGGGCCGCCGAGATGGCCGTAGAGAACGCCGCAACGTCACGGCGGGAGGGCCGCGTCATGCGCACCATTCTACCCTTTGTGGTGGTCGATCCCGCGATACGTGCGGATGAAGCGCACGACGCGGGCCTCGTCGAAGTCGTCGAAGGCGTCGAGCCGGGTCCACGCGCTGAGCGCGATGCGCGTGCGCATCCCGGGATAGGGCGCCAGGATCACCTGCGTCTCGTAGCGCCGCACGATCTCGGTCAGCTTGGCCACCAGGTCAGGGCACGGCGTGGCGCAGTGATACTGCACCATCACCCCCCCGTCCTCCAGGTTGTGGACCTGCAGCTCCTTCACGATGGGCTCGGTGTGGATGCCCCACGGCGCGATGTACGGCAGATGCGGCCCGGAGGTGGGCGGCTCCGAGTTGTACGGCACGTGCGGGTCGGTGGCCATCTGGATATGCGCGTTGCCGAGGCCCGGCAGCTTGACGCCGGGTAGATCGGCCGCCGCGCGATAGGCCCAGTAGCCGACGAGGGCCGCCGCCACGACCGCGACGGTGAGGCCGGTCGCCCATAGGCGGCGTCGGTGACCTTCGCGGCTTGCCGGCCAGATCTTCTCCGCCTTGTCTGCCTTCTTCCTGTCCAATCGACGAATCCTCCGAGCCTGGACGGCGAAGCGGGATGGCGGAAGCGTGTGGGAGTCGAACCCACCTCCGACTTGTCTAGAGCCGGACGCCGGATTTGAAGTCCGGGAGGCCCACCGGGATCCTAGACGCCTCCGAGCCAACTTCGCCTGAAATCAGAGCGTTTCAGTGTACCACCGAGCGGCGATCCGGGTGCCGGGCCGGGGGGGCCGGGCAGGGGCGCGTGCTACCCTCGGCTGGTGAGCCGGATCTGGCGGTGTCTGGCACTGGCCGGCCTCGTCCTGGCGCTCCTGCCCGGTGGTCGAGCGGCCCTGGGCAACGGCGCGGGGCCGGGACCGATCTCCTCCGCCGAGCAGCAGTTCCTGGAGCGTCACTGGCGCATGCCCATCGCACTCCAGGGCGAGGCCCCCGCCTCGTTCGCGCCCCTCGAGCGATCGCTGGCCCCGCGGGACTGCGGCGCCTGTCATCCGATCCAGTACGAGGACTGGCGGGGCAGTATCCACGCCCGCAGCATGGGGCCCGGCATCGCGGGTCAGCTCGTCGAGGTGGTGCGGCGCGATCCGGCGGGAGCGCGCGCCTGCCTCGTCTGTCATGCCCCGCTCGCCGAGCAGTCCCCGCTGGCCCGGACCGCGGCCGGGCTCGAGGCCAACCCGGCCTTCGATCCCGCGCTGCAGCGGGAGGGTGTCGTGTGCGGGACCTGCCACGTGCGCGGGCATCAGCGCTTCGGGCCCCCGCCCCGGCCCGGCGCCCAGGGTCTTCGCGTCCCGCGGGCGCAGCTTCCCCACAATGGCGCCACCTACACGGGAGCGTACGAGCGCGCCGAGTTCTGCGCCGCCTGTCATCAGTTCGGCCCGAGTGGCCCGAGCCTCAACGGCAAGCCGCTCGAGAACACGTACGAGGAATGGCGGACCAGCCCGGCCGGCCGCCGTGGGCTGGCCTGCCAGAACTGCCACATGCCGGACCGGCGCCACCGGTGGCGCGGCATCCACGATCCGGAGATGGTGAAGTCGGGTGTGCGGGTGACCCTGGCGCTCGACCGCGCCCGGTACCGGCCTGGCCAGCGACTACGGGCGACCGTGACGGTGGCGAGCGTGAACGTGGGCCACTACTTCCCGACCTACGTGACTCCGCGGGTGGTGGTCCGCGCGGTGCTCCTCGGGGCCGACGGTCAGCCCATCGCGTCGACGGAACAGGAGGGCATCATCGGGCGGCAGGTGCCCCTCGATCTCGCGCGCGAGATCGCGGATACGCGCATCCCCCCCGGGGGCCGCTTCGTGCTGCGCTACGATCGCGGGCTCGGGGGGCCCGGGCTCGCGCTCCGGGTGACGGTCACCGTGTACCCCGACCACTTCTACACGGGCTTCTTCGCGGCCCTCCTCGAGACGGGAGCGGGGGCGGGCGAGGCCGACATACGGGACGCCTTGGACGCGACGCGCCGCTCGCCCTTCGAGATCTTCGCGCGCGTCGTACCGCTGACCTGACCGCCACTGGGGACCTGCCCGCCCGGCGCGGGTGACGGATCCGCGGGCGCGATGTCGCCCATATCCGGCTCGAGCTGGAGCGTGTCGGCGATCTTGGTGTAGCTCGAGAACATCTGCGTCACCCCGAGCACTTCCATCACGCCGCGCTCGCCCACGCCAAGCCGCCGCATCTCGGCCAGGTGGAAGGCGGTGCCGAAGGGAGAGCGCGAGGTCAGCGACACCGCGAAGGCCAGGGCCTCCTTCAGCCGCCGGGAGAGGCGATTGTCGCCGAAGGCGTGCCGGACCGCCTCCCACACGTCGACGGCGTAGGCCGGATGGTGGGCCATCAGGCGAAAGGGCAGCGGCACCTCGGTGGAGTGGTAGAACGCGCGGACGTCGTCGAACAGGGCGCGCGCCGCGTCGGGGGCCGCGGCGGGATCGAGCGCGGGCAGGCCGGGCGTACCCACGCCGAAGGCGTCGGCCACCACGTTGAGCGCGTTGGTGACCCCCACCACCTGCGCCGCCTCGTACCACAGCGCGTCCTCCTTCATCCCCTGCAGCTTCCCGGCTGCAGTATGGGCGCGCACTCAGTAGTTGCAGGCGTTGACGCCGCTCACCACCGCGGCGACCATCTCCTTCTCGGCGCGTGAGAACTCGCCCGGGTTCATCGCCCGCTTCATGGCGCGCCCGTGGGGCCCGCCGAAGTCGGTGTCCCACGCCATCACCCGGCTCATGGCCGGAGGCTGCGGGAAGTCGTGGCCGAACCAGAGCTTGGACAGCTCGAACAGCTTCTGGGCGGCCGCCGGGTATTCGGATGCGTCGCGCAGTCGGACCGTGGGCATGGCGTGCCTCCTCCCGGGGCTCAGCGACCGCCGGCCAGCGGTGGGAACACCGACAGCACGTCGCCCTCGACCAGCCGCTGATCCGGGGCGGCGTCACGGCCGTTGACGACGGTCAGACGCTCCAGTTCGGATGGAATCCGGAGGGAGTGTACCACCTGATCGACGGTGGTGCCGTCGGGCACGTCGAGCACCACGCTGTCCCCGCGGGCCCCCGGCGGCAGGTACGCCCGCAGGGTCGCGGTGAGGTGGACCGCAACCTTCAGCCGCCCTGCCCCGAATTCGTCTGGCGGATGGCGGTCACGCGGAGCCGGTCGCCCGGAAAGATGCGCACGCCGTGCTCGAGATCGTTCCAGCGGGTGAGCTGCTGGACCGAGACCCCGTACCGCTTGGCGATGCCGCCGATCGTGTCGCGCGGCTGCACGACGTGGACGCCGGCGGTGACGCGCTCCGCGGCCTGGATCTTCCGCTTGCCGCGATCGGCCGTCCGGGACGCCATCGCCACCTTCCGCGCCTCCACCTCGCGATCGAGGCCGACCTGCAGGGCCGGCGCGCTGCCCCGCGGGACCTTCAAGTGATACGGCGAGTCGGGCGGCGTCTGCTTCAGCCGGAGCTCGGAGTTGAGCCGGATTAGCTCCTCGAAGGGAATGCCGGACAGCGAGGCGACGTGCTTGAGGCTGGTGGCCTTCGGCACCGTGATCTGCTCGTAGCTCAGTGGCTCGTCCGGCTTGACCGTGAAGCCGTACTGCTCGGGCTCCTGCCCGATGATGGTCACTGCATGGATCGCCGGCACGAAGTTCTTGGTCTCATCGCGCAGGAACCGGCTGCCGGTCAGGCTCCAGAAGTCGCGGGTGCCCGTACCCTGGATCGCCCGCAGGACCTTCATCTCGCCCGCGTTGTACGCGGCCTGCACGAGATCCCAGGAGCCGAAGATCTTGTAGAGATCGCTCAGGTAGTTGGCGGCCGCCACGGTGGCCTTCTCGGGGTCGAGGCGCTCATCGAGCCAGCGGTCCACGCGCAGACCGTATTGCCGCGCGGTGGGGGCCATGAACTGCCAGAGGCCCTTGGCCCCCGCATGGGAGACCGCGACCGGGTCGAAGCCGCTCTCGATCATCGCGGTGAAGACCAGCTCCTCGGGCAGTCCCTTCTGCCGGAAGATGTCCAGGATCATCGGCAGGAACCGTCCCGAGCGAGTCAGCCACCGCTCCACGACCGCCCGCCGGTATCCCGTCTGGAACTGCTCCAGGAATCGGAGGACGTGATCGTTCTGCTGGATCTGGTAGGTGGACACTCGCTGGGGCGACACGGCCGGGGCGGAGGCGATGGACCGGGCCGGGGCCGCGGGCCGCTGGTCGGGATCGATCCGGGCCGGAGCCGGGGAGCCCGGGCTCGGCAAGAAGAAATCGGCCCACAGGTCAACGTCGGACGGCTCGACCGCCAAGGCGGCCGCCCCGGTCTGATCGGCGAGGAGGGCAGCGGCCGGCTCGGCCGTCGGCTCGCCCGTCCAGGCACCACCCAGCTCGAGCTCCGCTCCCACCACTCCCGGCACCGCCAGGAGGCTGGCTGAGAAGAACACGACGCCCAGCAGGAAGAGCCGGAGTAGAAGGGTCATCAGATCCAGTAGGAAGCATGAACTTTTTATCACGGGGGAATTTCGGGGTCAACAGGGCCGACCCCGGGCCGATCGGGACAATATTTCTTGACACTGGAGAGGGGGTCCACCTATCTTAAGCCGCCTTGAAGAAAGGCCTTTTTGATATCGACCCCAGTCGAAAGGAGGTGACCACACATGAGAAAGCTCGTTGCCCTGGTCGTGAGCATGGTCTTCGCGCTCGGCGTGGGCCTGGCGGTTCCGCAGGCCTTCGCCCAGACGCCCGCCCCGAAGGACGAGAAGAAGGGCGAGGTGACAGAGAAGAAGGGCGAGAAAAAGGTGGAGAAGAAGGTGGAGAAGAAGGCGGCCAAGAAGAAGGATGAGAAGAAGATGGATGACAAGAAGATGGACAAGAAGGACGAGAAGAAGTAGCGCGCCGACATTTGGGGCGCCACCGCGGTCGGGTGGCGCCCTAGCGGCGTTTCTGGGAGCCCCCGCCCGCAGCGGGCGGACGCGGTGGTACGGGAGGACCGGCCTCCTGCCGGGCCCCCGTCATCCACACATTGCGGTCGCTCATGGCGATCTCGACCGTCTCGGCGGGCCCCACGGCCACGCGCACCCGCCAGTAGGTGACGATCGAATAGGTCACGCTGGACGGCACGTGCGGATAGCGCTTCGTGTCCTGGTCGCGCAGCTTGAAGCGCTTCGCCATGTGCCCCCCTTCCCGCCAGGCCAGGAGGAGCCACTCGCCCGCGGGCACGTCGCCGACCCTGGCCCCGCCCTGCGCGTCGGTGATCTCGCTGCGCACCAGCGCGCCCCCGCCCGCCGCGAGGAGCGCGCGCTCGTAGTCCACCCGCGTGGCCTCGATTCGGGTCGCCGCCCGAGCATAGCCGTCCACCGAATCGCGCAGCCCCGCCTTCACCGCGTCGAGCTCGGCTTCGAGGGCCGCCGAGTACGGCAGGAGCACGACCGAGACGTCCGGCTGCGGAGCTGGGGCGGCGGTCGGGCGGGTCGGCTCGACGTACGCGCGCGCCGCCACCACGCCCGGAGCCTGCTCGGCGCCGGCCTTCAGATAGGCCCCCACGAGGTCCGTGAGGTCCACGTCCGCGGCGGGCCCGGGGCCCGGGCTCAGCAGCAGACCGGCCAGGGCCAGGGCGACCAGACCGGGGGGTGCCCTCAACATGGCACGGCCTCGCGCGGGCGGGTGCGCCAGCGATCGTGCATCCAGAGCCATTGCTCCGGCGCGCGGCGGATGGTCGCCTCGAGCACGCGATTGAACGTGGTCGTGTAGGTCGTGACCAGGCCGTCCTCCGGCGGCGGCAGGGCGGCGCCCATCTCAATGCAGTGCCGCCCGTCCGGCTCCCGGCGGAGAAAGATCGGCACCACCGGGGCGCCCGTCCGCAGGGCCAGGAGGGCGAGCCCCTTCGAGGTGGACGCCGGGGAGCCGAAGAACGGCACGAACACGCCTTCGGCGCGCGTGGCGTTCTGGTCGAGGAGAATGCCCACCATGCGCTGCCGCCTCAGCGCGGTCAGGACTTCCCGTACCGCCTGCCGCTTGACGATGAGCTCGGCCCCACTGCGGCTCCGGAAGCGGGCCGCCAGGTCATCGAGCAGTGGGTGGTCGAGCGGCCGCGTCACGATGGATAGCGGCAGCCCGCCCAGCCCGTGGGCAGCGGCCAGGAGCTCCCAGTTGCCGAAGTGCGCCGTGAGGACGAGCACGCCGCGGCCGTGGGCCGCCGCGGCCTGGAGATGCTCGCGTCCCTCCACCCGAACCTGCGAGAGCATGACCTGGGTAGGACGGAGGAAGTAGCGGCACGCTTCGACCAGGTTCATGCCGACGTGCTGGAACGACCGGCGCCCGAGGCGCCGGATCTCGGTCGGTGTGCACTCCCCCCCGAAGCTGCGCCGGAGGTTGTCGAGCGCCACCGCCCGCCGGCGAGGGAGCACCCACCAGAGCGCGTCTCCCAGGCGCCGGCCGGTCGCGAGGCCGACCGCCGAGGGAAGGTACGCCAGGAGCCATCCGAGCGGGAAGAGCAGCCAGACCCCCAGGGACGCCGCCAGCAGGCCGGCGCGGGAGCGCGGCGCGCTCATCCCAGGCGGGCGATGATGAGGGCGGTGGCCGCCCAGACCGCGGCGGCGATGAGGGCCGAGAGGGGAATGGTGAGCACCCACGCCCAGATGATCTCGCTGGCCACGCCCCAGCGCACGGCCGAGAACCGCTGGGTGGCGCCCACGCCCATGATCGAGCCGGTGATCGTGTGGGTGGTGCTGACGGGAATGCCGCCCACCGCGGTGCCGATCAGCATCACCGCCCCCGCCGCCTCGGCGCAGAACCCGCCGATCGGCCGCAGCTTGGTGAGCCGCATCCCCATGGTCTTGACGATCCGCCAGCCGCCCGCAAGCGTGCCGAGCCCGATCGCGGCGTGCGCGGACAGGATCACCCAGAAGGGAACGTAGAACTCGGAGCCCAGATAGCCGGCGGAGAAGAGGAGGATGGAGATGATACCCATCGTCTTCTGCGCGTCGTTGGTCCCGTGGCCGAGGCTGTAGCAGGCGGCGGAGACGAGCTGGAGCCGGCGAAAGAGTCCGTCGACCCGGCTCGGCCGGATCTTCCGCACCGCCCAGAGCGTGCCCACCATCAACGTGAAACCCAGGCAGAGGCCGAGCACGGGAGCCAGCACGATGAACACGAGGATCTTGAGGAGCCCGCTCGGCAGGAGCGCTCCGAAACCGGCCTTGGCCACCGCGGCGCCCGTGAAGCCGCCGATGAGAGCGTGCGACGAGCTCGAGGGAATGCCGTAGTACCACGTGAGGAGGTTCCAGGTGATGGCGCCGCAGAGGCCGCCCAGGATGACCCACTGATCCACCACCCCCGCGTCCACCACGCCCTTGCCGACGGTGCGCGCAACGTGCACCCCGAAGCCGAACGCGGCCACGAAGTTGAAGAAGGCGGCCCAGACCACCGCCTGCATGGGGGTGAGCACCCGGGTGGAAACGACGGTGGCGATCGAGTTGGCCGCATCGTGGAAGCCGTTGATGTAGTCGAAAACGAGGGCGACCACGATGATGAGGATGATCACCAGCAGGGACCAGCTCATGCGGGGCGGGCGGTCCGCCTCACGCCATCTTGAGGGTGATACCCTCGATGACGTTGACCACGTCCTCGCAGCGGTCGGTGATCGACTCCATCGTCTCGTACAGCTCCTTCCACTTGATGACCTCGATCGCGTCGGTGCCGCCCTCGAACAGGGCCGCGAGCTGGTCGCGGAGCAGGCGGTCCGCCTCGTTCTCGAGGCGGTTCACCTCGACCGCGTGCTTGTGGTAGAAGGGCGACAGGGTCCGCAGGCAGCGCACCGCCCGGTCGGTCTCCTCGGACGTCTTCACGATGATCTTGGCCATCGCGATGCAGCCCTCGGTGGGGGCCTTGATCTTGTAGATCAGCAGGCGGTCCGCCACCGCGTCGATCAGGTCGAGCACGTCGTCGAGCCGGCTCGCGAGGGCGTAGATGTCCTCGCGGTCGATCGGGGTGATGAAGGTGGTGTTGAGCCGGCGGACGATCTCGTGGGTGAGCGTGTCGCCCGCGTGCTCGAGATCCTTGATCTGCTGGGCCTTCGCCTTGGCGTCCTGGTAGTCGAGCGTGAGCTCTTCCAGGACGCGGGAGGCGGACACGATGTGGGACGCCTGCTGCTCGAACAGATCGAAGAACTTCTCCTCCCGCGGGAGCAGGCGAAACACGCTGGTATCCTCTCGCGGCCCCCGGCCGATGTCAACGTCGGGGCCGGGTCCGGTTGACAGCCTCGGAGCCCGGTGGCTAGGATGGCGGCCGTGGCACGCCTCGAGACTCGCTCGGCCCGGCACGTGCGCTGCCCGCGCTGCGGTGTCCGCCGCGCGTGGACCGGCAATCCGCACCGGCCGTTCTGTTCTCTCACGTGCCGGCTCATCGACCTGGGCGACTGGCTCGATGAGCGCTACCGCGTCGCGGGACCGGAGCTGTCCACCGAGGCGGAGCCTCCGGAGTCCGGGGCTCCGCGCGGCGGATGAGCGGTCTCTTCGGCGATCCGCTCGCCTTCCTCTCCGATCTCATCCTCAAGCTGCCGGCCCTGCTGGTGGCGGTGACGGTGCACGAGCTCGCCCACGCCCTCGTCGCCGATCGCCTCGGTGATCCGACCCCGCGCCGGCTCGGGCGCATCACCCTGAACCCGCTGCCGCACATCGATCCGCTCGGCGCGCTGGCCTTCGTGCTCGCCGGTTTCGGCTGGGCCAAGCCGGTGCCGGTCAACCCCCAGAATCTCCGACATCCGATTCGCGACATGGCCTGCGTCGCCGCGGCGGGCCCGCTGTCGAACTTCGCGGCCGCCTTCGTGGCCCTCGTGGCGGTACGCCTGCTCGGCCGGGTCGGGGGCGCATTTCCGTTCGTGGCGGAACCGCTGGGCGGGGTCCTGTTCTGGGTCTACGTCTTCAACCTGGCCCTCGGGATCTTCAACCTGATCCCGCTGCCGCCGCTCGACGGCGGGCACTTCCTCCCGTACCTGTTTCCGCGCGCCTCGTGGGGCTTCATCCACCAGCTCGAGCAGGTGGGCCCGTTCCTGCTGATCCTGCTCGTGCTCTCGGGCGCCACCCGCTACGTGGTGCAGCCTGTGTTCAACCTGATCAGCGGGTTCTACCTCTCGATCGTCCGCCTGCTGGTCTAGCCGTCGTCGCGCGCGGCCGGGCGCCCTCGTGGCGCAGGAGCCAGCGCTTCCGCCAGAGCCCGCCGCCGTAGCCGGTCAGCGCGGCGTCGCCGCCGATCAGCCGGTGACAGGGCACCACGAGGGAGATCGGATTGCGCCCGTTGGCGGCGCCCACCGCGCGCGCCGCCGCGCCGACACCGAGCGCGCGGGCCAGCGCCCCGTAGCTCATGGTGTCACCCGCGGGGATCCGGCGGAGCGCGCGCCAGACGCGCTGCTGGAACGGGGTGCCTGGCGTCTCGACCGCAATGCGATCCACCGCCGCCAGGTCACCCGCCAGGTACGCGCGGAGCTTCGCGCTCAGGCCGAACGGATTGCGGACCCGTCGTCGCGGCACGTCCGGGTAGCGCGCCGCGAGCTGCCGGGCGAGGCGCGCCCGCCCGAACTCGAGCGCACAGAGGCGGCCGGCTCGGGCCGCGATGGCGATGCGCCCGAGCGGGCTCGAGATCTCGTCGATGAGCAGCATGGCTTCCTCGCGCAAAAAGGCTAGGCGCCCGAGCCTTTCGGCCCGGGCGCCTGAATTAACCCGGCAGCGACCTACTCTCCCACGCCGTTACCAGCGCAGTACCATCGGCCCTGGAGGGCTTAACTTCCGTGTTCGGGATGGGAACGGGTGTGGCCCCTCCGGCAACGCCACCGGGAATCGGATGGCAATCGAATACGT
>WNFG01001142.1_pt1 | contig 22408 bp, 24 predicted proteins | sample 5400431 | NCBI WGS metagenome assembly WNFG01 (sample SAMN13153346, study PRJNA577476) | soil metagenome | isolation source: 120 cm saprolite under Douglas fir tree site 2 hole 3 replicate 2 | place: USA:California | collected 2015-04-18 | reverse complement strand
CGAGAAGGCCATCCCGCGACTGATGGAGGGCCGCACCGACGCGGAGTCGGCCGAGGCGGCGCGGGAGGCGGTCGCGACCCTCCGGGCCCGGGCCGTCGACGGGGTGATCCTCGGCTGCACCGAGATCCCACTGCTCCTGCGCGAGCTCGCCCACGAGGTGGATCTCATCAACCCGGCCCAGCTGCTCGCGGAAGCCGCGGTGAGGGCCGCGGTGCAAGAGACCGAAACATGAGCAGCGGCGCGCCGCCTCGAGGTCCACCGGTCCGACAGATCGAGGGGACGGACCGGCACCAGAACGTCGTGGATTTCGCCCTGCACGTCGCGCGGCGCGCCCTCCTCGCCGTGACACAAGAGCCGCGCGACTTCGCGCAGCGTCTGGGCCGCCGGCTGATCGGCGATGCCATGGACCAGGCTGCCGCAACCCACTTCCAGCAGCCGCTCGCCGGCGGGCGGCGGCGGCATGCTCGATGACCGGAGGCGCCAAACGGCGGCTCCAGCGCCCCATCATCTGATCGTAGCTGTTGGCATCGCGCGTGTTGAATATCGACGGCATGGCTCGGACTTTCCCCACTGTCGCTCTTCCGAGAGCGCGGGTGGGAACCGAAGTCCCGGCAAGGGTCTGCTACACTCCCGCATGTCATGCTCGACCGTGTTTTCGAGCGGCGCGGCCTCAGCCTTGGCCTCCAGATCTTCCCGCTGCCGGAACCCCGCCGCGCCTGCCCGAAGGGGCCACCTCTGGGCAGGGGCTGGGCTGGCTCCTCCGGACCGCTCGGCTATTGACGACGTGAGACTGCCGCGACGCCTCCTCCGCTCGTGGGATGCCTCCGTGGCCTGTCTCGTGGCGGTCGCGGCCGTAATCGTACTCGGCGGCTGCGCCACCGCGCCCCCCACCGGACCACCTCCGGCCCCAGACTACGCCCGGCCCGCGGCGGCGGACGGGCCCCTCGCGGCGCTCGAGGCTACGGTCCGTGACGCGAGTGAACCGGACGCTTCGGGCTTCCGGCTCCTGGAGCGCAACGAGGACGGTCTCCGTTGGCGCCTTGCCCTCGTGGATTCCGCCCGCTCCACGCTCGACCTGCAGTACTACATCTGGGCCGCCGACACGAGTGGGCTCCTGCTCATGAAGCGCGTGGTCGCGGCCGCCGATCGCGGGGTGAAGGTCCGCATGATCATCGACGACCTCGACACCATGATGAAGGACGCGGACACGCGCAAGGTACGCGACTCGCCCATCGCAAAGATCAACCGGCATCCCAATATCGCGATTCGGCTCTTCAACCCGTGGCACAACCGTTCGCTGGTCGGGCGCGGGGTGGAGTCGGCCGGCGATCTCGCGCGTCTCGATCACCGCATGCACAACAAACTGTTCGTCGCCGATAACCGGGTCGCGATCATCGGGGGACGCAACATCGGCGCCGAGTATCTCGGGCTGAACCCCAAGTACAACTTCTACGACCTCGACGTGCTCGGGGTGGGACCGATGGCCCGGCAGGGCTCCGCTGTCTTCGATCGCTACTGGAACAGCCCGCTGGTGGTAGAGGTCTCTCGTCTCGGCCTCCAGACCACGCCCGGCGATCTGCCGGAGATGATGGCGAAGGTCACCGCCCGCCTCGCCGCCGCACCCGAGCTCTCGCGCTTCCCGCTGGAGCCCCGGGACTGGACCGCGGAGCTCCAGACCCTGCCCGCGACCCTCCAGCCGGGCCTGAGCCGGGTGGTCGCGGACCGGCCCGGGCAGGAGGCGGTCAAGCACTGGATGCCGCGGGCCATCCGGGACCTGATCGGGGCGGCGAAGCGCGAGCTGCTGATCGCCAACGCCTATATCATTCCCGACAAGGACATGGTCGAGCTGTTGCGCGGCCTGACCTCCCGCGGGGTGACGGTACGGGTCCTGACCAACTCGCTCGCGACCACCGACGTCCCCGCGGTCAACAGCCACTACAAGCTGTGGCGGCGCGACTTGATCGAAGCGGGCGTCGAGTTGCACGAGCTCCGCCCCGACGCGGCGCTGAAAGCCACCGAGGCCGACACCCCACCCACGTCGTCGGCGTTCCTGGGACTCCACGTTAAAGCCATCGTGCTGGACCGCGAGCGCGTCTTCGTGGGCTCGATGAACCTCGATCCGCGGTCACTGGAGATCAACAGCGAGATGGGCGTGGTGGTGGAGAGCTCGGGCCTTGGCGGAGTCGCGCGCGGCGCCCTGGATGAGGCGATGAAGCCCGAGAACAGCTGGCGGGTCGAGCTCGACCCCGACGGGCGCCTGCGCTGGGTGGCGGGCGTCCAGATGCGGCGCTTCCAGCCGGCCCGAAGTGTCTGGGCGCGCCTCGAGGACCTCGTCTACATGATCTTCCCGCGCCAGATCTACTAGCTGTGCGCACCGCCCCGACGCAGCTCCCAATTGTCTCATCTCCGCCTCCACCGTCTCCAGCCAGTACGTCATGTCCATCTCGCGATACATCGTCGTCGCGGTGGTGAAGTGGTCCCGGGCCTGCTCGCCCTGGCCCATGCGCCCGCAGCGCGCGGGCCGCCCCCCGGTTGTGGCCGAGCGCCAGTCGTGAAATCATGACGCGATCCACTGAGCCCGCTCTCCGGGAGGACGCGATGGACGTCGGCCTGCAGATGATCTTCGCCACCTACGGGTGGAGCAACGTGTCCGATGAGCAGGCCTGGGACGAGGAGTTGCGGCTCGCCCGACTGGCCGCCGACCTCGGCTTCGACGTGCTGTGGTCCGTCGAGCACCACTTCAACGACTACTCGTTCTGCCCGGACAACCTCCAGCTCATGTCCTACGTGGCCGCGGAGTGCCCGGACGTCGGCCTCGGCACCGCCGCGGTGATCCTGCCCTGGCACGATCCCCTGCGCGTCGCCGAGCAGGCGTCCGTCCTCGACCACTTGAGCCGGGGCCGTCTCCGCCTCGGGATCGGTCGCGGCCTCGCCCGGCGGGAGTTCGAGGCCTTCCGGGGCACGATGGACGAATCGAGGGGGCGCTTCGACGAGGCCGCGGAGATGATCCTCCGTGGCCTCCGGACCGGTTTCGTGGAGGGCGACGGGCCGTTCTACCGGCAGCCGCGGACCGAGATCCGCCCGCGCCCGACGCGGAGCTTCGACGACCGCGTGTACGCGGTGGCCTCCTCGGACGACTCGGTGGTCTCGGCGGCCAAGCTGAACGCGCGAATCGTCATGTTCGCCGACCGCCCCTGGCCCATGCGCATGCCGGCCATCCAGAAGCACCGCGACCTGGTGCGCGAGATGCACGGGAAGGAAGCGGGGCCGCCCTTGCTGGCCGACTTCTGCGTGTGCGTCCCCACGATGGACGGCGCGGAGGAGAAGGCCCGCCAGTACATGGGGAAGTTCGTGGAGAGCAACTTCTACCACTACGAGCTGCTGGGCCCCCACTTCAGCACCGTGAAGGGGTACGACGCCTACGCGCAGAAGATCGCGATGGCCCGGGAGATCGGCATGGACGGGATCGTCTCCGCCTTCATGGAGGCCGCGGTCTGGGGCACGCCCGACCGGATCCTGCGCAGGTTCGAGGAGCGACGGGCCATCGTCGGCGAGTTCGAGCTCGCCACGTCCTTCCGCTTCGGTGGCACCCCGCTCGACCTGGCCGAATCCGGGCTTCGTCTCTACGCCAAGGAGGTCCTGCCGGTGCTGCACTCCTGGCTCAGGCCGGCAGGATGACCGCCTTGCCCGTCGTCTGGGTGTCGAAGAGCCGGTAGGCCTCCTCCGCCTGCTCGAGCTTCCAGCGGTGCGTGAAGAGCTTCTCGACGTCCACCTGCCGGTCCGCGACGAACTCGGCGCATTCGGCCTGGCCCTGCTTCGAGAACGTCCAGGAGCCGACGAGCGTCACCTGCCGACGGAGGAGGTCCGGGCTCACGTCCAGCGTCACCTGCCCGCGCTCCCCGACGAAGCAGGCGGTGCCCCACGAGCGCACCGCGCGCACCGCGGCGGCCCGGGCCTCCGGCGCCGAGGAGGCGTCCAGCGTCTTGTGGGCGCCTTCCCCGTGGGTCAGGTCACGGATCGCCGCCACCACGTCGCCCGACCCGGGATCGATCACCTCGTGAGCCCCGAACTCCCGGGCGAGCCGGCGCCGCTCGGGCGCGATGTCGACCGCGATGACGCGCGCGCCCATCACCACCGCGAGCTGCGTCGCCGAGAGGCCCACCGGGCCCTGGCCGAAGATGGCGATCGTTTCCCCGCCCTGTAGGTTCACCCGCCTCAGGGCGCCCCAGGCCGTCCCGGTGCCGCAGGAGATCGCCGCGCCGGTCACGAACGAGAGCGGGTCCGGCAGCGGCACCAGCGTCGACACCGGCACCTTCATGTAGCGGGCGTGGCCGCCGTGCCCGCCCGAGCCATAGACCACCGTGCCCTCGAGGCACATCTGCGTCCAGCCCGCCCGGCAGTGCTTGCAGGTGCCGCAGCCGTCATAGTGATGGTCCATCACGCGCCGACCGACCTGGGCCTCCTTCTCGGTGACGCCGGCGCCCACCGCCGCGACGATACCGCAGGGCTCGTGGCCCGCGATCACCCCGGCCTGCCGCTTGATGCCCCCGGCCACGGCTCCCCCCGGCTGGGCCGGGGCGCGGTAGTTGTGCAGGTCGCTGCCGCACATGCCCGACGCCTTGATCTCGAGGATCACGTCCCGGGGACCCGGTGTCGGATCGGGGAACTCCCTGAGCTCCAGCTTGCGATCACCCAGGAACACCACGCCTTTCATGGCTGCCTCCGATGCCTGCGTGTCAAACCTCATGCGGCAGTATATTCCAACCGGGACTGAGCTTGTCGCGAGCGTGGATCTATGTTATCAACGCTCCTCGCGACCCCATTCGGCATCCCGTTCTCGCCCGCGACCGCCATCCTGCTCGGCGCCCTGGTGGTCCACGGCCTGCAGCCAGCGACCGGAGGTCTTCTGGGGCTTCGTCGCCAGCATGTACATCGGCAACCTCATGCTGCTGATCCTGAACCTGCCCCTGGTCGGCGTCTTCGTGACCGTGCTGCGCCTGCCGCAGCACGTCCTCGCGACCCTCGTGCTGCTGCTCTGTCTCGTCGGGGCCTTCAGCCTGAGCAACAGCTTCCTGGACCTGTGGGTGCTCGTCATCTTTGGCGTGTTCGGCTACGCGTTGCGCAAGCTCCGGGTGGACCCCTCCCCGATGGTGGTCGCGCTGGTGTTGGGCCCGATGATGGAGAAGACGCTGCGCCAGGCGCTCTTCCTCACCCGCGGCAGCGTCGTCGACCTGGTGGCGCGCGCTGTCGGCGACGATCCTGATCCTCGCCGCCGCCGCGCTCTTCGGCCCACCGCTCGTCCGGCTTCTGCGCGGGAGACGGGTCACGCCGCCGCTACCTCTCTAGCTCCCGCTCCGCGCTCAGTCGAAGGTCAGGACGGTGCGGGCGACCTCGCCCGCCTTCATCGCGCGGAACGCCTCGTTGATGTCGTCGAGGCGGCCGCGGCGGGTGACCATCTCGTCGAGCAGCAGCCGGCCCTGGCGATAGAAGTCGAGGTACCGGGGAATGTCGATGCGGAAGCGGTTGCCGCCCATGCGGGAGGTCTGTACCCGGCACTCGGGACGGATGGCCATCCAGGGGAACTCGATCTTCGCGTCGGGCGGCAGGACCCCGACGATCGTCGCGGTGCCGCGGATGGCCAGGCTCTCGATGGCCTGACGCACGAGAGTCGCGTTGCCGACGGCCTCGAAGGCGTGGTCGACGCCGGCGCGGCCGGTGAGTGCGCGAACCGCCTCGACCGGGTCGTCGTTCGACGTGTTGACCACGTGGGTCGCGCCGACCCGCCGGGCCATCTCGAGCTTGCCGTCGAACCGGTCGAGCGCGATGATCTGCCGGGCGCCGCCGATGCGCGCCCCCTGCACGATCGACAGCCCCACGCCGCCACAGCCGAAGACCGCCACCGTCTGCCCGGCCTCGAGTCCCGCGCTCCGGAGCGCGGCCCCGACCCCGGTGAGGACGCCGCAGCCCACGAGCGCAGCGCGATCCAGCGGCAGGTCGTCGTCGATCTTCACCACCGAGTTCTCGTGCAGCAGCATGCGCTCGGCGTAGCTGCCGATGCCCGCGAACGACGGGATCCCCTGCCCCTTCCTCGACAGCCGCGGCGGCGCCGACTCGCTGCGCGCCACCGCCCCCCCGACGCAGACATTGGGGTGGCCGCTCAGGCACTGGGCGCAGCTCCCGCAGAAGCCGGAGAGACACGCCACCACGTGGTCGCCGGGACGCAGCGCGGTCACCTGATCGCCGACCGCCTCGACGACACCCGCCCCCTCGTGCCCGAGCACGATTCCACGGTCGAGGGCGAAACGGCCGTCCCCGTCGACCACGTGCAGATCGCTGTGGCAGACCCCCGTCGCGACGGTGCGGACGAGAACCTCGCGGCCGAGCGGCCGGTCGATGTCGATGGATTCGATGCTCACCGGCACGTGGGTCGCCCGGCAGACGGCCGCCCTGATCTCCATGGGAACGCCTCCTCGCGTGGTCCAGCGTCGGCCGGAGTATAGCGCGTCGGCCGACCCGGGCGGCAAGGTGGTGGCCGGCGGGCGCCCGTGCCACAATGGCCGCGCTCAGGAGTTCCGGAGGCACCTCACGAGGCATTCCCGGGAGGCCGGGGCATGAGATTGAGCCTGTCGTACGAGATGCAGCGGCCGGTGGTCGACGATCACGCGGTCATCGAGGAGACACTCGAGCAATGCGTGCTCGCGGACAAGATGGGCTTCGACGCGGTCTGGTTCGTCGAGCATCATTTTCTCACGAGCTTCTCGATGTCCCCGTGCCCGGAGGTGATCTTCGGCGCGCTCAGCCGCCTGACCAAGCGCATCCGCCTCGGATTCGGCGTGGTGATCCTCCCCTACCACCATCCGGTGCGGGTGGCCGAGCGCGTGGCGATGGTCGATCATCTGTCGGGCGGCCGGGTCGAGTTCGGCACCGGGCGCTCGGCGGCCTACGAGCAGATCGGCATGGGCATCGATCCGCGCCAGACCCGTGCGATGTGGGAGGAATCGCTGGCGATGATCCCGAAGATCTGGGAGGACGGCGTCTTCTCGTGGGAGGGCCAGTTCTGGAGCGTGCCCCCGCGCGACGTGCGCCCGAAGCCCTACCAGAAGCCGCACCCGCGGATGTGGGTGGCCGCGCTCCAGCCCGCGACGTACCAGCTCGCGGCGGAGAAGGGCATCGGGGTGATGGCGCTGAGCGTGGCCGCGCCGTCCTACCTCGAGCCCCACATCCGGGCCTACAAGGAGCGGGTGCGCCACGCGAAGCCGGTGGGCAAGGTCGTCAACGACCAGTGGCTGTCCGCCACCATGGGTCTCTGCGACGCGGACGACAAGGCGGCGCGCGGGCTGGCCGCGAAGTCTCTACGGACCTTCTTCGGGCCGGATCGCCCGTACCTCAAGGATCAGACGCACCTGTACGAGCAGCTCGTCGACTCGTGGGGCGGCGTGCCCGAGCATCTCAAGGCGAACTTCGCGCGCTATCTCAAGACGGACGGGCCCGGCGGTGCGCCCCCCGCCGGTGCGCCCGAGGTCGATCTGTCCGGGGGCTCCGGGCAGATCGCGACCGCGCTGTGGAACCAGATCGACGCCGACACCCTGGTCGACCGCGGCGTCCTCGTGGCCGGCAATCCCGAGACCTGCCTGCGGAGCATCGCCATTCACGAGGCGGCCGGGGTGGACGAGCTCCAGTTCCTCATGGCCACCGAGACGGTGCCCCACGACAAGGTGATGTCGTCCATCGAGATGTTCGGCCGCCACGTCATCCCGGAGCTCCACAAGCGGAAGCGCCGGTGACTCCCTAGCCGCCGTCGCGGTCGACGGAGACATGGCCCAGAACGCGACCATCTTCAAGGTCACCCTCGAGATCGCGGACATCGACCGCGCCTACTACCACGACCACGCCCTGACGATCGCGCGGCACCCGTCGGAGACCGATGAGCGCATGATGGTGCGGCTCCTGGCCTTCGCCCGGCACGCGGACGAGGCGCTGGCCTTCGGCCGGGGCCTGGGGACCGACGACGAGCCCGATCTCTGGCGGAAGGACCTGACCGGGGCCATCGATGTCTGGATCGACGTGGGGCAACCGGACGAACGACGGATCCGGCGAGCCTGCGGCCGCGCCGAGGCGGTCTTCGTCTACAGCTACGGAGGGCGTGGCGCCGGCCTCTGGTGGGACGAGGCCGGCGCCACGCTCGCCCGGGTCGCCAACCTGACCGTCGTCAACCTCCCCTTCGCGGCCACCCAGGCCCTGGCGAAGCTGGCGCGGCGGAGCATGCGACTGCAATGCACGATGCAGGACGGCCAGATCTGGGTGGCGGACTCGGAGCGAAGCGTGGCGATCGAGCCCGCGTTCTTGAAGAGCCCCCCCGCGCCCGGTTGAGGGCGCCCGCGGCGTTCCTCCACGCCTTCACGCCGCAAGAGGCGCTCTGGCGGGAGGCGCCGGGCGAGTGGAACGTCCTCGAGATCGTCGGGCACGTGGCCGACGTCGAGCGCGTCTTCGGCTACCGCGCGCTCGTCGCGTTCCTTCGCGGCCTGGACGCCGCGGCCTGGGGGCACCGCGCCACCGGACTGGACCATCCGGAGCGTACGCGCCGTCGCCTACGCCATGGCCGGCCACGAGCGACATCACCTGGCCGACATCCGCCGGCAGCACCGCGGTTGAAGCCCGGACTTCCCGCCCCCGACGCCTCCTGCTACACTCGCGGGCGCGGTTCGGCACGACCACCAAGGAGGATGCGATGCCGGTCGACAAGAGTGCAATCGGCAGGACGGGCGAGCCCGTGACCATGCACGTGGAGCGCGGCAAGATCCAGGAGTTCGCGCGCGCCATCAAGGACGATGATCCGCTGTACTACGACGAGGGCCACGCGGCGAAAGAGGCCGGCGGCATCATGCCCCCGGTGACGTTCTTGCAAACCGTCGCGCACTGGGACGACGGGCGAGGCCGGCCGCGCCTGCCCTTCGACCTCAAGCGGGTGCTGCACGGCGAGCAGGAGTTCGAGTTCCTTGCCCCCATCCACGCCGGTGACGTGCTGACCGCAGTGAGTAAGATCGTCGACGTGTACGAGAAGCCGGGCAAGCGCGGCGGCTCCATGACCTTCGCGGTCACGGAGACCGAGTACCGTAACGCCCAGGGCACGCTGGTGGCCCGCGCGCGCGCCATCGGCATCGAGACCGGCCAGGTCGTCAAGGACTGAGAGGAGACCGCCATGCCCGCGGCCAAGCGCTTCTGGGAAGACGTCAAGGAAGGTGACCCCCTGCCCGAGGTCCGCGTCGACAAGCTCACGCGGACCGACTTCGTGAAGTACGCCGGAGCCTCCGGGGACTTCAACCCGATCCACCACGACCAGACCTTCGCGGAGGCGTCCGGGAACCCTACCGTGTTCGCCATGGGCATGCTCAACGCGGGCATCCTGAGCCGGGTGGTCACCAGGTTCGCGGGACGGCCCAACGTGCGGCGCTACAAGGTGCGCTTCTCGACGCGAGCCTGGCCGGGCGACGACGTGGTCTGCCGGGGCACGGTGACGCGCAAGCTCGAGCAGGGGGGCGAGAAGCTGGTGGAGGGCGAGCTCGAGGCGATCAACCAGAAGGGCGAGACCCTCATCAGCGGCACCTTCGTCGCGGCGCTGCCGTCGCGCGGCGCCGGCCGCCCATGAGGCTCGGGCTCTCGATCGGCTACTCCGGCGCCCACCTCGACCTGCCGGTGGCGCGCGTGCAGCTCGCGGAGCGGCTCGGCTACGACTCGGTGTGGACGGCGGAGGCGTACGGGTCGGATGCCCTGACGCCGCTGGCCTACCTGGCCGCGGTGACGAAGCGCATCCGGCTCGGCACCGGGATCATGCAGCTCGCCGCGCGCACCCCCGCGGCCGCCGCGATGGCGGTGGGGACGATCGATGCACTGGCCGGCGGCGGGCGCGTCATCGCGGGCCTCGGCGTCTCGGGTCCGCAGATCGTGGAGGGCTGGTACGGGCAGCCCTGGGGCAAGCCCTACTGGCGACTCCGGGACTACGTGGCCATCATGCGAAAGATCTTTGCCCGCAAGTCCCCCGTGCAGCACGAGGGCCGCGAGATCTCGCTGCCCTACACCGGTCCTGGCTCGGCCGGGCTGGCCAAGCCCCTGACGTCGATCCTGCACATGCGTCCGGACATCCCGATCTGGCTGGGGACGGGCGGAGAGTCCACCGTGAAGCTCACCGCCGAGGTCGCGGACGGCTGGCTGCCCCTGGGCTTCACGCCCGCCCGCATGAAGGCCTTCCGGCCCTGGCTGGACGAGGGGCTCCGCCGCGCCGGCGACGGCAAGACCTTGCGTGATCTCGAGATCCAGCCGCGGGCCTTCGTGGTGCTGACCGACGACGTGCGCGCCGGGCTCCAGACCCTCAAGCCGCGCGTGGCACTCTACGTCGGCGGCATGGGCCACCGCGACAAGAACTTCCACACCCAGGCGATGACCGCCAACGGCTACGGTGAAGCGGCCGAGCGCATCCAGGAGCTCTACCTGGCCGGCCGCAAGGCGGAGGCGGTGGCCGCGGTGCCCGACGACTTCATCGACGAGGGCGCGCTGGTGGGGCCGAGGCACCGGATCCGCGAGCGCTTCCGGGCGTGGGCGGACAGCGGCGCGACGGGCCTCACCGTGGCCACCCAGCAGGACGAGGCCATCGAGCTGATGGCCGACCTGGCCGGGTGCCGATGAGGGCGCCGGCCCGGACGTAGCCGGTTGAAGCGGGACCCCGGGGCCCAGGAGCGGCTGGACGCCGCCTTCGCGCGTGAGGAGCGGCGGGGCCTGATGGTAGCGGCCGCCGCGCGCTCGGCGGCGGTGGTGTTCATCCTGGGGTGGCTCGCGGTGGCGAGCCCCGAGCGAGGTCCGGCCTACGTCTGGGTCCTCGGCTCCGCGGCCTTCTTCCTCGTGACCGGCCTCGCGCAGCTCTGGCTCTACCTTCGGGGACGGGCGCTGCGGCTGGCCGCCTACCTGCTGATCCTCGTGGATTCGCTCGCGCTCGCGGCCGCCCTCTTGCTGCCGAACCCCTACCTCGCGCCGCCGGTGCCGCCAGCCATACCGCTACGCTACGCCACGTTCATGTATTTCTTCGTCATGCTCATGCAGGCCGCCTTCTCGTTCCGGCCGCAACTGCTGCTGTGGGCCGGGTTCTGCGGGGCCGGCGCCTGGACGGCCGGCTTTCTCTGGATCTTCACCCGGCCCGAGACCATCACCGATCCACCCAGCGGGGCCAGCCGCGCCGTGATGCGGGCCGCCTACTTCGATCCGAACTACGTCTCGATGCTCAAGTATCAGAACGAAATTATCGTGTTCTTGCTCGTGAGCGCGGGCCTCGCGCTCCTGGTCCGGCGCTCGCGCGCGCTGGTGGCCGAGCGGGCCACGGCCGAGCGCGCCCGCGGGAACCTCGCCCGCTACTTCTCGCCCAAGGTGGTGGACACACTGGCCGAGCGAGACGAGCCGCTCGGCCGCGTGCGCCGGCAGGCGGTCGGCGTGCTCTTCGCCGACCTGGTGGGCTTCACCACCATGGCCGAGGAGATGACCCCGGAGGAGGTCATGGCGCTGTTGCGGGACTTCCACGGCCGCATGGAAGAGGAGGTCTTCCGCCACGGCGGCTGCCTGGAGAAGTTCATCGGCGACGCGCTGCTGGCCACCTTTGGCGTCCCCGACACCGGCCGCCGTGACGCGACCGACGCCCTGGCCTGCGCCCGCGGCATGCTGGCGGCCCTCGCGGCCTGGAACCTCGAGCGGGAGGCGGCCGGGCTGCCCGCCCTGCAGATCGGCCTCGGTCTGCACTACGGCCCGGTGGTGGCCGGCGACATCGGCAGCCGCCGCAGCATGGCCTTCGCGACGGTGGGCGACACCACCAACGTCACCAGCCGGCTCCAGACCCTGACGCGCGAGCTGCGAGTCCGCATCGTGGCCAGTGGCGCGCTGGTGGCCGCCGTCGAGCGCGAGGCCGCCGAGCCCGCGCTCCTGCGAGGCCTGACGACGCGAGGGCCCACCGTGCTGCGGGGACGCGACACGCCGATCGAGCTGTGGGCCGAGTGACCGAACAATACCTTGACAATTCACGATGTCGCGTATCAACTCTAGGCGAAATGTTACGGCGCGTCCCGCTCTTCGCCCTCATATTCGTGCTGCTGACCGTTCTCGTTGCGGTGATCCCGCTTGCCTATGCCGAGCCTCCGGACCCGACCTGGGTCAGCGGCTTCTTCGACGACGGCGACTACGATGATGCCGTGTTCGTCGTCACGTCGAGCCTGGCTACCGTCGACCTCTTCCCTCTGTGCGACTGGTCGCCGTTTCCGGTATTCGGATCCCACGTTGCCCTTGAAGCTCCTGGCCTCGCTTCCACGCTGTACTCCTCTGCGGCTGACGCTCGCGCTCCACCGCGCTCCTAGGCAGTCCCTCTCGTCGTAGCGGCGGCTGACCCCGCCGCACATCCGTGCTGTGAAGCGATTCCACGCCCGTGGCCCATCCCGTGGCTGCTCGGGCGTCAACGCACGCGCCGTCGGGTCGACGCTTCCGGGCGTCGGTGCCGACACGGAGACCGAGGAATGCTCAGGCCACCAGTCTGCCCCGCGTTCGGCTAGGCGAAGTCACCGCACATGTGCGGGATCGCCGGGTTCGTGGTGAACCGACCGCGGGAGAACCGCCGCGAGGTCCTGGGCCGGATGACGGCGACGCTCCGACATCGGGGGCCCGACGACGAGGGGGCCTACGTCGACGATCATGTCGCGCTCGGCGTCCGTCGGCTCGCGGTGATCGATCCCGCCGGTGGGCAGCAGCCGATCGCCAACGAGGACGGGACCATCCGGGTCGTGCTGAACGGCGAAATCTACAACTTCGCCGCGCTGCGCGACCGGCTGGAGCGCGGCGGACACCGATTCCGCACTCGCTCGGACGCCGAGGTGATCGTGCACGCCTACGAGGAGTCCGGGGCGGAGTGCGTCCGCGAGCTCGACGGCATGTTCGCCTTCGCGCTCTGGGATGCCTCCCGGCAGAGCCTCCTGCTCGCGCGCGACCGCATGGGCGAGAAGCCTCTCTACTACTACGCGGGCCCGGAGGCCTTCGTCTTCGGCTCCGAGCTGCGCGCGCTCCTCCAGCACCCCAGCGTGCCCGTGACCTTGAGCCTGGAGAGCGTCGCCCGGTACCTCCTGTTCGAGTGCATTCCCGCCCCCCATTCGATCCTGACCGACATCGCCAAGCTGCCGTCGGGCCACACCCTGGTCGTAACCCCGGGCGACAAGCCGCGGCTGGCCCGCTACTGGGACCTGCGCTTCCGGCCGGACTACTCCCTCGGCGAGCCGGAGTGGCGGGAGCAGCTACGAGGCCAGCTCGACGCGTCCGTGAAGAGCCGGCTGGTGAGCGACGTGCCCCTCGGGGTCTTCCTGAGCGGGGGCGTCGATTCGGGCACGATCGCGGCGATCGCGAGACGCGCGAGCCTGCCCGGCCCCCTCCGGACGTTCACGGTGGGCTTCGAGGAGCCCACCTACGACGAGCGGCCATTCGCACGGCAGATCGCCGAGCACTGCGGGACCGAGCATCACTCGATCGTCTTCTCACCTCGCGACGCGCTCGGACTCATGGATACGGTGGGCGAGCTCCTCGACGAGCCGCTCGGCGACGCGTCCTTCCTGCCCAGGTACGCGCTGGCGCGGACGACCCGGGCCACCGCCACGGTCGTGCTGAGCGGAGACGGCGGCGATGAGCTGTTCTGTGGCTATCCGACCTTTCCGGCTGACCGGCCGGCCCGCTGGCTGCGGCGGCTCCTTCCCCGGGCGATCCAGCGCGGGCTTCGGACGGTCGTGGATCAGCTTCCGCACTCGCCGCGCTATGGGAGCGTCGACTTCCTCCTCAAGCAATTCGTCCGCGGGCTACCCCATGAGCCCGCGGTCCGGACCCAGCTTCTGCTCGGAGGCCTCACCCCGTCCGAGCAGGCGGGCCTGCTGTCGCCAGCCGTCCGGCGCTCCCTGGACGCCTTCGATCCCTACGCCGAGCTCACGAGAACGATCGAGGACACGTCGCTCCGCGACCCCGTGGAGCGCGTGATCTATCAGCACTGTCGCTTCTATCTCGCGGACCAGACGCTGGTCGCCACGGACCGCTCGACCATGGCCGCCGGGCTCGAGGTCCGCGCTCCGTTCCTCGATCCCGCGCTGGTCGAGCTGGCCTGCCGGATACCGACCCGCTTCAAGCTCCGAGCCGGAGTGGTGACGAAGTACCTTCTCAAGCGCACGGTCGACGACCTCCTTCCGTCGACCATCGTGAACCGGCGGAAACAGGGCCTCGGGGTCCCGATCGCGGCCTGGCTACGCGGGCCGCTCCGGAACGTCCTCTGGCAGCGCCTCGCGCCGGCCCGCATCGCACGTCGTGGCCTGTTCGAGCCCGCCGCGATCGCCCAGCTCATCGGCGAGCACCTGTCGGGTCGGGCCAACCACCGAAAGATCCTCTGGAGCCTCTTGATGTTCGACGCGTGGTGCGACCACTACCTGCCCAATGAGCGCTGGACCTGATTGCGGGCGGACGGTCATGGGCTCGAGCTGCTCTCGGGCCGGAATCGTGGTCTTGATGGCTCTGAGCGCGGCGCTGCTCTTCTTCGACTTCGGGGCCCATGTCCTGTCGACCAATGACGAGACGCGATTTCCGCTGATGGCCCGCGATATCCTCGCCCGAGGGCACTGGCTGCTTCCCGAGATCAACGGCGCCCCGATGCTCAACAAGCCTCCGCTCCACGCGTGGCTGATCGCCCTCGCCGCGTGGCCAACCGGCGCGGTGACCCAGCGAACCGCCGCCCTGCCCTCGCTCCTCGCGGGGCTGGCCCTGGTCGCCGGCACATACTGGGTCGGCCGGCGCGCATTCGACGCCCAGGTCGGATTCACCGCCGGGCTCATCGCGGTGACGACGGCGGGCGTCTTCTCACTGGCGCGCTCGCCCGTTCCCGACATGACCCTGTCGTGCGCCATGGTCGCCGCCATGGGGGCGTTCGTGGCCGCCGAGTTCGAGGGGCGACCAGGCGCACTCATCGCGTTCTATGCGCTGGTCGGCATTGCCTTCTGGAGCAAGGGTCCGGTCGGGCTGCTGCCACTCGTGATCGCGGTGGTGTACGAGATTGCGACCTACGGATGGGCCGGGCCGTTGCGTCTGACCTCCCGGGCCGGCCTGGCGCTCCTGGGGGTGGCGGTAGTGGCCTGGTCGGGGCTCGCCCTGGGCGTGGGGCGCGGGACGATGGTCGACGAGGTCGTGGTGAACGACTATGGAGCCTACTTCGTGGCCGGCTCGTCGGTGCGTCGAGGACTCTTCGAGCCCCTCGCGCACGCCCTCACGATCTCGCTGCCCTGGTCGGTCCTGTTGCCGATCGCGCTCGCACGGGCACTGCGCGGGGTCGAGCCGGAGCGCCGGGCCGGTACGCGCTTGGCGGCAGTCTGGGCGGCGGTGGTGTTCGTCGCCGTCGCCCTCTCACATCGACAGCGATGGCGCTATTACCTCCCGCTCTGCGCCCCGGTGGCGTTGCTCCTGGCTGCCTGGGTCCGCGACCTGCGATGGCCCTGGCGCACCCAGGCTGTTGCCGTGGCGTGGGTCGTGGTCGCCGTGGGGTTGGCCGTCGGCCAAACCACGCTGACCGCGCGCCACGATCGGGCAACCGACTGGCGGGCTTTTGCCCAGGAAGCCGGAAGGATCCCCGGGGCCCTGTTCGCGCTCGACGCCCCTGAGCTGGTCTTCGAGTTCTATCTGGGACGTCCGGTCCTGGTGACACCCGACTACCAGACCTTCGCGCAGCGGCCGGAGGCCCGGTATCTGCTGGCGCCCGATCTTAGCGTGTCGCGCTTACCGCCGTCGGACCACCTGCGGGCCCTTGCCTCCGGGCCGATCGCCGGTCGCCGCTTCGTTCTCCTCTTCAGGGAGTGACCTCGGATCACGAAAGGAACCGCCCTTGCGATTCGACAACCGCAGAACCGACGCGCCGGTCGGTGACGTCCTCAGCAAGGTCCCGCACGTCACCCTGGCGTTCTGGATAGTCAAGATCCTCGCGACGACGCTCGGTGAGACGGGCGGCGACGCCCTTTCGATGACGCTCGAGCTCGGCTACGCGCTGAGCACCCTGATCTTCCTCGGCTTCTTCGCGCTCACGCTGGCCCCCCAGGTCGCGTCGACGCGGTATCACGCGTTTCTGTACTGGGCGGTCGTGGTCGCCACCACGACGGTGGGTACGACGATGTCGGACTACCTCGACCGGACGCTCGAGCTCGGCTAGTTCGAGCACATTGCCACGCGGCCCAACGAGGTCTTCTACTGGGTGACGATCCTCGTCTCGAACACGCTCGGCACCGCACTCGGCGACTTCGTGGCGACGAGCTCGGGCCTCGGATTCGAGCGTGGCGCGCTCGTCTTCGCGGGCCTGCTCACGCTCGTCGCGGCGGCGCACTTCTTCACGCCGATCCAGAAGAGCGTGATCTTCTGGGCCGCGTACGTCCTGACGCGCCCCCTCGGCGCGACCCTCGGCGACACCCTGACCAAGTCTCGCCCCGAAGGGGGCCTCGGGCTGAGCCGCATCACCTCGTCGCTCGTCATCGCGGCGTGCATCGTCGTCGGGATAGTCCTGACGTCGGTCCGCGAGGACTAATGTTACGCTTACTCCGCCGTGGCCGCCCCGCCCCCGCTGCGCGACCCGCTCTTCGAGATCGAGCACCTCTCGCTCGCCTACCCGGGAGCCTCCAACCACTCGCCGGTCCCGATCCTCCACGACGTGTCGGTCGGGGTCGAGCGAGGCGATGCGCTCGTCCTGGTCGGCCCGTCGGGCTCGGGCAAGTCCACGCTCCTCCGGTGTCTCAACCGTCTGGTGGAGCCGACCGCCGGCCACGTGCGGTTCGACGGCCGAGACGTCCGCTCGCTCGATCCCCGCGAGCTGCGGCGGCGCGCGGCCCTGGTCATGCAGACCCCCGTGCTCTTCGAAGGCTCGGTGCGGGACAACCTTCTCGTCCGACCCCCGGGCGCGTCCGGTGACTTCTCGCCCGCCCGCCTGGCGTCGGCCCTCGTCGACGTCGGCCTCGATCCGGAGCTGCTCGACCGGGACGCGGCGACCTTGTCCGGCGGCGAGAAGCAACGAGTCACCATCGCCCGTGCCCTTCTCGGCAATCCGCAGGCCCTGCTCCTCGACGAGCCAACCTCCGCCCTCGATCCGCCCAATGTCGCGCTGGTGGCCGAGACCGTCTCGCGGCTGCGTGAGCGCTATCAGCTCACGATCGTCACGGTCACCCACCAGACGGACCTCGTCCGCCGGCTCGGTGGCTGCTTGCTCTACCTGGTTCGTGGGGAAGTCGTCGCCTGTGAGCGCGCCGACGGCACCGTCAGCGACTCGAAGCTGCACGCCTTCCTCTCCGGGGCGCAGGCCTCTCCGCCGATCCGCTATCCATGACCTCGACCGGCGCGGTCCTGGATCTGTCGCTTCCGCAGCTGGGGCTGGCGTTGCTGCTCGTGGGCGTCATCATCGCGATCTCCGTCTACCAGCGGCTCGGCATCGCGGGGGACGTCGTCGTCGGCACCCTCCGCGCCATGGTCCAGCTCTATCTCGTCGGTCTCATCCTGGCCGTCGTCTTCCGCGCCGCCCGCTGGTACTGGGTCTTGCTGATTCTTGTCGTCATGACCGCGGTTGCCGCCCAGGCGGCGACCGGGCGGCTCGGAAAGCCCCTCCCGGGCGGCGGCGCCATCGCGGCCCTGGCGCTCACGGTGTCCACCGCCATCACCCTCGTCTATGTCATAGGTGTCGTCGTACGCGTGCGCCCATGGTACGAGCCCCAGTACATCATTCCCATCGCGGGGATGATCCTGGGCAGCGCCATGACCAGCGCCGCGCTCGCGGGCGACCGCCTGCAGAGCGACCTTCGCATCCGGGCCGACGAAGTGGAGGCGCGACTCGCCCTCGGCTTTTCGGGGCGTGAAGCGGTCCAGCCGGTGGTTCGCGCGGCACTCCGGGCCGCCATGATTCCGACGGTCAACGGCATGATGACGGTCGGCCTCGTCCAGCTGCCGGGCATGATGACCGGGCAGATCCTGGCGGGCTCCTCTCCCCTTCTCGCCATCAAGTACCAGCTGGTCGTCGTCTTCATGCAGGCCGCGGCCACCGCGATCGCCGCCATGCTGTTCGTTCGGCTGGCGGTGGCGCGCTATCTCACTCCCGCTCACCAGTTCGCCCGGTCCCGCCTCTGAGCCCCGGCAGGACGTGCGAGGGGCTTGGGGCTACACTGGATCGGGAGCGTAGCCGATGGCAGATTCCGTCCGCAGCCGCTTGCGGCAGACCACGCACACCACGCGTGGCGCCGTCCTGACCGGGGCCCGCTGGCTCGGCCGTCAGGAGGCCTCCGTGCTCGTGGCCGCGCTGGGCATCCTGATGGCGCTCTTGGGCTTCATCAAGATCTCGGAGGAGCTCGGTGAGGGAGAGCTGGCGCATCTCGACGAGTGGGTGCTCCACCTTCTCAGAGTGCCGGGTGACCCCCACACCCCGATCGGGCCATCGTGGCTCCTCGAAGCGGCCCAGGACATCACGCCCCTTGGCGGCCGTACCGTGCTGGTCGCGGTCACGCTCTTCACCATCGGATACCTTGCGCTCGAGCGAAAATATGGCGCGATGTGGCTGGTCGGAGTCGCAACCGCGGGCGGGGGCCTGCTCACCACCGGCATGAAGGAGCTCTTCGGCCGGGAGCGACCCGACCTGGTCCCTCACCTCGTCGCGGTGACCTCTCCGAGCTTCCCGAGCGGACACTCTCTCCTGGCCGCCGTCCTGTACCTCACCTTGGGAGCCTTGCTCGCCCGCTTTGCGGCAAGACGACACACCAAGGTGTACTTGCTCACCGTGGCCCTGGTCGCCACGTTCCTGATCGGCAGTAGCCGCGTGTATCTTGGCGTCCACTATCCGAGTGACGTGCTGGCCGGCTGGTGCGCCGGCCTCGTCTGGGCCCTGACCTGCTGGCTCGTCGCGCGGTACCTGCAGGCTCGCGGCGCGGTCGGAAAGACCGGCGCCTGAATGACCTTGACAGACCGTCGCAATCCGCGTATCCGGTCTACTAGGATGACCCGCCGAGCCGCCACGCTTGCCCTTCTCGTCATGCTGCTGGCTGTTCTGGTGGCGCTCACACCGCTCGCCTACGCCACTCCTCCCGACCCGGTATGGGTGAGTGGCTTCTTCGACGACGACGACAACGACAACGGTGTGTTCCTTGTCACGTCGAGCCTGGCGGCAATCGATCCGTTCCCGCTGTGCTGTTGGACACCGTTCCCGGCCTTCAGACCGGTTGTGGCGCTGGACGATTCGAGCTGGTCCCCCTCGCAGGTCGCCTCCTCCGCAGACGCCCGCGCCCCGCCTGTCTCCTAAGCATCTCCCGCAGTAGCGGCGGCTGACTCCCTCAGTCGTTGCGAGACGCAGTTCGTCTCGCGACGCACTGGCCCCTCCTGGACACGGGGGTGTCATCTCGGTCGGCCTGGAGGCCACGCGTACGGCGCCGCCGCATACCGACCATCTCATTGACGTCGCCACGGGACCGATTGGTGCCGGGAGACGTCAGTTGTTCCGGGCGAGAACTGGACGGACAGGAGCGTGCCGTGAAAGAGCTGAACCATCACCGGAGTGTCAGCTGACCATCAGGCGCCGCTGGGGCATCATCGCGGCCGGCGTCACCGTCGGCATCGTCGGGTACTGCGCCTGGCTCATCGTCACCGACGCGCCGGCGTACCGGTTCTTGGTCCGCCTCTATGTCGACCGATACTTCCTCAAGCAGACCCTTCGCCAGTGGGGCATCCTGGCGCCCGTCATTTTCATCCTGCTCCAGGCCCTTCAGGTCGTGATTGCCCCCATCCCCGGCGAGGTGACGGGCATCCTAGGTGGCTATCTCTTCGGCGAGTGGCTGGGCCTCGCCTACTCGACCATAGGCTTGACGCTCGGCTCGGTCGTCGCCTTTGCGGTCGGCCGCTGGCTCGGCACTCACTACGTTCGTACCCTGGTCAGCCAAGAGACCTGGGACCGGATGGGGTTCATCGTCGAGGCAGAGGGCGCGATCGTCTGCTTCATCATCTACCTCATCCCGGGGCTGCCGAAAGACATGGTCTGCTACCTCTTCGGGATGAGCCCCATGCCCCTCTGGGTCTTTGCTCTCGTCTCCACTCTTGGTCGCACCCCCGGGACCTGGGTCTTGTCCGCGCAGGGCGCTCAGACCGCGGCCGGCAACTATCTTCACGCAATTCTCCTCACCGCCATCGCGGTGGCGGTCGCGTTGCCGCTCTACTACTACCGGAATCGAATGATGCGCTGGGTCCAAGGTTGAAGCTTCGCGACCTGAGACACCGGTTCGAAGGATTCCCTCACCATATCCGCGCCTGGCCGCCGGTCTGGGTGCCCGGCGGCCGCGAGCCCAGTGACGCGTTCGGTGCCGATGGGGTCCTGGAATCGGTCAGCGTCCGGCGTCTGGAGGAACGGCTCTCCCTGAGGATGCGCTACCGAGACCGCGAGCACATGGCCTGCCTTTCCTGGGACCCGCCCCCTTCCCTCACCGACGTGGAACGGGTGCTTCGGGCTCACCTCGGCAAGACGATTCGGGACATCGGCGAGCTGGACGCCTAGCATGCGCACGGTGCGTTCCCTGCTACTCACGCTGGGGACGGTGCTGTTCATCGCGCTACTGATCCGCGTCGGGCCCGAAACGGTCGCGTCGCTGTTCGCTCAGCTGTCTTGGTACCTGGCGCTGATCGTCGTGTTCCCCTTCGGCCTCATGACCACGCTCGACACGCTCGGGTGGCGGTTCGCATTCCGGCGGGATGCGGTCCCGTTCCGCTCGCTGCTCGCGGCGCGGCTGGCCGGGGAGGCGTTCAACATGACCACGCCCACCGCGTCCGTTGGCGGCGAAGCGGTGAAGGCTTGGTTCATTCGGCCCTACGTGCCCCTCACGGAGAGCCTCCCGAGTGTCGTGATCGCCAAGACCACGATCACCGTCGCTCAGGCGCTCTACCTGGCGGCAGGCCTCGTGATGGCCATGGCGGTCCTGCCCCGGACGTCGACGCTCCTCCAGGTCATGCAGTGGCTACTCGGCCTCGAGCTTCTCGGGGTCGGGGGTTTCGTCGCAGTCCAGGTATTCGGGCTGCTGGGCGCCGGAGGGCGGATGCTCCAGCGGTTCGGTCTCCTGGCTCCGACCGGGGGCGCGCAGGTCATGGGCCAGGTGGACACCGCGCTCGCACACTTCTACCGAAGACAGCCGGGGCGCCTCGCCCTCTCCGTCACGTGCCACTTCCTCGGCTGGGCGCTCGGGGGCCTCGAGGCCTACTTGATCCTGTGGGCACTCGGGTTGCCGGTGTCCCTGGCCACCGCCGTGCTGATCGACGCCTTTGGGAGTGGTGTAGGGTTTGCCGCCTTCCTGGTGCCCGCGCGGCTCGGCGCGGCGGAGGCCGGCCAGGTCGCCGTCTTCATGGCCCTCGGGCTCGGCGCGCCGGCCGGCCTGACCTTTGCCCTGGCGCTGCGGGTACGCGAGGCCGCCTGGACCGGGATCGGGTTCCTGGCCCTCACCACCCTGCGGGACACGGCGCCACCGGTAGCCCGGCCAAGGCTCGAGGTCGAGGGCTGAGGCCATGTGCGGCATCGCCGGCTTCGTCGCACCCCCTCACGCCCGCGCCGACCGGCGCGTCCTGGAGGGGATGGTCGCCGCCCTCCGCCACCGCGGCCCCGACGCGGTCGGTTACCGCATCGACGGTCGCGTGGCCCTCGGCGCGGCGCGATTGCGGGTGATCGACCTCGAGACCGGCGATCAACCCATCACCAATGAAGACGCATCGGTCCACGTGATTCAGAACGGAGAGATCTACAACTTCAAGGTTCTGCGGCGGGAGCTCGCGGCGCGCGGCCATCGCTTCACCACCCGATCGGACACGGAAGCCATCGTGCATGCGTGGGAGGAGTACGGCGAGCATTGTGTCGACCACTTCAACGGCATGTTCGCCTTCGCGGTGTGGGACTCGAAGCGAGAGCAGCTCCTGCTCGCCCGCGATCGCATGGGTGAGAAGCCGCTCTACTACGCGGCGAGTGGGGGCTGGATCGTGTTCGCTTCCGAGCTGCACGCCGTGCTGGCGCACCCGGCGGTCAGCCGCGAGCTCGATCCGCACGCGGTCTCCCGCTATCTCGCCTACGACTTCGTGCCGGCTCCCCACTCGATGATCCGTGGCGTGGCCAAGCTGCCTCCCGGCCACGCGCTGACCGTTACCCATGACAAGATCGCGATCCGACAATACTGGGACATCCCCTCCTCCCCCGACCCCGCCGTCGATGCCGTGACCTGGCGCCAAGAGATTGCGCGGCGGCTCGACGAGGCCGTCCGGCTCCGCATGGCGAGCGATGTGCCGCTCGGCTGCTTTCTCAGCGGAGGCATCGACTCGACGGCGGTCACCG